>Ga0315912_10000709_pt1 | contig 51911 bp, 38 predicted proteins | sample VfabasoilMG_FD_204469 | JGI IMG/M metagenome (GOLD analysis project Ga0315912, IMG submission 204469) | Garden soil microbial communities collected in Santa Monica, California, United States - V. faba soil | ecosystem: Environmental > Terrestrial > Soil > Garden | place: USA: California...
TACGAAAGAGCCGGACATCGAGGCGACCGAGAAGGCCGTGGAGATATTCCGGAGCGCGGGTCTCAACGCGTACTGATCAGCGGCCCAGCAGGGCCAGCACGTTCTGCGGCAGGGTATTCGCCTGCGCGGCGATGGCGGTGCCCACTTCACGCAGGATGCGGCTGCGCGTGAGCTCGGCGGTTTCGGCCGCATAGTCCGCGTCCACGATGCGCGAGCGGCTGGCGCTGATGTTCTCGGTCATCATGGCCAGCGAATTGATGGTGGATTCCATGCGGTTCTGCACCGCGCCCAGCCGGCCGCGTTCGGCGGCCACGGCGTCGATGGCCGCGTCGAAGATGCTGATCGAATACTGCGGGTTGCCTTCGACGTCGATGGCATTGAGGTTCAGCGTCGAGGCCTGCACCGCGCGCAGTTCCGTGGTGATGGTCTGGTTGGCATTCGGGCCGACGTGGAAGTTCAGCGTCTCGACGGTCGAGAGCGTGATCGTGGCGCGGCTGGTGGTGTCGATGGCGGCGAAGCTGGCATCCAGGTTGCGCAGCGGGTGCTCGGAGAAGTTCGCCACGTCGGGTACCACGCCGGTGGCCGTGGTATTGCGCGTGCCGCCGGGCGTCGAGTCCGCGCCACCGATGGCGCCGGTGTCGGAATTGCTCAGGCTGCCGCTGGTGAAGAGATTGGTGATGAAGTCGTTGCCGGCCTGGCCGGCGGCGAACAACGCCGACATGCTGGCCACGCTGTTGAAGTCCATGCCCGAGTGCGCCGTGGCCACCGCACCCAGCGCGTCATCCAGCGTCGACAGCGGGTTGCTGGTCAGATAGGCGAACACTTCGCTGATGCCCGCGCCGCCGTTGTCGATGATCTCGCGGTGGATGTAGCGCGCGGCGGCATAGCCCGCCGAGTACATCGGGCTGCCGCTGCCGTTGAGATTGCCCATGAGGGTGGCGACCTTGGCGGCGGTGCCGACACCTGCCGCATTCGCGAGGTCGCCGTTCAGGCGCGCGTCCGCGCCCGCCATGAACTCGGCGGTGCCTTCGATGAACCACAGCGGCAATCCACCCATGTTCATTGAGCGACCCATGATGGCGTGGGTCATCTCGTGCAGGATGACGCGATCGTTTTCGAGGAATCCATTGCCCGTGCCATTGGGCCAGCCGGCCGGGTCGAAGTCCGAGAAATCGACGTTCAGCGTCATGTTGACGATCTTGCCGGTCGCCACTTCGGTGCCGGTGAAAGCCACGGCCGCAATGTAGGGCTGGTTGTCGACGAAGCGCACTTCAATGGGCGCGCCGTCACCCTGGATGCCATAGAACTGTTCGACCAGCGTTTCACCGGCGCTCAGCCAGGAGCGCTTGAGCGCGTCGACAATGGCCAGCTTGCGAGTGGCCAGCGGATCCGGGCCACCTTCCACCTGCGCCGCGCCGCCATTGCCGCCGCCCAGGATCTTCACGCCGTTGAATTCGGTGGCGCGTCCGATGCGATCGACCTCGGCCACCAGCTGGTCGATTTCTGACTGCAGGCTCTCGCGCTCGCGCGAGCCATACGTGGCGTTGGCCGCCTGCAGCGCGAGTTCGCGGCCACGCTGCAGCAGGTTGCCCACCTCGGCCAACGCGCCCTCGGCGGTCTGCATCAGCGAGATGGCGTCGTTCGCATTCCGCGAGGCCTGCTGCGAGCCGCGGATCTGCGAGGTCATGCGTTCGGAAATGGCGAGGCCCGCGGCGTCGTCGCGCGCCGTATTGATGCGCAATCCCGACGAGAGCCGCTGCAGACTGCGCTCCAGCCCCGCATCTGCCCGATTGAGCATGCGTTGCGAGTTCAGCGCCGAAATGTTCGTGTTTATCTGCATTTCAAATTGACAACTAGGGCTTCCAAAGACCTGGCCATTCGACAAAGTAACGGCCGACCCTTGTTAGCTCTTAAGGCCTAAGTGCCCGTTAAGGCAGGGGAAATGGCAGATCGTGAGCGATTTGTCAGAAGGACCTAAAGTCGCTCGAGGCGGTGCCGATACAGACGCAACGGGCACCTGCGTCCTCTCTCCGCGGGTCGCCTGGAAAACCGGTCCGGGGGCGTGAGCCCCCGCGACATCGGCCTCACGCCTTCGGCGGAGGAATACCCAGCGCAGTGGTGGAAGACACCTCGGGACCATACTCATTGATGGTCGCGCGGCGCAGGTCACGCTTGTGTTCGAAGACCCGGTACGGCGTGGCCCGGTGCAGCGTGCAGCGGTTGTCCCAGACCAGCAGATCGCCAACCCGCCACTTGTGCACGTAGCGGAATCCCGGCTCCGAGATGTGACCATTGATGACGCGGATGAATTCATCGCTGTCGGGTGGCTGCCAGTCGACGATGTGCGTGACGTGCGCGCCGAGATAGAGCGTCTCGCGGCCGGAGTCGGCCACGGTGCGCACCACGGGATGACGTGCCGGCGGCATGGCGTTGCGCATCTCGTCGGAGATCTGCATCTTCCCGGCGTCGACGCGTGTCTTCCATAACCAGTGTTCGGCGGTGGCCGCACGCGCGCGCTGGCGAAGGCCTTCTGGCAGCGTGTCCCAGGCGGCGCGCGCATCGCAGAACTCGGTGTCACCCCCTTCGGGCGGGATCACGCGCGCGGATAACATCGACCACTTGGTGGGCAGGGTGTTGAACGAGCTGTCGGTGTGAAAGTTTTCGTTGCTCTTGTTGAAGATGAGACGCAGCGAATCGGCCGGCAGGAAATTCCCCTCGGCATCCAGATTCGAGATGTCGTACAGCCCGTAACCCACGCGCACCTTCATGGCGGCGGGTCGCATGCCCATGTGCGGTGGCAATTCCAGCGGACCGAAGGCGCGCGCGAAGCGCACCTGCTCGGTGTCGTCGATGTGCTGGTCGCGCAGCACCACGACCGCGTAGCGCGCCATGGCCGCTTCGAAGGCCTCGATGAGTTCGTCGCTGGGCGGCTCGTGCAGGTTGGCGCCGAGAAATTCGGCGGCAAAGGGACCCGCGGCGAAGTCGGGCCCGAGTTGGTTGACCGTGAACATCGACGCCCCCCGGCGCTTGGGATCAGTTCCCGCCACGCATGCTCGCGCCGGCGGGCCGTGCTTGCAATTCCGCTCCAGTGGAGTCCTTGTTCCCGGACGGTTGAACTGGTGGGGTAGCGCCAACCACAATCCGGCGATGGATGTGCGTGGCGGAGAGGGGTTGAAGTCCGTGGCTGAGGCCCCTGCGGTTCGGGCTATCGAGACCGCGACCGCGGATTGGCCGTCGCCGCGGCGTGCCTGGTATGCGCTCATCGTCCTGACCGTCGGCCTGATGATCGCCACCGTGGACCGCGGCATCCTGACGTTGCTGGTGGCGCCCCTCCGGGCTCACCTCGACATCAGCGACTCGCAATTCAGCGTGCTGCACGGCTGGGCCTTCGTCAGTGTGTACGCCTTGCTCGGCTTGCCGGTCGCGCGACTCGCGGATCGCGGCAGCCGGCGCCTGATCATTGGCATCGGCATGGCGTTCTGGAGCGTGATGACCGGGCTCTGCGGGTTCGCCAACTCCTTCGTGCAGTTTTTCTTCGCGCGCGCGGGCGTGGGGGCGGGCGAGTCGGCATACGCGCCGGCGGTCTATTCCATCCTCCAGGATTCATTCCCGCCGGAAAAACTACCGCGCGTGTTCTCCATCATGGCCATCGGTTTCGCCTATGGCACGAGCTTCGGTGTGATCCTGGGTGCGGCGCTGTTGATGCTGGCCACCGAGCTGGCGGCGACGCCGCTGTTCAGTGGCCTCGCTCCCTGGCAGGTGGTGATGGTGCTGGTGGCGATTCCCGGCGTGCTGCTCGCCCTGGTGATGACCACCGTGCAGGAACCGCGTCGTCGTGGCCTGCTGCCGGAGGCCGCGGGCAAGTCGTTGCCGGTGCGCCAGGTGTTCGATTACTTCAACGCGAATGGCCGCACCTATCTGCCCATGTTCGCGGCCATGGGCATCAAGGCCATGCTGAGTTTCGGCAGCGGACTGTGGGCGGTGGAAATGTTCCGGCGCACGCACGCGTGGCCGCCGGCGCAAACGGCGCTGTGGATCGGTGCGCTCGGACTGATCGTCGCGCCGCTCGGGCTCATGACCGGCAGCTGGCTGGCCGAGCGTTACGCGAAGCGCGGATTCGACGATGCCAACCTGCGCGTGCTGCAGATCGCCACCATCCTGGTGATTCCGTTCTCGGTGGCCTACCCACTGGTGCCGAATGCGGAGTCGGCGCTGGCGTTGTGGGCACTCAACTTCTTCTGCGCCATGATCGGCGTCGGCCCCGCCAACGCGGCGGTGCAGATGATCACGCCCAACCAGATGCGCGGGCAGATCCGCGCGGCCTATCAGTTCGTATTCAATGTCGTGGGCTTCGGGGCCGGCCCCTTCCTCATTGCGTTGTTCACCGACTACGTGTTCCGCGATGATGCGGCGCTGCGTTATTCGCTGGCCACCGTCGCCGCCATCATCGGACCCGTGGCGGCCTTGCTCACCTGGTATGGCATGAAGCCATACGCCGCGTGCGTGGTTCGTTCGCGTACCTGGACCTGATTTCCGGAGATCCCATGTCACAGTCATTCCCCGCACCGCCCGGCCTCGAGTTCGCGATGACCATCAGCATCAACCTCGGCAAGGCGTACTGGGTGCGGCCCACGCAGTACGGCTCGGAGCGCGCGGCGGTCTACCTGCTCGACGGCACGGTGAAGGGTCCGCAGATCAATGGCATCGTGGTGCCGAACAGCGGCGGGGATTTTCCCTGGGTGCGACCTGATGGCGTCATCGATTTCGACGCGCGCTACCTGCTGCAGACCGACGACGGCGCCAACATCTATTTCCAGAGCCGCGGCTACCGCTGGGGCACGCCCGAGGCCATGGCGAAGATGGCGCGCCGCGAGCCGGTCGAAGACAACCTCTATTACATGCGCACCGTGCCCAAGTTCGAGGCGCCGGCCGGCAAGTACGACTGGCTGAATCGTCATGTCTTTGTGGGGCGCGCGGAGAAGACGCCCGAAGGCAATCGCATTCACTACTTCAAGGTGCTGTGATGAACGCGCCCGCACCCATGATCTCCGATGCCGCGCGCCAGCGCGCGGCCGGCTTCACCGCCAAGCCACGCGAGTTGTACATCGCCGGGCGCTGGCAGGCGGCGCAAAGCGGCGAGACCTTCGAGATCGTGGATCCCGCGAATGCGCGCGTGTTCGCGCGGGCCGCCTCGGGCGGTGAGGCCGACATCGACATCGCCGTGAAGGCGGCGCGCAAGGCATTCGAGTCTCCGCCCTGGAGCAACATGACGCCGGCGCAGCGCGCGCGGCTGCTGCTGAAGCTTGCCGATCTCATCGAGGCGAATGCCGATGAAATCGCGCTGCTCGAGACGCTGGACAACGGCATGCCGTTCCGCATGGCGAAGTTCGGTGGCGTATTCGGGGCGGCCGAGAGCCTGCGCTATCACGCCGGCTGGGCCACGAAGATCGCCGGCTCGACCATCAACCTGAGCTTTCCGGGCGAATGGCATGCGTACACGCTGCGCGAGCCCGTGGGCGTGGTCGGGCAGATCGTGCCCTGGAATTTTCCCTTCGTGATGGGCGTGGCCAAGATCGCGCCGGCGCTGGCCGTGGGCTGCACCGTGGTGCTGAAGCCTGCCGAGCAGACCCCGCTGAGTACCATCCGCCTGGGCGAGCTCATCGCGGAGGCCGGGTTTCCGGAGGGCGTGGTGAACATCGTCACGGGCTTCGGCGAGACCGCGGGCCGCGCGCTGGTGGCGCATCCCGACGTGGACAAGATCGCCTTCACCGGGTCGACCAACGTGGGCAAGGAGATCCTCAAGGGCTGTGCCGGCAATCTCAAGCGCGTCACGCTCGAGCTCGGCGGCAAATCGCCCGTCATCGTGTTTCCCGACGCCGCACTGGAGCCCGCCACCGAGGTGGCGGCGCGCGGCATCTTCATGAATTCCGGCCAGGTGTGCGCGGCGGGCTCGCGTCTCTTCGTGCACGAGAAAGTGTTCGACCAGGTGGTCGACGGTGTGGTCACGCGCGCGAAAAAGCTGAAGCTCGGCGCCGGCACCGAGGCCACCACCGAGATCGGTCCGGTGGTGTCGGACGTGCAGCGCAATCGCGTCATGGGCTACATCGAGTCGGGGCGAGGCGAAGGCGCGAAAGTGCTGGTGGGCGGCTCGGCTCCGTCAGGCGAGGGTTACTTCGTCGAACCCACCGTGCTGGCCGAGACCACGCGCCAGATGCGCGTGGTGCGCGAGGAAATCTTCGGCCCGGTGTTGTGCGCCATGAGGTTCAGCGACACCGACCTCGATGCCATCGCCCGGATGGCCAACGACACGGACTACGGCCTCGCGGCCAGCATCTGGACGCGCGACATCTCCACGGCGCACAAGCTCGCGAAGAAAATCCGCGCGGGCTCGGTGCGCATCAACACCGCGGGAACCGTGGATTCCGCCATGCCGCTGGGCGGTTACAAGCAGTCCGGCTGGGGCCGCGAGAACGGCCGCGAGGGCACCGAGATCTACACGGAAGTGAAATCCGTCACCGTGGGTCTATGAACTTCGACTACATCATCGTCGGCGCAGGAGCGGCGGGCTGCGTGCTCGCGAACCGGCTCAGCGAAGATCCGCAAACCCGCGTGTTGCTGGTGGAGGCGGGTGGCAGCGACGACAAGCTCATGATCCGCATGCCGCTCGGCATGATGCGCGCGTTTCGCGATCCCGCGCTCACCTGGGGTTATCTCAGCGAGCCCGAGCCGCATCTCAATGGACGCAAGTTGCCGGTGCCGCGCGGACGCGTGCTCGGCGGTTCGTCATCCATCAACGGCATGTTCTTCATGCGCGGGCACTCGCGCGATTTCGACGGCTGGCGTGACCTCGGCTGCGATGGCTGGAGCTACGCCCACGTGTTGCCGTATTTCAAGAAGCTCGAGAGCAGCTGGCGGGGCCAGGTGCCGTTTCACGGCACGACGGGGCCGATGCCGGTGGCGGCAAACGCGACCACGCGACTGCTGCATGAGCCCTTGATGCAGACGGCGGCGGCGGCGGGCTACTGGACCAGCGACGACATTCATGGTCGTGTCGAGGAAGGTTTCGCGCGTCCCGAGCTCACCATGGATGCGCGAGGGCGGCGGGCCAGCGCCGCGCGCGCCTACCTGCGACCCGCGCTGCATCGTGCCAACCTGGAAGTGATGCAGGGCGCGCTGACCACGCGGGTGCTGGTCGAAAACCATCGCGCCGTGGGCATCGAGATCCGCCGCGGCAACGAGACGCGCATCGTGCATGCGGAGCGTGAAGTCATCCTCTGCGGTGGCACCTACAATTCGGCGCAGCTGCTCATGCTGTCGGGCTTCGGCCCGGCCGATGCGCTGCAGGCGCTCGGCATCCGCACCAGGGTCCATCTGCCGGGTGTGGGCGCGAATCTTTCCGAGCACCTGCGGGCCGGATTGCAATTCGCGACGCGCGAGCCGGTGAGCTTTCTGCGCGAGCTGCGCGCCGATCGCGTGGCGTTCTCCGTGCTGCGCTGGATGTTGTTCGGCACCGGCGCTTTCGCGGCGCAGGTGAGCAGCTGCAACGTGGTGATCCGCACCGATGAATCACTCGCCCAGCCCGACATCCAGCTCATGTGCAACCCGGTGCGCATGGATGCCAAGGTCTGGTGGCCGTTCATCGGCGCGCGCCAGCAACACCTGCTGACCGTGGATGCGGTGGTGTTGCATCCGAAGTCGCGCGGCCGCGTCACCCTGCGCTCCGCGGATCCCGGCGCCAAGCCGCGCATCGAGTTCAATTGCCTGTCGGAGCCGGAAGATCTCGCCACGTTGCGCCGCGGCCTGCGTGCCGCGCGGCATGTCTATGGCACGAAACCGCAGGCCGACCTCATCGATCGCGAGGTCCTGCCCGGTATCAACGTGAACAGCGACGACGATCTCGACCAGTTCATCCGCGCGAACGCCGGCGTGACTCAGCATCCGGTGGGCACCTGCTCGATGGCGCCGGGTGCTGGCCGGGTGGTCGATTCCGAATTGAGAGTGCAGGGCGTCGAGGCCCTGCGTGTCGCCGATGCCTCGGTGATGCCCACGGTGCCCGGGGGCAACACCTATGGCGCCGTGCTGATGATCGCCGAACGTGCCGCGGACCTGGTCCGCGGCCGGACACTGCCACCGCAACTGGAGCACCCATGACTGACACTCTGCCGGCCAAATTCGACCTGAAGCTGGTGCATGCCTTCGACGTCCATATGAACTTCCACAAGCGCGTGGTGTTCGGGCCGGTGTCGGGTGGTGCCCGGCAAGGTTACGTCTCGTTGAAGGATGGCGTGGTGCGCGGCCCCAGGCTCAACGGAAAACTGCTCGAATACAGCGGCGCCGACTTCGGCGTGCTGCGACAGGACGGTGTGCTCGAGGCCGACGCGCACTACATGATCGAAGCCAACGATGGAACACCTATCTACATCCACAACAAGGGCTACATCTACAACACCATGCCGGATGCCAAGGGCCCGCCGTATTTCCGCTGCACGCCGTATTTCAAGGCGCCGGTGGGCAAACACGACTGGCTGAATCGCACCGTGGTCGTCGGCGGCGGCCAGCGCCACACGGATCCTGACTACACGGTGTTCCGCTACTACACGGTGGAGTGAGCATCCTGGAACGCTTCGACTACATCGTCGTCGGCGGCGGGTCCGCGGGTTGCGTGCTGGCGGCGCGCCTCACGGAAGATCCGCACACGCGCGTGCTGCTGCTGGAAGCCGGCGACGATGAACGCAAGTTCTTCCGCATCGCCATGCCGCTGGCCTGGCGCGACGCCTTCCGCGATCCGCGCCTGTCCTGGGGTTACGAGAGCGAACCCGAGCCTTTCGCGGATGGGCGCAAGGTGCCGGCGCCGCGTGGCAAGGTGCTCGGGGGTTCCAACTCCGTGAACGGCCTCATGTACATGCGTGGCTGCCCGGCGGACTACGACGACTGGGCGAAGCAAGGTTTGCCCGGCTGGGACTACGCGGGCGTGTTGCCGTATTTCCGCCGCTCCGAATGCAACTGGCGCGGCGCGTCGCGTTTTCACGGCGGCACGGGGCCGCTCACCACCGCGCGCTACGAAACCGACGACTACATCTATCCGCGCATCATCGACACCGCCGAGGCGCTGGGCTTCAGGCATCTCGAGGATTTCCACGCCGAGGACATCGAGGGCTTCTCGATTCCCGACTGCAACTACCACGGGGGTGAGCGCGCCAGTACGGCGTCGCGGTTCCTGCGTCCGGCGATGTCGCGTCCCAACCTGCGGGTGCACATCAACACGCTGGTGCATGGGCTGCTGTTCGAGAACCAGCGCTGCGTCGGCGTGCGCGCGGAGCGGGATGGAAACATCCAGGAGATCCGCTGCGAGCGCGAGGTGATCCTCGCCGCCGGCGCCTTCAATTCGCCGCAACTGCTGCAACTGTCCGGCGTCGGCGCGCCCGCGGATCTCGAGCCGCATGGCATTCCGGTGCGGCACGCGCTCGCGGGCGTGGGCGCCAACCTGCAGGACCACCAGTCGCTCAGCGTGGATTTCGCTGCCAGTGGAGATTTCTGTTTCGACAGTCGCCTGCGGCTCGACCGGCTGGCGCTCTCGGTGCTGCAGTGGAAGATGTTTCGCAACGGCATCCTGGCGCGCTCGCCGCTGTCCGCGCAGGGCCTGGTGCGCACCTCACCGCAGTTCGATCGGCCCGACCTGCAGATGCTGGTGTCACCGGTGTCGATATTCGCGCGCACCTGGTTTCCGGGCTGGCGCAAGGGCTGGGGCCACACCATTTCCAATGCCTGCGTGCTGCTGCATCCGCGCAGCCGTGGCAAGGTCTCACTGCGTTCCGCGGATCCGCGTGACAAGCCGAAGATCCAGCTCAACCTGCTGCAGGCCGAGGAAGACCGGCTGGGCTTGCGCAACATCGTCAAATTCGCGCGGCGCTTCTTCGCGACCGCGCCGGCCACGGAGCTGGTGGCGAAGGAGCTGAACCCCGGGCCCGCCGTGCAGACCGATGTCGAGATCGACCAGTGGGTGAAGGCCAATGTCCGCACGGCCATGCATCCCACCAGCAGCTGCGCCATGGGTAGCGGCGCCGATGCGGTGGTCGATAGTCAGCTAAGAGTTCACGGGTTGTCGGGATTGCGCATCGCGGATGCGTCGATAATGCCCACCATCGTTGGGGGCAATACCAATGCCCCCACGATAATGATCGCGGAGAAGGCCGCGGATCTGATCCGCGGCCAAGGGTGATTGCCGAAAAAGCCGTGGACCTGATCCGCGGCAATGGGGTGTGACCGTGACCGGACGTTTCTATGGGTGGACGCTGCTGACCGTGGTGTGGCTCATCATGGCCTTCAACCTCGGCTTCCCGGCGTACAGCCCCTCGGTCATCAACCCCGAGATGGGCAAGAGCCTCGGATTCACCCGCGACGTCATCGGCCTGATGATGTCCCTCTACATCATTCTCTCGGGACTGCCCGGACCCGTGGTGGCCATGGTCATCGACCGGCTGGGATCGCGCGCCACGATCATCATCGGCAGCCTGATGATCGTCACCGGTGCCACGGCCATGGCGACGGTGGTGGACTCCGCACTCGGCGCCTACCTGGCCTTCGGATTGCTCGTGGGCGGCGGCGTGTGCACGGGAGCGTCGCTGGCCAGCCAGACCGTGGTGGCGCGCTGGTTCCTGCGTCGCCGCGCCATGGCGTTGTCCATCATGTATTCCGCCGGCGCCATCGGCGGCGCGGTGGCGGCCAAACTGCTCGAGAATCTCATCATCCGCACCGGCGACTGGCGCGATGCGTGGTGGGTGATCGCCGCCTGTTCGGGCCTGGCCGGGTTGCTGTCGCTCATCTTCATCCGCGAAAGGCCCGAGGACATGGGGCAGAGCGTGGATGGCGTGGCTGCGTCCGACGGTTCCGCGCAGTCGGGTCCCGCGAAACCCAAGCCGGCGTTCATCACCGACACGCCCTGGGAGTTCCGCCAGGCGGTGCGCAATCCGGCCTACTGGCTGATCCTCGGATCCTTGTTAGGCGGCAGCGGCGTGTACACCTTGTTCCTCGCCCACGGCAAATTGCTGCTCGAGGATTTCGGACACCCGCTCGGCATCGGCGGCACCGCGGTGTTCACCATGACCATCTCCGGCCTGGTGGCCAAGGCCATCATCATCGTATTCGGCGACCGCTTCGATCCGAAGTACCTGTGGTCCATCTTCATGGCGATATTCGGTGTTGGCTCGGTGATCATGGTGCATGCCAGTACCTTGCCGCTGGTCTACACCTTTGCTTTCTGCCTCGGCATCGGCTTCGGCGGTGGCGTGGTCTGCCTGATGGCGGTGCTCGGAAACTATTTTGGTCTCAAGGCCTTCGCGTTGCTGTCCGGCATCGCCATCGCGGTGAACACCACGCTGAGCGCGCTGGCACCGTATGCCGCCGGGCGGCTGTTCGAACGCGGCTACGGCTATGAAGGCATCTGCTATTTTCTCGCCGCCTGGTGTTTTCTCGGAGCTCTCGTGTTGTTCGTGATTCGCAAACCCGTTCATCCCGCGGCGGTCGCCGCATGACCATCGTCAAGGAAGGCGAACTGCTTTGGACCCCGAGCCCCGAACGCGTGGCTCGCTCGCATCTCACGCGTTACCTCAAATGGCTGGCGGATCGCGGCCAGAAGTTCGATGACTACGAAGCGCTGTGGCGCTGGTCGGTGGCCGACCTGCCGGCCTTCTGGCAGTCCATGGTGGACTTCTGCGGCATGCAGTTCTCGACACCGGCAACCCAGGTGCTGGGCAAACGCGAGATGCCCGGCGCCGAGTGGTTTCCCGGCGGCAGGCTGAACTACGCGGCGCATGCGCTGCGCAACGAACGGCCGGGCGAAGACGCGCTGGTGTTCCTGTCGGAGCGCACGCCGCTCAAGTCGATGTCGTGGCTGGAATTCGCGCGCCAGGTGCGCGTGCTCGCCACCTGGATGCGGTCCATCGGCATCGCGCCGGGAGACCGCGTCGTGGCCTATCTACCGAACACGCCCGAGGCCGTCATCGGCATGTACGCGACGGCCAGCATCGGGGCGGTGTGGTCGAGCTGCGGCCCGGACTTCGGCGCGCGCGGCGTGCTAGACCGTTATTCGCAGCTGCAGCCCAGGCTGATCTTCGCCGTGGACGGTTACAGCTACGGCGGCAAGCTCTTCGACAAGCGTGGCGAGATCCGCGACATCATCGCCGGGCTGCCGACGCTGGCGCATGTCGTGCACCTGCCGTACCTCGATCCGTCGGACCTCACGCCGCTCACGGAGCGTTCGGTGTTCTGGGCCGACGCGCTGTCGGGCGCCGATCCGGGCAAGCAGGCTTTCCAGTTCGAGCAGGTGCCATTCGCGCATCCGCTGTTCATTCTCTTTTCGTCGGGAACGACCGGGCTTCCCAAGGCGATCATCCATTGCCACGGGGGCATCACCCTCGAGCAACTGAAGCTGTTCCATTTCCACATGGATACACACGCGCGCCAGCGCATGTTCTTCTTCACCAGCACCGGCTGGATGATGTGGAACTTCCTCGCGAGCTCGCTGATCATGGACGTGGTGCCGGTGCTCTACGACGGCAACCCGGCCTGGCCATCCCCCGATCTGCTCTGGAAGATGGCCGACGACACGGGCGCGCACCTGTTCGGCGCCAGTCCTACCTACCAGGCCATTCTCGAGAAGGCGGGCATCGTGCCCAAGGACCGCTTCAAGCTCGAGAAGCTCGAAACCGTCGTGCTCGCGGGTTCGCCGGTGACGGCCGAATGCCAGAAATGGTTCTTCGACAATGTGAAACGGGACCTCTGGGCGCAATCGGGCAGCGGCGGCACGGACGTGTGTTCGGGCCTCGTGGGTGGGGTGGTCAACCTGCCCATCTACGCGGGCGAGATCCAGGCCCGGCAGCTGGGCGTTGCGGCCTATGCCTTCGACGACCAGGCCCGGCCCGTGGTCGACCAGGTCGGCGAGCTGGTGCTGACCGAGCCGCTGCCGTCGATGCCCGTGGGATTCTGGGGCGACAAGGACGGCAGCCGATATCGCGAGTCGTACTTCGACACCTGGCCGGGTGTCTGGCGCCATGGCGACTTCTTCCGTGTGAATGCGCGTGGCGGTTGTTACGTGCTCGGACGTTCCGACGCCACGCTGAACCGTCACGGCGTGCGTATCGGGACCGCCGAGGTCTACCGATCCCTGCTGGGCGTCACGGAGGTGGAGGACTCGCTGATCGTCAACCTGGACCTCCCGGGCGGAAAGTTCTTCATGCCGCTGTTCGTGAAGCTCAAGGGTGACCAGGTGCTCAACGAGACCATCGAATCCCGGATACGGGCCCAGATCCGCACCGAGTATTCGCCCCGCCACGTGCCCGACCGGATCTTCCAGGTGGCCGCCATCCCTTACACGCTGACCGGCAAAAAGATGGAAGTCCCGGTACGCCGCATCCTCATGGGAGTACCCGTGGAGAAGGCCGCCAATCGCGCTGCGATGGCCAATGTGGCGGCCCTGGACTACTTCATCGACTACGCCCGGACCCAGTCCGACTACCGACTCACTACTTGAAAGGCCTTACGTAACTCCCTGAAAACGTGACGAGCGTCAGGTTTAAAAGCCCGGCGGTTCGGCTATGCTTTACATATGTCAACTGGGAGGAATGGCGACATGCGTAAGGCAACGATTCTCGGAGTGTTGGGGCTTGCGGGAACGCTTGCGTCGCCCGCCTTCGCGGACGATTTCACCGGCTGGCGCCTGGGTGCGGCCATCGGCCAGGAAGAGCTGAAGAGCGACGTTCAGTACCGTGGCTATTTCGACGACATCAGCCCGAATCGCCTGAGCTACAGCTTCTCCGGTGGCTGGGGCCTGAATCGCTACCTCGCGGTGGAAGTGGGCTACAAGGATGGCGGCCTGTTCAACGCCGACATCGAGAGCAATGGCGCCTTCCCGACCCGTCGCGTCGTCCAGCACACCGACATCAACGGATTCGAAGGCTCGATCGTCGGTTCGTTCTGGATCGGCGAGAAGTTCAGCGTTTTCGGTCGCGCCGGCATGTTTGCCTGGAAGGGCGAGACCACCTTCGCCGAAGACCTCAACACCAGCTCGGAGACGCCGCCCCCGGCGCGCGAGACCTTCGAAGACGACGGTGCCGAGCCGTTCTTCGGAATCGGCGTGCAGACGCAACTCGACGGAGCACTGCTGCGTTTCGAATACCAGCAGTTCGAGATTTCCGATTTCCACGTGGACAATCCGAACTCGGCCGTCAACTTCCTCGACCTGACGGACAACAAGGTGAGCTCGCTCAACCTGAGCGTCGTCTGGATCCTGCATTGATCTGACCGGCGCGCGTGAGGTCTTAACGGGTCTCACGCGCTGCCGCATACTCCGCGTCCCCACGACGGAGTGTGCAAATGCGATATCGCAAGCTCGGCAACACGGGCCTCATCGTTTCTGAAATGTGCCTTGGCGCCATGACCTTCGGGACTGGCGAAGGCATGTGGGCAACGGTCGGCAGCGTCAGCCAGGACGGCGTCACCGAGCTCATCAAGACCGCTTTCGATCGCGGCATCAATTTCATCGACACCGCCGATTTCTACTCCGCCGGCCGCTCCGAGGAGCTCACCGGTCATTCGCTGAAGAGGCTGGGCCTGGCGCGGGATTCCTACGTGCTCGCCACCAAGGTGCTGCTGCGCATGGGTCCGGGTCACAACCAGATCGGCCTTTCGCGTTATCACATCATGCAGGGTGTGGATCAGAGCCTGAAGCGACTGCAGGCCGATCACATCGATCTCTACCAGATACACGGTCGCGATCCTTTCACGCCGCTCGAAGAGACCCTGGACGCGCTCGACGATTGCGTGCGGGCCGGCAAGGTGCGCTATCTCGGGCTCTGCAACCTGCCGGCCTGGGAAGTGGCGAAGTCGCTGTGGATCTCGGACAAAAAGAACCTCGCGCGCTTCGAAAGTCTGCAGATGTATTACTCGGCCGTGAGCCGCGACATCGAGCGCGAGATCGTGCCACTGGCGAAGGATCAGAACCTCGCGATCCTGCCGTGGAGCCCGCTGTCGGGCGGCCTGCTGTCCGGCAAGTTCACGCGCGAAAACGAGAAGCCCGATGGCGCGCGTCGTGCAACCTTCGACTTCCCGCCCGTCGAGAAGGAGCGGCTGTGGCGATTGCTCGATGTCATGCGACCGATCGCGAAGGCCCATGGGGTTTCCGTGGCGCAGGTGGCGCTGGCCTGGCTGCGGGCGCAGGCGCATGTGACCTCGGTAATCATCGGGGCCAAGAACAAGGACCAGCTGCTCGACAACATCGGTGCTACCGGCCTCACACTGGGTGGCGAGGATTTGAAGGCCATCAGCGCGGCTTCGGAGCTGCCGAGCGAGTACCCGCAATGGATGCTCACGCGCCAGTCGACGGACCGGCTGCAACAGGTGATGGGCCCGGGCTAGGGCGTGACGAAATCACGCAGGACGGGCATCCGGCGCAGCCTCGAGAAGCTGCTGTTCCCGGAGTTGTCCGCGCGAGGATTTGAGCACCTGCCCGAAACGAACGATCCGCAACTGGCGCCGTTTGGCCGCTTTCGGCGCCGTGGCGAACGCGGGCTCGAGCTCATCGAAGTGACCTTCAGCAAATACCGCACCTCGCATTTTCGTTTTCACATTGCGATTGCGAGAGAAGGCGCCTCGGTCTGGAAGACGTCCAAGCCCGTGGAAGACATGTGGTCGCTGGACGTCGACCCGAACTTCCTGGTCTGGCGCCGGGGCCTGGTTTTCCGCCGCTGGTTCGGTGTGCGCAAATATGCGCGTCAGGGAATCACCGAGCAGGAGTATGACGCGGCCGTCCAGCAGGCCATCGACTACCTGCCGATGATCGAACGGTATTTCCGCCACGGCTCGCGCTCCCTGCTGGCCATGGCGAAGTACCCGCAAGGCCTGAAAGACGACCTGGCCTACTGGGGCTGGTGCGCAGTCGGTGTGCTGGCACCGGCTTATGCAATGGTGTGGGCCCTGGGGTGGCTCTGGCGGCAACTATGAGCCCTTCGGGGTCCCGCCGCGCACGCATTTCTGATAGCGTTACCGCCGTTTTTTGCGGCCCCACCGAGGCCGCTGAGGGGGTCGGTTGTATCTAGGCATTGATATTGGCACCTCGAGTGTCAAGGCCGTCATCGTCGATGACAAAGACACGGTGGTCGAACAGGCGTCCGCGCCATTGAATGTGTCCCGCCCGCAGGCGGGATGGTCCGAACAGAATCCGGCCGACTGGTGGAGCGCCACCAACGCCGCCGTGAAGGCGCTGCCGGCCGCCACCCGCAAGGCCGTGAAGGCCGTGGGTCTTTCCGGACAGATGCACGGCGCCACGCTGCTCGATGCCTCCGACAAGCCGCTGCGCCCGGCCATCCTCTGGAACGACGGCCGCAGCGAACCGCAGTGCGCCACGCTGGAGAAAAGCGAACCTCGCTCGCGCGACATCACCGGCAACATCGCCATGCCGGGTTTCACCGCGCCGAAACTGGTGTGGGTGCGCGAGAACGAACCCAACGTCTTCAGGGACACGCGCTGCGTGCTCCTGCCCAAGGACTACGTTCGCCTGTTGATGACCGGCGAGAAGGTCGGGGAAATGTCGGATGCCGCCGGCACCTTGTGGCTGGACGTAGCCAGGCGCCGCTGGTCGCCCGAGATGCTCGCGGCCACTGGCCTCAATGAATCGCACATGCCGCGCCTCGTGGAAGGCTCGGACACGTCGGGCAACCTGAGGAAGGAAGTCGCCGCGGATTGGGGTATGGATGCCGTCCCTGTGGCGGGTGGCGGTGGTGACAATGCCGCCGGTGCCGCCGGCATTGGCGTCATCACACCGGGAGATGCGTTCCTGTCGCTGGGAACGTCCGGCGTGCTGTTCCTGGTGACCCCGAAATTCCTGCCGAACTCCGCCAAGGCCGTGCATGCCCTCTGCCACTGCCTGCCGGGACTCTGGCACCAGATGAGCGTGATGCTCTCGGCCGCCTCCTGCGTGGACTGGGCCGTGAAGCTCACCGGCACCAAGGACGCCGCGGAACTCCTGTCGAAAGTGGAGAAGCGCGCGCGCCTCGATGGCCCGGAGATCTTCCTGCCGTATCTCTCGGGCGAGCGTACGCCCCACAACGACCCGGCCGCCCGCGGCGTGCTGTTCGGTCTCAACCACGATTCGGACGCGGCGGCCATCGGCCAGGCCGTGCTCGAGGGCGTGGCCTTCGCGTTCGCCGACGGCCTCGACGGACTCGTCGAAGCCGGTGCCACCATTGAAAAGATTTCAGTCATTGGCGGCGGCGCCCGTTCCATGTGGTGGGGCGGCGTGCTGGCGGCGGCCCTCAAGCGGCCACTCATCTATCGCGATGCCTCCGAAGTCGGCCCCGCCCTGGGCGCGGCCAGGCTTGCCCGGCTGGCAAAAACCCGCGAACGGGCGGAGGATGTCTGCCGGCCGCCGCCCGTGCGCGTGGTGGTCGAGCCCAACGAACGCGACATTCAGCGTCTGGCGCCCAAGCGCCAGGCCTTTTCCAAGATCTATCAGGACCTTAAGCCGAGATTCCGAGGAGTTTGATCATGTCGACCGCACAACCCCTGCCCACGTCCAGTTCGTATTTCGGTGCGGTGCCGCCGATCAAGTTCGAGGGCCTGAAATCCGAGAACCCGCTGGCCTATCGCTACTACAACAAGGACCAGGTGGTCCTCGGCAAGCGCATGGAAGATCACCTGCGTCCGGCCGTGTGCTACTGGCACTCGTTCGCATGGGATGGCCACGACATCTTCGGCCAGGGCACTTTCCAGCGCCCGTGGAACAACAATGGCCCGATGAACGAGGCGAATGCCTGGGCCAAGATGGACGCCGCTTTCGATTTCTTCAGCCGCCTGGGTACGCCGTACTACTGCTTCCACGATGTGGATGCGATGCCGACCGCTTCGAACATCAAGGAGCATGTCGAGAACCTGGCCAAGACGGCCGATCGCCTCGAAAAGAAGCAGGCCGAGACCGGCGTGAAGCTGCTCTGGGGTACCGCGAACCTGTTCTCGCACCTGCGCTTCATGGGCGGTGCCTCGACCAACCCGGATCCGGAAGTGTGGGCGTTCGCCGCCACGCAGGTGCGTCATTGCATGGACGCCACCAAGCGCCTGGGCGGTGCCAACTACGTTCTGTGGGGCGGTCGCGAAGGTTACGACACGCTGCTCAACACCAGCCTCAAGCATGAGCTCAAGAACTTCGGCCGCTTCCTGCAGCTGGTGGTCGAGCACAAGCACAAGATCGGCTTCAAGGGCACCATCCTCATCGAGCCCAAGCCGCACGAGCCCACCAAGCACCAGTACGACTTCGACACCGCGACCGTGTACGGCTTCCTCAAGAAGAACGGCCTCGAGAACGAAGTGAAGGTGAACATCGAAGCCAACCACGCCACGCTCGCGGGCCACAGCTTCGACCACGAGATTGCCATGGCCGATGCGCTGGGCATCTTCGGCTCCATCGACATCAACCGCGGCGATCCGCAGAACGGCTGGGACACCGACCAGTTCCACAACGATCCGCTGGACATGACGCTGGCGATGTACCGCATCCTCAAGGCCGGCGGCTTCACCACCGGTGGCTTCAACTTCGACGCCAAGGTGCGCCGCCAGTCCATCGACCCGACCGACATGTTCTACGGTCACGTGGGCGGGCTCGACCTGCTGGCGCGCACACTGCTGTCGGCGGCCGCCATCATCGAGAACGGCGGCATCGACAAGTTCGTGGCGCAGCGTTACGCGAAGTGGGATGGCGACCTGGGCAAGAAGATCCACGCCCAGGGCGCGTCGCTCGAGTCCATTTCGGACTGGGCCGTGCAGAACAACATCAACCCGAAGCCGCAGTCGGGACGCCAGGAAATGCTGGAGAACCTGGTCAACCGATTCGTTTGATTGCGCGCGGGACTGGCGCGACCTGCGCCAGTCCCGCGTTGCATGGTCGGGGAGGGGTCACAGGGACATGGCCACCGTACCGTCGATCTTCATCAGTTACTCGCAAGGCGATGCCCGTGCCGCGCGGCGCGTTCAGCGCCGGCTCGCCGCCCATGGAGTCAAGGTCTGGCTCGATGAGCAGCAGATTCGCCTGGGAAGCGCGTTGTCGCCCGCGCTGCGCGATCACATTTCCTCCGCCGACATGGTGCTGGTCATCGCTTCGCAGGCTTCCGCGAATTCCGTCTGGGTCGGAGTGGAGCTGCAGCACGCGATTGCCGCGGGAAAACCCATCGTTCCGTTCTTCATCGAGCCGTTGACCGGACACGAGCGCTTCAAGGACTACGTGGGCTTCGACGCGACCGTGTCGCTGGATTTTGCCGATGGCATCAATCGGCTGTTGCACGAGGTATTCACCGCGGTCGGCCTCGCGGTGCCACGGCCCGATGTGGAGGTGCTCAAGCAGGGGCTGCGCGAGCTGGCGAAGGCGGAGCGCGCGCTGGCGCCGCTCATCCTGGGATTCCTGGACGGTCCAGGGCTGCATGCCGAAAACCTCCGTGGCGTGCTTGAAGTGCCGTTCCATTCCCTCGACGAAACCTTCAACGCGCTGTATGACATCGCACCCGGGACACGGGCGGCTATGCATGCCGCCTATGGGTTTTCGCGGGCAGGTGCGGGAAAGAATGCCCTGATGGCCTGGATCCGGGACACGCGCGATGGCGATACCGTGCTCGCCACCGCCGTGGGGCAGGCGCTGAACTCGGCGCACATCCCGGCGGCCTTGCAGCTGCTCGAGGCGTGCCAGCAGCCTAACAATCAGGCGTTGTACGGTTTCATCGCAGGCAACGCGGACCAGATGAATGCCGAGCAGCGTGCCGTGGCGGTTCGGCTGGTGACTTATCCCGTGCGCGAAGACACCTCGAAGCTGGGTGACGTGCTGGGCTGGGTTGCCTTGAAGCATCTTCCAGAGGCGCCGGAAATCGTCGGCATGTGGTGCCGCTGGATCAAGGCCGGAGAATTCGACGGCCCGCGTCGTTCTCCGCGCGATCTTGCACGTTATCTTCTTGACGCGCGTGCCGAGGGTGTTGGGGGTTTCGACAGGATAGGCAAGGCGTTGGAAGGTCACGTGAGTGACCTGATGCGATCCTGCGAAAAGGAAAACGTGGTTACCGCCGTAGAACACCTGCGCAATCTGACTGACGTGGGTGCCCCTGAGGCCATGGACATCCTGCGCGTCATCGAACGCTGGCCGGGGACCGCTGAGTGGGTGGAATGGCGTGCGCGCGATGCAAAGGCCGCTGGAACTTCCGCAGCCTTTGTCTACGAAATGACGAAAGAGGCGGTCGGCGCGCGCAAATGGCTCGATGCAAGTCGGCGAGCGAAAGGTCAGGAGCGTTGAGCCGGCCGCATACGTATGCATCGGGTACGCCAGTCGCGGTGCAGTAGAGTTCGCCACCCGGGCGATGGATGGGGGAACGATGCGGCGATCAATTTCGTGGCTGGCGCTGTGGGCACTGGCGAGCGCCGCGACTGCGGCCCCGGACTACCGCGACCGCCTTCCTGAAGATGAAATCGTCTACTTCGTGTTGCCGGACCGGTTCGAGAACGGCGACGCCGGCAACGATCGTGGGGGCCTCCAGGGAGACCGCCTGAGCACCGGCTTCGATCCCGCTCACAAGGGCTTCTACCACGGCGGGGATCTCAAGGGCCTGGTCGCGCGGCTCGATTACATCCAGGGACTGGGCGCCACCGCCATCTGGCTCGGGCCTATCTACAAGAACAAGCCCGTGCAGGGCGGGCCGGGCGAAGAAACCGCCGGGTATCACGGCTACTGGATCACCGACTTCACCGCCGTCGATCCGCACTTCGGTTCGGATGCCGACCTGCGTGCGTTTGTCGCCGCCGTGCACCAGCGCGGCATGAAGGTGTATCTCGACATCATCACCAATCACACCGCGGACGTGATCCAGTATCGCGAGTGTCAGAATGTTCCCTGCGCCTACCGATCGCGCGGCGACTATCCCTATTCGCGCAAGGGCGGGCCGGGTGGGGCGCCCATCAATGAAGGCTTCGCCGGCGATGGGCTGCGTACCGCCGCGAACTTCGCGAAGCTCACCGATCCCTCCTACGCCTACACGCCCTTCGTGCCCGCGGCCGAAGCCAATGTGAAGGTTCCGGCCTGGCTCAACTCGCCCATCTACTATCACAATCGCGGCAACTCGGATTTCTGGGGCGAGAGTTCGCTGCACGGGGATTTCGTCGGGCTCGACGATCTCATGTCCGAGAACCCGCGCGTGGTCGAAGGATTCATCGACATCTTCGGTGACTGGATCGAGCGGCTGAAGGTCGACGGTTTCCGCGTCGACACGGCGCGGCACGTGAATCCGGAGTTCTGGCGGGCCTTCGTGCCGGCCATGCTCAAGACGGCGCGCAAGGAGGGCATTCCGAATTTCCACATCTTCGGAGAAGTGGCCGCGGAGGGCGTCGACGTCGCACAACTGGCGCGACACACGCGCGTGGACAATTTTCCCTCGGTGCTGGATTTCGGATTCGCGGGAGCGCTGCAGGAGACTGTTGCGGGCAATGCGGGCACGAGTGTGCTGGCGCGGCTTTATGCGGACGATGCGCTGTACGAAGGCGGTGCGCCGGCCGCGCTGCGGCTGCCCACGTTCACGGGCAACCACGACTTCGGGCGCTTTGCCTGGCTGGTGCGACGCGCACGGCCGACGGCCAGCGACGAAGAAGTGCTGCAGCGGGTGATGCTGAGCAATGCCATGTTGTTCCTGCTGCGCGGCGTGCCGGTGGTGTATTACGGCGACGAGCAGGGTTTCATCGGCCACGGCATCGACCAGGCTGCCCGCCAGGACATGTTCGCCAGCCAGGTGGCCAGTTACAACGACCAGGGGTTGTTAGGCACGGCGTCTACCACGGCGAAAGAGAACTTCGATGCGCTGCATCCGCTCTACAGGCAGATTGCGGCGCTGTCTTCGTTGCGCAAGCAGTACCCGGGCCTGCGACGCGGGCGCCAGGTGGTGCGTGCGCAGTTGCGCGAGCCGGGCCTGTTCGCCGCCTCGCGTCTCGGCAGCGACGGGCGCGAAATCCTGGTGGTGTTCAACACCTCGATGTCGACGCTTTCTGCCCAGGTGGAGATCGAACCCTCGACCCGTTCGTTCAAGTCCCTGCTCGGCAACTGCCAGGCGCCCAATGCGCCGGGCAGCGTGCGCGTCGAACTGCCACCGCTGGGCTACCTGGCCTGCGTCTCCGGAGATCCATGATGTTCAGAAGGATGATTCTCGCGTTGATGCTTTGTGACGCGGCGGGCGCGCAGCAGGTCGCTACTTCGCCGCCTCAGGAAGTCCTGTCACCGGGCAAGGTGCTGCGCGTGGTCGTGGCGCGCGACAACGATGGCCGGGTGGAATATTCCATCAGCCGCAAGACGGGTGCCGGCCAGTGGACCCAGATTGTGGCGCCTTCGAGGCTGGGCTTCATTCTCGGGAATTCCGAGAAGCTGGACCGGAACTTCACGCTGCGTGAACCGCAGTACAAGAATGTCGACGAGACCTGGGAGCAGCCCTGGGGCGAGCGCCGCTACGTGCGCAATCACTACCAGGAGATGTACCTGCCCTTGCTCCAGAAAGTGCCGCGCGGGCCGGGCATCGCGGAGCGGACTCTCGGGCTGCGCTTCCGTGTCTACGACGATGGCGTCGGCTTTCGCTACGAGTTCCCGGAGCAGGCGGACCTCAAGCAGGTGGACATCGTCGAGGAACTCACCGAGTTCGCCATCGGCGAGGCCGCGACAGCCTGGTGGATTCCGGGCGGGGAGTGGAATCGCGACGAGTATCTCTACCAGAAAACGCCGCTGGTGGAGATGCCGCTGGCCCACACGCCGGTGACCCTGAAACTCGCCAGCGGCGTACACGTGGCCATCCATGAAGCGGCGGTGGTCGACTTCGCAACCTTCTGGCTGCGCCGCGTGCAGGGTCAGAGACTCAAAACCGTGTTGTGGCCGTCATCGTCGGGTCCGTCGGTTTCTCGCGTGGCGCCTTTCAATACGCCCTGGCGCACCCTGCAGATTGCCGCGGACGCTCCCGGCATCTACATGTCCGATCTCATCCTGAACCTCAACGAGCCCAACAAGCTCGGCGACGTGTCGTGGGTCAAACCGTTCAAGTACGTCGGTATCTGGTGGGGCATGCATCTCGGCACGCACACCTGGGCGTCGGGACCGAAACACGGCGCGACCACCGCGGAAACGAAGCGTTACATCGATTTCGCGGCGGCCAACGGTTTCCGCGGCGTGCTGGTCGAAGGCTGGAACAAGGGCTGGGATGGCAACTGGTTTGCCAATGGCGACGAGTTCAGCTTCACGGAACCCTATCCGGACTTCGACCTCGCGGGCCTCGCGGCCTACGCGAAGAAGAAGGGCGTGCGGCTCATCGGGCACCACGAAACCGGCGGCAATGTCGCCAACTACGAGAAGCAGCTGGGCGCGGCGTTCGATCTCTACCAGAAGCTGGGTGTCGATGCGGTGAAGACCGGCTACGTGGCCGACGCCGGCAGCCTCGAGACGCTGGGCGCCGACGGACGCACGCATTACGAATGGCACGACGGACAGGTGCTGTCGCGGCATCACCTGCGCGTGGTCACCGAGGCCGCGAAGCGGCACATCAGTATCGACGCGCACGAGCCCATCAAGGACACCGGTCTGCGGCGCACCTATCCCAACTGGGTGTCACGCGAAGCCGCGCGTGGCATGGAATACAACGCCTGGGGCGATCCTCCGAATCCGCCGGAGCACGAGGCCAATCTCGTGTTCACGCGCATGCTCGGCGGCCCCATGGACTTCACGCCCGGGGTGCTCAGTCTCACCGGCGCGAATGGCAAGCGCATCCAGTCGACCATCGCCAAGCAGCTGGCGCTTTACGTGGTGCTCTACAGCCCCATCCAGATGGCCGCCGATCTGCCGGAGAACTACGCGAAGTTTCCGAAGCCCTTCCAGTTCATCAAGGACGTGCCGGTGGACTGGGCGGAGACGCGGGTGCTGAATGGCGAAGTCGGCGACTACGTGACCATGGCGCGCAAGGATCGCAACAGCGCCGATTGGTACGTTGGAGTCATCACCGATGAAGAACCGCGTACGCTGCGGGTGTCACTGGATTTTCTCGACGATAAACAGAAGTACACCGCGACTATCTACCGGGACGGACCGGATGCCGGTTTCGCAGGCAATCCCGCCTCCATCCAGATCGAGCGGCGGCCGGTGTCGCGCCACGACACGCTGACGCTGAATCTGGCGCCGGGCGGCGGCACGGCCATCCGCATCGCGGGGCCGGGAAAGATCAGCAGTCCCAAGCGCGCGCCCAAGCCCAAGCCGGAATACGACGTCGAATGAGCGATCAGGCGGCGATTCCCCAGGCGCGGCCGGAGGTGAGCTTCTGGCAGATCTGGAACATGTGTTTCGGATTTCTCGGCATCCAGTTTGGTCTGGCGCTGCAGAACGCCAATGTCAGCCGCATCTTCCAGACGCTGGGCGCCGAGGTGGACCAGATCGCGGGGCTGTGGATCGCGGCGCCGCTCACCGGGCTGCTGGTGCAACCCATCATCGGCTACATGTCCGACCGCACGTGGAACTGGTTGGGCCGGCGCCGTCCGTATTTTCTCGCGGGCGCGGTGCTGGCTTCACTGGCGCTGTTCTTCATGCCGTGGTCACCGGTGTTGTGGATCGCGGCCGGCATGTTGTGGGTGCTGGATGCCAGCATCAACATCGCCATGGAGCCGTTTCGTGCTTTCGTGGCCGACCAGCTGCCGGAAAAGCAGCGGCCCACGGGCTACGCCATGCAGAGCTTCTTCATTGGCGTGGGCTCGGTGGTGGCCAGCATGCTGCCCTGGATCCTCGCATCCGCCGGCGTCAGCAATGTGGGTGACGCGGCGAGCGCCGTGCCGGACACGGTGCGTTATTCCTTCTGGATCGGCGCGCTGGTGCTGCTGCTCGCCATTCTCTGGACCATCGTCACCACGCGTGAGTATCCGCCCACCACCTTGCATGGCTTCGCGGATGCCACCCCATTGGCCGCGGGCGTCGAGCCCGGCACGCGACATCGCGCGGCTTTGCGCGGCCTGGTCTGGGCGCTGATCGGTGGTTTCGCCCTCGTGGCGATCTGGCGCTTTGGCCTGGATCGCATGTTGTATGTGCTCGGCGGCGGCGTCGCGGCCTGGGGCGTGTTGCTGCTGATAAGCAGCGGCATGCGCGACGGCATGCTGGCAGTCCTGGTGCACGACATCGACAACATGCCGCGTCGCATGCGTGAACTGGTGCCGGTGCAGTTCTTCTCGTGGCTGGCCCTGTTCGCGATGTGGACGCAAACCACGCCGGCCGTGACGCGCGTGCACTTCGGCACCAGCGACACCTCGAGCGAGCTCTACAACCAGGGTGCGAACTGGGTGGGCGTGCTGTTCGGCGGCTACAACGGGTTCGCGGCGCTGGCGGCCATGGTGATTCCGCTGCTGGTTCGGCGCTTCGGAATCCAGGTGAGTCACCTGATCAACCTGGGCCTGGGTGGACTGGGGTTGCTGTCGTTCTTCGTGATCCGCGACCCCGACTGGCTGTTGCTGTCGATGGTGGGCGTGGGATTCGCCTGGGCCTCGATCCTGTCGCTGCCCTATGTGTTGCTCGCCGGCAGCGTGCCCTCGCGCAAGATGGGCGCGTACATGGGCATCTTCAATTTCTTCATCGTCATCCCGCAGCTGGTGATTGCCAGCGTGCTGGGCCTGCTGCTCAACACCTTCTTCGACGGCGAGCCTATCTACGCGCTGGGAATCGGCGGCGTGAGTTTCATCATCGCCGGGTTGCTGGCGCTGCGGGTGCGCTAGCCGGATTTGCGAACCACCAGGCGAGCCGGGATGACGCTGTTCGCCGCCGTCTCACCCGCGATCTGCCGCAGCAGGGTCTCCACCAGCAGGTCGCCGGCGCGACGCGTGTCCTGCATGACGGTGGTCAGCGGCGGATTGGTGAGGCTGGCCGCGGGAATGTCGTCGAAGCCGGTCACGGCTACCTGGCGTGGCACTTCGATACCGGCGTCCTGCAGCGCGCGCAGCGCGCCGATGGCGATGAGGTCGCTGGCTGCCACGATGGCGTCGAATTCCACACCTCGCGCACGCAGTTCCGAGGCGGCCTGGAAGCCGGATTCCTCGGTGGTGATGGCGTCGACCTGCAGCGCCGACGAACTCTTCACGCGCGCTTCCAGGAGCGCGCGCTCGTAGCCCTTGTAACGATCGAAGAATTCCGGGTAGTGAGACGACGCAGTACCCAGGAAGGCGATCTTCTTGCGGCCGGAGGCGAGTAGGTGGCGTGTGACTTCGTATCCGCCCTGGGCGTTGTCGCAGCCGACGGTGACACCGGGCTGGTCGTCGAACACCGGGCCCCAACGCACGAAGTGCGTGCCCTGTTCCACGAGGCGCTCGAGGCGCGGCCGGTACTCCTCGTAGTCTCCATAACCCAGCAGGATGATGCCGTCGGCTTTGCGGCTGTCCTCGTAGTCCTGCTGCCAGTCTTTCGACAGCTGCTGGAAGGAGATCAGCAGGTCGTATCCCTGCCGCGCCGAGGCGCGCGTGATCGATCCCAGCATCGACAGGAAGAACGGATTGATCTGCGAATCGTCGGGCGTGGGATCTTCGAACAGCAGCAGGGCCAGCGTGTTGGAATGCTGCGAACGCAGGTTCGACGCATTCTTGTCGACGCGGTAATTGAGCTGGCGCGCGATTTCCTCGATCCGCTTGCGTGTTTCGAGACTCACCACCGGGCTGCCGCGCAGTGCGCGCGACACGGTGGGTTGACTCACGCCGGCCAGGAACGCGATATCAAATGACGTTGGTTTGTCGTGCATCGACCGCAGCGCGCTTCATGCACACCGCCCCCTCTTTGCAAGGCAGTGATCATGCCCAAGGGCGTGCGCCAAAAGCTACTGCGACGCACCGTCAACCGATGGGGCCAGTCAAATCAAGGTGCTGCAAGTTGAAAAAACGCCACTCCATGGCCCGGCAGCGTCAAGGTAGCGCTCTCAAAGCGACCCTCGGGAAGGCCGTGTCCACCCACGGCCTGCATTACGGTAAGCCCGGGCAGCGAAACGCTGGCGGGAGACGCGGAAAGGTTGAAGGCCGCGAGCAGGGCATTCCTGCCTTCGAAGCGGCGGAAGGCGAGCACCGATTCCGTGGCGGCGAGGAATTCGATATCGCCCGAGATCAGCAGGTCCTGCTGGCGACGCCAGTCGAGCAGCCGCCGGAAGCCATGCAGGGCCGAGGTCGGATCACGTTCCTGCGCGGCCACCGACAGTTCGAGATGTTGTGATGGCACCGGCAGCCACGGCGTGCCGCTGGAAAAACCGCCGCGTTCGATCGAATCCCAGGGCATGGGCGTACGGCAGCCATCGCGTCCCTTGAACGCCGGCCAGAAGGCGATGCCGTACGGATCGCGCAACGACTCGTAGGGCACGTCAGCCTCTCCGAGGCCCAGTTCCTCACCCTGGAAAATACACACCGAGCCACGTAGCGCGCAGATCAGCGCCGTCAGCTGCGTGGCGAAATGCGGCAGCTGCGAGGCGCTCCGGCCCCAGCGACTGACCACGCGCTCCACGTCGTGATTCGAAATGGTCCAGCACGGCCAGCTCTGCGGCGCGCGCTGGCGCAGCGATTCCACCGTCGTGCGGATGTGCTGGGGCGAGCTGTCATTGCTGAGCAGCTCGAAGCTGTAGGCCATGTGCAGCCGCCCAGGCTGCGTGTACTCCGCGACCGTGGCGGTGGAATCATCGGAGGCGATTTCACCCAGCGCGACCACGCCCGGGTACGAGTCGAGCAGTTCGCGGATTTCCTCGAGGAAGGGCAGCATTTCCGGCTGCGTGTTGTTGTGGCGGTGCCACTGGAATCCATAGGGATTCCCGGCGCTCACGCCGGAGGCCTTGCGCAGCTGCCTGGGGCGCGGCGGGTTGTCGCGCAGCTGCACGTCGTGGAAGCAGAAATTGATGGCGTCGAGCCGCAGGCCGTCCACGCCTCGCGCCAGCCAGAAGCGCATGTTCTCGAGAGCGAGCCGCCGGACTTCCGGGTGGTGGAAGTTGAGATCGGGCTGGCTGCGCAGGAAGTTGTGCAGGTAGTACTGCCCGCGCCGCGGTTCCCAGGTCCAGGCCACGCCGCCGAAGATGGAGAGCCAGTTGTTAGGCGGTGTGCCGTCCTCGCGCGCATCGGCCCACACGTACCAGTCGGCCTTCGGGTTGTCGCGACTCATGCGGCTTTCGCGGAACCACGCGTGCTGGTCGGAGGAATGACTCAGCACCTGGTCGACGATCACCTTGAGGCCGAGTTCGTGGGCGCGCGCCACGAGGCGATCGAAATCGGCCAGCGTGCCGAAGATCGGGTCCACGTCGCGGTAGTCGGAGATGTCGTAGCCGAAGTCCGCCATCGGCGAGCGGAAGAACGGCGAGATCCAGATGGCTTCGACGCCCAGCGAACTGACGTACTCGAGCCTCGAGGTGATTCCGGGGAGATCACCGATACCGTCGCCGTTGGAGTCCTGGAAGCTGCGCGGATAGATCTGGTAGATAGTGGCGCCGCGCCACCAGGGCGTTGCGCGGCCCTTGGCGGGCAGTTGTTTGACGGCTGTGCTCATTGTGGCTTGGGGACAGGAGCTTACCGCAGCGCCAGCAACGTTCTGTTGCATACGTATTCAGGCTGAATACGTATTCAACGCCTTGTGCCCGGACCGCGGCCGCGCGCACGATGTTGACCCTCGGAATCGTACGTCGAACTCTCATTGAAACCGGGAGTTCATGTGTGCCTCGCCGCCCGGACCCCCTCCGGCGGCGGGGCTTCTTTTTTTTCACGAGCCGGGTTTCCGAATACGTATTCACCGCCGCGCGTGTGCCGGCGCGGCTGCGCTGAATACGTATGCATGTGATTGCCAGCGGACAGGCGAGCCAACATCCTAGTCCGCAGGGAGTCGCGCTGCACGATGCGCGCATACAACGAAATAGCAGGAGGGGACAGCGTGAGCACACGAAAGGTCAAGCGCCAGCACAGGCACGAAATGAGCAAGGCGGCGGGCTGGGCGATATTTCTCGCGGCCAGCAGCGGCGTGGTCCAGGCACAGGACCAGGGTTCCGATGAGGTCACCGAGGAAGTGGTCGTCACGGGCCTTCGCAAGAGCATCGAGGACTCGATCAGCGTCAAGAAAGAAGAAACCAGCGTGGTCGAAGTGGTGTCGGCCGAGGACATCGGCAAACTACCGGACGCCTCGATCGCCGAGGCCATCGGTCGCCTGCCCGGCATCGCGGCGCAGCGCACCAACGGACGCGCGCAGACGCTGTCCATCCGCGGCCTGGGCCCGGATTTCACGGTCACCACCTTCAACGGCCGCGAACAGGCTTCCACCAACGACAACCGCACGGTCGAGTTCGACCAGTATCCGTCCGAACTCGTCACCCAGGTGCGCATCTACAAGACCCCGGACGCGGGCATGGCGTACCAGGGTATCGCCGGCACCACCGACATCCAGACGGTGCAACCGCTGGCGTTCTCGGACCGCAAGCTGAACTTCGGCTACAAGCGCGAGATCAACGACCAGGAAGCGAACATTCCCGGCCTGCCGGATGCCGGCGATCGCGTGAATGCCACGTACATCGACCAGTTCGCCGACAACAAGCTCGGTGTCGCCTTCGGCATCGCGTACAACAAGACCCCGTACCAGGCGCAGACTCGCGAGCCCTGGGGCTACCCCACGATGTGCAATGGCTGCGCCTATACCGTGATCGGCGGCGACAAGGATGGCGTGCAGTCGTCCTATTACAAGCGCACGGCCTACATGGGCGTGGTCGAGTACAAGCCCACCGACAGCGTGCACCTGTTGCTCGACGCCTATCATTCCGATTTCCGCGAAGTGCAGACCATCCAGCGCATGGAGTTCGGCACCGTGTGGTCGGGCGCTACCCTCGTCAACGAGGGTCCGGTGTCCAACGATCGCGTGCAGAGCGGCACGTTCAACAACGTGCCCTTCATGGTCATCGAGAACTACAACAACGACCGCCACGCCGACGTGAATTCGATCGGCCTCAACGGCGATTTCCAGGTCAGTGACAACTGGAGCATCGAAGGCGACCTGAGCTGGTCGAAGGTCGAGCGCGATGACCTGCGCCTCGAGTCGACGGCCGGCAACGGCACGTTCAACGACCCGACGTTGCTGCCGCTGCCGGACAACATCGCGTTCACGACCGACTCCAACGGCGTCACCAACTTCTCGCCCACGCTCAACTACAGCGACTACGGCACGGTGTTCCTGACCGATCCGGGTGGCTGGGGCGGCGGTCCGCGCCGGTCGGGCTTCGTCGGTCATCCCGAGATCAACGACGAGATCCAGGCCATTCGACTGTCGGCGACTCGCAAGTTCGAAGCGCCCATCAGCGAGGTGAGCTTCGGCGCCAACTACGCCGACCGCACCAAGGGCAAGGAACAGTTCCAGAGCAACCTGTGGCTGACCGGCAATATCTCGCATGCCGTGGTACCCGAGGAATATCGCACCGGCATCGCCGACACGAGCTTCTTCGGCAATCCGTACGGCATGATCGGCTATGACGCGCTCGCGATGTATCGCGATGATTTCTGGCAGCCGATCAATTCCATCAACGACCCAAACGCCAACTCCGGGGATCGTTTCAACAACGTCGCCAACACCTGGGAGGTCAACGAAAAGCTGACCACGGTGTTCGTGAAGTTCGGCATCAACACGGAAGTGGGCGGCCTGCCGTTGCGCGGCAACTTCGGCGTGCAGTCGGTGACGGCCGACCAGACCTCGCAGCTGCATCTCACCAGCACGGTGATTCCGCCCAACACGGCCACCTTGCCCATCACGGTGGTCGAGGAGGGCGCCAAGTACACCGACATCCTGCCGAGCTTCAACCTCGCGCTAGAAATGCCGCATGACATGAAGCTGCGCATGGCGGCGGCCATTACCGTGGCCCGTCCGCGCCTCGACGACCTGGGTGGTGGTGCCAGCTACACGGTGACCAGCGACCAGGGTGCACCCCCGTCGTACAACGGCGTGCAGTACTACTGGTCGCGCAGTGGTGGCGGCAATCCGAAGCTCGAGCCGTGGAAGGCCAATGCCTACGACCTGTCGCTGGAGAAATACTTCGGCGACAACAAGGGCTATCTTTCGGCCGCGGCCTACTACAAGGATCTCGAGACCTACATCACCAACCAGTCGGTGGTCGAGGACTACACGGGCGTGCCGCTGCCGCCGGTGATTCCGGGAGATCCCACCACGTACAACATCGCGAATGCCAATCGCATGGGCGTGTCGACGCTCAAGGTGAACGGCAAGGGCGGCTACGTGCGGGGCGTCGAGTTCACCGCCTCTGTGCCGTTCTCGCTGATGGCGGATGCGATGGATGGTTTCGGCATCATCCTGAGCGGCGCGAAGAACAGTTCCTCGATCAAGATCAACGGGCGCGACACGCCGATCCCCGGCCTGTCCACCACGATCTTCAACTCGACCCTGTACTATGAGAAGTATGGCTTCTCGGCGCGTGTCAGCAACCGCTACCGCGACGACTTCGTCGGCGAGGTGCCGCAGTTCGATGCCACGCTCATCCTCAACAACGTCGGCTCCGAGTCATTGCTCGACGCGCAGGTCGGTTACAACTTCGAGCAGGGCGTCCTCAAGGGCTTGAGCGTCTCGCTGTCGGGCACCAACCTCACGGATGAGCCCTTCGTGCTCAGCAACGTGGGTGTCGATCCCTATCACCTGATCAAGTACCAGAAGTACGGCGCGATCTATGCATTCGCCGTGAGTTACACGTTCTAGACAGGTTGATGCAGGAGAACCCGCGGGCAGGACGCCCGCGGGTTTCCTTCAAGACAGGTTCGTCGTGGTCGATCGCGAAATCAGATCCGTTGTCATTGCAGGAGGCGGGACAGCCGGTTGGATGACCGCGGCGGCGCTCGCCCGCGTGCTCGGTCCTCGCCTGACCATCACCGTGGTCGAGTCCTCCGAGATCGGCATCATCGGCGTGGGCGAGGCCACCATCCCCGCCATAGCGCAGTTCAACAAGATGCTGCGCATCGACGAGGATGACTTCCTGCGCAGGACGCAGGGCACCTTCAAGCTCGGCATCGAGTTCACCGACTGGTATCGCCGCGGGCATACCTACATGCACGCCTTCGGGCCCATTGGCCGCGATCTCGCGTACGTGCCGTTCCACCATTACTGGCTGCGTGACCAGGCCCAGGGCACCGCGGGTTCGCTCTGGGACTACAGCTTCAACTGGCTGGCGGCGAAGCAGGCGCGCTTCTCGCGCGTCGAGCGCATCGCCGATACGCCGCTGGCGGGCCTCACCTGGGCGTTCCACTTCGACGCATCACTGTACGCCGCCTATCTTGCCGGTTTCGCGCAGGACATGGGCGTGCGTCGCATCGACGGACTCATCGCCGGCGTGCAACTCGATCCGGAATCTGGTGACGTCCGGGCGCTCAAGCTGGCCGATGGACGTGAACTCGCCGCGGACTTCTTCGTCGACTGCACCGGCTTTCGCGGCCTGCTCATCGAGCAGGCCCTGCAGACCGGCTACGAGAACTGGTCGCACTGGCTGCCCTGCGACCGCGCGATCGCGGTGCCATCGGCGCGCAGCGGCCCGCTGTTGCCCTATACGCGCGCCACGGCGCTCGAGGCCGGCTGGCAGTGGCGCATTCCCCTGCAACACCGCACGGGAAATGGACACGTGTATTGCTCGGCGCACACCAGCGACGAGCGTGCCCGCGAATTGCTGCTGGCGAATCTCGATTCGCAGCCGCTCGCCGAGCCACGGCCGCTGCGTTTCACCACCGGCCGGCGCCGACTGCTGTGGAACCGCAACGTCGTCTGCATCGGGCTCGCCAGTGGCTTCCTCGAGCCGCTGGAGTCCACGTCCATCCACCTCATCCAGGTGACCATCCAGCGGCTCATCCTGCTGTTCCCGCACCATGGCGAGGTCGAGGAGCGCCGCCGCGAATTCAATCGCGCGGCCATCGCCGAGTACGACTACATCCGCGACTTCATCATCCTGCATTACTACGCGAACGAGCGTCAGGGTGAACCCTTCTGGGATGCCTGCCGCAACATGCCGCTGCCCGATTCGCTGCGGCACAAGATCGAGCTGTTCCGCGAAACAGCCGGTATCTTCTGCGCCACCGAGGATCTGTTCCAGCTCAACAGCTGGCTGCAGGTGTTGTGGGGCCAGGGCGTGCGACCGCGCGCCACGCATCCGTTCGTGGAATCCATTGCGCCGCATGATCGCGCGGGTTACCTGCGGGATTTGCGTGGCCTGATCTCGCAGGCCGTGCAGCAGCTGCCGAGCCAGGCGGATTTCATCGCGCGGCACTGCGCAGCGCATTCCACCAGCGCGGCCTAGCCGCGACCCACCAGCGCCGCCTGGATCCAGCGCGCCCGGGAGTTGCCCGGGCGCGACCGGAATCAAACCTTCACTTCACGCCGAAGCAGGGTGCGATGAATACCGAGGTGGTGCGGGCCGGAATCGTGAACGTGCCCGTCTGTCGCTGGTACGTCGAAGTCCGCACCACCGGGTCGCTCGAGAACGCCTGCACGGGATGCAGCAGGTAGGACTGGCGCCTGAAGGCGGGCGCGGAGAAGGTCTGCGCCTGCGGCGTCGCGTTCACCAGCACCACGGCCTCCGCCATGGGGAAGCAGGCCTTCTGCGGGTTCACGATGCGTTCCACGATGAGCCCGGGCACCTGGTCGGGTCCCACGTTGAAGAAGCTCACCGACTTCTTGATTTCCTCAGCCGTGCGCAGCCGGAACAGGCCGCTGGTCTTGCGGATCAGCAGCATTTCCAGCAGGTGCCGATACGTGCCTTCGATGTCCGACGACGCGGGCTTGAGATTGGGATCGGCGAGCGCGGGCGCGAGGATGTTCCAGACATCCTCGTTGCCATTCGCGGGCGGCAGCCCCGAACCCCAGCCATTCGATTTCCGGGTCCAGTCGATGCGATTGAACCAGTCGCCGGAGTTGTAACTGTTGCGGTCGCCAGACTTGGAGCGAAGGATCTCGTCACCGGCCATGAAAAAGGGCACGCCCTGCGACAGCGCCACTACCGAGAGCCCCAGCCGGTGCATGCGCACGCGATCGGCGCGCGGAACTTGGGTGGCCAGCTTGAGGTTCATGGCGTCGAACCAGTCCGGATCGTCGTGCACGCCGATGTACTGGATGGTGTCCTCGGGCTGCGCGCCGTATGCCCCGGGCATGCCGAAGTAGTCCACGGAGCTGCCCGGTAGTTTGTTGCCGAAGCGGTCAACGATCTCGTAGCTCGCGATGTTGCCCGCGAGGCCGAGCCGCACCAGGTCCGTGAGGCGCAACAGTTCGTTCTTCGCGTCCGCCGCCGAACCGCCGAAGGTGCCATTGGGCTCGACATACAGGCCCGTGGCAAAGCCCTGGTCGCGACGCGGGCTGAAGGGCCCACCTCCACGCACCGCGTCGCGGATTCGATCCGAGAACGAGCCGATGCCGGTGCCGGCCATGTTCACCTGGATGGCATTCTCGCCGCGGCCGTTGTTCGCCATGACGCCGAAGTTCCACGCCTCGCCGTAGAGGTAGATGGACTTGCCGTCGACGCCGTCCTTCTTCGGCGTGAGCGCGTCGAGTGCGGCGCGCACCTTCATCATGTTGGACTTGAGGTGAAAGCCCATGATGTCGAAGCGGAAGCCATCCACCTTGTAGGCCCTGGCCCAGAGCACCACGGAATCCACCATGAGCTTTTCCATCATGGCGTGTTCGGTGGCGGTGTCGGAGCAGCAACTCTCGCCGAGCACCACGCCGTCGCCATTCAGGCGGTGGTAGTAGCCCGGCACCAGCTTGTCGAGGATGGAATTCGGATTCTGGCCGGCCGAGTTGGTGTGGTTGTAGACCACGTCCATCACCACGCGCAGGCCAGTCTGGTTCAGTGACTGCACCATCTGGCGGAATTCCAGCACGCGTTCGGAGCCGTCCGCGTCGAGGGCATAGCTGCCTTCCGGCACGTTGTAGTGCAGGGGGTCGTAACCCCAGTTGAAGGCATCACGATCGGCGGTCGCCGCCACCAGCGACTGCTGTTCCGATGAATCGGCGGGCAGCGCGGCCAGCACGTCGAAGGAGGGTGCTTCCCAGGCGGTCTTGTCCTCGTTGGTGGTCGCGAAGTCGAAGGCGGGCAGCAGGTGCACATGCGTGACGCCGGCCAGTCCCAGCGTCGCCAGGTGCTTCATGCCGTCGGAGCGCTTCTGCGTGAAGGCCGCGAAGGTGCCACGCAGGTTGGCGGGCACGGTGTCATCGTTGGCGCTGAAGTCGCGTACGTGCAGCTCGTACAGCACGATGTCTTCCGGCGCCGCCAGGCGCGGCTTTGACAGGGATTGCCAGCCGCGCGGCTGCAGGGCCTGGTCGTCCAGCGACACGAACTGGCTGCGCGTGCTGTTGCGGGCCAGGGAGACCGAATAGGGATCGGTGACCACGTTGGTTTCCACGCGATTCGTGGAGCGCACGTAGACCTGTGCTTCCAGTAGATAGTACCGGCCGGACACGCTGCCGGCGGGTGCCGTGAAGCTCCAGACGCCGCTCGCCGGATCGAGCGTCATGGGCCAGGCGGCATACATCGTGCCGGGGTTCGAATCGGCGTAGACGCGAAGCTTGAGATCACGCGCGGTGGGCGCCCAGACGCGCAACGTGGCTTGTCCATGCCGGAAGCTGGGACCCAGCGTCAGGGGCGCAGCCTTGGCCGAGTAGAGATCGTCGAGCACGCCTGGAATCTGCAATCCCGTGGCGTCCAGGCCCTGGCCCGAGCGCGTCGCACCCACGGCCAGCTGGCCCTTGAGACTCTGCTTCGCCGCCGCCACGGCCTCGGGCGGCAGCCTGAAGGCGGGCAGGTTGGCGAGATGGGGGAAGCGCGACCTGAGCGCGGCGGAGAGTCCGGCCGGATCGTGCACCAGGGTCCAGGACTTCGAATTCGCGCCGGTGATCACGCCCGGGCCGTCGAGCGTGAGCGCGCCGTCGGGATCCGCGAACAGGCTCACCGTGGTGTCGGTGGGCACATTCCAGGCGATGGTATCCGCGGACAGCCAGTACGCTTGCGCCTTGGAAAGATCTCCCCGGATGCCGCCCACGATGACGCGCAGGTCCTTGGTGACCGAATTCCACTGGAAGGCGACTTCCATGTCGTTGAGGGGCACGTTGAACCCGATGTTGGCGCCGTTCTGCACGCCGCCCGCGCCGTAGTTCACGTCCCAGCTGCCGTTGAGAGCCACCTTGGCTTCATAGGAACCGGCGGGAATGCCGCTGGTGCTGAAACTGTAGATAGAGGACCCCTGCACGTCCTGCAGCCAGGTGCGGAAGCAACCCGGATCCCAGTCGCCGCTGCAGCCGATTTCGCTCTGGAAACTGCCGGGCACCGTGGCGATGATGGAATTGACGTTGTCCGTCACCCAGTGCGTCTTGTGGTCGTAATAGAAGGTGACGTTCTGCGCCGCGGACGTGGTCAGCGGGATGTTCGGTCCGTTCTGCTGGGCGTGAAGGCCATAGTTGACGTCCCAGCTGCCATTGAGTGCCGTCTTGTATTCCCAGGCGCCGGCGGGCAGGGCAAACGTGTTGCGCCAGATGTCACCGTTGGCGTCGTACACCAGTTGCGTTGCAGGACAGCCGGGATCCCAGTCACCGGCGCAGCCGGACTCGGACTGGTAGTTGCCGGGAATCCCCACGGATGCCGGCACCTGGGCAGACACATGTGCCGCCACAAGCGCGGTGAGGATGAACGAGGACACGGCGCGAACGCGCCAGCTGGGCGTATGCATGTTCGATCTCCCTATCGACGAGGGAGCCGACGCTAATCGAGATGCACGGAAGTTCGCTTACGAATACGTATGCACAACCCGCGTTGCCGACTCCTGAAGGACGGAGCCACGGACATCACCGGATTCGCGAAGCTGACGTTCACGGTCGACGATGTCGGTCAGTTGTTCCGGAAATTGAGCGACGAGGGCGCCACGTTCGCGGTCACGCTCCGCGACAGCATTACCCGACTTGATCAGCAGTTCTTCATCGTGCTGGACAACGAGAAGAACTAGTTGCAGTTCGTCGGCCGGAAATAGCGCGGCACGCTCAGTTCGACCCCCAGGGTCGCAGGTTCACATGACCCCAGTGGATGTCGTTCCAGCGGTTGTGGATGTAGTCGTAGTTCGGAGCCCAAAGCTCGCCACTTTCCGGCGCACCTTTCAGGGGATGTTTGTCGCGCAACCAGACACGCTGCAAGAGCACCCGGCCGTTCAACGGGCTGGAAGGAACGAACCCGTGTTCGCCGCCCGCCAATTGCAGGAGATCCGGATTCCTGGCCCAGGCAGATTCCGGGTCTTGCGTGTGGACGAAGTCGACGATCCAGTACCTGGAGTCGGCGTCTTTCTCCAGGCGATCGACGTTCGTGATCCGCTCCAGCTTGCGCCTGGCTGGCATGCAGAAGCCGCCTTTTTCCACGACCGCGGAGTCGGTGACGAGCGGTGTCCTCTTGAATTCGAAGAATTGGCTGCCGAGATCAGGTCGCGGGGTCCTCGTCATGTAGCCGAAACGGACCATCACATCGAAGGCAAGCTCTGCATCTTCTTCCCCCAAATTCAGCTTGGCGGGATCGAGGTCCACCGGGCGCGCGTCCACGGTCCTGAACAAGGGAACGCGAATGCAGACGGGGTAGGTGCTGATCAGGTCCTGGATTGCGGCGGTGATCTCGGCGTCCGTCGTCGAACGCGACGGTGGCGCAAGCATCACGAGTGTCTCGTCGTCTACGGTCGTGGCGCAGCTGCAGGTGCAGGCCAAGGCGATGACCAGGGCGCATGCCCGCAGTGTCGCCACGACGTACTCGCTTACCATTCCTCGCATCCCGGAGTCCGGAACGACAGATACTATTTCTGCGCCGCCACCGAGTACAGCACCTGCGTGTTGCGCGTCTTAAGGAAGTCCTCGAGTGACTGTCCGCGCATGGCGGCGTAAATGTGCAGGTTGGTGGTTCCGACCACGGCGCCTAACTTCTCCAGCAGGAAGAAGATGGCACCGTACTGGATCAGCGCGCGCCAGTCCCGCGCGCGCAGCATGGCGCGCTCCTGCTCGCTGAGCTTTGCTTCTTCGAACAACCCCTCGGGCTCTTCCAGGAAACGCTTGCGCCTCTCGGGCTGCAGCAACGAATGCAGGAAGGAGTTCAACCGGTAGGACTTGACGCTGCGCTCCAGCGTGAACGGGTAGGTACCGGGAAGTTTCTCCAGCCCATCCCATTGCTTGTGGATACGTGCGCGGTAGGCATCGAAGGATTCCCCGGCCGGCTCGGCCGAATCGTTCTCGTAGATGACCGTGCAGATGGGCGTCATCGACGGCAGGTAGTAAGCCTGGTGCAGCTTCTTCACCTTCGGTGCCAGCGCGCCGCGCATGATGAGCCACATGATGACTTCCGAGCCTTCCATGCCACCCTTGGTGGCGTATTCGGCAATGGTGAGATCGGTGAGTTTCTCGGGATCCTTCTCGAGCAGGTCGAGGAACTCCATGTCCCAGGGCGTGTTGTTGAAACCGGCGCGCTCACCCTGGATCTGGTGCGAAAGACCTCCGGTGCCGACGATGGCAACTTTCAGGTCTTCGGGATAACTCTCGATGGCCTTGCGCAGCGCGCGGCCGAGCTTGAAGCAGCGCTTCGCGGAGGGAATCGGCACCTGCAGCACGCCCACCTGCAGCGGCACGATGGCGCCGGGCCATTCCTTTTCATGGGGCCACAGCAGCGACAGCGGCGAGAAGCAGCCATGGTCGAGGCCTTTCTCCTGGAAGAAGGAAAGGTCGAACTCATCGGCGGTGAGACCCGTGGCCACGTGCCGCGCCAGTGCCGGATGACCGTTGATCGGCGGCAGTTTGCGCGCACCGCCGCCTTCGTCGGCCACCCAGAATTTCGCCCCGACGCCGAGCGCGAAATGCGAGTAGTGATCGAAGAAGAATGAGGTGATGTGGTCGTTGTAGATGAAGAAGAGGACGTCGGGCTTCTTCTCGGCCAGCCACTGCTGCACGGGCTCGTAGCCCTTGAAGATGGGCGCCCACACCGGGTCCTGGTGCTTCTTCGCGTCCAGCGCGAAGCCGATGGTGGGCGTATGGGAGGTCGCAATGCCCCCGACAATCGTGGCCATGAAGTGCTCCGGTCTGTGAGTGGGCCAAGGTTACCGCCATCCCCGCGTCCGGCCTGCCCGCGAGCGAAGCATTTCGCTGTCTTCGGCCTGTACTCAGGGTTGAATTGAGGGTCGAGTCCGTGGCCGGTGCCTCGGGCACCATTCCGGCATGCAAAAAGTACTGATTACGGCGGGTGCCTCCGGCATTGGCCGGGAAATGGCGCGGAGCTTCGCGGCGGCCGGTGCGCGGGTGGCGGTCATCGACGTGGATGCGGCAGCGCTCGAGACCTTGCGACGGGAATTGCCGGGGCTGATCGCCGAGGTCTGTGATCTCGCCGATGTCGCGCAAATCGAAAGGCTGGTGCCGCGATGTCTCGCGGCTCTCGAGGGGCTCGACGTGCTGGTCAACAACGCTGGCATCGCCGGGCCCACGGCGCTGGTGGAACACTACGATCCGGCCGAATGGGATCGCGTGATGCGCGTGAATCTCGGTGGCACGTTCAATGTCACGCGGCTCGCGATTCCGCATCTCAAGCAGGCCGGGGGCGGTTCCATCATCAACATGTCGTCGGCCGCGGGACGTTTTGGATATCCGCAGCGCAGTGCCTACTCGGCCAGCAAGTGGGGCATCGTCGGCTTCACGAAGACCTTGTCGATGGAGCTCGGTGAGTTCGGCATTCGCGCCAATGCCATCCTGCCCGGACCCGTGGCTGGTGAACGCATGGAGCGTGTCCTGGCCGGACGCGCCGCGAACAGCGGGCGCAGCGTCGAAGAAGAACGGGCCAGCGGCATGCGCAACCAGTCGCTCAAATATTTCACAGAAGCTGGCGAGATCGCGGCGCTGGCGTTGTTCCTCGCGTCGGACGCGGCGCGCTCGATCTCCGGACAGGCACTGCCGATCGACGGGGACATGCACCGTTCTGTCTGAATCGAGTTCAAGGTCCCCGATGGTTGAGCCCGGTGTGGCCTGCGGGCGAGAGTGACGCATTCGAAGTTAAACTCCGGCAATGCCTGGACGAGGGGGATCTATGAAGCTTCGCGGCGCCGCCCTGGCGGCAGGTATTGCGGCTGTCTTGTTAGCGGCCGGTTGCGGGCAGAAACCGGAACCCGCCCCGGTGGCGACACCGAAACCCACGGCGCTGATCGACAGCGCGAGACTGCTGGCGCCCGCGGATGGCGAGTGGCTGTCGTACGGCCGCACCTACGACGAGCAGCGATTCAGTCCGCTCGCCAAGATCGATGCGGGCAACGTGGCGCAGCTCGGCCTTGCCTGGAGCTATGACCTCGACACCGTGCATCGCGTGCAGGAATCGACGCCATTGGTCATCGATGGCGTGATGTACGTGACCAGCGCCTGGAGCAAGGTGTTCGCGCTCGAGGCACGTACCGGCAAGGAGATCTGGCGCTTCGATCCCCAGGTGCCTGGCGAAGTGGGTGTGAAGGCCTGTTGCGACGTGGCCAACCGCGGCGTCGCGGCCTGGAAAGGCAAGATCTATCTCGGCACGCTCGATGGCCGTCTCATCGCGCTCGATGCCGCGACCGGCAAGTCGCTCTGGGAAGTGATGACCGTGCCCACCGGCCAGAATTACACGGTGACCGGTGCACCGCGCGTGTTCGACGGCAAGGTGCTCATCGGCAACGGCGGTGCCGAGCTCGGGGCGCGTGGCTATGTCACGGCCTACGACGCGGAGACCGGCAAGGAAATCTGGCGCTTCTATACCGTGCCCGGCGATCCCTCCAAGCCCTTCGAAACGCCGGCGCTGGAAAAAGCCGCCAAGACCTGGAAGGGCGAGTGGTGGAAGTACGGCGGTGGCGGCACGGTGTGGGATTCCATCGTGTACGACCCGAAGCTCGGTCTCATCTACATCGGCGTTGGCAACGGGAGCCCGTGGAACCAGGCGATTCGCAGCCCCGGCGGCGGCGACAATCTGTATCTCTCCTCCATCGTCGCGCTCAAGGCGGACACGGGCGAATACGTGTGGCATTTCCAGACCACGCCCGGCGAGACCTGGGACTTCACCGCCACGCAGCCCATGATCCTCGCGGACCTCGAGATTGGCGGGAAACCGCGCCAGGTGCTCCTGCAGGCGCCGAAGAACGGCTTCTTCTACGTGATCGATCGCGCCACCGGAGAATTCATTTCCGGCGCGCCTTATGCCTTCGTGAACTGGGCCAAGGGACTCGATCCCAAGACCGGCCGGCCCATCGAAAACCGCGAAGCGCGTTACGACAAGAGCGGCAAGCCGACGGTCGTGGTCCCGGGCCCCGGCGGTGCGCACAACTGGCATCCGATGAGCTTCAGCCCGCAGACGAAGCTGGCGTACTTCCCGGTGATCGAAGCGGGCTTTGCGTTCATTCCCGCCGCGAAGATGAAGACCAACACCATTGGCTGGAATACGGGCGTGGATTTCAACGCCGGCAGCCTGCCCACCGATCCCAAGATCCTCGAGGGCATCAAGCAGCAGCTCAAGGGCCATCTCGTGGCCTGGGATCCGGTCGCGCAGAAAGAAGTGTGGCGCGCGCAGTTCGATCATCCCTGGAACGGCGGCACGCTCGCGACCGCGGGCAATCTCGTGTTCCACGGCAACTCGAACGGCGAGATCGTGGCGTACCGGGCCACGGATGGACAAAAGCTCTGGTCCGCGCCCACGCAGGCGGGTGTGATGGCGGCGCCGATAAGCTACGAAATCGATGACGAGCAGTACATCGCCATCGAGGTGGGTTGGGGTGGCGCCTTCGGCCTTGCCGCCGGCGAACTGGCGCGCGATGCGCACCTGGCGGCCAACATTCCGCGCGTCCTCGCGTTCAAGATCGGCGCAAAGTCCCAATTGCCGGATTTGCCGGCCGTGCAGGCGGCCAGCGTGGAGCCGCCGGCCGAAATCGGTGACGAGAAGGTCTGGACCGCGGGCAAGGCCGTGTATCACACGCATTGCAGCGTCTGCCACGGCGATTCGGCCGTGAGCGGTGGGGTGCTACCAGACCTGCGCCTGTCGCCCGTGACGGCCGACGCGGCCGCCTGGGATCGCATCGTGCGGGGTGGCGAGCGCAGCGCGCGCGGCATGGTGTCATTTGCCGCGGAAGTTTCACCGGAGGACGGTGAAAAGGTTCGCGCGTATGTGATACATCGTGCGCATGAAGTGCGAAACAACGAGAAGGCTGCAGCCTCACAACCACCGGCCACTGCCCACGAATCACCCCAGGCCGGCTCGCCCCACTGAGCCGGGTGCTGTAGTTAGGAGCACGCACGATGCGTCGTAGGACCGCCGTGCGTCTCCGGGGCGCGGCCCTCGGGCTGGTGGTGCTGATGCTGGCGGGATCAACCGGCGCGGCCGAGCCGCCCCGGCCCTTGCCCGTGGTCGCCGGCAAGGTCACGCACATCAACGACGGAGATTCCATCGAGGTGGAACTCACCTCGGGTCGCGTGCGCGTGCGCATGTCGGCCATCGATACGCCGGAGTACGACCAGCCCTACGGCGCGAAATCATCGGCGGCCTTGCGCGAAATGCTGCCCATCGGTTCACCCGTGGAACTCGAGGTGGTGACGCAGGATCAGTTCCGCCGCATGGTGGCGACGGTGTGGCTGGTGAAGGGCGATCAGCGCGTCAACATCAACGAGTCGATGTTGCTGCAGGGCCATGCCTGGGCATATCGGCGCTACATGAAAGAGCCGCGCTTCTGCGATCTCGAGGAAGAGGCGCGCTCGAAGAAGCTCGGGTTGTGGGCCCAGCCAGTGACGGACTGGGTGTATCCGCCCGAGTGGCGATTCCTCAAGAACGGCGAGATCCGGACTTTGCCGGCGCCGTATCCCGAGACGCATGCAAAATGCGTGGAGGTCCTGGGCCTCGCCGGTGCCGCGACCTACGAACCTCCGAAATAAATGGGGACATTCCTATTTTCCAGTCGCCGGTGTTATCGCCGCCGAAAAAATAGGAATGTCCCCATTTGTTCGTCCTTCTACGCCAGCATTTTTTTCGCGGACTCCACGGTTTTCGCGCGCTCTTCGGGAGTCGGGGGCGGTGGCACGGCGCGGCCTTTTTGAACCGCGGGCCGTGATCCCACGAGGTCCAGCCAGCGTTTGACGCCCGGCAGGCCATCGATGGTCACACCGGACCATTCGTAGCCGGCTACCCAGCACCAGAGCGCGATGTCGGCGATGGAGTATTCGTCGTTGGCGATGTAGGCGTGATCCTTGAGCTGGCGTTCCATGACCTCGAACAGGCGACGGGCTTCGCGCTGGTAGCGATCGATGGCGTAGGGAATCTTCTCCGGCGCGTAGCGGAAGAACACATTGGCCTGGCCCATCATGGGACCCACGCCGCCCATCTGGAACATCAGCCATTGCATGACGCGCGAGCGCGCCTTGGCTTCCGTCGGCAGCAGCTTGCCGGTTTTCTCGGCCAGGTAGACGAGGATGGCGCCCGACTCGAACACCGCGAAGTCGCCATTCCCGTGATCAACGATGGCGGGTATGCGGCCGTTGGGATTGATCTTCAGGAACCACTCTTCTTTCTGCTCGAGCTTGCCGAGGTCGATGCGCCGCAGGGTGTAGGGCAGGGCAAGTTCTTCGAGCGCCACCGAGACCTTCCATCCATTGGGCGTCGCGGCGGTAAATAGTTCGATTCCGGGTCCACTCATGGCTGTCCTCACAATCTGGTGGAACGCGAGTACACGCCGCGCCGGTCGGCGATGTCAACGCGAAACTCATGACCTTTCGCTCTGAGACGATATCGTAAGATCGCGGTGTGGAAATTCTCCTGGCCAACTGGCGACTCGCCGCGGTCGCGGCGCTCTTCTTCCTCGGTGTGTTCGCTCGCCGCCTGTCGTGGGCCGGCGAGAAGCAGGGACGCGCATTGCTCACCTTCGTGTTCAACGTCGGCCTGCCCATCCTCATCTTCGGCGCGCTCGCCGGTGTCCCGCTGGCCCGGGAGCACGCCTTGCTGCCGGTGGCGGCCATCTGCGTTTCGCTGGCCGGCTGGGGCGCGGCCGCCTTCGTCGCGCGCCGATTCGGTCTGCCGAGAACCGGTGAGGGCGCCATGGTCCTGTGCGCCATGTCGATCAACAACTCCATGATCTACCCGTTCGCCGCGCTCAGCCTCGGCGCCGCGGCGTTCTCTCAACTGGTGATGTTCGACATGGGTCACGCGGTGCTGGTGTGGACGGTCACCACCGTGGTTGCCTGCAGGTATGGTGGTCACGCCGATGACATCCCGGTGTTGCTGAAACGCACGCTGGCGGCGCCGGCGCTCTGGGTGTTGTTCATCGCGCTGACATTGAACCTGGCGAACGCACCGATTCCCCGCGACCTGCTGCACGGCATCCTGGTCATCGGGCAATGGCTCATCCTGCTGGTGCCGCTGGCCATGGGTCTGCTGGTGAGCGCGCGCGGATTGCGCCGGCCGGAAGTCATCACGGCGGTCGCGTTGCGTTCGGGCTTCGGCATCCTGGTGGGCTTTCTGCTGGTGTGGCTGTTCGGCCTGACGGGAACCGGCGCGGCCATTGCGCTCATCGGCGCCGCGGCGCCCATCGGGTTCACGGCCGTGGTCCTGTCCGCGCGCGAAGGCCTGGATCTCGACCTCGCGGCCAGCGCGGCCGCGGTGTCCGTGTTCCTGGGATCGCTGTGGCTGCCGCTGGCCATGATGTTCGTTCCACGTTGAGACCCGGCCGCGCCCGCCGCATAGAGTACGCACCATGTACACCGCGAGTTCCGCGATCCTGGATGCCCTGGTCGAAGCGGGCGTCGAATATCTTTTCGCCAACTTCGGCAGCGACCACCCCGGCCTGATCGAGGCCATCGCGCAGGCGCGCGCCGCGAATCGGCCCTGTCCGAAGGTGATCACCGCGCCCACGGAGATGGTCGCCATGTCGGCCGCGCATGGTTTCGCCCAGGCGCGCGGTCGTGCGCAGGCCGTGCTGGTGCACGTTGATTGCGGCACGCAGGCACTCGGCGGCGCCGTGCACAACGCGGCCAAGGGTCGCGTGCCCGTGCTCATCATCGCCGGCATGTCGCCGGCCACCCAGGAAGGCGAGGCGCGCGGCAGCCGCAACGAATTCATCCAGTGGATCCAGGACGTGCCGGACCAGCGCGGCCTGGTGCGCGGTTACGTGCGCTACGAGAACGAGATTCGTGTCGGCGCGAATGCAAAGCAGATCCTGCACCGCGCCCTGCAGTTTGCGCACAGCGATCCGCGCGGTCCGGTGTACATCACCGCGCCGCGTGAAGTTCTCGAGGCCGAAGTGCCGCGCGTGGCGCTCGATACCCGGCACTGGCAGCCGGTGGCGCCCGGGGGCCTGAATCCGGATGCGGCGCGCGAGATCGCGGGCGCGCTGACGGCAGCCGAACATCCGCTCATCGTGACTTCTTACGCGGGCCGTTCCGCGGCCGCGGTCAACGAACTCATCGAGCTGGCCGAAGAACTCGCCGTGGGCGTGGTCGAATCCGTTCCCAACTACATGAACTTTCCCACCACGCATCCCTGCTACCAGGGCGTGCAGTGGAATGAACGGCGGCAGAACGAAGCCCTGGCCAGGGCCGACGTGGTGCTGGTCATCGACAGCGACGTGCCGTGGATCGGTGCCGTGAGTCATCCGCGCGAGGGCGCCCGGATATTTCACATCGACGCGGATCCCCTCAAGCAGCAGATGCCGCTGTGGTACATCGGCGCGTCACTGCAATGCCAGGCGGACGCGGCGCTGGCGCTGCAGCAGGTCCGCAGGGCCTGCGAGGAGTTCACCGTCGATCCGGAGCGAATCGAAAAGCGCCGACGGGACCTGGCGAAGTCGCATGCCGCGTGGGAGTCCGGGATACGCGAGCGCGAACAGCCGCGCGATGCCTTGACGCCGGAATACCTGGTGGCCTGCCTTCGTGAGGCCATCGGCGAGGACGCCATCGTGGTCAGCGAATCGGTGACCAATTTCCACGTGGTTTCCCAGCACCTGCAGCGCACCCGGCCGGGTACGCTGTTCTCGAGCGGCGGTGGATCACTGGGGTATCACGGCGGCGCCGCCTTCGGCGTCAAGCTCGCGCAGCCCGACGCACTGGTGGTCGCGATCTGCGGCGACGGCACCTATCTATTCTCTCAGCCGTCCACCGTGCACTGGATGGCGCGTCGCTATGAAGCTCCGTTCCTGCACGTGGTGTTCAACAACGGTGGCTGGCGGGCGCCGCGCCAGGCCGTGCTCAGCGTGCATCCCGATGGCATCGCGGCGAAGTCTCCCGACATCGACATCCACTTTCCGAATGCCCCCGACTATGCCGGCATCGCGGCCGCGGCCGGCGGGGCGCACGCGGAGACCGTTCGCAGCGTTGCCGATCTCAAGCCGGCGATCGCGCGTGCGCTCAAGGCCATTCGAGAAGAGAAGCGCGCGGCGGTGATCGACGCGCACGTGGTCTAGTTCACCCGATCTTGAACAGCTTCTCGGCGTTGGTCTGGAAGTACTTCTTCTTGTCCGCCGGCGTCATCGGCAATTCATCCGACACGGTGACTTCCGAAGCCACGAACTGGTACGGATAGTCCATCGCGTACAGCGTGTGGTCCGGGCCCATGACCTCGTGGCACAACATGATGGCGGGCTTCCAGGCCACGCCGCTGTTGGTCACGTAGACGTTTTCCCGCAGGTACTCACCAGGAGTGCGCTTGAGCTTGCGCATGTGCGGATGGCGGTTGGCGCGCGTCGCGGCCGCGTGCATGTAGTCGATGCGATACAGCCAGAACGGCAGCGCCTCGCCGCAATGGCCGATGCCGAACTTGAGCTTCGGGAATTCGTCGAACAAGCCCGACACGATGATGCGCAGCATGTGCAGGCCGGTCTCGGCCTGGAATCCGAACACGGCGCCGTCGAGGCCCTTCTCGAGATACGGCTGGATCATGTCGCGCGGCGGCGAGTTCGGATGCAGGTAGACAGGCACGTCGTGCGCTTCGGCGGCGGCAAAGATGTCCCAGAACTTCGGGTCGTCGAACCTCTCGCCCATGGTGTGGGAGTTCAGGATCACGCCCTTGAGGCCGAGCCTGGTCACCGCGCGATCGATTTCCCGCGCCGCGGTTTTCGGGTCCTGCGGCGCAGCAGCCGCGAGGCCGGTGTAACGCGTGGGGTACTGGCGGATGGCGTCGGCGAGTTCGTCATTGCTGGCGGCGGCCAGTGAGTTCGCGGTGGCCGCGTCGAACACCTGCACGCCGGGCGAGGTGAGCATCAGCACCTGCATGTCGATGCCCGAGGCATCCATGTCGGCAATGCGGGCGGGGCCGAGGTCCTGCAGCCGATCGACGATGAATTTCGCGCGTTCACTGGGGCTGTTGAGATAGAAGCCCCAGAGGCTCAGGTAGCCGGGATCGTCATATCCATCGTCGAGCAGCTTGCGGAACAGCTTGATCTGGTCGCGCGTCGCCCACGCTTCTTCCGTGGCAATCCGCTTGTAATCCGGCATGGGTACCCCCGTGAAACGCGTCGGATCATGGCACAGGCCCGCTCACGACAAATTGCGCGTCCGGTCGACTATTGGTTCGCGATGCGTCGAGTCCCGGGGCCGCCGTGGGGCGCGTGGCGACCGCGGGCGCAGCCGACGAACCGCGGGCGCAGCCGACAAAGTATATTCAGCGCATGTCAGCCCACATCAAGACTGCGGCGTCGGCCGCCGCGAACTACCCCGAGCTCAGCCTGCTCATCGATGGCGAATGGCTTGGAGCGCAGGGCCGCAAGACTCAACCTGTGATCAACCCGGCCACCGAAGAAGTGCTGGGCCAGCTGCCGCATGCCAGCGCCGCCGACCTCGATCGCGCGCTGGCCGCCGCGCAGCGCGCCTGGGGCGAATGGCGCGCTTTGCTGCCAGTCCAGCGCGGCAAGATCCTCAAGAAGGCGGCCGACCTGATGCGCGCGCGTGGCGAAGAGATCGCGCGCATCGCGACGCTCGAGATGGGCAAGAGCATCCACGAGACGCGCATCGAGCTGCAGGCCTCGGCCGAGATCTTCGACTGGTACGCGGAGGAGGGTCGGCGCGCCTATGGCCGCGTGTTGCCGCAGCGACTGCCCGGCCAGCGCATGAGCATCGTGAAAGAACCGGTGGGACCCGTGGCCGCGTTCGCGCCGTGGAATTTTCCCATCGGCAATCCGGCCCGCAAGCTGGGCGGCGCGCTGGCGGCGGGATGCAGCGTCATCCTCAAGCCTGCCGAAGAATCCGCGGGTGCGGCGCTGGCCGTGGCGCGTGCCCTGCAGGACGCGGGCCTGCCGAAGGGCGTGCTCGGCATCGTCTTCGGCGTGCCGCATGAAGTGTCCATGCATCTCATCTCGTCGCCCATCATCCGCAAGGTGTCTTTCACCGGATCGGTTCCCGTGGGCAAGCAGCTTACCAAGCTCGCCGCGGATGGCATGAAACGCACGACCATGGAGCTCGGTGGGCACGCGCCAGTCATCGTCTGCGACGACGTGGATGTCGACAAGGTGCTCGACCTGTGCGTGACCGCGAAGTATCGCAACGCAGGCCAGGTGTGTGTGTCGCCCACTCGCTTCTACGTGCAGGAGTCCATCTACTCGCGCTTCGCGGAAGGGTTTGCCGCGCGCGCGAAGGCGTTGCCTGTGGGTGATGGCATCGACGAGGCGAATCGCATGGGGCCGCTGGCGCATGCGCGGCGTCTGCCCGCGGTGCAAGGCATCATCGACGAATCGCTGAAGCACGGCGCGCGCCTGCTGGCGGGCGGCAAGCGCATCAACCGCAAGGGCTACTTCTTCGAACCCACGGTGCTGGCCGATGTGCCCAACAGTGCGCGCATCATGAACGATGAACCGTTCGGCCCAATCGCCATCCTGAATCCGTTCCGGGACTTCGACGCGGTGATGGCCGAGGCGAACCGATTGCCTTACGGCCTCGCCGCCTTCGGTTTCACCAACAACGCCCAGCGCGTGAACCTGCTGGGTGAGCGCTTCGAAGCCGGCATGATTGGCCTCAACAGCTTCCAGATCTCGGTGCCCGAATCGCCATTTGGCGGCGTGAAGGAAAGCGGGCATGGCAGCGAGGAGGGCATCGAAGGACTCGAGGCCTGCCTGGTCACCAAGTTCATCAGCCAGGCCTGAGAGCGGCACCAGCGCGTCGCCCTAACGCACCTTGCCCGCCTTGTTGACCAGCACCACGTTGCTGAGCACGGCCGTATCGACGACATCCGGCAGGTGCGAGCAGAAGCCGATTCCCACGTAAAACGGCTCTTCGAGATCGAGTTCGAGAGGCGGCCCGTATTGCGTCATCGGTTCGCCGGCCAGGCTCACGAACAGCGAAAACTGTTTGCCGCGCTTCTCGATACCGATGCGCTTCGCGATGTCATTGACCAGGGAATCCGGATTCTTTCCCTCCGGCCGGCCGCGCCCCCCGACGCGAAACTCGCGATCCTTCGTCAGCGCGCCTTTCTCGGGCCGCTGCGCGAGCTGGATCATGCCGAGGCCGTGCAATGCCACCACGACCTGCTTCGAGTCGTCTTCGAGGTCCTGGCGGATCACGAGCACGGCTTTGCGATCGCCGTAGCCATTGGGGTCTGGAAACGCGATGTCCGCGGCCAGCGAAACATCGCCCTTCATCTGTTTCCAGAGATACCGGAACTCGTCGCGCGTGTACCAGACGTTGTAGCCCGCGGAATTGATGGTGTACTTGCCATCGGCAAACGTCGAACTGCCAGGCACCAGCGCAGCGCCAATGTCCGATTGCGCCGAGAAAATACCGATGGGCGTCTTCTGGTGGATGCTCGCGCGGTGGAAATCCGGTGGTGGCGGCACCTGCCGGTGCGTGGCGGAACCGGGGATCGCCCAGTCGGGAACGGCGGTTTTCGCGCTTTCCGGCGCCTGCGCCAGCGCCAGCGCCAGCGCCGGCACGAGGGCGAGCGCATACGTAAGAGTGCGTCTGTTGGACATACGTGCGGCAGGATATATGTTTTCACCAGGCCACGATCCCAGCGAATGCCCACAGGGCATCAGGGGGCGAGAAGATGGACACGCTCGAACATCCACTACCGAGAGCGCTTCGCCGCAACCCCGTGGGTAGCTTGCTGCTCGCGCTCATGGCGGTCGCGGTCTGCGCGGCCATTGGCTGGATCTTTTACGTAGGCTACAGATGGCTGGTCATCATCCTGACCGAGGCGGCGCTCGCTTACGCACTCGTCGCGACTTTGAGCCGGACGGCATCACCGCCAGGGGCCATACCCCCGTTCCGCAGCGTCGACCATTGATGGGCCTGTTGGCAGCGTTTCCAAAAGAAAGCGGGGCCACGAGGGCCCCGCAACAGTCAGGCCATCAACCCAATCTCAGGCCGCGACGTCGTTCTTCTCGCGACGGAACTCGCGGGGCGTGGCACCAAACTTGGCGCGGAACACGCGACCGAAATGCGTCGGGCTGTTGAAGCCGTAATCGAAAGCAATGGCGGTCACCGTGCGGCCGCGTTGTGACGGCGACAGCAGCGCCCGCGAGCAGGCCTCGAGCCGGCGACGCAGGATGTAACGCGCCACGGTCTCGTCCTGGTCGCTGAAGAGGTGGTGCAGATAACGCGTGGTCATCTTGCAGGCCTCGGCGATCCGGGTCGGCGTCAAATCCGGGTCGTTCAGATGGGCTTCGATGTAATTGATGATGCGGATGCGATGCGCCGTGGCCAGCGACGAACGGTCCGAACGGGACTGCGGCAGGTCCGCATAGGCTGCCGCCACCAGGTCGAGGATGGCGGTGTTGACCCGGGCCGCGGTCGGCATGTCCATCTGCTTCTGGTACTCGGTCCAGAAGTTGCGCAGGAAGCGCGACAGCAGCGAACAGATGCCGCTGCCACTGGGCATCGGAATGGCCACCAGGCACTCGGGACAGGCGATGTGGCGCCGCAAGATGGCGTCCGGGATTCCCAGCACCAGCATGCGATTGGAGCCGCCAAAGGCGATTTCGTAGTGACGGGTGCTGTCGCACAGCGTGAAGTCACCGGCGTTCAGGCGAGCCTCGCGGCCGTCCTGGCGATTGACGCTTTCACCTTCCATCTGCAGGTGCAGGAAGAACAGTGAGGAACGGGTGCGGGCTACATGAGCCCGGGAGTGCCGCACGATCTGCGCGTCGGAGTACACCTCCGCCAGCGTCAGGTCGCCGATGGTGGCTCTCGCGATGCTGCCGTTGAAGCTCCGGATGTCTACGGGATCGGAAACCAGCGGAGAAAAGGTTTCGCAGGCCCGGTCATTCCAGTACGTGAGCTTGCGACGCGGGTCGAGACCAATGGTAGAGAACGATTCCACGCTTGCCATGACTACCCCCCCTCGAGGCAACTGACTAGTGGGTCAAACTGGACCAGAAACTGGCCGATAGTTATACGGGATAGTTATTCGCCGTAACTAATTGGTTGTTGTGATACGAGCTATAGGTGATTTCGCTTTCCCTCCGGGTCGAGATGCAGCCGGGAGCCCGGATGCAGCATTGTTGACCAAGGGGAGGGGATGCGGTGGTTCGAACGGCGCCGTTACAGGAAGTCATTGGCTATGCGCTGCGCCGCGCGCAGGGCGCGGTCTATTCAGACCTTAGCGATGCCCTGGCACGGATTTCGCTAAGGCCCCTCCAGTACACCCTGTTGCTCATGGTCAACGAGAACCCCGGCACCAGCCAGTCCAGCGTCTGCGAAGCGTTGGGTATCCAGAAGGCAAACTGCGTGCCAACCATGAGCGAGCTCGAACGCCGGGGACTCATCATCCGCCGCAAGTCGGCCGCCGACGCGCGCAGCTACGAACTGCACATCACGAACAAAGGCAAGCGCATCCTGCAACGTGCGGACGAGGTCCAGACCACGCACGAACAACGCCTCATCGATCGCATCGGCCCGG
>Ga0315912_10000710_pt1 | contig 51892 bp, 40 predicted proteins | sample VfabasoilMG_FD_204469 | JGI IMG/M metagenome (GOLD analysis project Ga0315912, IMG submission 204469) | Garden soil microbial communities collected in Santa Monica, California, United States - V. faba soil | ecosystem: Environmental > Terrestrial > Soil > Garden | place: USA: California...
GGCCGCGTTCAAACAGCGGATGCAGGTCGTGCAATTCGTCTGCCTTTGGAGAATGGACAAGCTCCTGTAGCCGTTGGATGAGCTTCAGGCGATTTTCAAGTTCACCAAGAACGACCTGCGCCGCGCCTGCTGACCAGTTCTGAAGAATATCATTCCAAGCATCTAAGTCATCAGGGGAGCAGTCGTTCAATCGTTTCAGCAAATCAAAGCCCGAACGAGCACGCTCCATCTTCCCAAAAATTTCAGCGGTGCGGAAAAGATCGCGTTCGGACAGAGTCGGGCAAGTTTCTTGCACGTGCTGCACGAACTCAGCAACGGCATTCTGCGAAGCCTTCGGCAAGTCTTTGAGAATGGCTCGATTCTCCGACAATGCTGCGCGCTTTCGTTCCTTACGGGATGATGCTTGAATCTCGTTTAGAGATTGGAGAACGAATTTGTGAACCGCATTGCGAACTGCGATTGACGAAGCGGTTGCCCGAAACTCACTCCAATCTTCCTTCACGTCCTTAATCAAAAGGTCCGCTTCGACGATGAAACTATAGCGCCTTGCCAAGCTTGTTCGGCCATCCAGATACGCGCCCTCTCCGTCCAATCCTTCCCACGATGGCGTTCCAACGGCTCGTCCGTTCACCCACCACGCGATGCCGCGAAGCTGGACGGTTCTGTCCTGAACTTCTGAATCGACTCGGTGCACAGTCACGCTTCCCAATTCTCCAACTTGAACAGGTGTGCTCGATAGTGACTTTAGCTGGCGAAGCTGAATTGCCTCGCGGTTCACCGAAATATGAAACGAAGGGTCAACTGCGAATTTTGAACCAATCAATTCCTTCAAATCACCTTCACTCAGAAGATTTCTTTTGATTTCAGCACGAATGACCGTCCCGTGGCCTTCTCGCTTGAATTCATTTCCCACTGCGCAACGGAACGGGCTTGTTCCACCATCCGTGCGCTCGACGTGAACTTCTATACCTTTTCCGTCTCTCCAAGTTTCGACATCGTAAGAATCTGAAAAGCAAAATGCACCATGTCGGCCTTTTCCGCTTTTACCAAAAGCAATCCGGTTGCTTCGTAATTTGTTTGGGCTAACAACATCCGCGCCCTGCGCTTTGAGCCGGTTGTAGCAAAGAGTTCTCCATCGTGAATCGAATTCCTCCCTCGACATCCCCGTGCCGTTATCACCGACAACAAATGTTTGTCCGAAGTCAGCCGGCCAGATTACGTCAACTTGGCTTGCGCCGGCATCATAGGCATTTGCGATGAGCTCGATGATTGCGATGCGCGGATCACTGACGATGTGGCCTGCATGATCGTCGAGAAATCCTTCGCCGAATGTCGGCAAATCAGGCTGCAATTTATTTGATGTCGCTGCCTTTTTCATTCGCGATTATTCGCAGCAACTGTGCTGCTTGCTAATTCTTCGCCCCCGCCAACTCCTCCTCAAAATCCACGATCTCTTTGATCTGCACCAAGAACCAGCGGTCAATTTTCGTGAGGTTGAAAATCTCCTCGATGGTGAAGCCGGCGCGCAGGGCGTGGCGGTCAGCGTTTTTTGGCCTTGGGCTTATCGTCGTCATATTTCACGTGGAAACCGATCTCGCGTTTCGGCTTGGCTGACGGCGACATTAACTGCCGGATGGCGTCGAACACAACTTTGAACTGCGCGTCGTATTTTTTCTCCAACGATTCCAGCTTGCGGGCCAGTTCGGCGTTGGAGGACAGCAACTGGCGCAGCCGCACAAATGCCCGCACCACCATCACGCTGGTCTGCGCCGCCCGCTCGCTGTTCAGGACATTCGCCAGCATCAATGCACCGTGTTCAGTGAAGGCAAATGGCGGGAATCGTGGGTCTCGGTGCTTTTGAGAACCGGTCACAATTTGTGACCGGTTCAGTTCGGCGACTTCTTCGACTGTGAGCCGAAACATGAAATCCTCTGGAAATCGCAAAACATTACGTTTGACGGCCTGATTGAGCGCCTTGGTCGTGACGCCATAAATCGCCGCCAAATCTGAGTCCAACATGACCTTCTCGCCGCGAATCAGAATGATGGCCCGCTCGATTCGCTCCACTGGAATCAGATTTGTGTTCTCGCTCATCGGTTCAGAGGGTGGCCGCAAATTGCGACCACCTTGTTCAGCCCATTGCTCCTGCCAACTCCTCCTCAAAATCCACAATCTCTTTGATCTGCACCAGAAACCAGCGGTCAATTTTCGTGAGGTTGAAAATCTCCTCGATGGTGAAGCCGGCGCGGAGGGCGTGGCGGATGAAGAAGATGCGTTCGGCGTTGGGCACGCTCAGTTTGCGGCTGATGACGTCGCGCGGGAGGATATCGCGGTCGCCATAGATTTCCGTGCCGATGCGCCAGGGTTTGCCGTCGCCGCCCAGGCCGCTGCGGCCAATCTCCAGTGAGCGCAGGCATTTTTGCAGGCTTTCCTTGAACGTGCGGCCAATGGCCATGGCTTCGCCGACGCTTTTCATCTGCGTAGTGAGGGTGGGGTCAGCTTGCGGGAATTTCTCGAAGGCAAAGCGCGGGATCTTGGTGACGACGTAATCAATGCTCGGCTCGAAGCTCGCGGGCGTGTTCTTGGTGATGTCGTTCTTGAGTTCGTCGAGCAGATAACCGACGGCGAGTTTGGCGGCGATCTTCGCGATGGGAAAGCCGGTGGCCTTGGACGCGAGCGCGGAACTGCGGCTGACGCGCGGGTTCATCTCAATGATGACCATGCGACCATTGTCGGGGCTGACGCCAAATTGGATGTTCGAGCCGCCGGTCTCGACGCCGACGGCGCGGATCACGGCGAAGCTCTGGTCGCGCATGATCTGAAATTCCTTGTCGGTCAGCGTCTGGATGGGCGCAACGGTAATGCTGTCGCCAGTGTGAACGCCCATGGGATCGAAGTTCTCGATTGAGCAGATGATGACGCAGTTGTCGGCCTTGTCGCGCATGACTTCCATCTCGTATTCCTTCCAGCCGAGAAGGGATTCTTCGATGAGGATTTCGTTCACGGGCGAGAGTTCGATGCCGTTCTTCGCGATGGCTTCAAATTCTTCCTGGTTGTAACCGATGCCTCCGCCCGTGCCGCCGAGCGTGAACGCGGGGCGAATAATGAGCGGAAAGCGTCCGATCTTTTTCGCGACGTCGCGGGCTTCGTCCATGTTGTGCGCGACGCCGGAGATCGGAACGTCCAGGCCGATCTGGAGCATCAATTCCTTGAACGCAAAGCGATCTTCGCCGCGATGAATCGCGTCGGGCTTCGCGCCGATCATTTCGACGTCGTGACGAGTAAGCGCGCCGTTCTTGTGGAGCGACATCGCGGTGTTCAGTGCGGTCTGTCCGCCGAGGGTAGGGAGCAGGACGAGTTTGCCCTTCGCGCCGAGGCGTTTCATCTCCTCTTTCTCGCGCACGATAATCTTCTCCACGCATTCGGGCGTGATGGGTTCGATGTAGGTGCGATCGGCGAACTCCGGGTCGGTCATGATGGTGGCCGGGTTGGAGTTGATGAGGACGACGCGGTAGCCTTCTTCCTTGAGGGCTTTGCAGGCTTGCGTGCCGGAGTAATCGAATTCGCACGCCTGGCCGATGATGATCGGGCCGGCGCCAATGATGAGGACGCTGTGGATGTCGGTGCGTTTAGGCATCTGAGTAAATCGTTTACTGGTAGGGGCAGCGCGCTGCGCTCCTTGCGGAGGGCCACCACCGGACGCCGCAGCGCGACGTCCCTACCTTTTCAAACGGCCCAGATGAAACACGGATTTGCCCGGGAACGAAAGAAAATTGCGGCAGACAATTGGGACGGCACGCAAGCGCCCGATTATGGCGGCGGCAATCGATCTTTCACCCAAGCCTCGGCGTCGGCCTTGGATTTGAACTCGTCGCCCAGTTGTTTTTCACGGAGTTCGGCCAGTATCTGGCCCAGCGCCGGCCCGGCAGCAAAACCCAGTTGGATCAAGTCGTCCCCGGTCAATAATGGGGGGATGATCTCTGGCTGGCGATGCAGTTCGTGCGCCTGTTCCACGAGGAAATCGTAAACGTCCAGCCGATGATGCGAGCCGAGGCAATCCAGCCGATGCAGGGCCAATTCCAATGGAAACGTTGGTCGGAGGATTAAGCGGCGCAAGGTGGATTTGCGCATTTGTAGCGCATCCTTGAACTGCATGTGATGCCGCACGGCGGTGGCGACCGCTTCGATCTGCTTCTTGGGAAAGCGCAGCCGGCCCAGGATGGTGTGGGTCATTTCTGCGCCGAGACGTTCATGCTCGTAGAAATGGATTGAACCGGTCGCCGGATCGCGGCTGACAGTCATCGGTTTTGCGATGTCGTGCATCAACACCGCCCACGGGAGTAGCGGATCACTGCCGGTGGGGAGCTGGCGCAGCATGAGGCAAAGGTGCTCGAAGACGTTGCCCTCAGGATGGTAATCAGGCGATTGCTCGCAGGTGGTGGTGGCGGCGAGTTCCGGCAGCACCTGCTGAAGCAATCCGCTTTCACGCAGGAGTTGCAGCCCGCGTTCGGCGATGCCGGGCAGGAACAATTTCAGCAATTCATCGCGAATGCGTTCGGCACTGATGATCTTGATGCGCTCGGCCAGCGCTCGAACGGCAGCGAAGGTTTCAGGTTCGATCTGGAAATCCGATTGGGCGGCGAACCGCACCGCCCGTAACAACCGCAGATGGTCTTCGGCAAAACGTTTCTCCGGTTTCCCAATCGTGCGAATGAGGCGGGCGCGCAGGTCGGCTTCGCCTCCCACCCAATCGTGAGTGGCGTTGGTGATGGGATCGAAGAACAGTCCGTTGACGGTGAAGTCACGGCGCAGCGCGTCCGCTCGTGGATCGCCGAATGTGACCTGCGACGGCCGTCGACCATCTGCGTAATCTGATTCCGCGCGAAAGGTGGCAATCTGGAAGTTTGTTCCCGCTTCGACGGCCACTACGACGCCGAATTGCCGGCCTACGGGAATGGTGTGCGGAAACAGTTTCTCGATCTCTTCCGTGCGGGCGTCGGTGGCGATGTCGTAATCACCCGGCTCGCGGCCCAGCAATGAATCCCGCACGCAACCACCGACCCAAAACGCGCTGAACCCGGCGGCCTGCAGCCGGCGCACGATCTCGGTCGCAGCGGCGCGCATGGATGGACTTCCAGGTGACGACATGTCGCGGACAATTTAGTAGCAAGGCCAGCTGGCTGTCAGTTTCCGTCTTACACGCCGCCCCGGGGGTTGGCCCGTTTCGCGTCACCCAGCTTCAGTATGTTCCTGATTTAAGACACCCCCGGGGAGTTTCCAAGCCGGCGCCCCGGGGGATTTCGGGTGGCATGTCCGTAGCTATTCGGAAGCCGCACGAGCAACCTTCTGTGGGCATTAAGACGTTCATTCGGAAAGCGAAGCCCGGCAAAACCTGTAGCCCTGCGCTGCATCAGAAACTGAAAATGGTTTTGCCGGTCGTATTGTTTTCGTGTCTGGCATTTGTTTCCCCCTTTTCTATTTCAGCCCAGACCCGCGTTGCCGAACGCCTGCTTGTCAAACCCAAGGCCCGGCTGTCTGATTCGGAACTCAGTCAACGCCTCTTCGCCCGAGGGGCGCGTGAAACCCGTCGGCTGCATCGCTCGGAAGTCCGAGTGGTGAAGGTGCCAGAAGCGCAGCTGGATGCGGTGCTGGCTACTTTGAAGAGCGATCCGGATATTGAATTCGCCGAGCCTGATTTCGTGGCCACGGCCGCGTTTCTTCCGAACGATCCCCACGTGCAATCCGGTGAAGCCTGGCATTTGGCGCGCATGCAAGCCCCGGCAGCCTGGGATTTCACCGTCGGTACGCCTGGAGTTGTTGTGGCGGTTTTGGATTCCGGCGTCACGGGGTCGAATCCAGATCTCGCCGGCCGCTTGTTGCCGGGGTTTGATTTCGCGAACGGTGACGCCGATGTAACGGATGATTTCGGACACGGGACTGCGGTCACGGGAACCATTGTGGCTGCCGGCAATAACAATACGGGGGCGGCGGGCATTGCATTTGGCTGTCGCGTGTTGCCGGTCAAAGTGATGGGCTCGACGGGTTACGCGTATTACTCGGCCGTGGCGGAGGGAATTCGCTACGCCGTGGACAACGGCGCTCGGGTCATCAATATCAGCATCGCCGGTGATTCACCTTCGACCACGCTCCAAAGCGCGGTTGACTATGCGTGGAGCCATAACGTCGTAGTGGTGGCGGCAGCGGGCAACAATGCCAACTCCGTTCCGCAATACCCGGCTGCTTGTGCGCACGTGGTTTCTGTGGGTGCGACGGACAACACCGACGTGCTGGCCAGTTTCTCCAGTTACGGCAGTGCGGTCCGATTGACGGCGCCGGGCGTGGGGATCTGGACCACGCAACGTTACGGCGACAACCCGTTTGGGGCCTGGCGGGGAACATCATTTGCCAGCCCGCTTGTGGCTGGAGCGGCGGCGTTGCTGGCATCGGCCAGACCAGAGTTGTCCAACGCAGAAATCATTTCGTTGCTGGAGCAGAGCGCGGACGAACTTGGCCCAAATGGCCGCGACGAAGTTTTTGGTTTTGGCCGCGTAAATGTATATCGCGCTTTGGTGGCCGCCGGCGCGCAAGTTAATCCCCCTCCGATTTCACCGGCGCTGCCGCAAGTTGTTTTAACAAGTCCAGTGGTCAGCCGCGAAGCCAACCTCGGCCAGGAAATTGAACTCAGCGCGGAAGTGAGCAGCACCGCCGGGGTCTCGCTCGTCGAGTTTTACGCTGATGGCTTGAAACTTATTGGACTTACCGCCGCACCGTACGAACTCGGTTGGACGCCGCCGCAAGCCGGCGACTACACACTCCTCGCCGTGGCGGTAGATTCGCAGGGACAACGGGCGACCTCAGCGCCGGTGGGCTTGCGTGTTTTGAGCATGGGTGCGACGGCCCCGCTCAAGTTGAACATCGTCGGTCTGGGGAGTGTGGCGCCTGCTCTCGACGGCGATTTTTTGGAAGTGGGGAAGACATACACAGCGCGGGCCCGGCCGGGGAAAGATCAGATTTTTGCCGGCTGGGAAGGAATTGAGTCCACCACTCGCTCGCTAACGTTCGTAATGCGCGAGGGATTGGAACTCACGGCGCGATTCGTGCCCAGTCCCTTCGTAAGCATAAGAGGAAATTTCCACGGCCTAGTGGCGAGTACCGATGGCGTGGCGCCGGAATCTTCGGGCGCATTCACGCTCACGCTTTCACGGCTCGGTGGCTTTAGCGGCAAACTCCAACTGGCGGGGCGCAGCCACTGTTTCCGCGGGCAATTCGATCTGGATGGCCGCGCCCTTGTTACGGTGGAACGTGGGTTGACCGCGCCGGTGCAATTATCCCTGGCCCTCGATCTCGCCAATGGCGGGACAGAGATCAATGGCGAAGTAAGCAGCAGCGGCTGGGCCGCCAACCTGTTCGGCAATCGCAATAGTTTCAATCGGCTGGCGAATCCTGCGCCCCAGGCCGGCAGCGTGGAATTTGTCCTCGAAGGCCGTGCGCCGGTTACCACGACGGTTGCCACCGGCGCCAACCGGATTTCCGCCGCCGGCAGTGCCCGGGTGAAAGGGACATTGCTCGACGGACGCAAGTTCGCCCGCGGCGCAAGTCTCTCGCAAGACGGTGATTTTCCCTTCTACCTCGCCCTGGCTGGCGGCAGCGAAGTCGTAATTGGCTGGGTGAATTTCCCCGCGCAATCCGCAGTGACGGCCAACGGCACGGTGGTATGGGCGCGCAGTGGCACGAATGCTTTTGCCACCACGCTTCAAGCCACGGGGGTGCGTTGAGAAGAAGATTTTAGGACGCCAAGGAACGTCCGCTGTGGGGAACTAGGCCGGCTCGTCAGAGCCGGCCTTTTTCTTGGCGCAGCCTGTAACAACAAAAAAACCCGCCGGCCAGCGGCCGACGGGTTTGAGAAATATCTTCGCAGCGATTAGCGCTTCGAGAATTGGAAGCGTTTGCGGGCGCCGGGTTGGCCGTACTTCTTCCGTTCGCGCATGCGCGGATCGCGGGTGAGCAGGCCTTCGCCCTTGAGCGCGGGGCGGAGATTCGCGTCGAATTGCAGCAACGCGCGGGCGATGCCGTGGCGCACGGCACCGGCCTGCCCGTTGGGGCCGCCGCCGGTGACATTGACTTTCGCGTCGAGCTTTTCCGCCGTACCGGTGACGGTCAGTGGTTGCGAAACCACCGAGCGCAGGGTTTCCAGAGGAAAATAGGTTTCGAAGGCGCGGCCGTTGATCGTGATCTTGCCGTTGCCGGAAGCGAGCCGGACGCGGGCGATCGCGGTCTTGCGGCGGCCCGTGCCGAGGTATTCAGTAGTTTTGGAGTCAGCCATGGTCTGCTAAAAGGGTTGAGGTGAATCAGGCGGCGGCCTTGAGGCTCGCGGGCTTCTGGGCGGAGTGCGGGTGATTCGGGCCCTTGTAAACTTTCAGCTTGGTGAGGAGCACGCGACCCAGCCGGTTTTTCGGAATCATACCTTTGACGGCGTGATGGATGAGCTCCTCGGGCTGCGAAGCGCGGCGTTGGGCGACGGTGGTGTATTTCTCGCCGCCTTTCCAGCCGGAATACGTCATGTATTCCTTGGCGGTTTCCTTCTTGCCGGTGAGCTTCACTTTTTCGGCGTTGATCACCACGACAAAATCGCCGGCGTCAAGGTGAGCGGTGTAAGTGGGCTTGTCCTTGCCACGAAGAATGTCCGCCACTTGGACCGCGAGGCGGCCCAGTACTGCGCCGTCGGCATCAATCACGTGCCACTTGCGCTCGTCGAGATTCACTTTGGGTAAATGCGTTTTCATTTCAGTCCCGTTCAAAGGGCGCAGAAACTATCAGACGACGGGGGCAAGTCAATAGCCCAATTACGGTCATTGACCTGTGCCGCAGGGTTCGAACGCCGAGGCAGCCGGCGCTTATTGCCCGGCAATGATTTTGGCCCGCGCGGTGTGATACTGTTCAGGGGTGATTTCGTCTGCCCGGTAACGGCGGAGCAACTCGTCCAATTGGGCCTGCTTGCTGCCGTCATAGGGCAACCCCGGCGCTACCAGCTGCTTGTACTCGCCCGGTTGCGGCTTGGGGGTCGAAGTCTTGGCCGTGGCCGGCTGGCTGGGGGCGGCTTTGGGCGGTTTTTCCGTTGTTGCCTGAGTCTTAGCAACGGGGCGTTGCGCCGGCGGCGGGATGGTTTCCAATTGTGTCCCCGTCACTTTGCCGGTGCTGCTGGGAGGGGGAACTTCGCTGAAACCCTCCGCCGATTGGGCCGACGTTTTGCGCGGAGCTTCCGCGCGGGGCTTTTCCGCGACGACCGGGGCGGGCGCCGGAGTTGGTTTGGGCGCTGGCGCTGGCGCAATCACGGGCGCCGGCTGCACGACGGGCGCAGGTTGCGCAACCGGTGCGGGCTTGGCTGGCGTTGCCGCCTTTGGTGCTGGGGCTGGTTTGGGTGCTGGTGCCGGTTTTGACGTAGTCGCTGGCGTGGGGTTCAATTCCTTCATCTTCTGCTCCAGCGCTTCCCGCGCCTTGATTTGGGCGTCGGTGTCGTCGCTAGCGAAAACGACAGGAGCAACGGAAAGGGTCGCGACGGTCAGGCCGGCGAGAAAAAGCTTCGATGTGTTCATACGGACAAGTAACAATGTTTCCGTCGCTTAGGCAACTGCTTTCCCAGCGGACGCGTCATCCGCAAACTGCCGTTCCCACGCCCTCGTGAACGGATACTTGATCACTGATTTGACCAAAATGCCCCTTACTTCATCACGGGATATTTTCACTCGCCGTCGCGGATCCAGCATGGGCTCGCGACGCAACTTTGCCAGCGTCCGCAAGCCGATGAGAATGGGCCATGCACACGCCAGCCGCACGCGCATCTGGCTGCGCGGAATCGAGTTCGTGTAATGCCAGCCGGCGGCGAGATGGGCGTGAGCAGTATCCAGCAATGAATCATAAAGCGGACGCAATTTCGCTTCATTGGCGGGGAAGAGCAGGTCCGCCGGCGCGAACCCCAGTTGCTTCAATCCGCTCGCCGGCAGGTAACAGCGTCCCTGGCGCAAATCCGCCGGCAGATCGCGCAGGATGTTCAGAAGTTGCAGCCCTTTGCCGAAGCGCACGCCCTCGGCGAGTAGTAGCTGCTCATCCAACTTGGCGTGGGGAAACAAATGCGCGCGGCACATCTTCGTCCAGAACTCGCCCACGCAGCCAGCGACACGATACGTGTAATCATCCAGCTCCGCGTCGGCTTGCAATGCGGCAATGGCTGATTCGCTGGCGCCGGCGAACCGCCGCAAATCCTGCTCCTGCCCGCCGATGATGATGTTCAACACTTCGACGACGCGTTCAAGATCGGCCGGCGATAACGTCCGCAAACAGGCGAGACTGGGTTCGCATTGCTCCAGCAACTGACGCTCTGCTGGCGAACCCTGCTGTTGGGCGAATCCGGAAAAATTCACCGGCGACCGGCGCGTGCCGATGAGGCGCTGCCGAAATTCATCCAGCGCCGTCAGCCGCTGCTCCACCGGAATAATCTCTGTGTCGGCAATCGTGTCGCTCGTTCGCGCCAGCAAGTACGCCAACCCAATCTGCGACCGCACCGCGCCCGGTAACACGCGCAACGTGAGATAAAACGACCGCGACGTTTGCTTCAGTAATTCGTTGAGCTCGGAAGGCAGCATGATTCAAGTCGCCTTCGGTTTCACGCGCTCAGCAAAGGTGCTGGTGCGCACCACGGCACGTTTGTGGACACCGCGGGCGATGAGTTCGTTGCTTTCGCGGGCTTCGATCTGATAATCCACGAATCTTCCGGTCGCGCCAATCACCCGTGTCGTGGCAGTGACACGCGCACCGAGGAGAGAAGGGGCTAGGTGACGCAGTTCGATCTCCACCCCCACGCTACGTTCATCGGCTTCGAGAAACGGTTCGATGGCCTGGCGCGCGGTGCGTTCGAGGATCGCGATGAGATTCGGTGTGCTTAATACGGCAGGCATTCCGTCGGTAGCGAACTCGATGCAATGCTTGGCCTCGACTGTGAATGTTGTCTCGCCGAGTGTGCCGATGGGTGGTTTGGATTTCACGGTGAGCATTTTTGGACTGCGGTGGCAGAGCGCCGCGGCGACACCGCTTTTCGATGGCAGATCGAGTTTCCAAAGCGGCGTGGCGCTTCGCTTCCCGCCGCACTCCAAAATCGGTTCGGCGCTGCCTTTGTGCCTCCTGTGCCTTGTTGTGGCTGATTCATCGTTGTTTCATTTCGCGCACAACACTCGCAGGTCAGCGACAAATCCGTCCACGTCTTCTGTCGTCGTATCCCAACTGCACATCAACCGCGATTCGTCGCCGGTGATGACACCAGTATAAAATTTCCAGCCACTCTCGTGCATCGTCGCTTCCACGTCGGCAGGCATTCGCGCGAACACGGCGTTGGAATCCACCGGATAAGCGATCGTCACCTTCGGAATCCCGCGCAGGCCAGTCTCCAATCGCTTCGCCATGGCGTTCGCGTGGCGGGCGTGTTTGAGCCATGCGCCGTCTTTCAACAGCCCGGTCCACGGTGCGGAGAGGAAACGCATCTTTGATGCGAGCTGTCCGCCCTGCTTGCACCGATAGTCAAACTCCCGCGCCAGTTCTCGGTCGAAGAACACAACGGCCTCGCCGACCGCGAGTCCGTTCTTCGTGCCGCCGAAACACAGCACGTCCACGCCCGCCTGCCACGTGATTTCCTTGGGCGCGATGTTGAGCGACGCCACCGCGTTGGCGAACCGCGCGCCATCCATCTTCACGCGCAGGCCGAGTTTGCGGGCGAGTTCCGTGCGCGCCTTGATTTCGTCCACGGAATACACCGTGCCGACCTCGGTGGCCTGCGTCAGGCAGAGCACACGCGGCTTGGGGTAATGAATGTCGGTGCGCTTGTTGACGGCGCGCTGGATGTCCGCGAGGTCCACCTTTCCGTTCGCGCCTTGGAGCAGGAGGATCTTGCTGCCGTTGGCGAAAAATTCCGGCGCGCCGCACTCGGCGGTCTCGACGTGTGCGAGTTCGTGGCAGAGCACGCTGTGATACGACTGGCACATTGCGGCAAGCGCGAGCGAATTGGCCGACGTGCCGTTGAAGACAAAGAACACCTCGCAATCCTTCTCGAAGATTTCACGGATCAGGTCGGCGGCGCGCTGCGTCCAGGTGTCGTTGCCGTAGCTGACTTCGTGGATGGCGTTGGCCTCCGCCATGGCGGCCCAGGCTTCGGGGCAGATGCCGGCGTAGTTGTCGCTGGCGAAGTGGCGGGGCCGCGCAATGGGCGAACTCATGACGGAAATCTATCGAACTGGTTGGCCGGGGGAAGTGGATTCGTGTATGCCGGCGCTCGACAATAAAGGCGTGACAGTGCGCGACAGAACAGAGGATGAATCTGCCCGATCAGGTTACTTGATCAGCAGCACCAGGTTTGTTTCACCCGGGAATGCTTTTGCCAAGGGTTCATCCAGCGTTGCCAGCGTGCATTGATGCTGTCGCGCCAAAGCGATGAGATAGCGGTCGGTGATCTGATTCGGTCCGGCCATCAACTCGGTTCGTAACGCGCGATCGGTGCAACTCAAATCATCCGGAATGAAACGGTGCCGGGAGTCGGTCAACAGTTTGCGGAGCACCCCAAACGCGTCGTCGGGCGTCATGCCGTAGCCCAGCAATGGGTGCGCAGACACCCGGGCAAACCCAAGTTGGGTAACCGGACAGGTGGCAAAAGCGGTGATGCCTTTGAACCACGCCCGCGCCCTGGCGTGGTGCTCATGGTTCTCCCAGAGCAGCGCCATGAGCAGGTTCACATCCAACAGGCAGGTCACGGCGTCAGGCTCTCCAGATCATGGACCAACTGGGAGGTGATGACTCCGCTGTTGGCGTGGATTACTGGCAGACCATCCGCCGCGGCGCCAACTGTAAACCGGCGCTGGGAGCGGGAGCCGCATGCCACAATGAATTGGGCAACCTTCACCCGTTCAGCTGGGGACAAATGCTTGATCTGATCAATGACTTCGGCGGCACTCATGGCTGAATCTTATCCCGGTTGCGACGACTTGTCGCTGGCGAAATGATGGGGGCGAACTGATGGCGCTCTACCTCGAAGAACCGCCGGAGCAATGGATCGCCGTGGATGTAATCCTTGAGCGCCCGCCGTTCCGCGGCGAATTCCTTTTGCACACAGCTGATGAAGATGCCCAGCACGTCCGCGTCAGGCTACAGGCGGTTGGGGCAACTCGTCCAGTGGCGGCATCAACGAGAAGCGCACTAATCCGGCGACTGAAGCGGCACTCTTTGAGTGCCGTTCTCGGCGGTCACAGACCGCCGCTACAACAGACTAGCCGCAGCGACTGGTGCATCCGCACACAGTCGCGCTCCGAGCGAAGTTTGCTGGAACGCTCGCCCTCAACCAAAGAGCGCCAGAGGACTGGCGCACTCCCGGACGCTCCGCGACGCATCACGCTGCCAAATCACGCGAAGTGTCCGGGAGTGCGGCGGCCCTCCGCCGCTGTCTAGCGTGGCGGGCAAATCTTATCCGGTGGTGATCGCGCGGCCCTCCCTCTCCCAGCGGGAGAGAGAAACAGCCAGCGCCTGCAACGGATTGCTGTGCGTCACTCGGCAATCTCCGGCTTACGATTTTCATCAACAGCGGCGAACCATTCACCCTATCCCGGCGGGAGAGGGCCGGGGTGAGGGGGTAGCGCACGGCGAGGGATGGCGCTCAAATGATCCAGCCGACGTGATCCAATCCACCGGTCGGTGCGCGGGACGTTCCGCCTTCTTATTTAATCTTGTTAAGCGTCACGGCACCGAGTGATGCGATCCGCCCAGCGAACAGAGCGGGGACTCACCAACCTTGCCCAATGTGTATACCCCACCATTTGGGCATGTGAGTATCTCACCTTCCGGATTCCGTCCGATGTAGATTCGAACGTCATTCCAAGATGGGACATCATCCGTGGTCTTTCTGTTTTCAAGCATCCACTGTTGCTTTGCTCCTTCGATCTGCCTGAGATTATTGATGCATGGCGCCGAGGAACTTGTCCTGCGTATGCGAACGAAGTTCGGCGCGAACACAGCCAAAATGACAACGGCGAACACCGTGACTGAAATCGTTATCGTTGCCTTCTTCGACATGTGCATGAAAGACACCCAACAGATTATTTCACCGGCGCCGGCGGCGGCGTTTGCTTCGGCTTATCACCCGCGGCCAGCAATTCACCCAGCAATTTGCTGCCCGACGGCAGCACCGTGATGCGCGCTTCGCCAGCGAGGATCTTCTGCGCTTCCAGAATGTCGAACAGACCGGACATCACTTCCGCGTCGCGGCCAATTTTCTCCAGCGCCTGGCCGACGATCTGCGGGCGGATGGCGGCGGCTTTCGCAAATTCAATCGCCGCCTTCCGCTCGGCGGTGCTGGTGATGATGCTCACCTGATTCGCGCCGTCCTGTTTGATGGCGGACGTCACCTGCCGCAGCCGGTTCACGACCTTGCTTTCGATTTGCTTCGTCATGCCCGCGTCGCGGAAATGCACCTTGCGGATGTAAACCGAGCCGAGCTTGTAGCCCCATTCGTGCGACTTGGGCGAGACTTCGTCGCGCACAATGACGCTCATGCCGTGGCGGTTGGCGAGCATGTCGGCGAGCGGCATGTTGCTCAGGCAACGCACCACCGAGTTGCTGACGTTCGCCGCGAGCGAGCCGCGCGGGTCGGTGTTCTTGAAGAGATACGCGACGGGATCGCTGATGAACATCTCATACCAGATGCCGATACCCATGGGCGCGCCTTCCTCGGAATTCACGGGCTGGCTGCGGAGATATTCCTGATCGAGTCGCATGTCGAGCACGTGGCATTTGCCGAGCCAGTTCACGATGAACGCGCGCCAGCCGAGTTTGAGCGGCAGAAAATACAGCCCCGGCTCGTCAATCGTGGCGAGGACCTTGCCGAACAGCATATACACAAAGCAACGGCGTTCCGGCACGACGACGAACAAGCCGCTCGTTTGGATCAACGCCAGCACAATGGGCATCAGGATGAAACAGCCCACGAACGTGGCGAACATGGCAATAATTCCGGCGCCGATCATCATGGCTTGTCCTCCACGAAAACTTGGTGGGCCTGCTCGAAAAGCGCGAGCCGGACATTGCGGGTGTAAGCCATGAGCGCCGGGCCACCGCCGGCCTTTTTCAAATCGGTGAGCTGCGTGGCGAGGCGATCCAGCGGTTCGACTTCCGCCTGCGCCTTAAGCGTTTCGATTTCCACGGCGCGCTTGGATTGCACGATCTTCTGGTCCGCTGCCGCCTGCGCGAGGCTGATGTCGGACGACACCTGATTGTGCGCCGTGTTGATGGCCGCCAGCGCAGACTCAACTTCGTGCGGTGGATCAATGCCAGTGATGAGCGAGGCGTCGAGCACCACGCCGTAGCGCGCGGCGGACGAGGTGCATTCACGGTCCATGTGTTCGTTCAGGTCGCGCAGATTCTTGCGTAGGTCGTTGATGGAAATGCCGGCGATGTCCGGACCGCTGGCAGCCAGCGCTTCGGCGGATTTCGGCGCTTCAAAGTTCGCGATGCGTTCGCGCAGCACGGAGACGAAATAACCCATGACGTGCGCGATGGGAAATTTCACGCCGAAGAGGTACGCGTAGAGATTCCGCTCGGAGACGCGATAACGAATCTGCCCCGTGAGCCCGGTGTTCAACTGGTCCTTGGTGACGGCTTCCAGCAACGTGCCGCTGGAATTTGCGGAGGGATTCGTAGGGTCGAACGCCATGTTCAGCGTCTCCGTGGCGATGGAAACCTTGAAAACCTTCTCCCACGGCCAGCGGAAATACGGTCCACCCGGCGGAATCACGCGGACCTGCGGAAAGACGTAGCGGGATTTTTCGTCGGCGCTGAGCGCAGCGGAAACGGGATCGTCGAGCGTGGTGAGGTTCTGAACGCGTTCGGCGCGGCCGAAGCTCGTCTTCACGGCGCGTTCGTTTTGATTCACGGTGTAGAGCCCGGCGACGAGGTAACGCACAAGAAACCAGGCGATGAAACCAATCAGGCAGCCAGCAGCGATGCTCATAGGTTTTGGGGTGTGACTTGAACTGACTAGACGAAACGCGCCCGCAAACCAAGCAGGAAAACGGCAGTCCCTGAATTTGGTGGGGCGAGATTCCTGACGAGCCGGCTCGCGAGGACGCTCGCCCCACCGGAAATGCGACTTATGCTGCTGATAGGAAAGCCAGAGCTCACGTGGCTTGATCCGCCGCTTGGGAACGCAACCTTGCCGTGGCGTTCTCCCTCACCCTTGATCCCTCTCCCGCTGGGAGAGGGAAACAGCTATTGTGTCCGACCGATTTGTCAGTGGCTCACCGCAATCTCCGGCTGTGGAATTCACTCAGGTCGGCGAAATATTCTCCCTCTCCCAGCGGGAGAGGGCCGGGGTGAGGGAGAGCCGCGCGAGACCAGACGGATCGGAATGTCGTCGGAGTCGCAGGACCACGAGCCTTTCATTCCAACCCGCGATCGAACAAATCGTCCTCGTCCAACCCAAGGTAATGGCCCAGTTCATGTAGCAGCGTGGTGGCGACTTCGTCGCAGAAAAAATTCTCGTCGGCTTCGGCGAACTCCCAGAGATTTTGGAGAAAGAGAATGATCTGCGGCGGCATGGGCACGTGACCTTCCTCGGCGAACTCCGGCCCGACAAACAATCCGAGCGTATCCGCCTCGATGCCGTCGGCGATCAGGCCAGCGTTAGGCACGCGCTCGAACGTGACGGGCAATTGCCGCGCCCGTTCGCGCAGTTCCGGCGGCAACTCGCCGAGCGTGGCTTCCACCTCGTCCAGAGCGAGGGCTTTGAGATGTTCCCAATCGAGGTTCAATCAGTCAGCGGCGTCAGCAATCGCACCGGTTGGGACGCGGTGGAACGCGTCCCTACCAAACTCGGGTTAAGCCTTGAACTGCTTCACGGCCTCGACGCAGCGGCCGCAAATCGTGGGATGCTCGGCATTTGCGCCGACATCGGTTTCCCAATGCCAGCAGCGTTCGCATTTCTGGCCGTCGGCTTTGGCCACCGTGGCGAAGACGGTTTCGCCGCCGCCATCCGCCAGTTGCACTTGTGAAACGTTCAACAGCTCGCGGAGTGCGTCCAGATTCAATCTCGCATCGAGCACCAACGGCCCACTGCCATTGAGGACGATTTTCGCTTCGAGCGATTTGCCGATCTGTTTCGCCTGCCGGGCCTTTTCGAGTTCGGGCAGTGCGAGTCCGCGAAGCACAAACAGGTTCTTCCACGATTCAATCTCTTCGTTGCTTCGCGTAAGGCCGCCAGATTGCCAGTTCGCTTCATGCACGGATGAAGCTGTTTTCGCAGGAACAAACTCCCACGCTTCATCCGTCGTGAACGCTAGAATCGGCGAGAGCATCTGGCATAGACCGGTCACCAGCCGATGTAATGCGGTCTGCGTCGAGCGACGGCGTGGTGAGTTCGCCGCGTCGGTGTACATGCGGTCTTTGATGACGTCGTGGTAGATCGAAGAAAGTTCGACGGCGATGAACTGGCTGACCTTCTGATAGACGACGTGGAACTCGTACTTGTCGTACACGTCACAAACGTCCTGCTCCAGCTTTGAGAACTCGCCGAGAATCCAGCGATCCAAGCCGGTGAGCTTCTCGTCGGGCACCGTGTGCTTCGCGGGATCGAAGTCGTAGAGATTCGAGAGTTGGTAGCGCAGCGCATTGCGGATGCCGCGATACGTTTCGCCGACCTTGTTCACGCGCTCCTCGCTCACGACAATGTCGCTGCGGAAATCCTGCGAGGCGACCCAAAGGCGCACCACATCCGCGCCGTATTTCTTCACGTAGGCTTCGGCGGTCTGCGGCTTTTCGTATGCGCCCTGTTTGCTCTTGGAAATCTTTTCGCGATCGGCATCCACCATGAAACCGTGTGTGAGCACGGTCTTGTAAGGCGCCGCGCCGTTGCCGGCGAGCGAGAGCAGCAACGAGGATTGAAACCAGCCACGATGTTGGTCTGAACCCTCCAGATACATGTCGGCTTGCCACTGTAGGACAGGCATCTTGCCTGTCTCTAATCTCTGGTTTTCAAACGGAGACAGGCTGCAAGCCTGTCCTACCGAATGCAGCAATTCCGCGCGCCGCATCAGCACTGAACGCGACGACGAGCCAGAATCTATCCACACGTCGAGCGTGTCGTTGGATTTGGCTGTGGCTTCAGCGTCTTTCCAATCCTTCGGCTTTACGAGTGACCAGAGTTCGGCGACGGATTTCTCGAACCACACGTTTGAGCCGTGCTTCTCAATCAAATCGGCAGTGTTGCGGACGATCTGTGCGTCGAGGATTGGTTCGCCCTGCGCACTGTAGAACGCCGGGATCGGCACGCCCCAAGTGCGCTGGCGGCTGATGCACCAGTCGGGCCGCGATTGGACCGCGCCTTTGATGCGGTTCACACCCCAGTCGGGAATCCAGTTCACGCGATCAATCTCAGCGAGGGCTTGTTCGCGAAACGTAGCGGCACTCGGCAGAGTGCCGGTGACTTGTTTGGAAGTTTGCGGCGGACTGCCGTCCGCCGCTACGCCGGAAACGACGTGATCAATCTTGATGAACCACTGATCCATAGCGCGGAAGATGATGGGCGTCTTGCTGCGCCAGCAATGTGGGTAGCTGTGGTGATAATTCTCCTGATGCAGCAGGGCATGACGGACGCGAAGCTCGTGCAGCACGGCTTCGTTGGCATCGCTCTTGCCGTGCTTTTCCAGCGTGGACTTGCCCAGCATCTCAGTGGGCATCTGCTGCTCGATGGGCAGATCGTTGGTGTGCGTGAACGCGCCGTCGTCGTTTACTGGCGAGTAAATTGGCAGGCCGTTCTTCAACCCTAGATTGTAGTCGTCCATGCCGTGGCCAGGCGCAATGTGAACGAAACCTGTGCCGGTGTCGTTGGTGACGAAATTATCGCCGGCGAAGAGCTTGCCGGTGCGTTTGCAGAACGGATGCTGATATTCAAGGGACTTGAGATGATCGCCGTCGAGACTGCGGACGATCTGGTATTCCCAACCGCACTTCTGCGCAACGGTCGAAAGCAGCATCGTCGAGACGATGAACTGTTCGTCGCCCACCTGCACTAGCGAGTAGCTGAACGTGGAGTTGTAGGCGACGGCGAGATTCGCGGGCAACGTCCACGGGGTGGTCGTCCAGATGACAATGTTTACGCCTGGGCGGCCGACCACCGGAAACTTCACGAAGATGCTCTGGCTGACGTGGTCCTGGTATTCGACCTCCGCCTCCGCCAGCGCCGTCCGGCACGGAATGCTCCAGTAAATCGGCTTCTTGCCGCGATAGACAAAGCCCTTCTCAACAATGTCCGCGAAGAGACGCAGTTCGTCGGCCTCATACTCTTTGTTGAGCGTGAGATAAGGATTCTCCCAATCGCCAAGCACGCCGAGCCGTTTGAATTGCGTGCGCTGGAGATCAATGTATTTGCGCGCGTAGGCGTCACAGGCTTTGCGAATCGTGGCGGCATCCGCACTGGTGTCGCCGGCTTTGCGCATCTCCTGCGAAACCTTGAACTCGATCGGCAATCCGTGGCAATCCCAGCCCGGAATGTAAGGCGCGCTGAAGCCGCGGAGCGTTTTGTATTTGACGATGATGTCCTTGAGAATCTTGTTCAACGCCGTGCCGATGTGCACGTCGCCATTGGCGAAGGGCGGGCCGTCGTGCAGGACAAATCTCTCAGCGCCGGCGCGCGCGGCCTGGATCTGCGCGTAGAGATTTGCCGCTTCCCACTTCTTGAGCCGCTCCGGTTCCCGCGTGACGAGGTCGGCCTTCATCGCGAAGTCCGTGCGCGGGAGATTGAGTGTGTCTTTGTATTCCATCGCAATAACAGGGCGCGAAACGTAGCAACGGGGCGCAAAAAGTCCAAGCTCCAAACGGGGCAAGGGGTAATTCCACCTTTCGACTCGTCGCTTTGGTGGATTCAGCTTAGCGTGCGGGAAATGAACCCTGACGAAGCGGCATTGAGGGAGAGGCAATTTGACGCGAGTGCTTTCGCACCCGGACTGCCGGGCACCGGAGTCACGGGCAAGCTGCTGGTGACTTCGAACGCGCTCCGATTTGAGTCAGCAAAGGGCAACCTGGAACTGCCGGTGGAGAATTTGCAGATTGCTCCCGGTGGCAATAATGACGCGTTGGTTTTCTTTTCACACCCATCCCAGCCGCAAACGACGATTCATACAGCTGACCATGACGTGCTTCGGCATCCAGTATTGGCAGGCAATCCGGGCTTGGTGCGGCAAGGGCAGCGGGCGCGGAGCAAGTCGCGTCGGGGACAATTGCGCTGCTCTCGGTGGTCGGTGTGTTGGTTGCCGGTGTGGTCGCGCTGGTAATGTCGAAGAACTGGCTGGTGAAAGTGGCGTCGAACAGTGTGCCCGTGGACTGGGAGATCGAGGCCGGCGACGCGTTGTTTGGACAGTTCATCAAGTCGCAACGAGAGATCAACGATGAAACGGTCGTGGCCCAGCTGGAGCAAATTACGAAGCCATTGGTGGCCGGGATCAAGGACGATCGTTACCCGCTCAAATTTCACATCATCGAAGATGCTTCACTCAACGCGTTCGCGATGCCGGGTGGAAACGTGGTGCTGCACTCTGGGCTGTTGCTCGCCGCGGATTCGCCGGAAGAAGTTGCGGGTGTGCTGGCTCATGAAATTGCGCACATCACGCGGCGGCACAGCGTCCGAAATATCATCTCCTCGGCGGGGTTGGGACTGGTGTTGCAAACCCTGGTGGGCGATGCCAGCGGATTGCTGGGCCTGCTTTCGGCGAACAGCGAGATGCTCATGGGCCGGAAATTCTCGCGGGACTTCGAGCGCGAAGCCGATGAAACCGGATGGGACTATTTGCTCCGAAGTGATATTGATCCGCGCGGGATGATTCGTTTTTTCGAGCGCGTTCAAGGGGAGCAAGCAAATGCCGGCGGTGGTGAAGACGTGCAAAATGCGCTCGCCGTGGTCAGCACGCATCCGGCGACTCCGGAGCGCATCGCCGCCGCCCATGTCCGCTGGCAGAAGACCGGCAAGCAAGCCGGCTATCGCGAGTTCAACTTGAATTACTTGGAGTTCAAAAAGCGTCTCCAAGCGACATTAACGGCCAGCCGGCGATAATGGCCACACCGTTGTCCAGTTTTTTGGCTGGTGTCATTCTTCAAGTCAGCTTGCGGATTTGAGCGAGGTGGTCATTTTGACCGTTTAGATTCGGTGCAATTGCCGGGCTGGCTGGTTTTCTCCTGGCGCGATGCCAGGCGGGACTGCAGATCCAATTCCCGGCAACAAACCTGCTTAGAAACCCGCGTTTTCCGTATGCTTCACCAGAATGTTACTTGCAACAGTCCGGAGCGAACGCAAGAATCGGCGCGCTTCGGAGCAAACGAATTATTGGGAGATCGGGTGCTCGAGAATAGAAATTTCGAGCAGCCTGGATTTCCAATTGATAGATCAACTATGAAACGCAACTCCCTAATGCATGGGGCGCGCGTCGCGTTCGTGCTTTGCGGCCTCGCACTATTACCACAGTCCACGTCGGCCCAGACTTTCAGTGGGACCAACGCTCCCGGGGTCGCGCAGGACTTTGCCTTCAGCCCCGGTGCCGGTTCGACCAACCTTTCGCTGGCGGTCGGCGGCAACAGCTCCAGTTACTCGCATCTGTTGCTGCGGGCCGGCTTGGCGCCGACCGATACCGATTATGATTTTGTGGCGCAACTGGATGGTCTGGGGAACGCCATCAATCTCGAAGCGCCGCAATTCAAGCTGACCAATTACTTTGCCCGGGTTCGCACCCCGGCGAGTTCGCTCGCGCACGTGTTCTTCCTGAACGTCTTTTCCAACGTGCCGAACATTCGCAGCGTTTCGCGCCCGGCTACCAAGCCCTTGATCTCGACCAATGCCGGCAGCCTGACCGCCGGCAGCTGGGATTATTACCGGATCGAAATTCCCACCAACAATTACAGCGGTTGGCGGGTGCTGGTGAGTTCGACGAACGGTGCGGGGCCGGATCTTTACATCCAGCGCAATGTGCTGCCGAGCACGACGGCTTTCGACAAACGCAGTCTGGCGGCTACCAATGATGTCGTCGCGCTTGCGGACGCGGAATTGTCGCCCGGCGCGTATTTCGTCGGAGTTTATCAGCCGTCCGGTTCGGCCAACTACACGCTGCGCTCCGAGTTCATCACCATCACCGCGCTGACGTGGGATCCCGGGCTCACTCATGCCGGCACGCAGGTTTACACGCACCCGAACACAAACGGTGGCGATTTTTACTTCAAGGTGACCGTGCAGAACACGGCGCTCGGCGCGTGGCGCACGGCGCTGAATGTCACGAGCGGTGACGCGAACGTCTATCTGGCTAAGGGCACTCCGCCCGCGCCCAACGGGAATCTTTATAAGTCCGAACGCACCAATTCCTCCGACGGCTTTGTCGTGCCCGCCAGCGCGTTCAGCGCGGGGGAGGACTGGTATTACCTGGTTCAGGCCGCGCCCGGATCGCAATGGAATCTCGTGACCGGCGAGCCTTTTGTAACGGACCTTGGCGTTGTGGCGGCGGATGCTTCGAGCGGCAGCAGCAACGTTGTGATGGGCGCTGAAGGCATGCGTTTCTTCAAGACCACCGTGCCGGTGGACAGTCCGGCGTGGCGGCTTTATCTGAATGGTCTTACCAATTCGTTGCTGGTGAAAAAGGGCGGCGTGCCCGTGCCGGGGGCAACTGATTTGAGTCAAAATGGCCAGATGCTCGTAGTGCCACCGTACCTAGTCGGCGGCCTGCTGTACTTCGTAGGTGTGAGCGGGACACCGGGGGTAACCAACAATCTGGATTCTCGTCAGCAAACTTTTGATGACATCGCGTTCGTCTCGAGCACGAATCTTAACGTCACGGGCTATCCTTACCGCACTTTTCGCGTCACCGTGCCTTTGGAACAATTGGCCTGGCAAGTCACTTCCATCGTCACCAATGGCAATCCGAACATTGCGGTCCGGCGTAATTTCATCCCGAATGAAAACTACAATGACGCCTACTCGGAAGTCGCCAGCAACGTCACTGACAGTATTACCCTTGTGCCGCCGACTCTGAGCGACGGCACCTTCTACATCACGGTTTATAGCACCAATAATTACACGAGCCGCCTGGCCAGCGGTGATCCGGAGTTCACCGAGATTAATTATGTGGACACCGTTACTAACACCGATACCAATCGCACGGGATGGCGGTTCTTCAAAGTTTCCAACATCGCGCAGCAAGCCGGCACCCTCGGCTGGGACCTCTACGTAACGAACCACACTCCCGGCACGCGCATCGCCGTCCGCCGCAACGCCGCTCCCGGTATCTGGAACTTTCGCAACCCGACGGCTGGTGCCAACGGCGCCGTGGATGCCGTCAGTGCCGGCGCCGGGGATTTTCTCCAACGTCCGGGCCACCAATCTGACATCTGGTACGTGGGCGTCTTCAATACCAACGCGGCGCTCGGCAACTTCACGTTGGTGACCAAGCAACTCACCGCGGAACTCATCAGCTTCGATACCGGCTTTTCCAGCCGCACCAATTTGCCCGCCGGCAAATGGCAGTTCTTTCGCGTGGATGTACCCACCAACATTTTGGGCTGGGACGCGCGGGTCATCCAGGTCAGTGCGGGCTCTCCGCGCGTGGTCATCCGGCGGGAATTGCTGCCCATTAGCCAAGGCGTGATTGGGTTCAACAGCGGTATGGGGGTCAGCAACTGGATCACCGGCGACCAATGGAATGCCGGCAGCGACTTCACCCGTCGGGATTGGTCGCCCGACGGAGTTACCAACGAAGCGGGCCGCATCATGGTCATGGGCTACAATCGTCCGCTTGACGCCGGCACGTATTACGTCGGCGTTATCAGTGCGACGGGCTCGACCAATCCCATGAGTTACACGTTCTTGAGTCGGGGCATCGGTCCTAACTACGCTATTCCGGTTATTGATTTGGACTATACCAACGGCGTAGCGGCAAACGCCCTGCCGGCGCGGGAGATTGCGGTCTATCGCGTGAACGTGCCGACTAATGCGCCGAGCTGGAAGCTTAAGGTGGCCAACACGCTTGGCGATTGCAGCGTCGCCTTGGCCAAAGATCGACTGCCGAATATTACGGCCGTAATTTCGGGTATTGTAACCAACAGCAACACGACCGGCAAACGCCAGGGGCGGATTGGTAACGAACATTTCGTGGAACTCCCTAGCGGATTTGACTATCAGGTTGCCAGCGGCCCGTATTACATCATCGTCCAAAGCGAAGGCCAGATAGACGCCAGCCAACCAACGGCCGTGCGTATCGGTCCCGGCGACTGCGCCTATGCGGTGACCAGTTACGGCCCGATGCCCGAAATCAACCTCGGCCTCCTCACCACCAACGGGCTCGAACACACCATGTTCCTCGAAGGCGGCGAATCCGCCGCCCTTCACTTTCAGAACACCTTGACCGGCGACGCCACCGGTTTCGAACTCAACCTCGACCCCGTGAGTGGCAACCCCGCTATCGTGTCCAGCGCCGGCAATGATCTGGCTAATCCCGGTTCCCCCGGCATTTCCGGCGGTGGCGTGGCCGCCGATCCCTACGGCAACGACGGCGGTTTCAACAGTGCCAGCAGTCACGACATCCTCACAGTGGTTGACCCTTGGATTGACGAAACGGTGATGCTCAAACCCCGCGGCTCGGGCGCTCTATGGCCGGACTCCGACTTCACGCTACGTATCCGCAAGCTGGTACCGGCGCCGGTCCCGTTCGACGGCGGTTCAGCCACGGTGAACAACCAGACAAATCTGTACGAATACTTCAAGATCGTCGTGCCCACCAACGCCCTCGGCTGGGATATTCGGCTAACCAACGTGACGGGTTCTCCAGTGCTCATCGTGAGTCGCGATTACCTTCCATTGTACATCAATACAAGTTTCCAGCCTGGACAGGAATCGGAATGGCCGTCAGGCGATATCTGGATCGCCGCGAAAGACTGGACCCAGCGCTCCCAGTCTGCCGCGGGTGTAAACGAGGACGGTCGCATTATTGCCTGTGGTATGGGTCGGCCCTTGGAGCCTGGGACCTATTATGCCGCAGTCTATAATCCATCCACCACAGTGCCGGTCAGCTATTCGATCCTGAGCCGTGGTATTGGCGACGGATTCAGTTTACCGGTCACGGATATTCCGTTCGCCGGCGGCACGATCACCAATCTGGGCTTATTGCCGCGCGAAGCGGCGTATTATCGGTTGGTGGTACCTCCCGGGGCCACGAGCTGGCAGGGACGCATGACCACTCTGTCTGGCGAATCGTTGTTGCTTAACCTTACCAACTCAATCCCTGGCGTGCTGTGCGGTCGTTCTGGCAGCGAAGGGCTGGCGATGCAGAAATCAGGGAATGAACATTTCGTGGCACTGCCCGCCAATGGCACGAACCTTCTTCGACCTGGCACCAACTTCTTCGCCGTCGTCAGCGAGGGTGTCACCAACGTGAATCAACCATCCCGGATCGGCACGAACTCTTCGAGCTATGTTTTTGAAAGCCGCGGCCAGTTGCAGATAGTCAATCTGGGCATCGTTGGTCCGGATGAAACCCGCCACACGAACTCATTACAGGGCGGAGAAGTGAAAGCATATCAATTCGAGGTGCCCGAAGGCACGACCAGCCTTGAGGCGCGATTGTACACCAGCAACGGCGTGCCAGTGCAGGTACTGCGAGTTGGCTCCCTGTTTCCGAATCCCGGGTTGGCATCCTCGATCGTCGGCGCTGGGAGTGTATCAGTGGATGGTTACGGGGCTGACGGGGGCCAGGCCATCTCGGCCTTGACCGGGAATGCCAATACAAATCTGATCACCGTGGTTAATCCCACCAACGGTTCTTACAGCATCATGGTCAAAGCCCGCACTTCTGCGGGCAACTACCCCAATGCGACCTACACTTTGGGTGTGCGGGCACTCTCCTATGTGGATGTGGCCTTCGACGGCGGGAGCGCGGCGGTCACCAATCACGCCCCGAACACGTGGCGCTACTACAAGGTGGAAGTGCCTCCCGGGATAGAGGGATGGGATGTCCGCCTGGCAAACGTAATCTCGGGCTCGCCAAAGTTGGTTGTTCGCCGGGACACATTGCCTGCGGCACTGACCACCGGGCCGTGGAGTTCCCCTGGCACGGTGACCAATTGGTTGACGACCAATCAATGGGCTGCCGGGGCGGATTGGACGCGGCGTACCAGTTCGGCCAACGGCGTCACCAATGAGGACGGCCGGATCCTTGCCATGGGCATGGGCCAGCCGCTTGAGCCTGGGACTTACTGGATTGGCGTCTATGGCGCGGCCGGAACCAACGTGATGCAATACACGGTGTTGAGTCGCGGCATCGGGACGGGCCTTTCGATTCAGGTGACGGAACTGAACTATGCCGGCGGATTCGCGACAGTCTCCAATCTTATCCCGCGCGAGGCTGCGTATTTCCGGGTGCAAGTGCCCGCCAATTCGCCCGGATGGAAGCTTAATCTCACCCCTGCAGTCGGTGAGGCAATGTTGATTGTGCTGAGCAACGCCATACCCAATGTGGACTCCGGGCGTTCGGTACACGTCCGCGCCGGAAAACTGCTGCAGAAGCCCGGCAACGAACACCACCTGATTCTGCCATTCGCCGGAGAAACAAATATTTATGGCGGCAACTATTACCTCGCCGTGGTCAGTGAAGGCGTGAATCCGGCATCGGCCACACGCATCGGCACGGATGCGAGCACATTCTCGATCACCAGCGTCGGGGATGTACCAGTGACCAACCTGGGACCGGTGACGCTAGCCGACATTGTTCGGAACGAGACGCTGGAGGGCGGCGAAAGCCGAATCTATCAGTTTGTCGTCAATCCGGGCACGCTCGCCTTGGAGATGCGATTGGAAAATCGGATTGGCAATCCGGTGATGGTGTTGCTTACCAATACGCCGCTGCCTGACCCGGGCGGGTTATCCTCGTCGAAGGATCTATATGGCAACGACGGCGGCGATGTGCCGGATCTTATCAATACCAACATCATCACGGTGGCCAATCCCACGCCGGGGATCTACACGCTGGCCGTGAAAGCACGCGTTGCCGGCACGGTGTACCCGGACGCCGCGTACACTTTGCGAGTCCGCGAACTGCCCGTGCCGTTGTTGAATTTCACCGCCGAATTCAACACCAACGGCGGCAATAACGTCGCGAGCGGGCTGTTGCTCGATGCCCAACGGGTATTCTACAAGGTGATCGTCCCCCCCAACGTGCATGGTCAGCCGGTGCTCGGTTGGGAACTCAACCTGGCGCAACTTTCCGGCGTGGCCAACGTCCGGGTGCGGAAGGACGAATTGCCCAGTGACACGCCGGAGGGGATTCCCTTCACCCCGAATGCCGCGGTCATCGTTCCACCGGTGCTGACGAATGGCACCTGGTATGTCGAAGTCAGGGGCAGTAACTCCACTTCATTCACTCTGGAAAGCAGCGCTGCCCGGTTGCAGCGTCCGGCGTGGCTGATGCCGGCGGTTGGCGGCACCAATTCTACGCCCGGACTCGTTCTCCCCGAATTTGGTGACAGCGGCATCACCACCAACGGCGTCCCCATGCCTGGGGATCAAGGTGTGGACATCGAACTTGGCAAATATCATTACTACGCCGTAATCGTTCCCACAAATAACGGGGGCTTGTTGCGCGTGCAGTTGGAGGCCATCAGCGGCAATCCGGATTTTTATCTGCGCGAAGGATTCTTACCCACAGGTTCGCACCGGACAAACGGCCTTACGGGGGTGACTTTTGATCGCAGTCTGGCCGGCAACACGACTGAGTACGGCAATTTTGTACCGATTGACGGCAAGAAGGAACTGCAGTTGCCCGCCGGCACCTGGTATTGCGTTGTGCGCGCGGTCAACAATGCGAACGCGCGCTACCGGCTCAAATTCTCGACCGGCCAGGTGCAGGATCTGCCGCTCGATGGCGGCAGTTTCATCGACCAAACCTTGGTCGGCAATGACTGGCGTTATTATCGGGTGCAGATTCCCGCCAACTTGCCGACGAACTGGCTGGTAACTTTCAGTCAGCCTTCCGGTGACGCGGTGCTGCATGTGCGCGACACCGTTCCGCCGGGAAACGGCTACACGAATTCCGCACTGGATGTTCGCGATTGGACTTCCGACGCCAAGAACAGCGGCCCGTATGGCAGTTATGATCCCGTCGGCACTTACACGCTGTCCGTGCCACCGGTGCGGCTGGAAAGCACGTATTACCTCGGTTTTCGGGCGAAGAGTGATTCCACATTCTCGATCAGCTCGAGCCTGAGTGGGAACGCCAATCCAATTGCGCCCAACATTCCATTCTACGGGGGATCGGTCACCAACTCGTTGCCGCCGGGCGCCCAGTTGGCGTATCGCATCCTCACCCCCAGCGATGCGTTGCGCTGGCGGCATACTTCCGTGCACTTGATCGGCGTGCAGGTCTTCATCGAAAACGGCACGCTACCCAGCAAGACCGTCAACGATGATTTCCGTAGCACCGTTGCAAACAGTTCCCAGGACCGCTTACTCACGGCTTATCCTTGGCTGCCGAACCAGACCTACTACCTCTTTGTCACCAACACCACCGCGTCCACCCAGTCGTTCAGTTTTGTGATGAACGGCAGCAGCGTCACGGACGACAGCGACTCCGACGGCATGACGGATGGCTGGGAGATGCAATACTTTGGCAATCTGACGCCCAGTGGGACGGGAGATTTCGACACTGATGGCGTGAACAATCTGAATGAGTTTATTGAGGGAACTAATCCAGCGGATAAAAATTCGCTCCGGCCGCGCCTGACGGTGATCAGCACCAACGGCACCGTGCTGGTGGCCCCGTTTGCGAGCAATTACGTCTTGGGCACGAGCGTCACGCTCACCCCGACGCCTAGCAACGGGTTCAATTTCATCGGCTGGATTGTCGGGGGCGTAAAAGTCAGCGCGAATCCACTGGTGCTTTCGCTTACAAGCAACACCACGGCCGCAGCCCGTTTCCGCGTGCCGGCTGACGATTTTGACCAGCGCATTGCGTTGGTTGGTTTCGCTGTAAGCAGTGGCCTGGTCAACACCAACGCCTCGAAGGAAACTGGCGAACCCAATCACGCCGGCAACACCGGCGGGCGATCGATTTGGTGGACTTGGACCGCGCCGCTTTCCGGACCGGCTACTTTCCGGACAACAGGCAATTTTCGCCATGCGCTGGCGGTTTATACCGGCAATGCCGTCAACTCGCTTTCGGCCGTGACAAACCAGATGGCCGCTTCGGGCTCGACCAGCAACGCTTTCACCTTCAACGCGGTCGGGGGAACGACATACCAGATTGCGGTGGATGGATTCAATGGCGCCGTTGGGGCGGTGAATCTCAGCCTTTCGCAATCCGGCGCGCTCGTGCTCAGCAATCCGGTCCGGCTCGGTGACGGTCTGTTCCACTTCACCATCAGCAGCGCCGCCGGGACGGTGCTGACGGTCCAGGCTTCCACCAATCTCGTCAATTGGACGCAGATCGCGGTGGTCACCAACACCACAGGCACGATGGACTTTGCGGATCCCGCCTCCGCCACTCTGCCGATGCGCTATTACCGCGTCGGTCTGGCCGGTGCTTCGCCGGCAACCATGACCATTGCGGGAGCGGCGCGTCAGCCCGATGGCAATCTGCGTTTCACGATCAACGGCAGTGCGGGCCAGGTATTCCGGGTGCTGGCGCATACCAACGTGGGGTCGGCCAACTGGGCCACGCTCGCCACACTGACAAACATCACCGGTTCGCTGCAATACACGGACACGACGGCGACAAATCATCCGTTGCGGTTCTATCGGACGGTAGCACCCTGACCGCGCGGTTTTTGCTTTTGGCTTGGCGGAGAAGGCGACAAAATCGCCACGTGCCAACGCTTGACCGGCGCCAAATTCAATCCGCCGTCCGCGCCGCGCTTGCCGAAGATCTCGGTGGCGGCGATGTCACCACCTTGGCGACCGTCCCCTTACACGCAATGCTTACCGTGGTCATGCGCACGCGTGAGCCAGTGGTGGTAGCCGGACTCGCTTTCGCGGAACAGGCCTTTCGCCAGCTCTCGCCGCGGATCCGGGTGAAACGTCTTGCCCGCGACGGCCAGAAATTGAAAGCGGGCGCCAGCTTGTTGCGGATCAGTGGGCCAGCGCGCGCCATTCTGAGTGCCGAGCGCGTGGCATTGAATTTCGTCCAGCGGCTTTCCGGCGTGGCCACGCTCACCGCGCAATACGTGGCTGCCATTCGGGGTACCGACGCGAAGATTCTCGATACGCGGAAGACCACGCCCGGTTGGCGATTGTTTGAAAAGTACGCCGTTGCCTGTGGCGGAGGTAGGAATCACCGGATTGGATTGTTCGACATGGTGCTGATCAAGGACAACCATCTCGCGGCCTTGCGCAACGCTTCGCCCAACCCCATCGCCGCAGCCGTGAAGCGCGCGCGCCAGAAGTATCCGCGGCTAAAAGTGGAAGTCGAAGCGGACACGCTAGTTCAAGTCCGGCAGGCGGTCGATGCCGGGGCGGACATCATCCTGCTCGACAACATGAAACCCGCGCAGTTGCGGGCGGCGATCAGGATTATCGGCAGCCGCGCGAAAAGCGAAGCCAGCGGCGGAGTGAATTTGCAAACCGTCCGATCCATTGCCAAGACCGGGGTGGATCTTATTTCTGTCGGCGCGCTGACGCACTCCGCGCGGGCGGTGGATATTGGTCTCGATTACCTCCAAGGCAAGCCGTGACCACGGACGCCCAAATCCTTGCCGCGTTGCGCTCCGCCGAAAACAGCGGCGTGTCGGGCGCGGATTTGTCCACCAAGCTGGGCATCTCCCGCGCGGCGATCTGGGCGCGCATCGAGGAGTTGCGCAAGCTTGGCTACGACATCGAGGCCAGCCCGCATCTGGGATACCGGTTACGGAATGATCCCGATCTGTTGGTGGCCGATGACTTGATCGCGCGGCTCGGCAAAACCAGCGTCATTGGCCGCGATATCCGCGTCTTCGAGCAGACCACCTCCACGAACGACGTGATCGAGAAGCTCGCTCGCGATGGCGTGAAAGAGGGCGTTGCAGTATTCGCCGAATCCCAGACCAAAGGCCGCGGCCGGCTCGGACGCCAGTGGAGCTCCCCGACGCGCAAAGGATTGTGGCTTTCGATCCTGCTCCGGCCGGACTTGCGTCCGCTGGAAACCACGCAACTGACCGTAGCGGCTGCCACCGCGCTCCGCCGGGCGATTCAACAGGCGACCGGTTTGCGCGCTGAAATCAAGTGGCCGAACGACATCTTGTTTCGCGGCAAAAAGCTGGTCGGCATCCTCACCGAACTCAGCGCCGAGCTGGATCGCGTTCGCCACATCACGCTCGGCATCGGCGTGAACGTGAATCAAACCGCCGCGGATTTTCCGCCGGACCTTCGCAAGCTCGCCACCTCGTTGCGCCTCGAAACCGGACGCACGGTCGCGCGCGCCGAACTGGCGACGGCCATCCTACGTGAGCTCGATCACGATTATGCCCGGGTCTGTGGCGGTCATTTTGTTGCCGTGGCGGATGAATGGGAGCAGCACTGCGACACGCTCGGTCAGCGGGTCGTCATCAAATTGGGAAACCGCACCATCCGCGGGCACGCGGAATCCTTGGACAACGACGGGGCGTTGTTGTTGCGCACGGAGCATGGTCACATCGAGCGGATCATTGGCGGCGATGTGACTTTGGAGAAGTAGGTCCGCGGGTCGGGTGTCCGAAAAAGATTTCCAACGAGTTACCAGTTCATTACTCCATTGGCCGTGATTCTCCTTTTCGATATTGGAAATACCAACACGCATGTCGGGCTGGCAGATGCACGGATGGTTCGGCAGACCGCAAACATCCCTACCGCGGATTGGTTCACCGACAAGGCGAAGCAGAAGCTCGGTAAAATGGTTCGCGGTCGGAAGGTTTCCGGCGCTGCCATTTGCAGCGTTGTCCCTCGCGCCACGCCGAAAGTCCGGTCAACGGTGCGCGCAGTCTGGAAATTCCCGAGTCTTGAACTTACTCCCGAAACCCTGCGCGGCGTGGGGGTGGATTATCCCAAACCCAACTCCATCGGCCCGGACCGGCTCGCGAATGCGGTGGCCGCGCGGGAACATTTCGGGGCGCCGGCGGTAGTTGTAGATTTCGGTACGGCGGTGACATTCGATGTCGTGAATGCGCGCGGCAATTACGTCGGCGGCATCATTGCTCCCGGGCTTGCAGCCATGACGGATTATCTCCACGAGCGGACGGCACTCCTGCCGCGGATTCAAATTCGCGACGTGAAATCCGCCATCGGCAAATCCACCGAACACGCCATGCTCGCGGGTGCAGTGCTGGGCTATCGCGGGCTGGTTCGAGAATTGATCGTGCAACTCCGTCGGGAGCTGAGGGCGAAGCGGCTGCCGGTGGTGGCGACCGGTGGTTATGCGCGCCTCCTCGCGCGCGGGCTTCCCGAAATTACGCGGGTCGTACCGGGTTTGACGTTGGAGGGTTTGCGCCTGATCTGGCTGGCGCACCAACGCGAGTGCGGGTGATCTGCGACCGCGAAGCGAGACTATGCGCACAACATTTTTTACTGTTTTAACCGTCAGGTTAGTCATCGCTGCATTTTTGATGGGGATGACCGCAGTGCTGCCAGCGCGGGAGGCCAGCAATTGGCCGGCGTATCTCGGCGACAAGGGCAACAGCCACTTTTCCGAGCTGAAACAGATCAACACCCGGAACGTCGCCCGACTGGAAGTCGCGTGGACTTACCACGCGGGTGGTGGGCGGTCTGATGGCCGATCGCAGATTCAGTGCAATCCGCTCATCGTGGACGGTGTGCTTTACGGCACGTCACCGGAACTGGTCTTGTTCGCACTGGATGCTGCGACCGGTCGGGAAATTTGGCGCTTCAGCCCGTTGCCGCGGGGCGGCGATCATCAAGCGCTGGGAGTGAATCGCGGAGTGGTCTATTGGGCGGAAGGGAAAGACCAGCGAATTCTCTACACTGCCGGACAATTTCTCCACGCCATCAATGCCCGTGACGGAAAGCTTATCCCATCCTTTGGCGATGCCGGGCGCGTGGATTTGAAGCAAGGCCTGGGCCGCGAGCTAAGCCAGCTTTTTGTCCAAGCCACGACTCCAGGGGTGATTTTTCGCGATCTGTTGATTGTGGGTTCGCGGGTGTCAGAAGGTCCAGGGCCGTCCGCGCCTGGGTATGTCCGCGCATTCAATGTGCGCACAGGCCGACAGGAATGGATTTTTCATACCATTCCCCAGCCCGATGAAACGGGTTACGAAACGTGGCCCACTGAGGCATGGAAATATGTGGGCGGGGCGAATAGTTGGTCCGGCATGGCGCTTGATGAACAACGCGGAATTGTCTTCGTCCCGACCGGCTCGGCGGCATTTGATTTCTGGGGCGGCAACCGGATCGGCCAAAACTTGTTTGCCAATTGCCTCCTTGCGCTCGATGCCGCCACAGGCAAGCGTCGCTGGCATTTTCAATTCGTGCATCACGATTTGTGGGATCGCGATCTGCCCGCGCCGCCAACGCTTGTGCGGGTGAAGCATGACGGAAAATCGGTGGACGCAGTTGCCCAGGTGACGAAGACCGGCCATGTGTTTGTGTTCAATCGCGAAACGGGCGCGCCGTTGTTCCCGATTGAGGAACGCGCGGTTCCGCCGTCTGACCTGCAAGGCGAATCCGCTTGGCCGACGCAGCCGCTGCCGGTGAAACCCGCACCGTTTGCCCGGCAACTTTTCACGGCCGATGAGATCACGGACATTTCCCCGGAATCCCACCGCGCCGTGATGGAGCGGTTTGTGAAGCTTCGGCCGCATGCGCCATTCATGCCGCCAAGCCGCGAAGGCACGATCATTTTTCCCGGCTTCGATGGTGGCGCGGAGTGGGGCGGGGCGGCCGTGAACCCGCAATCTGGCGTGCTGTTTGTTAATGCGAGCGAAATGCCCTGGGTGTTGACCATGGCTGAAACGAAAGCAAAAGAAGACCTACCGCTCTCCAGCGGCGAGCGAATTTATGGCCAGATCTGCGCGACCTGCCACGGAGCGAATCGTTCGGGGGATCCCGCCCGGGCCTTTCCGGCTTTGGAAAAGATCGGCGAGAAGTTGAAGCGGCCCGACGTTGTGCAATTAATCAACAACGGTCGCGGCATGATGCCGTCGTTCGCGTTTCTCTCACCTGAACAGAAGGAAGCGGTGGCGGGGTTCTTATTGGGCGAGGAGACTTCCAAGTCCGCGACAAATGATGTGCGCGTGGCGAGTGACGATGTGTTGGGGGGATCGCCATACTCGCACACCGGCTACAACCGCTGGATGGACACGAATGGTTTACCGGCCGTCAAACCGCCGTGGGGCACGCTCAATGCCATTGATCTCAACACCGGTGAATACGTTTGGCGCACGCCGCTCGGAGAATTGCCCGAGCTGACCGCACGCGGGATTCCGCCCACGGGCACGGAGAATTATGGTGGGCCAGTAGTGACTGCCGGCGGACTCGTTTTCATTGCTGCTTCCAAGGATGAAATGGTCCGGGCGTTTGACCAGAGGACCGGCAAGATTCTCTGGCAGGCGAAGCTTCCCGCGGCGGGCTATGCGACCCCGGCCACTTATTCGGTGAATGGCCGGCAGTTCATGGTCATCGCTTGCGGCGGTGGTAAATGCGGCACGAAAAGCGGGGATGCTTACGTAGCCTTCGCGTTGCCCAAGCGCTGATTGATTCAACTGGCGGCGGTGTCGGCTTTGCGTGCCCAACGGAGCTTCGCCGGTGAGGAACGCGGGTTTGCGCGCCGCTCCTCGGGCGAAGGGCGTCCCACCTCCCTGGAAATCTCCGCGTAAACACCGGCTTGCGATCCCGCTTCAAACGCTTTTTTCACCCGCCGGTCCTCGCCGGAATGGAAGGTCAGAATCGCTACGCGCCCGCCGGGACGCAAACAAGTGGGCAACACCCGCAGCAACGAATCGAGCGCGGAAAATTCGTCGTTCACAGCAATGCGCAACGCCTGGAAGACGCGCCGGATCGTGAGGTCCACTTCGTCCTTCATCAAGCGGGGCAGGGCGGATCGGATGGCGTTGGCCAGTTCGGCCGTGGTACGCAGTTTCCTTCCCGCAAGGATTGGTGCTAGCGTGCTGGCATTTGGATCATCGGCATGGGTGACCAACATTTCCGCCAGCGCCGCGGCCTGGATTTTTGCCAACAACGCTGCCGCTGACTGACCACGCTGCGGATTCATCCGCATATCCAGCGGCCCATCAGCCTTGGTCGAGAAGCCGCGCAATGGATCGTCGATCTGCATCGAGGAAACGCCGAGATCGGCAAGCATCAGGTCCGCGCCTTCAAGACCGGCACCGGCCAGTACCTGCGGCAGTCCGGCGAAGTTGCTGCGGTGCGCCGTGAATACTTCCGGCCCAAATCCCAACGCCCTTAACCGCGCCTCGGTCTTCGGCAATTCGATGGGATCGGTGTCCAAGCCGAGCAATCGTCCACCTGGGATGATGCGCTTCAAGATTTCCAGCGTGTGGCCGCCGTAGCCGAGGGTGCAGTCCACGGCGACTTCGCCGGGCTGGGGCGCGAGCACTTCGAGAATCTCCATAACCATGATGGGCCGGTGCGTGCCGGCGGGTGTTTTGCCGGAGGCCAGGACCTTCTCCACCGTGTCCGCGTATTTCGCGGGATCGCGTTCCTTGTATTTCTCCTCGAACCGCCGGGGATGTTTGCCTGCGTAACGAGGCCGCCGGCGATGCGGGGTGGCGGGCGTTTCGTTGGAAGTAGAGTCCGACATGGCTGCCGCCGCGTCAGCTTTTCAGCGCGCCGAGTTGTGCGTGTCCCCACCGCAACAGTCGTTCGGTGGTTTCCCAGTTGATGCACGCGTCAGTGATGGAGACGCCGTAGGCAAGTTCACTCGCAGGCCGCGGGAACGGCTGGTTGCCCTCGTGCAGATTGCTCTCGACCATCATCCCGATCAATGAGTTGGTGCCGGCGAGGCGTTGTTCTATGACACTGCGCCAGACGTCTTCTTGTTTGGCGTGTTGCTTACTGGAATTGGCGTGACTGCAATCCACCATCAACACCTGCGGCAGGCCGTTTTTCTTCAGCGCCGCTTCCGCCTCCCGAATACTCTCGGCGTCGTAATTCGGCCGCGCGCGACCGCCGCGCAACACCACATGACCGTCGGGATTGCCAGTCGTACGGACGATGCTGGTCACGCCGTCCGAATCCATCCCGAGAAAACTGTGCGGGCTGCGCGCCGCGCCAAGCGCATCAATCGCGATTTGCAGGCTGCCGTCAGTCGCGTTCTTGAACCCAATGGGGGCGGAGATGCCGCTGGCCATTTCGCGATGCGTCTGCGATTCCGTGGTGCGGGCGCCAATCGCCGCCCAAGTCACGAGGTCGGCGATGTATTGTGGGACGATGGGATCAAGAAACTCCGTGGCGGTGGGCAGCCCGAGGTTGGTGATTTGCAGCAACAGCCGGCGGGCAATCTTCAGTCCCGCCTCGATGTCATGCGAACCGTCCAGGTGCGGATCGTTGATCAATCCTTTCCAGCCGATGGTGGTGCGCGGTTTTTCGAAGTAAACGCGCATGACAATTTCCATACGATCGCTCACCTGCTGGCGCAATGTATTCAACCGGGTGGCATACTCGAACGCGGCTTTTTCGTCATGGATTGAGCACGGACCGACGACCACCAACAGGCGTGGGTCTTCCCGCCGGAGAATCCGCACCACCCGTTCGCGGCTCTGGGCGACGGTGGCGCTGGCGGCCTCCGTGAGTGGGAGGTCCGACTTCAACGCACGTGGCGTGGAGAGCCGGACGAGTTCCCGCACATGCAAATCTTGCGTCTTGAACATCCCGGCGATTATAGCGACCGCGCGCTTCGACGAAAGACTGAAAGCCGGACCGCAAGATTTTCTCAACCACAATCCTACTCTTACTCATACGCAATGGGCCGGGGCGAAAGTGCGGCATGATGTAAGAGGAGGAGGATTTAGATAATGAGGATGATTAGGATTAAGCGGGACAAGTTCACTCCAGCATTGCCAATCCGCGCTCACTCTGGTGTCTTGTGCCGCTGGAATTTCTATGACTTCGCACGCCGAATCGAATCCAACGGAATCCGTTCCCGCTTCTGCGCGTCCGCGCAAATTGATGGTCGCCAACCGCAGCGAGATCGCCATCCGCGTATTTCGCAGCGCGACCGAACTCGGGTTTCACACGGTGGCGATGTATGCGCAGGAGGACCGGCTCGCGATCCATCGGTTCAAGGCGGACGAAGCTTATCTGGTCGGCGAAGGCAAGGGGCCGGTGGGCGCGTATCTCGACATTCCTGGCATCATCACCCTGGCGCAGGAAAAGGGCGTGGAGTTCATCCATCCCGGCTACGGCTTTCTTTCGGAGAACGCCAATTTCGCGAAGGCGTGTCAGGAAGCAGGCATCACATTTGTCGGGCCGCGCGTCGAACTGCTTCGCATGATGGGTGACAAAACCGCCGCGCGCACGCTGGCCCAGAAAGTAGGCGTGCCCACGCTGCCCGGCACGGAGGATGCCATCGAAGATCGCAGCGAGGCACTGAAAGTGGCGAAACAGATCGGCTTTCCGCTCATCATCAAGGCGGCGTTTGGCGGCGGCGGCCGCGGCATGCGCGTGGTGACGAAGCCCGGCGATCTCGCATCGTTGCTAGACGAGGCGCAGGGCGAAGCGGGCCGGGCCTTTGGCAATCCCGCGGTGTTTCTCGAACGCTACATTCCCCGCGCCAAACACATTGAGGTGCAGATTCTCGGTGACCGTCACGGCAACGTGGTTCATCTACACGAGCGCGATTGCTCGGTGCAGCGACGGCATCAAAAGGTGATTGAGATTGCCCCGAGCGTTGGTCTGGACGAGCGCGTGCGCCGCGAGCTTTGCGCCGCGGCTGTGAAACTTTGTCGCGAGGTGAAGTACGACAACGCGGGCACCGTCGAGTTCCTGCTCGATCTTGATACCAACGAGTGGTTCTTCATCGAGATGAACCCGCGCATCCAAGTGGAGCACACCGTCACGGAAATCATTACCGGCCTCGACCTGGTGCGGGCGCAGATTCTCATCGCGCAGGGCCATTCACTGCACTCGCCGGAGATCGGCATTCCGCTGCAGGAAGCGATCATGCGCAACGGTTTCGCCGTGCAATGCCGCATCACCACGGAAGATCCAGAGGCCAAATTTCAGCCGGATTACGGGCGAATTCTCACGTATCGCAGCGCGGGCGGATTCGGGGTGCGTTTGGACGGCGGCATGGGTTACGCGGGCGCGGTCATCACGCCGTTCTACGATTCGCTGCTCGTCAAAGTCACGGCGTCAGCCAGCAGCTTTGAATCGGCCCTCCAGCGCATGGACCGCGCGCTGCGCGAATTCCGCATTCGCGGCGTCAAGACGAACATTCCGTTCGTGGAAAACGTGATTCACAATGATGTCTTCCGCGCCGGCCGCGCGACTACGACGCTGATCGATACTACGCCCGAGTTGTTCAAACTCAAGCCGCGGCGCGATCGCGCGACCAAGCTCCTCACGTTCCTCGGCGATGTGACGGTGAACGGTAATCCGCAGGCGAAAGGCTATCAGCCGAAGGAACTGCTGCTGCCGGCGCGGGTGCCGGTTTGCGATCACAAACAAGCGCCACTGTCTGGCTCGCGGCAACGATTGCTGGAACTCGGGCCAAAAAAATTCGCCGACTGGGTGCTCAAGCAGAAGCAGCTTCTGGTGACGGACACGACGTTCCGCGATGCGCACCAATCGCTTTTTGCCACGCGCCTGCGCACTTACGACATGCTGGCCGTCGCTGACGCCGTGGCCCGCCGTACGCCCAATTTGTTCAGTCTGGAAATGTGGGGCGGCGCGACCTTCGATACGTCGATGCGCTTCCTGCACGAAGATCCGTGGCGCCGCCTGCGACAGTTGCGAGAACGGATCCCGAACATTTGTTTCCAGATGTTGTTCCGGGGCTCGAATGCGGTGGGTTACTCCAATTACCCGGACAACGCCGTCGCCGGATTTGTGAAGCACGCAGCCGAGTCGGGCATGGATATTTTCCGGGTGTTTGATTCCTTGAATTATCTGCCAAACCTGAAGGTGGCGATGGAAGCGGTGCAGGACACGCACGCGGTTTGTGAGGCGGCGATTTGTTATACGGGGAACATTCTCGACAAGACGCGCAAAAAATACTCACTGCGCTACTACGTGAAGCTGGCGAAGGAATTGGAGCGCATGGGAGCGCACATGCTCGCGATCAAGGACATGGCGGGACTGTGCCGTCCGGCGGCAGCGCACACGTTGGTGAAGGCGCTTAAGGAGGCGGTGGGCATCCCGGTGCATTTTCACACGCACGACACGAGTGGAACTTCCGCGGCGTCAGTGTTGGCGGCGGCAGACGCGGGGGTGGACGTGGCGGATATGGCGATTGCCTCAATGTCCGGCTCCACGAGTCAGCCGAATTTGAATTCGCTCGTGGCGGCGTTGCAGGGCACGAAGCGTGACACCGGCCTCAATCTCGAGGCGCTGAATGAGTTCGCGGATTACTGGGAACACGTGCGGGAGTTTTACGCGCCGTTCGACACAGCCCCCAAGGCAGGCAGCGCAGAGGTTTATTTGCACGAGATGCCGGGCGGACAGTTCACCAACCTGAAGGAGCAGGCACGCGGCATGGGCATCCTGCATCGATGGCCACTGATCGCGCGAACTTATGCCGAGGTGAACCAGCTTTTCGGCGACATTGTGAAGGTCACGCCGAGCAGCAAGGTCGTGGGCGATATGACGATGTTTCTCATCACGCACGGCATAAAAACCGCCGACGTGGTGAATCTCGAGCCCGGCAGCACGCCGTTTCCAGAATCGGTCATCGATATGCTGGCAGGTGGATTGGGCAAGCCGATGGGCGGCTGGCCCAAGAAGCTGCAACACGTTGTGCTCGGCAAACGCAAGCCGTTGCGCGGCCGTCCCGGCGCATCGCTCAAGCCGCTGAACTTCAAAAAAATTCAGGTCGAACTGGAATCAAAGTTGAAGCGGGAGGCCACGCTGGATGACGTTCACAGCTACGTGATGTATCCGGAGGTGTTCGTCGAGTTCGCGAAGAAGCTGCGCGATTACTCCGACCTTTCGGTGCTGCCGACGCCGCCATTTTTTTACGGCATGAAGGTGGGACAGGAGATCTCCGTGGAGATCGAGGAAGGCAAGACGCTGTTCATGCGCTTGGTGAATCTCGGCCCTGTGGATCAGGAAGGGAAACGGGCGGTGACGTTCGAATTGAACGGCATGCCGCGGCAGATGAGCATTACCGACCGCTCGGTGCAGCCGAAGGTGAAGCCACGCACGAAGGCCGACCCGGGGACGCTCACTCAGATCGGGGCGCCAATTCCCGGCCTCGTCACAGCCATCTCGGCTTCCGTGGGCACGAAGGTGGCCAAGGGAGACAAATTGATTACGCTCGAAGCGATGAAGATGCAGACGACGATTTACGCGCCGTGCGACGGCCTGGTGAGCGAATCACTTGTGCAAGTCGGCGAGACAGTGGAGAGCAAGGACTTGTTGATGAAGTTGAAGGAAGGCTGAAGCCGGACAGCGGCTACGGCTTCTTCGATTTAGCTGACGAGGCACGCCCGTTCTTGGGCAGGGCGACGGGGGCTTCAGGGCTGGCGACCGAACCTGCGGCGCCGAGCGGCGCGGCCAGCGGCGTGTTGACTTCGAAGAGTTCCCAGAACAGTCCCGGCAGGGTTTCCGCGAGTTTGCTCTTGGAAACAAAGGCATCAGCGCCGTGCGAGAGGCTGAGATTTTTCCAAACGTCTCCTTCGTGAACGGAAATGACGACGCGCCGGGTTTGGGGCAGTTCCTCCCGCAAGGTCTGCACCAATTCAAGCCCGCTCTTGCCGGGCATTTCCAGATCCGTGAAGACAATGTCTGGCTTTAGGGTGCGAGCGAGTTGGAGTCCATCGTAACCATCGAGCGCCATGCCGACGACTTTCACTCCCGGTTGCAAGGCGATGAGATTGGAAACCGCTCGCATCGAGATACGCGAATCCTCCACAACCAGCGCGCGGTACCGGGTGGCAAGAACCTCAGGGCCTAATTGAGAAACGTCAATCAATCGCCAACAGTGTGCGGCTGGAGTCTCGAGATTGAAATACAGGGTATCCCTTATTCGCCGTTGGAAACGGTTGTCCGGAGGATACGGGACAAGCAAGCACCTGTTTTCCTAGGGGGCGACGATTTGCGGGCCGGAAAGTCTGGCCATTTCACGGCTCCACCAGCTTGTTGCGGATGGCGTAGCGGACCAAGTCGCCGGCGGAGTGCAAATCGAGCTTGCGCATGATGTTGGTGCGGTGGGTTTCCGCCGTCTTGGTGCTGATGTCGAGGGCGATGGCCACTTCCTTGTTGCTCTTGCCCTCGGCGACCAGTTGGACGATTTCCCGTTCTCGGGGCGTGAGCGTCGGGCTTTCGCGGGTGTTCTCGTTGAGGTAACCCTTGAAGACAAACGCCCCCATGCGAGTGGTGAAGTAGGGTTTGTGTTGCGCCAGGGAATTGATGGCGTCTACCAGCGCATTCCCCGCCTGGGATTTCAAAACGTAGCCATTAGCGCCGGCGGCCACGACCTCCCGGGCCAGTTCCTCGGATTCGTGCATCGTGAGGATCAGCACCTCGGTCTCAGGCAGTTCCTTGCGAATCTGACGGGTGGCTTCGCGGCCGTTCAACTCCGGCATGGTGAAGTCCATGATCACGACATCGGGTCTGAGCTCGCGCGCTTTAGTGACCGCCTCCCTCCCGTTGCGGGCTTCGCCGGTCACAGCCAGGCCGGGTTGTTCCTCTAGCACGCTGCGCAGTCCTTTCCGGACCATCTCGTGATCGTCCGCGATGAGAATGTTAATGGCTTTCATCTCGCTTGGCTGATCGGCTTCGCCTCCGACCAGATGGCGCGCACGGTCGTGCCCTGTGCGCTCGATTCAATTTCTAGGCGTCCATCCAATTGGTGCAATCGTTCATGCATGCCGGCAATACCCACGCCCAGTTCGCCCGTTTGGTTTTTCATACGCGCCAACTTCTCGGCGGGAATACCAGTGCCGGCGTCTCGCACTGCTAACCTTACCATCCCGTCGGTCTTTTCCAACTGGATTGTTGCGGTGGCGCTGCGCGAATGCCGGCGGACGTTGCCTAGGCTTTCCTGCACCACGCGGAAAAAGGCTAGCTCGACGTCGCGCGGCAGCCGTTCAAAGTCCGCCGGCGCGGTTACGTCAATCTTGAGCCCGCTTCGGCGCGAGAAGCCTTCCGCATAGTCCTGAATGGCCCCGGCCAGCCCGGCGGCCTCAAGCAGCGGCGGATGGAGCAGATAGGTGGTCGTGCGAATTTCCTGCGTGGCCTGCTCGACGAGTGTCTGTGAATCCACCAGCAACCGCGTGATCTTGGCCGAATCGTCCCCGACGAGCTGCTCAATCACGGAAAGGTTCATGCCCAGGGCGGCGAGTTGCTGGGCGGTGGTGTCGTGCAGCTCGCGCGCCACGCGCCGCCGTTCGGCATCCTGCGATTCCACCAGATGCGCGGAGAGTTTGCGCAACGACTCGGCCTGCTCTTCGATCCGGTGTTCGGCGACCTTTTGGTCGGTGATGTCGGTGTAGGTGCCAAGCATGCGAACGGGCTGATTGTTCTTGTCCCATTGGACGATTTTGCCGAGCGAGAGAATCCATCGCCATTCGCCTTTGGCGGTGCGTTGACGGGATTCAACCCGATATTCAGGAATCCGGCCGGCGACATAATCCTCAAAAGTTTTCTCCACCCGCACGCGATCATCGGGATGCAGTCGGGCAATCCAGCTCTCGTGGGTTTCACGGAATCCGGCCGGATCATGGCCGAGCAGAGTGGCGTACTCCGGAGTGACGGTGGATTCGCGGGTGCGGAGGTCCAGATCGTAAAGCCCCTGATTGGTGGCCTGCAACGCCACGCGCAAGCGTTGTTCGTTCTCAAACAGGGAAGCCTCGCTGCGTACCAAGCGCAGGTGTTTGAACAGCCAGGTGACGAACCAGACCAGCAGCACGGCGACGCCGATGGCGATAAGCCCGGCGGTTGTAAACACCGAAAAATTCCCTCCCGGTTTCGGCCGGACAATATCAATCCCCACCTTGTCCGCGAAGAACAGGCCGACGCAAACAACTTCGAAACACGCCACCACGAGAATCAAGCCGTTGCGAAGGGCCTTCCGCCGCTCACGCGAAAGCCAGACTTCGCGGGTGAGAATTTCCGTCCCGGATCTTCGGCGCTGCCCGAGATAATCCACCAGCAAGGCGCCCAGCCCGGCACCAATGACGAGCATCATCGCCGTGACGATGTTCTCTTGCGCTTCGGTCAAGGCGAGCAAGGGGTGGAAAAACTGGGCCGGGGTGGACGTCATGCGTTCAACGGTTACGTACGAAGAGCTTTCCCGGGAGCTGTTTCACGACTCGTTTCATTTCCAGGCTCAACAGCGTGACATTCACCGCCGATACCGGCAAGCCACAGCGGCGGATGACTTCATCAATGCTGCTTTCTTCTTCCAGGCGCAAGGCGTCGTAAATCTTTTGTTCATTCACCGACAATTCCAATGCCGGTAATAATCCGGTTTCGCCGGGCGACGGCGGCTTGTTGCTGGTCGGGAAAAGATACTCGAATTCGCTGAGAATGTCCTCCGCGCCTTCACAGAGTTTCGCGCCCTTTTTGATCAGGTCATGACACCCCTTGCTGCGCGGGGAATCAATCCGTCCCGGCACGGCAAACACCTGCCGGCCGTATTCCGTGGCAAAGTTTGCGGTGATCAGCGCGCCGCTCGTGAAATTGGCCTCTACCACCACTGTGCCGAGCGTCATGCCGGCCACAATGCGATTGCGGATGGCGAAAGACTGCCGGTCGCCGTTGCGATTGAAGGGGAACTGCGTGACGACTGCGCCGTGCTCGATGATGCGCGCGAACAGCTCCTGGTTCTCGGGCGGAAAAATGATGTTGATGCCCGTGCCCAGAACACAAACCGTGCGCCCTTTCGCGCTCAGCGCGCCCTGATGGGCCGCCGTGTCAATGCCGCGGGCGCCGCCGCTCACGACCGTGACGCCGACGTAGGCGAGTTGATACGCGAGCTTGCGGGCGACTTCGATGCCATAATGCGTGGTTTGCCGCGAGCCGACCATGGCGACGGAGTTGTTGTCCACCTTCGCGAGTGACCCTTTCACATAAAGTACGATGGGCGGGTCGTAGATCTCCCGCAACGCGGCGGGATACTCGGCGTCGGATTGAACGACGATGCGGCAGCCAAAGTCGGCGATGCGTTTCAATTCGCCGGCGAGGTCCACGGATTTTTCCCAGCCAGCGATGGCCTCAGCCGTGTCCTCGCCGATGCCGCGGACGCTGAGGAGCTGAGTCTTGTTAGCGGAGAGGATAGCCGAAGGTTCACCGAAGTATTCCCAGAGCTGTCGCACACGGACTGGGCCAACTCCTTCGATGAGATTTAACGCGATCAAAGCTTCGCGGGAATCCATGTCAGCACGATGCCGATTTCGGGGGCCGCTCGCAAGTGCCGGCTTGCTTCGGCCGCGGCGGGCGTTGTAGCGTGGCGCAGGCCAGCGTATGGAAGCCAACCCCAGCGCCACTCGCAAACGCCATGTCCTGATCGTGGAGGACAATCTCGAACTCGCCGCCACTTACCGCGAATTGCTGGAAATCCAAGGTTACGAGGTCAGTCTCTCCCCGAACGGGGCCGAGGCGCTCCAGCATGTGATGATTCACCCGACTGACGCCGTGATTTGCGATCTCCAGATGCCGCGGCTCGAGGGCGACCTGTTTTTCGCCACGGTTGAGCGGGCACAGCCCCGGCTCGCGCGCCGCTTCGTGTTTATCACTGGCATGGCGGAAGACGAGCGATATCGCGAATTTGTCGATCACGTTCAGTTGCCAGTGCTTCGCAAGCCCATCCACGTCACCGCATTGCTGGCTGAGGTGGCCAAAGTAATGACGCAATAGCCGGTTCGACCGTTGGATTTCCCGTTCCCAGCTCAAAATAGCCATTGGCAGACGTTCGCCGGTCTGATACAAACATGCTCCGCTTTTTGCCGGAGCGGATGAACTTTTAACTTTTTGGAAATTTATGTCACAGCATCGTAGTCTGCGCGCCGCTTCCACCCTCGGTGGTAAACGCAACGTCATGAAGCGCTTCGAACGCGTGGAAGTCCTCAAGAAACGCGGTCAGTGGAAGGATGGCGACCGCATCACCGGCCTGCGCAAGACCAAGCCGGATGCCTAAGACTCCCGCCGTTGAACCGTTGAATCTTTGAACTGGTTCCGCGTTTCAACGCTCTGAACCATTCAACGGTTGTGCTCGTCCGTCTCCAAAAATTCCTGGCGGAAGCCGGCGTGGCGTCACGCCGCGCGGGCGAACGTGTCATTCTCGAAGGTCGCGTCCGCGTCAACGGCCAACCGGTGGCGCAGCTCGGCGCGAAGGTTGACCCCCAGCACGACCGCGTGACCGTGGATGGCAAGTCCGTTCAGGCCAAGCGCAAGCTCTACCTCGCCCTCAACAAACCCCGCGGCTGCGTCTGCTCGCGCAACGACGAACACGACCGACCGACGATCTACGAGTTGCTGCCGGACGAGTGGACGACCGTCAATTCAGTCGGCCGACTCGATTATGATACTGAGGGATTGATTTTCCTGACCAACGATGGAGAATTCGCACTGCGGCTCACGCATCCGCGTTACGGAGTGAAGAAGCGCTATCTCGCGATCGTGGACGGGGCGGTGACCGAGGAAATGTTGCGCGAGTTCCAACGCGGCGTGTATCACGCCGGGGAACGACTCAAGGCGGCCGGTGGTTGGATCGTTTCCGCGACGGCAAAGCAAAGTGTCGTGGAGTTGGAACTGACCGAGGGCAAGAATCGCGAAGTGCGGCGGCTGTTTGAAACCCGGAGCCTGACGGTGAAGAAACTTTTGCGGACGCAGATCGGCAAGATCAAACTGGGTGAATTGAAACCCGGCCGGTGGCGGACGATGACGGCGAGCGAGATTAAAACACTACTTTCTTAAGCTATGAAAAAGAATCTTTGGATGATGGCGGGCGTGCTCCTGAGCGCGAGCTTGCTGGCGCAGTCGGCGACCAACGCGCCGCTGGTGATGACGGGAACGAATGTCACCACACCGGCGACAACCAAGCCCGCGACGAAGCCGGTGGCCAAGAACGGCAAGAAGACCGCCACGGCGGTCGCCCCGCGCGTGGAAAAGCCGATCGTGCTGGTGCCGGGTCCGGCGACAATTACCGGCGACAATGTCAACGTCCGCGGCCGCGCCACCTTCGTTGGTGAGATTCTCAAGCGCCTCAAGAAAGGCGACACGGTGAATGTTATCGAGCAGGTTTACCTTTCCAAGCCCAAGCCCAATGAACCGTCGCAATGGGCAAAGATCACCTATCCCGCCGGGGTGAATGTATGGGTCCATTCACAGTTCATCGAAGCGACCAACAGCAGCGTGAAACCCAAACGCCTCAACATGCGCGGCGGGCCGGGCGAGAACTATAGCGTCGTGGGCGTGCTCGCGCAGGGCGACGTGGTGAAGGAAGTTTCGCGCAAGGGCGTGTGGGTTGAAGTCGCGGCGCCGGAAAAGGCGTACGCCTTTGTCGCCGCCGAATACTTGAAGCAAGACGGGACGGCCCCAGCCGTGCCGACGATTGTGTCAATTTCGAACGAAAAGCCGCCCGAGACTACCACGGTACCTGACGGCAACACCGTGGTCGTGCCGCCAGTGGACGAGCCAAACACGAACGATGTGGTGAATGCGACGCCCACCGTGCCGGTGAATCCTGAAGAATCCGAAGTGCCGCCGCCGCCCCGCATCGTCGCGCACGAAGGCGTGGTGCGCCCGACGGTGAGCATCCAGGCGCCGACGATCTACGAAATCTGGGATCCGAAGACGCGCATGACGATCAATTACCTGCACACGACATCCACGAATCTCGATCTGAGCCTCTATAAGAACCTCCGCATTGTGGTGACGGGCGAGGAGAGCTTGGATCCGCGGTGGAAGACTCCGGTCATCACTATTCAGCGGATTCAAGTGGTGGACTAGGTTGCGTTGTGGAGCGCCGGCTTCCGGCGGGGCAGGGGGCTGCTGATGTCACTCGACAACCTCATTGATGGACGCGCCATTGCGGCGCAGGTCCAGGGCGAACTCACCGCGCAGATTGCGGCGCTCAAATCGCGCGGGGTGCAACCCGGACTGGCGTTCGTGCGCGTGGGCGAAGACCCGGCCTCCAAGGTTTACGTTGGGCGCAAGGAAAAGACTTCCGGCGAACTTGGCATTCTTTCGGAGACCCACGTCCTGCCCGAAGCCACAAGCGAATCCGATCTGCTCCAGCTGATCGCCCGATTGAATGCTGACTCGCGGGTGCACGGAATTCTGGTCCAAGCGCCGTTGCCCAAACACATTCGCCAGGAAGTGATTTACGCGAGCGTGCTCCCGCAAAAGGACGTGGATGGGTTCAATCCCGTCAATGTGGGCAAACTGATGCTCGGCGATGAAACGGGATTCAAACCCTGTACTCCGGCGGGCGTAGTCGAACTTTTGATTCGCTCCCAGGTGAAGACTGACGGTGCGGAAGTTGTGGTGCTGGGTCGCGGCAACATCGTTGGCAAGCCTATGGCCGCGATGCTTTGTCAGAAGGGCCGGCAGGCAAACTCTACGGTGACGATCTGTCACTCAGCGACCCGTGACATCAAATCGCATTGCCAGCGCGCGGACATCATTGTTGCGGCAATGGGGGTGGCGGAATTTCTGAAGTCCGACATGGTGAAGCCCGGGGCCGTGGTGATGGACGTGGGCGTGAATCGCATCGCGGATCCAACCTCCAAGACCGGTTCCCGTCTCGTTGGCGATGTGGCGTTCGCTGAAGTGCAGCCCATTGCTGGCAAAATTACTCCGAACCCCGGAGGCGTTGGGCCGATGACAATTGCAATGCTTATGCAAAATACTGTCCGGGCGGCCGAAACGGCGACAGCTTGAAATCTTTATGACTCCTACCCGAATTCTTCCCGACCTCCAATGCTCGCTCGTATGCGAGGAAATCCGCCAGGAGGTGAATGGTAATTTTTTCATCATTGGCGTGATCAATTTTATCCGCGTGCCGAAGCTGCCGGTGACGGCGTTCCGGTTGTGCGTGGTGAATCGCTGGACGGCGGGTCTGGGTCAGTTCACGGAAACGGTCAAGTTAATCGGCCCCGACCAAGCCACCGTGTTGCGCAAGAGCGAAATCAAATTCACGTTGCAGGACGCGGTGCTGAGCGCGACCAATGTCACAATGTTGCCGCAGGTGGAATTCAAGACTGCCGGGGCTTACTATGTCGAGGTGCTGGTGGACGACGTGATGAAGTTGCGTTATCCGTTGCCAGTCGTGCTCGCGCCGCCGCCGGAGCAGGGGGGACAACCGCCCAAACCTCCGGAGCCAAATCTGACGAGTTGATTACCGCCTCGCGGTATTACCAACCAAACTTTGTCCGGCCCCGAAATCATTCGGGGCCGTTTTCTATTTGAATTCCACGTGGCCGCCACCTTCCATGTCGGAGGTGAACAGCCTGGTCCAATCCGCGTGGGAGCCGATCACGCCTCGGGGCGTGGCGGCGTTTGCCCGGGCGTCGTTCGGCAGACTGTGGTTGGTGCAGTTCATTGTTGCCACGCTGGTGGCGGCGGTGGTCGTTTGGGTGCTTTACGCGGGGGTGTTTCCCACAGTGCGCCAAGCCATCCGGCAATTGCCCAACGCGGGCGACCTTCGGGATGGAAAACTGGACTGGCGGGGGGCGTCTCCGGTGTTGCTCGCGGAGGGAAGCATTGTGGCGTTTAGCGTGGATCTGGATCATGCTGGCGACCTTCGTTCACCGGCGCATTTTCAAGTCGAGTTGGGCCGGGATGGAATGATCATCCGCTCGTTGCTTGGTTATCTGGAGCGGGCCTATCCGAAGGACCGGCTAGTGGCCTGCAATCGGCCCGAACTCGAACCCAAGTGGGGCGCGTGGGAAATTCCGCTCCTTGGCCTGGTGGTGCTGGCCACATGGATTTGGCTGTTTGTAGCCTGGAGCGTTCTGGCAACCATCTATGCGGTGCCGGTATGGTTGATCGCTTTCTTTGCGAACCGCGATTTGCGTCTGCCCGAAGCGTGGCGGCTGGGAGGTGCGGCCTTGATGCCCGGCGCGGTGATTACCGCAGCGGCGCTGGCGCTGTACGGCTTGGGGGTGCTTGATCTCGTCGCCTTGGCGGTCGTGGGTGGAGGACACGTCGTGGTCGGCTGGATTTATCTTTTATTGAGTCCGTGCTTCCTGCCGCGTCGCGAGTTGCCGACTGCCAGCAATCCGTTCCGCGACCCACCGAATTGACTGTGAGGTGTTGGCGTGAATCGTGGGATGGGGTGATCCTGCGCAAGACGATTGCCACACGCGGACGGTTCGACTAGTTTCGCGTGGTGATTTTTTCACGTCTCATTTCCCTTACGCTGCTGGTCGCCGTGGGCGGTCTGGTGGGGGGCGGTTGCATGCCGTCGGCCTCAGCCAATGCCGAGGAGAACGAGGCGCATTTTCTCAAAGGCAAGGCGCGCGTGAGCGGAATGGATTATCGTGGCGCCATTGAGTCGTTCGAAGAGGCCCTTGTGGTGAATCCGCGTTCGGCGGCGGCGCATTTTGAGCTGGGATGGTTGTTTGCGGAGCGGGAAGCGGATCCGGCGGCGGCGATTTATCACTACCAGAAGTATCTTCAACTGCGTCCCGCGGCGGACAACGCTGAAGTAATCAGGCAACACATCTTCCGCTTGAAGCAGGACCTGGCCAAGGCGCTATTGCCGTTGCCGGCCACGCCCGGGGTGCAGCGGGAATTTGAGCAGCTGGCGGAGGACAACCGGCGGTTGAAGGATGAATTGGAGCGCGTAAAGAAGTTCCTGGCGGCGCGCGGCATGACGATTACCAATTTGGCTGCGGATGCCGAAGTTCGGATCGGGGTGGATGGCGCTGCTGCTGGCGTGCGTCCGCGGAGCCCGCCAGAAACGTCCCAACCACCACGCGGCGTCAGTCAACGAACGCACCGGGTCCAGCCCGGGGAATCACCGGCTGCCATCGCCCGTAAATACAACGTCAAACTGGATGTCTTCATGGCAGCCAACCCGGGATTGAACCCCACCCGCATGCAGGTCGGCCAGTTGGTCAACGTGCCGGGTCAATAAGGAATCCCCGGGGTCGGTTATTGGCCCGAGTGACGGACCGTAACTGACGGCCAATCGAGTCGCATCGAGATGGTCAACTACGGACCGTGGACAATTCAGTAAATGAACTTAAACCATTGATTTTGTGCAATTCTACGCCGCAAGAATTTGGAAGATTTGTTTGACAGGGTTCGGCGATTTCAAGTAAATGTTTTCCGCGAACACATTTCCAGGGTGTCGAACATACAAACGCGTCTATGAAAAAAATCGTTGCCTCAGTCGGTCTGGTTGCCTTGAGCGCTGCCACGCTGCATGCTGCTTACACACCAGGGCTGTCGGAACTTGAAACGAAGAAACCGTGGAGTGTTGGGTTGACGTTGCGCGGATTCTACGATGACAACATCGAAGCAACCCACTCCGGCGAAATCGACTCATTCGGTTATGAAGTGAATCCATGGGTTGGCATCAATTGGGCAGGTGACCAAACCCTGGTAGGGGCAACGTATGCTTTCTCCGGAAAGTATTACGAAGCCGATCGTCCTGACACCGACGACCACTGGAGTATGTCCCACGTCTTCGATGTGCTGGCCCAGCATGCCTTTAATCCGCGCTACAATGTGTCAGTGCGCGATTCATTTGTCATTGGTCAGGAGCCAGACTTGTTGCGCTCGGTTGACTCCGGAAGTTCGGATGCATTGCAGCGCGTTGATGGTGACAACATCCGCAACTACGGGAATCTGACTTTTAACGCGCAGCTGACCAAAACTTTTGGCCTGAGTGCTGCCTACATTAACTCCTATTGGAATTATGCCGATGACGGATATTCGGGCACGTTGGACCGCATCGAGCACATGCCGCAGATTGATGCGCGCTGGCAGTTTCAGCCTCAAACTGTAGGATTGATCGGGTACCGCTATCGCGATGTGAAGTATACGGCCGATCAAATAATCGCTATTCAATTTCCGGATGTGGTGGAAAGTGATTCTCGCAATTACCGGGCACATTACGGGTATGTCGGAGTTGAACATCAGTTCCGTCCTGATCTATTTGCTTCGATCCGAGGCGGTGTCAGCGACATTGATAATTACAACGATCCCAACGGTACGACCGGGATTACGCCGTATGTGAACGCGTCCTTGACGTACGAGCACAGCGCCAACACCACACTGGGGGCGGGAGTATCTCAAGATTTCGGCACAACGGACATTGTTGGTGACGCGTCCGACTTTGTCCGGGGCGTCGATAATACGGTTGCCTACATTTGGTGCCGGCAACGTTTGGCGCCCAGCCTCTATTTGACCGGAAAAGGTACCTTTCAGTATTCCGTGTATGATGGCGGTGGGGATGGTGTCGACGGTGAGGCAGACATATTCCTCGTGGGCAATATTAACTTGGAGTACTGGTTCAATAAGCACTTATCGGCCCAGCTCGGATACAGCATCGACTACTTGGATTCGGATATTCAATTCCGTGGTTACGACCGCAATCGTGTGTACGTCGGTTTGTCGGCCACCTATTAGTTTGTAATGAACATTTTCGTAGGGGCTGGGTCTTATGAACTAGCCCCTATTTTTTTTGACATATGGATCCGCTAAAGGCTCAAGCCACCCAAGACAGCAAACTGCACTTCCTCGACTACTGGCGCATTA
>Ga0315912_10000711_pt1 | contig 51759 bp, 33 predicted proteins | sample VfabasoilMG_FD_204469 | JGI IMG/M metagenome (GOLD analysis project Ga0315912, IMG submission 204469) | Garden soil microbial communities collected in Santa Monica, California, United States - V. faba soil | ecosystem: Environmental > Terrestrial > Soil > Garden | place: USA: California...
GTGCTGAAAAGGTCTTTTCAGCACCCTGCGTGCTTCCCCGCGCGGATCAGTCGAGCGAGAGCGGTGCGAAGAACCCCCTCTTGGTGAGGGGTTTTCGCACCTTCGCTTTCTGGCGGTCCGCGCGGGCACGGTTGTTGTCGTTGGCAGGGTGCTTTTTTCAGCACCCTGCTAGGGCGGTCGTTCATCATGCTCCCGACTTCAATACTTGCCGGCGCGATGAGCGATCTCCTGCTTGACCTCACGCTCGCCCATCTTCGTGGAAACCTGGCTGATCATGCCGTCTTCCGTCAGCGTGGCCAGCAAGGACAAATCCCCCAGCTTGATGGTGACGGTGCGCGCCTTGGCGTCGATGGCGTAGGTGACTTGAGCGGGCGCGCTCGGATCGAGCGCCGGGACGAACTCCGTCACCTTCAGCGTGCCGTTCTTCTTGTAGCTCTGGCGCAGCAGTCGATAGGTGGCGACGTCGTCGGGCAACTTGGGCGCGTCGAAGTCGCTCTTGAAGTCCTTCCCCTGGACCTTGCCGGTCACCTCGTACTTCGACTTGCCCGAGCGCTTGGTGGAGAGCTCGTAGGCGACTTCACCGCCGTCCGTCATGTAGTACTCGCCTTCCAGCACTCCCGAGGCATCGCTCTTCAAGACCTCGACGTCGTCGGTGATCGACAGCTCACCGGGCCCGGCCGGCAAGAAGCTGGCACCCAGCGTCACCGTCGTCCGCTTGCCTCCCCCTTCGTCGAGCATCTGCATCCACTGGTAGCCGTACGGCACACCGTCGATCGACGAAGACCAAATCTCCGCATACGCCGGCTCGGGCATGGTCTCCTCGGTGGTGATGCTCTTCAGCAGCTGGGTCACGGCCGACGCGAACGTCTCCTTGTATCCAGGCTCGTCGAGGAAGCAGAGCGCCGGAGCGACGAGGCGAGGAGTGACGGCGAGCTTGAGGCTGCCCGCCTGCTTGCCCCCTTCCGCTTGCACCGAGTAGCGCCCCTCGAGAAAGACGATCGGGATCCCTTGGGCGACGGCAACCTTGTACGGGGCGATTCTTTCGAGCTTTGCCTTCTTGCGCAGGCCGTCGAGCACGATGCCGATGGTCTGACCGGCATCGATGGCTTCCTTGTAGAAAACGCAGTGGGTGTTCGTCTCCGTCCCCAGGGAAAACTCGGTCTCGGCGTGACCTTCCCCCGCCTTGACGCCCACGTTGCCCGCCGATGGGATCTGGGCGGTCCAGGCGCCGTCGGGAGCCTTCGCGGTGCGCGCTTCGGGTAGATCTTTCTCGCGGGCGAACAGGGCCTCGATTTCCTCCGGCGTCGTCGCCGCTTGCCGCTCGTTGGCGGACTCCGCTTCCTTCCCCGACGACGACGCGCAACCGACCGCCACCAAGAACGTCCATAGCGGTGCATAGGCCCGTGTCCCACGCGCGCGAAAATCCTTCATGCCCATCATGCCGGGGAGACTACCGCCCGAGGCCGGTGGGGCGGAAGCGAGGCGCGCTTTCCGCTCGCAGGAGGAGGCTACGGGCGAGCCCGTGCTCAATCAGGGCGAGTGTTCAGGGCGCCAGGGTCACGCTGAGGTCGTCGAGGGCGATCTCGTAGTAGCCGTGGGGGTCCCAGGTGAGCGCCGTGCCACCTTGGGTCAGCGTGCCGCCGTCGACCGTGACCCGCAGGTACTTGCCCGTCGGGAAGTTGGCTGGCAGCACCCAGGTCCAGGTCGTGGAATCGCCGGCCGTCTCGCTCATCGCATCGGCGAACACTTTTTGCCCCATCCAATAGGCACCAACGTTCTCCATGGTGTCGATCCAGACGTCGTTGTCTTTGGAGTATTGAATGGCGCCCTGGAGTCCGTCCCAGCTGACGGGCTGGAAGGTGTGCGTCGTGCCCGGGTTGATGCCGTGAATGACGTAGATGACCCAGCCGCCCTGGTTGAGCGCCTGGTCGATGTTGCCGTTGTAGGTGCCCGCAGCCTGCCCCGTCGCGGGGATGTAGCAGTTCATCGCGAACGGGTTGGTGTTGCTGAGCGGCGTGACCGGGTTGGCGGGGCCGACCTCCCGATTGATGAACGCGTGCGGCTGGGCCGCAGACTGGCACGCGTCGTCGCCGTTGGGCGCGGCCACGGTGGTCGGCGTCTTGCCGAACTCGCCCTGGATTGCCGTCTTGGCGTTCCCGATCTGGGTGGCGCCGCAGCTGTGATTCGTCGTGTGGTTACCGATCTCGTTGCCGTCGTCGAAGATCGTGTGCCAGCCGGCATCGCTCATGCCCCAATCGCTCACCAGGTAGTACGTGTAGCGCCCGCCGATGGCGTGCATCTCGTCGTAGTAGTTGAGCTGCGAGCCGTCGTTGTCGTCGAACGAGTAGGTGACCGCTGCCGGGAAGCCGGCCCAGTCGAGGACCGTGATGTCGCCCGGCGTGCCGCCGGGCTTGGGCAGGTTGGGCTCAACCGGAGCCGGAGGCAGGTCGGACGGGCCCGGCCCGACTGCGCCGCCTCCGCCCGAGCCGCTGCCTCCCGTCGATGGGGCACCGCCCGACGAGGCGCCCCCGCTCGGGCTCCCACCGCCCGTGCCCGCTCCGCCGCTGCCCGGGCCACCACCGGTGACCCCAGCGCCGCCCGTGGACGCACCGCCCGTGCCTGCCCCGCCAACCCCCGGAGCCCCGCCGCTCACAGCCGCGCCGCCGGAACCCGGTGCCGCCCCGCCACTGCCCACGGCCCCGCCGGTGCCAGTCCCGTCCGGCGTGGGGGTGCTCGAGCAGGCAACGGTCAGAGCGAGTGCGAATGCGGGTGCGATCCAGGGGACGTACTTCGGGAACAACGTGGCCTCCGTGCTTTCAGACCCGGCGCATAGCGAGACCCACCGCGCCGCGCAGGCGCGCGGCGCAAGCAAGCTTCGTCCAAGGTGGGCGGACGATGCTGAACTATCACGCGGCCAGAGCAGTGTCGCGGGCAATCCGCGGCCCATTTTTGGCGGGAAGCGCGCCAGATTCGCGAGGGGAAGCCCTCGCGATGCGCGCGCCGAGAAGACTCTTCTTCACTTTTCTGTCGGGGCGCGAGCGGCAGCTGGCGCCTCACTCAAAGCGCTACCTGTCCGGCGAGCAAGCTGGTCGTTCCCTGCAGGAACTCGGCCCCCAGTACGGCTCCGGGAGCGATCGAGCTCGTGGGGACCGTCGCCTCGACCGTGGTCGCCGCTGCGGGGTCGACGACTACGTCCGCCTCGTGCACGACTGCGCCATCGAGCTTCAGGATGGCATGAACCGTCTGGCCCGGCAGCGTGAGCGTGGCCGCCACGCCAAGTACGGAGTTTGCGCCATCTTCAGTCCTCGAGAGGTGGAGCGCGCCGTTTTCGCTCGCCGCCGTGACCTCGCGTAGCCCGAGGGTGGGGAAGTAGTCGTCCTGCCAGGTGCGCGCTTCGCCAGCAGCCAGGGAGCCGCGCTGCCAGAACTCGGGCGTGATGCCGTGCCACATCTCGATCGTGGGGCGGAGCCACTGGGAGCTGTCGTCGAGGTTCACATCCAGACTTTGGATGCCAAACGTCCACAGCTTGAGCCCTCGGGTGCCGCCTCCACTCGTCACGCGCAGCACGCCGTGATCGCTGTCGTAGTTGACCAGGCCCGACCAGTTGGCGGTGTACTCGGGGTTGGCAAAGCAAGTCCCCTGGTCCTCCCAGTTGTCGAAGTACGAGAGGTTGTTCCACTCGAAGATTTCTCCATCGACCCGCGTCTCGGCCTGTCCGAACCAGGGCCAAGAGCTCTCCAGGCAGTGCACTTGGTCCATCTGCGCCAAGATGCGTGTCGCTTCCGGAATCGCCGTCTGGCCGGGGACGGAACCTGGGGCCAGCGTAGTCACGGTCCAGTACTCGAAAGCCGAAATGGCGCTCTCGGTCGGATTGCTGAGCGTGGTGGAAAGCTCCAGGTTCGAGCGTCCGGCCCGCAGGGTCACCTCGAGCTCTACCAAGAGGTTGGTCCTTCCCACGTCGTACTGAGTCGGCACGCCGGCCGGCGTATCCAAATCGTCCTGCCGCGACATGCGCACCGTGATCGCCTCCGGCGTCTCGCTCACCACTTCGAAGGCGTACGGGAGGTTCCAATACTTGCCGTGCTCCGGCTCGGGGAAGCTCGGAAAGATGCCGCCCAAGATCACCAAGTAGTCGTAGTAGAAGATGTCCTCGTTCATCAGGTAAGGCGTGCCGAGCGGATTTTGGTACAGGAGCTCGGTACTGGTCGGCTTGTGAACGATGCTCAGGATGCGCCCACCATACTCTGGCACCAGCGTGACCTTCAGGTAGGCGTTCTCCAGGATTTCCGTCGCAAAGCTGGTGGTCGTCACCACGCTGCTCGCCATCGTTGCGCCGTTCCACACGCCGTCCGACGCGGCAGTGATCAGGTAGTGCTCGAAAGAGTAATTGGAGCTCGTGCGCGTGACCGTATCGCTCACGACTGCCCCGCCGCTGCCTGGACTGGTTCCGCCCGTGGCCGGCGCGCCGCCACTTCCCGTCGTCGTGCCGCCGGTCTCGCTGCCGACCTGCCCTCCCGAGCCCGGGGCACCACCCGTTGTGCCGCCCACACCAACCGGACCCGTGCCGCCACTGGCCGCAGCGCCGCCACTCCCGTCGGTCGGCCCGCCGCCATCCGTGGTGGTGCATGCCAAGCCGAAACCCAGCGCAATCGCAATGCTCAGCCCTGCCGCGAATCTCGTCATGTACTCGCCACCCGCGGGGACCGAAGGTCCGCGCGGCGCCCGCAGCCGCCAACATTGGAGGACGGGCCCTGCCGGCGCAAGGCGCACGACGTCACGAGGTTGGGACGCCCGGCGCCGCGGAAAGAAATGAGGCGGGTCTTGGCGCCCCAGCGCAACCCACCTGCGTGCCCCTGCTTCGACCGAACCGTCCGTCCGCTGGCCGCTCCCGCCGAGGAGCGGCGCTCGCCCTTTGCCTCGCCCTCGCGGCCTGCTCGAGCGGCGAACCGCCAGCCCTAGGGAGCGGCGGCATGCCGGGGGCCGGGGGCAGTGGCGTCGGTGTTGGGGGAGCGACCGGAGGGCTCCCCGGGAGCAGCTCGGGCGGCAGCGGTGTCGGTGGCGCGGCTATCGGCGGCGCAGGAGGATCGAGCGCCGGCGGTGCGCTGGGCGCCGGCGGTAGTGGCGCGGCTGGCACGGGAGGAAACGGAGGTTCTCCCGGAGTGCGTGTGGCCACGGTCGCCACGCCACTCGAGCTGCTCCCTGCCCCGGGCCTCGCCGGTCCTGCACTCAAGGTCGATCTCGACATGTCAGGTCGACCCACTGGCGAGGTGAGCGAGCTCGGGTTCGTGGCTTGGCCCGTGACGTCGGGCCCGACGCTCTCGCGAACGTTCGAGGGTGTCACCTTCACTTTCGAAAAAGTCGGGGCTGGCGGGACGGAGCTCGACGCAACCTGGCAGAAGGCAGCGGTCCAGACGCCCCACTACGCGCGCTTGGCGGGCGACGGCGTGACGGTGGCCGACGGCAGCGCGGGCTCTCAGATCCAACTCACCATCGAAGGCCTGCCGGCCGGAGAGCACAGCCTGCTCACCTGGCACAACACCCACGGTAGTGCGGCTCCCGGCGTGCTGGACATCCAGGTGGACGGCGTCCTTCAGGCGAGCGACGTCGTGCCGACCCAGGGCGCACTGTCGAACGACGACGCCACCACTGCATACGTCACTTTCAATGTGGCGGGGGGCGAAAGCGTCGAGGTGCTCTTCACCGGGACGACCGCGCCGGTCATCAACGGCTTCCAGCTCGATCTGCCCGATATGGCCATGCAGGCAACGAGCCCCTCCCCGTTCGACGGCGACGAGCATGTCGATGCCGATTCCGGCCAGGTGGAGCTGTCGTGGCAGGCAGCTCTCGGCGCGACGTCGCACGACGTCTACGTCGGCTCCGACCCGAACGTCGTTCAGGCGGCAAGCCCGACGTCTCCGGAGTTTCGAGGCAACCAAGCGGGCACGAGCTTCGCGCTGACCGGCGTTCACTCCATCGAGCGCACCTACTGGCGCGTCGACGAGGTCGATGCCGACGGTTCGACCACACGCGGCGACGTTTGGTACTTCCGGCCACGCCAATTGGCTTTCCCCGGGGCCGAAGGGCACGGTCGCTTCGCCATCGGCGGTCGCGGTGGCGTGGTCGTGCACGTGACGAACCTGAACGATACGGGCGCAGGCAGCCTTCGGGACGCCGTCGAAACCGATCGTGGACCGCGGACGATCGTGTTCGACGTCAGCGGCGTGATCCAGCTCGGCTCGCGGCTCACGCTGAATCAGAACTACGTCACCATCGCCGGCCAAACGGCGCCCGGCAAAGGCATCGTGGTGCGGGCAGCTCCGCTCGGCATTTCTGGCTCACGGGACGCAGTCGTGCGGCACCTGCGGGTGAGGGTGGGCGCCGGCGCGACGTACGACGGCATGGGCCTGACCGGCGCGGACCATTCGATCATCGACCATGCGTCGATCAGCTGGACCATCGACGAGGCGTTCAGCTCGCGCAATGGCCACAACATCACCTTGCAGCACACGCTGATTTCGGAATGCCTGAACATCGCAGGCCACCAGAACTATCCGGCCGGCACCGCCCATGGCTACGCCGCCAGCATCGGTGGCGACGTCGGGTCGTTCCACCACAACCTCTTGGCTCACTGTGAAGGACGAAACTGGAGCTTGGCGGGAGGCCTCGACGCGAACGGGTCCTTCTCCGGCCGCCTCGATATCTTCAACAACGTCGTTTACAACTGGGGCGGCCGCACGACGGACGGTGGCGCGCACGAAGTCAACTTCGTCTCCAACTACTACCGTCCGGGTCCCTCCAGCGACGTGTTCGCCGCGCTGCACGCGGACTACGATAATTTCCCGGGCACGCAGCAATACTACTGCCTGGGCAACGTCATGCCGGGTTACTTCGACGAGTCGTCGCAGGACGATGCCTGCGTGCAGGGCTATGGAGAGCCCCAAGGCTACAGCCCTTGGGTCGACGAGCCGTGGTTCCCGTCCTACGCCACGATCCACTCGGCGGGCGACACCTTCAAAGTCGTGCTTTCGGACGTGGGCAATCTGAGCCCGATCTTGGACGACCACGATGCGCGCGTGATCCAGGAAACGCTCCACGGCACGACCACCTACGAGGGCAGCGTCTCCGGCAAGGCGGGCCTGCCCGACCATCAGGACGACGTGGGCGGGTACGAGGACTACCCGAGCGAGACGCGCCCAGTCGACTGGGACAGCGATGGCGACGGCCTGCCGGACTTCTGGGAAGCGGCGCTCGGTCTCGATGCGCAGTCGACGGCGGGCGACTTCACCGAAGCCAACACCGATTTCGAAGGCGACGGCTACACGGCGCTCGAGGAATATCTGGCCTTCGCCGCCGAGCCGCACGAACGCGCGACCTTCGGCAGCACCGCGACCATGGACCTGGCGCCCCTCTTCGTGGGTTTCGAAGAGAGTCCGAGCTACGCGGCTTCGGCCAGCACGGGCACCGTGGCGCTCTCAGGAAGCACCGCCACCTTCACACCCACGAGCTGCGGGCTCGCCGAGCTCGCGCTCACCGTCACCGACGGCGATGGCAGCACGATGACGAGGCGAGCCTGGGTGCTGACCGAGCCGGGCACCGCCGCCTGCCCGTGATTCGCCGCGGAAGCACGAATCCGGCGGCGTCGATTTCTGAAAGGTAGCAGCACGCCTGCACAACTCAGTCTGTGCAAACCCCGTTTGGGCGCGTGCATCGAGCCTCGTCCAACCAACCGGTCTACTGACATGAATACGAAACTCCCCCTTCGACCCCTGTTCGTTCCCATGGCTGCCCTGGGCCTCACGCTGGCCTGTGGCACTTCGAACGGGGACGGGGACGGTGGCGGCGGCGGGACCGGCGGGACCGGCATCGTTGGCGCGGGTGGCGTGCTCGCGACCGGTGGCACGGTAGCAGCGACCGGTGGAGCAGCGGCGGGAAGCGGCGGTGCGGCAGTGGGGAGCGGCGGTGCAGCAGTGGGGAGCGGCGGTGCGGCAGTGGGGAGCGGCGGTGCGGCAGTGGGGACGGGCGGCCAAGCGACCGTCGTGACGACGACCATCTGCGGAACCTCCGCCGAAGACGAATCGGCCACCCTCACTTGCCCTGACGGCTCCACCATCACGTCGATCGAATTTGCGAGCTTCGGCACGTCGACCGGGGCCTGCGAAAGCTTTGCTCAAGGCACCTGCCACGCGGCACAGTCGCAAGCGATCGTGGAGGCCGCTTGCCTTGGACAGCGCACCTGCGAGGTGGAGGCGACGAACGACACGTTCGGCGGCGATCCCTGCTCCCTCACCCTCAAACACCTCGACCTCCAGGCCACCTGCAGCGACGGAACCATCGGCGGCACGGGCGGAGCTGGCAGCGGGGGAGGTCCGTCGACGGGAGGCGCCCCAGCGAGTGGCGGAGCGCCCGGAACGGGTGGGGCTGCAGGCGCATGCCCCACGGCCTTGGTGGGCTACGCCACCGTGAATTCGGATGGCGTGAATGGCACGACGGGTGGAGGGAATGCGACTCCCACGGTGGTGACGACCTTGGCCCAGCTCCGTTCGGCGGTGCAGGACAGCGCGCCGCGAGTGGTGGTCGTTTCTGGAACCATCAACACCACCTCCGATGGTGACGGGTACCCGCTGCAGGTCTACAGCAACAAGACCGTGATGGGCCAAGACGAGAACGCGACGATCGTGGGTGGCCTGCAGGTGAACGGCGAGAGCAACGTGATCATCACCAACCTGAACATCCAAGGCGTGTGGCCGAATCCCGGTCCTGGCGACACGCTGTCGAGCAGTGGCTCACATCACGTTTGGTTCGACCATCTCAACGTGTGGGATGCAGAGGACGGCCTGCTCGACATCACCAACGAGTCGGACTTCCAGACTGTCTCGTGGAGCAAGTTTTGGTACACGGATGCGTCGCACGACCATCGTTTGGCCAGCCTGAATGGTTCCGGGGCAGGCGATCACCCCGAGGACTGGGGGCACTTGCGAGTGACGTACCACCACAACTGGTTTGCCGAGCTCGTGGACCAACGCATGCCGCGCGTGACGTACGGCGAAGGGCACCAATTCAACAACTACTACAATTCACCTGGCAACAGCTATTGCATCGGAGTCGGTTCGTACGGGTCGATCCTGGTGGAGAACAACTACTTCAAGGACGTGAACGATCCGATCCTCCACATGTACGACGTGTACATGTACTCGGCAGCGAGCGGGAACATCTTCGACAACACGACGGGGGCCCAGAACACGGGACTGGCCGGCACCCGCGACGCCTGCCCCGATGGAGACTGCACCATCCAGGCGGGATTCGATCCCGGTCCGTTCGATCCACCCTACGCCTACACCTTGCGCCCCGCCGAAGAGGTCCCCGAAATCGTCCAGCGCTGCGCTGGTCCACGATAGGCCTGCCCGGCAGGACCTCCCCGGCAGAACCCCCGGGAATGCGGCTGAGGCGTGTCCGTGAGCCGAGTGTTGGCGTCAGTCGAGGACGAGCGGAAGCGCCCACAGGCTGCCCGCACCTGCGCGCGACACCACCTGTCCCAGCGCGTCGGTCGCGGGAACCAGGGTGTACTCGTACGGCGGCACGAACACGTCATCCGCCGGCTCGCTGCCGTCTCCCCCGAGGAAGACGGCGCTGCCGTCGCGATACACGTTGCCGCGCCCTGCCGCCTGCATCAGCCCGAGCCCGGTCCCGTCGCCACAGTCGCCGAGGCTCGTGGCCGCTTCGACGTTCTCGAACACGCTGCCTTCCAGCAGCACCTCCGACTGACAGCGCGATGCAACCGTCCAATCCGAGGTGCTCGAAAAGACACTGTTATAGACGTGGAGCAGCGACGATTCGGTCGCGGCTGGTGCGCGAGTGGTCGCTTGCTCGAAGCGACTGTGATGGATGGTCATCTCGGTATCCGTGAGGGTCATCATCCAGTGCTCACGGTCGCCACACTCCGCCTCGTTCTCCCCATCCAGCAGCACGTAGGACAGGGTCGTCTGCGTCGTCCCCGCATGCACGTCGGCGTGGGCGTCGCTGACCCATTTCGCGGTGACATGGTCGATCCAGAGCCGACTCGCCCCTTCCAGGGTCAGCGCGTCACCACCCTCGAACAGACGCGCATTGATGTCGTACAGAGCGAGGTTGCGCGCGATGACATTGTCGGCTCCCGCGACGTGCAAGCCCACGCCCCGCAGGAGTGCACCTCTGCCGAGGCCCAGGATGGTCTTGTTCGAGGCGACCTCGAGCGCGCGGTCCGTCGTGAGCTCTTCTACGACCGGCTGCGCGCAGGTGTCGTCCGTGCTCATGATTTGCAGCGTGGTCTTTTCGGGCTCCTCCGTGCAGGTGCTGGGGCAGGTGGAGCGCGTCGTCGCGTCGCTCCCCGTACGCCGGAAGTCGCTGACGCCTTCCGGCAGCAGGATCACGGCGGGGTCCGGCGAGCTGACGGCCGCGGCGAGCTCGTCGAACGAAGCGACCAGAGTGGGAGGCGCCCCGGCACCGCCGGTCGTCGCCTCGGCGAAGCCGACGGGCTCGATGTGGATGGTGGTGCGCAAGGCGAGCGAGCCGGTCGTGCCCTCCTCCGTGCCGATCCAGCGCGCCGTCGAGCTGTCCGGGAAGGTCCCGTCCGGATCGCAGCCCGGCAGCCCATCCAGCGCTCCGAGCTCGCGTGCGTTGGCCCAGCCCTCGTCGTCGAAGCCGACGTCCTGCCAACCGCCTTCTGGTGCAGTGCTCACCTTCCAGCTCTCGCCGGAGAAGTAGCTGGCCGAGAGGTCGTCGAGCTGCACGAGCACGGCGGGAGCCCCGACCGCGGCATGCGCGGCGATCGCGATCACACTGGCTCCCGGCAAGAGCGACAGCGGCAAGAAGAGGGGTGTCCGCGCGGCAGTGCTCTCAGCCACCAGGTGCCCATCGACGTAGACGCGAAAGGTGTCGCGTGAGAGGACGTAGAGCCCCGGGCCTTCCCCTGCGCCGTAGCTCGTCGAGACGAGCGGCCAAGGCTCGAGCACGTCTCCCTCACCGAATGCGGCCCCCGGCGGCAGCGCGTCGGAGGTGGCCGGCGTGGTGCAGTCGAGCTCACCCAGCGCCGCCTGCCCCCCTTCCCCGCCATTCCCGCCATTCCCGCCGGTCCCATCCGGCGGCCGCACGGCCGTCTGCAGAAGGTCCTCCTGGCAGGCGAGCACGCCAGAGCCGAGCGCCAACAGGCCTGGGAGCAGGCGGCGCCAGGAAGCAGAATGAGCGCGGGGAAGGTCCATGGTGGGTCTCAGAAAGCGGCGGTGAGGGCCAGCGAGCCCAATGCATGGATGCCGAGGCGAGGGGTCTGCTCCGTGTCGACGGCGACCACCGGCGCAACGGCCAGCGCCAGGCCGCCGAGATCTGCGGTGAGTGCCAGTGAGCGAGTGAAATAGTAGCGAGCGCGAAGGTTCGCGGCGAATGCAAAGGACCACGAGTCCACCGTCTCCGCTACGAGAGGCGGCTGGACTTCGCCCGTCGCTTCCAGGTGGTGCGCTCCGAGGCCGAGCACTGGACCCCACTCCCAAAGGCCCCGCCCGCTCCGACTGGAGACGAACAGCTGAGCCTCGCCCAAGAACAGCTCGCGCCGGATCCGCGCACTGCCGGCCGACGCGTCGAAGGATGCACCGAACAGGGGACCCGTCAGCTGAACGCCGAGGGCCAAAAAGGAGGTCACGCGGGCGCTGGCCTCGACGGCTGCCCCGACCGACATGCCGATATCCGGGTGAAAGAGGCCGAGGGCGCCCACGGACGCGCGCACGCGCGGCTGGGGATGCGAGAACTCGTGCACTGCTGGCGGAGGCGGGCGCGGATCGGCATCGACGACGTCTTTGGGTGGGCGCTCACCCGGAGGCAGCTCGGCCAGGCTCGTGCGCAGGAGGTCGACGGCGCGGACGGCCAGGAGGGTCGGTCCCTCGCGCGAGGGCTCCAAGGACAGTCGGCGCAGGGTCGTCTTGCCGGTGACCCGATCGACCACCCAGAGCTCGGCGGTGGTGCTGCCCGGAGTGCGCTCGAAGGAGATGGCCGCAAGCACGTCGCGCTCGCGCGCCGCGCCTTCGAGCGCGGCTCGGCCCGGCTCGAGCTGGCTGGCGTCGACCACGACCACCTCGAAACGCTCGATCTCGAGCTCGGCACACAGTCGACCAAAGGCCTCGACCAGTGCCCTATCGTCGGGCGGCGGCCGCACCACGAGCACACGCTGGGCCCACGCCAGGCGAGGTACCAAGAATACCGACAGGCAGAAAATGAGGAGCCGAAGCCGCGTCATCGTTTGGGCGCGCCCGGGGGCGCAGCCGTCGTTCGATTCTTCCCGGCTCGCGCCTCGGACGCAAACGGGCCAGCCGGCGCTTCGGCCAAGGACCTTTCGTACCAGACGCGGGCTTCCGTCCGGCGCCCTTCCGCCTCGTGGAGTCTCCCGAGCATGAAGGCTGAGCGTCCGCCGCTCGTGCCGAAGCGCTTGCGCAGCGAGAGGAGCGCAGATTCGGAGAGCGCTCCGCGGCCCGTGTAGCGGGCAGCGTCGGCCAGGGCAGTCAGATCGGCAGAACTGCAGCTCGCAAGGCAGGTGCTCAGGCCTCGCGCTTCCGCCTGCTGAACGACCTCCGCGAAGGCAGCCTGCTTCATCAGCTCCGACCACGAGGGTCCGCGCTGCCCGCTTTGCGCTTTCACCCCGAGCGAGGCGGGATCGGCCGGGTCAGCAGGCGAAGGCAGGGCAGGCGTCGTGGTGCCAGTCGACACTGGATCGCCCTCGCCCTCGCCCTTGCCAGCAGCCGGTGCCCTGGCTCCGTCGGCAGGCGCGGCGCTTGCGTCGGCCACCGTGAGACTGCGCTCGCGCGCGTCGCCGACGAAGCGCTGCCCGGCGACCACGCTCACGGGGCGCCCTTGGCCGAAGCCGTCGATCTCCACCGAGCCCTGTTCGAGCACCACCACCAGCTTCTCGCGCCCAGCATCCCAATCGAGCCCGAAGCGCGTACCGGTGACCCGCACCTGGAACGGTCCGGCTAGGAAGGTCCAGTCGGTGTCCCGCTCGTGCACGACGTGCGTGCGAATGCTGCCACTTTCCACGGACACGCGCGCTCCGTGGGCGCTCACGCCTTCGACCCGGAGGCGGGAGCCTGCTGCGGCGACGATCTCGGTGCCGTCGGAGAACTCAATCTGCGCCGGACGATCGATGGCCCGCACGTAACCGCCGTCCGCTTTCGCGGAACGCACCTCGTACTCGAGCATGCGCCCAGGCCAGAAGTAGAAGAGCGCGACTGCCGCGGCGGCGAGTGCCGCCGGAGCCAAGGCCCAGGTCCAGGGCACACGGCGCTCCCGCGCCGAAAGGCGCTCGTCCACGCGCTCCAGAAACAGAGCGCGCGCGGACGCTGGATCTGGGTGACGAGCCCCTTCTTCGAGCAGGTCCGAAAGCGGCGAGCGGCGCTCGAGCGGGTCAGTCATCGGGCTAGGTCCTTTCGTTCCGACAAGTATTCCGAGAGAGCTGGCTCACTCGCCGATGCCCGCTCCACGAAGCTGCGCGCAAACGCGAGCTCGCGCCGCAGGGTGGATTCCGAGACGTCGAGGGCGGCGGCTACCTCGAGCATCTCGAGCCCCTCGACGTCCCTGAGCACGAAGGCCATGCGCCGCCGTGTCGTCAGCCGCCCGAGGACGCGTTCGAGGGACGCCAGCGCCGCTCGGTGCACCGAGTCTGCGGCGAAAGTGGGCACGTCGGGCAGGTCTCCCGTCGAGGTGAGGCCCACCCAGCGCCGCACCCGCCGGCGCCGGATCTCCATCGCGACCAGCCGCGTCGCGATGCTCGCCAGGTAGCCCCGCAAGGCGGCGGCTTCGCGCAATTGTCCGGCGCCTTTCATGAATCCCAAGAAGACTTCCTGGGTCAGATCCTCGACCGCTGGATCGGGCCCGAGGGCACCATAGACCACGCGGCGCACGAAGCCGGAATAGCGGTCCCAGATGGCTGCCACAGCCGCGCGCTCACCGCTGCGCGCGCCCTCCACCAGGCTGGCGTCCGTCCGCTGGCCAGCGGGGAACACCGCCACCCCGGAACCCTGATGCAGAGGGGGTTCGGATTTCGATGGAGCGGGCATCTTGAAGGTAGGTTGCCGGGAGAGTCGACCATCCGCCAGAAAAAGTGACCGCCGTCACTTCCCCACATCGGAACCCCCGCGCCGCGCTGCTCGGGGCTAAAATCCTGGAACGCGAGAGATGGCGGGTGGCAGAGCGGTCGCGCAACTGAGGGGATGTCATGAACAGAACGCACGCTTCCACCCTCACCCTCCTCCTCTCCAGCTTGGCTTGCTCGGGCGATCCAGCGGCCCCCGGGGGCGGAATGGGCAGCGGGGGCGGTCCGAGCGGCAGCGGCGGAACGGTCGGCCTCGGGAGCGGTGGCCAAGTGGTGGGCGCCGGCGGAGGCATCCCCGGCGGCACGGGCGGCGTGGGAGTCGGCGGCAATGCAGGCGGCTCTGGCGGCGTCGGACCGGGAGCGGGGGGAGTGGGCACGGGCGGAGCGGGTGCCGGCGGAGGGTCCGGCGGAACCCAGCAGCCGGTGGACTGCTCGGGCATCACCACCGCCGGCTACGAGCTCTGCGCGAGCAGCCCCTCGACTTGCGAGGCGGTGTTCACGGACAGCGCGGGCTGTGACGTCGTTTGCGCGGCGGCGGGTCTCGCTTGCGCGAGCGCGCTGGAGAACGTGGATGGGCAGTGTGCCGCCGACACGGCGCTGCCAGCCCTGGGCTGCGCCTCCGGCCACCAATCGGACTACTGCATTTGCAGCGGCTCGAGCTCGGGCAGTGGTGGCGCGCCGGGCAGTGGTGGCGCGCCGGGCAGTGGTGGCGCGGGCAGTGGTGGCGCGGGCAGTGGTGGCGCGCCCGACCCGGGTCAGATCACGATCACGGATTTGGTTCCCGGCTTCGCGAGCGAGGGTGGAGGAACGACGGGCGGGGGCACGAACCTCGCCTCGGCGATCAGCGTGAGCACCATGTCCGCGCTAGAGGACGCAGCGGAGGCTTCGGGCCCTGCCATCATTCTCGTGCAGCCGGGAACCTATGCGGGCACGCTGAACGTGACCTCCGACAAGACGATCATCGGCGTCGGACCAGGCGTGATGATCCAGGGCAACATGTCGATCTCGGGCGACGACGTTTCCAACGTGATCGTGCGCAACCTGGCCGTGCGCGGGAACTACTGCGCCACCTACGACGAATGCCGCGCCGGCGCCGACGCCGTGTACATGGGCAACGGCGCTCACCACATCTGGCTCGACCACCTGGACATCTCGGACGGCCAAGACGGCAACTGCGACGCGACGCAGGGCGCAGACTACATCACGGTGTCGTGGACCAAGTTCTACTACACCTACGAAAAGGAGCACCGCTTCTCGAACCTGATTGCCGGCAGCGACGACGAGCCCGACAGCGTCGGCAAGCTGCGCATCACGTACATGAACAGCCACTGGGGTGAGCGCGTCGACACGCGCCAGCCGCGTGGACGCTTCGGCAACATCCACATGCTCAACAACTACCACAACACCGGGGGCGGACAGATCCACGGCGTGGGCATGGACATGGCGCTGATCGCCGAAAATTGCGTGTACGACGAGGACATCTCGATCTGGACCGACATGGGTAGCCCGCGCGGTTGGAAAGGCGTTGGCAACATCGGTACCGCCGATGACCTCAACGCCACCATGGGCACCGTGTTCACCATTCCTTACGCTTACACGCCGCTGCCTGCGTCAGCCGTCGTGGATGCGCTGACGAGCACCGAGTGCGGCGCTGGCAATACGTGCACGCTCGCACAATGAGCCTCGCGCTCGCTCGACGAAGCTGACGGGTCCAAGCGCCATCGATCAACTCGTATGGTGTGAAGGTCTTCGCCTCCCTCGCCCCGATCACTCTGCTTTCCCTCACCGTGGTTGCCTGTTCACCACCGGGAGAAGGGAGCGATCACACCCCCGGCGCGGGCGGCGGCACGGGAGCCAGCGCTCGCGGGGCCGGCGGTAGCGGCAGCGCGAGCGGCGCCGGTGGAAGCTTCGCTGGCGGCGCGAGCGGGGTCGGCGGGATCGGCGCGCCGGCGGGCGGGAGCGGTGCAAGTGGCGGCGCGGCGGCCGGCGGGGACGCGGGGACGGGCGGAAGCGGCACGGGGGTCCCGGCCACCTGCAGTAGCGAAGCGGGGCCCCAGGTCCCGGAGCTTTCGGGCCTGCGCATCGACTTCGACTTCGCCGGGCGCGCTCTCGCCGAGGTGCAGGAGCCCGGCTACGAGAGCTGGGCCGTCGCAGAGCAGACCTCCGACGAGCGCACCTTCGATGGCGTGACCTTCACCCTGGAGAAGAGCGGTTCCGCGGGCACCACGCTGGAGCCCGTGTGGCACAAGGCGTCGGTCCAGTCGCCGAACTTCGCGCGCTTGATCGGCGACGGTGTGTCCGTGGCGGAAGGCGCCGGCGGAGGCGCCATCGAGCTGACCATCAGTGGCCTCTCGGCCGGCACGCACTCCCTCGCCACCTACCACAACGCCCCGAACGACGACGACTGGGCGCCGATGAACATCAGCGTGGACGGCGCCGATCTCGTGACTGGCCTCACGCCCTCGACTCTGGCCATCAAGCCCGGCGACGCGGCGGTGAGCTACGTGGAGTTCGAGGTGGCCGCCGGCGACAGCGTCAGCATCCTCTTCTCACCCACTAGCTCCGGGAGCGTCAGAAACGTCATCCTGAATGCGCTTGCCCTGGACGTGGCCGATCCGAATGCCCAAGCGAAGCTCGGCGCACCGGACAACCGCGACTGGCACGTCGATGCCGATGACGGCACTGCCACCCTGTCCTGGACGGCCGGTGAAGGCGCCGCGAGCCACCGCCTCTACTTCGGCACCGACATGAGCGCTGTGGTTGGCGCCGACGCGCCGTCGTCCCTCCTGCTCACAGAACAAGCCACCACCAGCTACGACCTCAGCGGGCTCTCGCACCTCCAGTACTACTACTGGCGCGTCGATGAAGTCGCGTCGGACGGCGGCGTGACTCCGGGCGACGTGTGGGCGTTCTCGCCGCGACATTTGGCGTTCCCGGGAGCCGAAGGCCACGGCCGTTTGGCGCGCGGCGGACGCTGCGGAAAGGTCGTACACGTCACCAACCTGAACGACTCCGGCCCGGGCAGCCTGCGCGAGGCTTTCTCGACCGACACGGGACCGCGAACGATCGTGTTCGACGTCAGCGGCGTGATCGAGCTCGAATCCCGCATGACCATGGCGGGCAACTTCGTCACGGTCGCTGGGCAAACGGCACCCGGGAAGGGGATCGTCATCCGCGCGGCGCCGGTGGGCGTGGCCGGTGTGAACGACGCCATCATGCGCTTCATGAAGGTGCGCTTGGGCTACGGCGTGACCTACGACGGCATGGGCCTGACCGGCAGCAACCACAGCATTTTCGACCACAACTCGATCAGCTGGACGATCGACGAAGCCTTCAGCTCGCGCGATGCCAAGAACATCACCTTGCAGAAGACGCTCATCGCCGAGGCGCTGAACGTCGCTGACCATGCGAACTACCCCGCCGGCACGGCGCACGGCTACGCAGGCACGATCAGCGGCAACACGGGGTCCTTCCACCACAACCTGCTCGCCCACAACGCGGGACGCAACTTCAGCATGGGCGCTGCCATCGATGGCGCGGGCGTGTTCGTCAGCCGCCTCGATCTGTTCAACAACGTCGTCTACAATTTCGGCTCGCGCGCCACAGACGGCCAGGTGCACCTCGCCAATTTCGTGGCCAACTATTACAAGAAGGGCCCCGCGACGACCCTGAACCAGACGTTCTCGATGGACCTCGAGAACTACGGCACAGGGACGCTCCAAGCCTACTACTCGGGCAACATCCTCGAGAACACGGACGGCAGCTTCGAGTGCGACGGAACGGACGATTCCTGCGGGCGACGCTACACGCTCTCGAACGGCAACCCCGAACCGACCTGGGAGATCTTTCCGACGGACGGCCCGCTGTTCGAGTCGCATGCCACGATTCACTCGGCCCGTGACGCGTACAAGATCGTGCTGTCCGACGTCGGCGTGACCATGCCCGTGTTCGACGAGCACGACCAGCGCATGATCCAGGAGACGCTCGCCGGCACGGCCCAGTACGAGGGGAGCGTCTCTGGGCTGCCTGGTCTCATCGATCGGGAAGGCGACGCCAGCGGATTCGAAGACTATCCGGAGGAGACGCGCGACGACTCGTTCGACGCGGACGGCGATGGGCTCCCCGGGTGGTGGGAGGACTTCATCGGCACGAGCGACGTTTCTGGCGCCGGAGACTTCTCCGACTCCAATGCGGATGACGACGGGGACGGGTCCACCAACCTCGAGGAGTACCTCGAGTGGATGGCCACGCCGCACCTCGAGATAGCGCCGAGTCAGACGGGGGCCGTCGACATTTCCGCGCTGTTCCGTGGCTTCACCGCGGGCCCGACATTCGCAGCGGTCTCGGACGCCTGCGCGAACCCGACCGTGAATGGCGACGAGCTGACGGTGGCGCCCACTTCCGCCTGCGGTCTGACCTACGTCGCCGTGACCGTCACTGACAGCGAGGGCAGCACGATGACGAGGAGCGTCGGCGTGTTCGTGACCGGATCGGTCCAGTGAAAGTGGCGACGCGGAGCGCCCTCTTCCTGCTCCCGCTTTCGCTGGCCGCCTGCATGGAGGCGCCCAGGGATGGCGGAGCCCCGCCCCTCGCCAGCGGCGGACAGGCGGCGGACCTCGGGGCGCCTGCGAGCGGCGGCGGCGGCATTGCGTCGAGCGGCGGCGGCGGCACTGCGTCGAGCGGCGGGGCGAGTAGCGGTGGCAGCGGCGGGGCGAGTACCGGCGGCAGCGGAGGCTCGGGTGGTGGGGTGGGCGCCGCGGCCAGCGGAGGAGCCAGCATTGCCACTGGCGGCGCGGACCCGCTGGGCAGTGGCGGAGCAGGCAGCGGCTCCGGTGGCGGCGGCGTCGCGGCAGGAGGTACGCCCGCTGTCTACGACCCCTGCCCTCAGCCGCCCGAGCCTTGCAAGGTCATGCCGAGTGGCGATTCGATCACCGTCGGTGCTCAGTCGACCGACACGGGCGGCTACCGGGTGCCGCTCTTCCTCCTCGCGCGTGAGTCCGGAAAGACGTTCACCTTCGTGGGGCCGAGTGGGGCTGGACCCGAGACGGTCGACGGCGTGCCGTTCCCGGACGCGCACGACGGCCACTCGGGCTACGTGATCGACACCATCGATACGCGCAAGGGCCTCTTGCCGCTGGTTGCGCAAAACGTGGCCAATTTCAGCCCGCACATCGTGCTCCTGATGATCGGCACGAACGACCTCAACTCCGAGCTCGAGGTCGATACCGCCCCCGATCGCTTGGCCGAGGTGGTCGACGCCTTCACCCAGGGTGCGCCCCAGGCGCTGCTGGTGCTGGCACAGCTCATCCCCACGCGTACGGACACCCTGAATGCCGAGGTCGAAGCATTCAATGCGGAGCTGCCGGAGCTCGTCGCCAGCCGCGTCGCCCAGGGTAAGCACGTCCTCTTGGTCGACATGTACTCCGCCTTCACCGAGAATCCGAGCTACAAGGACGAGCTGCTCTTCGATGGTCTACATCCGAATGATGCCGGCTACGCGGTGATGGCGGACACCTGGTTCGACGCCGTGGCGAGCTACCTTCATTGACGGCAGCTCAGCTGCGTCCGGGCGTCACGGAGCTCCGCTTCGCCTGCGCTGCCTGCACGGCCGTGAGCGCGATCGTGTAGACGATGTCGTCCACGGTCGCCCCGCGCGACAGATCGTTCACCGGGAGCGCCAGACCCTGCAGCATGGGGCCGATGGAGAGCACGTTGGCACTCCGCTGCACGGCCTTGTAAGTCGTGTTGCCCGTGTTCAAATCCGGAAAGACGAGGACGGTGGCGCGGCCGGCCACGGGGCTGTCGGGAGCCTTGGTGTCGGCCACACTCTGGGTGACGGCGGCGTCGTACTGCAGCGGGCCGTCGATGGGCAGGTCGGGGCGCAGCTTCTGGGCCAGGGCGGTCGCTTCGCGCACCTTGTCCACGTCGGATCCCGAACCCGACGAGCCCGTGGAGTAGCTGATCATGGCCACACGGGGCTCGATACCGAAGGCTTCGGCGCTCTCGGCGCTCTGGATGGCGATGTCGGCCAGCTGCTCGGCGTCGGGGTTGGGGTTGACGGCGCAGTCGCCGAACACCAGCACCTGATCGGGCAGGCACATGAAGAACACGCTGCTCACCAGCTTGGCGCCCGGACGGGTCTTGATCAGCATCAGGGCCGGACGGATTGTGTGCGCCGTGGAGTGGACGGCGCCCGACACCAAGCCGTCCGCGTCCCCCATCTTCATCATCATGGTGCCGAAGGTCGTCACGTCGCTCATGGCATCGATGGCTTTGAGGGGAGTATCGAGTCCCTTGTGTCGGCGCAGCGCGATCATCGCCTCGACGTAGGGCTCAGGGGGATTCAGCGCACTTCGGATCTCGATGTCCTCGGGCAAGAGCACGCTGGCTCGGCGCGCAGCCGCCAGGACCTCCTCGCGCTCGCCCAACAGGACCGGCCGAGCGATGCCCATGTCGATGCAGACGTGAGCCGCGCTGAGCACCCGCGGCTCGGTGCCTTCGGGCAAGACGATGCGTGCCTGCGCCGCCCGCGCCCGCTCGATCAGGCGATGACGGAACGCGGCCGGGCTGGTGCGTGCGCTGTGCTTGGTCTGAGCGAGCTCGGCAATCCAGCGCGAGTCGATGTAGTTCGCCACCGTGTCCATGACCAAGGACGCGCGCTCCACGTCCGTCGCGGGGATCTCGTCGCTGCGCTCGTGGAGCAGGCGCGCCACTTCGTAGGTGCTTTCCTGGACGTGCAACAGCGGGAGGCCGGTATCGAAGGCCGGCTGACAGAACTCCACCACCTCGGGGTCCACCGGGTCCCGGCCCGAGAGGAGGATGCCAGCCAGCTCCGTCCCGGTCAGCGTCGCCAGCGCCGCTCCCACCAGGATGTCGGCGCGATCGGAAGCCACGACGAGCAGGTTGCCATGAGAAAAGGCGCGCCGGGCGCGGTGGACACCCATGGAGCAGATGCGGATGCCGCGAATGCGGCGCTTGTCCCAGTTGCCCTGCGAGAGCGCCTGCGCGCCAATCTCCTGGGCGACGTCTGAGACTCGACTGGCGACGAAGTCCCTCACGAGGGGGACGGCCCCGAGCGGCCGGATGCCCACTGCGGAAAGCGCGTCGAGCTCGGCCCCGAAGCGCAGGTGCTGATCAGTACTGGCCGTCCGCGCACGCACCAGAGAAAGCGACGGAGGAGAGGTCGTCCGGTCCGAGCCGATGCGGTTCAGGATGCAGCCGGCGACGCGGCCCCTGAACTCGGCGGCAGCGATGCGCGCATCGCCCAGCACGTCCTCGAACGAGCTCTGCGTGGCGTCGGCAATGAGCACCACTTTGGCGTCCAAGGCCTCGGCCAGCAGGCGATTGATGCGCTGCGCGAACGGATGCCGATCGGTGGGCACCATGCCCTCGATCACCACCACGGCCACGTCGGACGAGGCAGCTTGGTAGCCCGCGATGAACAGCTGCTCGAGCTCGTGCTCGGCGCCCTGCGCCAGCATGCGCTCGACCTCGTCGGCGACGATGGGGCTCGGCGGCGACAGCCCCTTGGTCGCGCGCACGAGAGCAGTCGACGTTTCGACCGGAGCCACGATGCCGCGAGCGCCCGCCTTGAACTGAGCCACCGGCTTGTAGAAACTCGCACTCAGCCCTTGCCGATCGAAGCTCTGCAGGAGACCCAGGGAGATGCTGGTGAGGCCCACCTTGTGGCTGGTGGGGACGGTGAGAACGGGATGGGGCATCGGCGACTCAGCTTGGGCTAGTGGAAAGGACCAGGTCCCGCGCGTCGCGGGCGATCATCAGCTCTTCGTTGGTCGGGATCACGAGCACGGCCACCCGGCTGCCTTCTGCATGAATCTGCGTTTGGTTCGCAGAGTTCTTGGCCGCATCCAGCACGACTCCAAGGCCGCCCAGACGCGCGCAGGCAGCCGCGCGCACGCTCGGCGCATGCTCGCCGATGCCACCGGTGAACACGAGCGCATCGAGGCGAGGCAGGTTCGTCGACAGGCCGCCCAGGTGTTTTGCGAGCCGATGGCAGAACACGTCGAGCGCCAGCTGGGCACGCGCCGCCTCGGTCCCGTCCCCCTGCGCCGCTTCGAGCAAGCTGCGCACGTCGTTGCTCTGCCGCGACAGCCCGAGCAGGCCACTCTCTCGCGTGAGCGCCCGCTCGACGTCGGCCAGTGTGAGGCCCGCGCGCCCCACCATGTGAAAGATCACCGCCGGATCGATGTCCCCGGAACGTGTGCCCATGACCAGGCCTTCGAGCGGCGTCAGGCCCATGGTGGTGTCGATGCTCAGGCCCCCCGAAATCGCCGCGGCGCTGCAGCCGTTGCCCAAGTGCGCGCTGACCAGCTCGAGCTCCGCCAGCGGCCTGTGCAGGATCTCGGCTGCCCGCGCTGCCACGAAGCGATGCGAGGTGCCGTGAAAGCCGTAGCGCCGCACCCCGTGCTGCTCGTACCAGGCGCTCGGGACTGCATAGCGAAAGGCCTTCTCGGGCAGCGTCTGATGAAACGCGGTATCGAAGACGGCGACGTGCAAGAGGTGGGGTAGCGCCCGCCGTGCGGCCCGAATGCCGGCCAGGTTGGGCGGGTTGTGCAGCGGCGCGAGCTCGATGCAGCGCTCGATGGCTTGCTCGACCTGGTCGTCGATGGCGCAGGACTCCACGAAGGCCTCGCCGCCGTGCACCACGCGATGGCCGACTGCGCGCAGGTCGTCCATCAGGCGCGCCTCCTTGCGCAATGCCGTGAGCACGGTGTCCAAGGCCTGCGCATGGTCTGCGCCCGGGATGCCGACCTCGCCCGCTTGTCCCGGCTTGCCCAGCTTCAGTGTCGCCTCGGCCGTACCGACGCGTTCCGCGCTGGCGCTGAAGAAGAGCTGCCCCGTGTCCGGATCGAGCAGCGCGCCCTTGAGGGACGAGGAGCCGCTGTTCAGGGCGAGGACCAGCATGGCCCGGATGATGCCCGTGCCCCGGCCAGGCGTCGATGGGCGTGTTCTACGGGCGCCCCATGACGATGTACCCCGCCCAGTCGCTGGGCGCGCTGAAATGCTTGCTCCCGATCAGCTTGCGCTGCGCCTCGGCCATGGCGGAAAAGCGGCTCATGCCCGCTCGGACGTTCTTGTAGAAATGCAAGACGAGCTCCCGGGAGGCGTCATCGTCGATCTGCCACAAGGTCGCGATGACGGACGGAGCGCCAGCATGCGCAAACGCATCGGCAAGCGCCGCGTACTCCAGACCGTCCTTCGGCCCGCGAGCGGTCTCGCAGGCCGAGAGCATGACGAAATTGGCGGCGGACAGATCCAGGTTCATGGCCTCGGCCACTTCCAGCTTCCCCTTGCCAGCCATCAAGACGTAGCTCTCCTCCGGCCGATCGGGGTCGAGCAGCGCATGAGTCGCCAGGTGCAGGAACGACGCCTCGGGCGCCCGCCGCTCGAGCTCGGCCTCCGTGGCGCTCCGTCCGAGCATGGGCCGCGAGGAAATGCCCATGACACGGGCCACGTCCGCGGCCTCGGCCTTGGCGCCGGGCAAGCTGCCGTCCGGATCGCCCAGGACCAGCCCATCGAGCAAGCGCCCCTCGGGCGCAGTAAGCGCCAGGTTGAGCATGAAGAGCGAGGGCACGTAGCCGATGGAGTACTTCTGGATTGCGTAGCGCGGGTCTTTGCCCGGCCTTTCGATCAGCGCGCCGAACGGGACGTAGCTGAGCGGTCCGTTGGCCGAGATGAAGATGTCCTCGTAGTACGAAAGCTCGTCGGCAATTGGATCGAGCAGCTTCGCGTAAAGCCGATGCAAGGCATCCTGGACCTCGCTCGGTTTCGGCGCGGGGGTCTTGGCCTTGCCCTCGTCACTGGCTGACGCCGTGACCGGACCGAGTCCCTCGGCGACGATGCGCGCATCGAGCGTGATCTCGGCGGCGGTCACCTGCACCTCGCGCACCGTCGTGCGCTCGCGCGAGCTGATCTGAATGTAGAGCTGATGCTTGGTGGGAATGTATTGGACGACGACCTGCCCATCGCCCAGGCGCTTGCGCATGGCGGTCAGGTCTTCCGGCTTGAGCTGGAGCAGGCGGTGGGCCGCTGGGTTCTTGGCTTTCAGCTTCTGCAGGATCTTGCTGACCAAGATCTCGCTTTCCTTCATGCGCTTCTCGGAGGCGTCGCGATCGAAGGCCTTGGCGGGCGTCCCCTCGTCCGAGGTCCTCTCCTTGCCGCGCGGACTCTGGAGGCGCGCGCCGGGCCTGAGCTCGGCCTTCAGTTTCGCGACGTCCCGCTCGGCACGCTTCAGGTCGTCCAGCAGCGCCTTGACCTCGGGATCGCGCGAGGCGCCCTTGAGGAGCACGTCGACCTCTTCGCTCTGCCGCTCCACATCGAGCTTGGACAGGATCGGCCCGTAGCCTTCGCTGTCGGTGTTGCTCAAGAGAAAGCCAGCGTCGGCCGCGCCCTCGGGATCGTAGACCAAGAGGCCCAGACTGGTGCCGGCGTAGATGCGCCCGGAGCGGTCGCGCGCCAGCGCCTGCACGTAGCGCCCGCCCGTCTCGGTCATTTCGGGCTGCGGCAGCATCCAATTCAGCCGACTCGCGCTCATCCACTGCCCGTCGCTGTAGACGACCAAGCCCGACACCGCTCCGAACAGCCACGTCGACTCCGACAGCGCTACGCCGCGCGTGCCCAAGAACTGGCTGGGGGAACGCGTCAGGAGCGCCCGGTAAGAAGGCGACTCGAGGTCCTTGTCGAAATCTTGCAAGCGCTCGCCGCGGTGGCGCGCGAAGCCCGCGAGCGTGGACACGATGGCCTCGTCCGGGGCGATCTTCGTGTAGTTCCACGCGAACCAGTGCCCACTCTGCTGGGGCAAGTCCAGGCGCTTGAAGCCTTTCCCGTCGAACTCGACGACGCCCCCCTCCAGCAAGATGCCGTCGACGATTCGGTGCCCTTCGTCGGACCCGATGACCCAAATCTTCCCGTCGTGGGTCTCGACCACGCGGCTGATCCAATCCGTGTGGATGGGGAAAGCAGCAATGTCGCGGAAGGCGTTGTATTCTTGGACCACGCCGGCGCGCCAGCGAAACACCGAGCTCAGTGTGGAGACCCAAACCGAGCCGTCGCGCGCGGCCACGATCGAAGTGACCGAGGCGCTATCGACCAGCTGAGGCGCCTCTTCGCACTGCTGCGCTCGAAACAGGAGCACCGGATCGGACAAGGCGCCGGGACCATCGAGCGGATCGATGCGCATGATGTCCGCGCCGTCGTTGTAGATGATGCCGCCGTCGGCATCTTTGACCATGTGCTCGACGGACCCGTACTGCAGGCGGCTGGAACCTGCAGCCGCCTCGCCCTGCTTCATCACGCGCAGGCCTCGCCCTCGATCGGCAATCAGCACCACGCCGAGCTCGTCGACGGCTTCGATGGCCACGACGTCCAGGTGGAGCTCGTGCTGGACTTGGGCCTTTTCGATCACGGACACCGCGTCGCTCGACACCACGACCGTGGAGCCTCCGACCTGCCCGATGGAGCGCACTGCTGGGTTCTTGTCGAAGCCGGGCACGCGCAGGTACTCGAAATGCGAGTCGGCGAAGACGTTCATCCCCATGTCGGTGAGAACGGTGAGCGCTAGACTGCCGTCGTCACGCCGCAGGTAGCCCAGCCCCTCGATCTGCTTCTGCTTCTGGATACGCCCGCTATCGGGAAAGAGACGGCTAGGGGCCAGCCCGCCGGCAGTGACGCCGCGCAGTCGCAAGGCGCCTGCCTCGACATACGCCACGGCCGAACTGTCTGGCAGAAAGCGCGCGTGCTCGGCGTGCGCCGAAACCAGAACGGCGGGCGCGGAGCCAGCCAGATCGACCCAGTAGGTGCCCTCTGCCGTGCCCACGAGGAGCGGGTCCTTGCCTTCGACCGCCTCGGGCGGCTGACTCAAGGACAGCGCGGCGAGTGCGTCCACTCTCGCGTCCACTGGCTGGAGCCCTTGAAGCGTCGCCCGCCGCACTCCGTCCCGCGTGGCCAAGAGGACGCCGTTCTTGCTCGGGGCAAGCCCGGTGATCACGGTCGAAGCCCCGGGCAGGCCGTCCCCCGGCGTTCGGAACGAAGCCTTGACGGTCATCGCGACTGGGTCGACGACGTAAAGGCCTCCCTCGCTCCCGACCCAGAGCAGGCCCTGGTTGTCCTCGGCGAGCGCGGTGACGGTGGCAGCCGGGGAGTCCTGGCCTAGGCTCGGATCGCGCGTGAGCTGGTTGGTCGCAGGATCGATGCCGAACCAACGAAAGGAGCCAGCCGAGTGCACGAGCAAGCCGCGCTCGGTGCCCAGAGCGAACCTGCCCTGGCCTGCGCGACTGAGGGCGGTGATCGTGGGCTGGCCCACGCCTTCCGGGAAGAGGGCCGCATGGCGGTGGTGCCGCCAGTAGCCATCCATGCTGAGGTAGCTCTTGGGCAGCCAGGCTGCTTGGCGCAGGAGCTCGCCGCCGTCACCGTCCAATTTGCGCAGCCGGCCGAGCCACGCAGAGGCGCCGGGGTCCGCCTCGCCAACGGCCCAAAGGGCCGCGATGGTGCCCGCCCGCAGCTCCAGCTGGGAAAGCCCCAGTCCTTGCCGCCGCGTCTCGTGCCAGATGCCATCCAGCGTCTCCAGCGCGCCGAGCGCCAGATCCCCGGCAACCGGCTGCGCTTCGAGCGCGCTTCCGATCAGCTCCTCGAGCACCGCTTCGGCTTCGCGCGCGTAGTCGCCATCCCGGGCGACGTTGCGCGCCAGGTGACGGGCCAAGCTCAGGCCGGCGCGGCTTTCGGCAACTGGGCTCTGGACCTTGGCCTTCTGGTAGGCGGCCCGGAGCTGGTCGGCCTGCGCGTCTTTGCCGTCGAGGAGTGAGGACGGCACGCCGGTCGCCGCGTCTCGGAGGAGTTGCTGCAGCTCAGCGAAGACGTCCCCCATGTGCGCGCCAGCGGCGCCGGCAGGTTCGACTTTCTCGACGTTCCCCTCGGCGTCGTGCACGAGGCGGAACACGGTCCCAAGGTCGCGCGCTACGCTGTCGATGCGGCCTCGAGCGTCCCAGGTCAGCTTGACCGAGCGCCCGGAGGAGGACTCGGCCCGCGTCAGCTGGCCGTCCTGGTCGTAGGAGTAGCGCGTGAAAGCGCCCCCTGCCGCCACCTCGGTGATGACCCCGAACTCGAGCGAAGCCTTGCGCTCGTTCGTCGTCCCGTCCGGATTGGTCAGGATGACCGTGGGGTCATTCTCGCGCCAGCTGACCTTGACGTCGACGTTGCCCTGTTGGGCCTTGCGCCTCGTCGATTCGTACCAACCGACGTAGCGGCGACTGCCCCAAATCGAGGGGTCGCCGTCGTAGCTCCTGTAGCGGCGCGCGTAGTCCCCGAGCCCCGAGTAGGCAATCGCTTCGAGCTCGCCAATCTTGGCGAGCGCGGGGGCGTGGTACCGCCTGGCCCACTCCGCCAGGTAGAGCGCGACGATGGGGGAGCCATGCCACCTGGAGTGCCATTCGCTCATCCAGTTCATGGCATCGAGGTCGTAGGGGCGGCGCGCCCAGCGGCGATAGAGAGCGCGACTGCAATCGCGGTCCATGCCGTCGGATACCTGCCACGACGAGCACGGGGGCCACGGCACGATGTCTGGCCGAAGCCGCCAGGCTTCACGCAGGCGTTCCTTGGCACCGACCAAGTCTCCTTTCTGCTCGGACAGGTAGCGCGCCTCGATCCAGGTGATCCAGGCAGCCCGGTACAGGTCCCGCTTCTTCCCGTCGTCGATGATGCGCTCGAAGCGCTGGACGTCGGCTGGGGTGAGCGGCCCGACCTCGCGCTTGCGGGCGAGCACCCAGCCCGCCTGGTATTCCAAGTCATCCAGTTGTCCCACGAGGGCGGGCTCGAGCAGTCGGGGGCGGCGCTGATCCAAGACGGCCAGGGCCTCGGCGAACTCCCGTTCTTCGACGAAAAGGTCGGACAGCTTCACGACGGGCCAGGCCGCGTTCGGGTTCTTGTCCGCCGCCCTGCGATAGAGCGCGATCTTCGCAGCTCGATCGCTGGCACGCTCCGCCGCGAGCTCCCAGTAGTAGGCCTGGGTTGGATCGCGAGCCAAAAGACCATCCAAGACCTCGTCGGCACGCGCCCCATCCGACTCGTCCTCGGCCGTCCATTCGACCAGGCTGCGCACCGAGTACGAGCTGCGTGGAGCGAGCGCCTGATACTTGGCCAAGAACTCGCGCGCGCTTTCCTTGCGACCGGCGGCACGCAGGACGGAGGCATGCTGGTCGCCCAGCCAATTGGCAGGCTGGCGGCGCATGACGGGCCCCGTGAGCGCGAGCGCCTGCTCGAACTGGCCGCGCTTGAGGTACGTCTCGGACAGCTCCCAGACGAGCCCGCCGGGGATCTCCCGATCCTTGGCCAGCGACTCGTGCAGCTTCACCACTTCGTCCAGGTCGCCGTCGCGACGAGCGGCTTCCGCGCAGCGCTCGATCTCGGCCGGACCGATGCCGGGGAGCGCCCGATAGCGCTTGCACAGATCGCGCGCGATTCCTGGGCGATCCTCGAGCAGCGTCAGATCGATGAGCTCGGCCAAGGGCTCGGGGCTCTCGGGGTTCTCGTCGAGCAGAGCCTCGAGCACGCGGCGCGCCTCTGCGTAGTTGCCCTCGATGCGATGGCCGACCGCCAGCACGAGCTCTGTCTGCTCCCGGCGACTCGCGGCCGGATGCAGCCGCGTTGCCGTCAAACGCGACAGGGCCAGGGCCTCGTCGGCCTTCCCCTGCCGTAGGAGGGCGGCCACGCCGATGTTCGAAAGCGCGCGCCAAGGGTTCAAGCTGGCGCCTTTCCGCTCGCTATCGACCGCCGGGCCCGGCCGCTCGATCTCCCATTGCTTGGCCGCGCGGTACCAATGCGCTCGCGCGTCGTCCGGCCGCTTCTCCAGCCAGCGCTCGGTCATCCACAGCCCGAAGGCAACGTCCAGCTTGGCGCTGCTGGCCGCGGCTTCGAGCATGCGACCACCATCGGCGCCCCCGTAGTTGGGCTCACGACGGGCGAACGCCAGCGCTTGCTTGCGCCGTTCTGCGGTGCCGTCGAGCATGGTGAGCGCCTGCTCCACGGCGATGAACGAGCCGTCCATGGCCATCCGCTCCAGGGCGCGCCCCTCGACCTCGGCAGCACGCGCGCCAGCCGCCGAGAACATCACGTAGCGGGCGACGGAGAAATCGTCCGTCCTGGACCAGCGCTTCGCGGCGTAGCGGTCCACGACCGCGAGGTATGCCCCGTCCTTGTAGTGCTGGTAGACCCAGGCCATCTCGACCAAGCGGTCTTTGGTGCGGCCGGGCGGGAGCTTGTCGACCGCTTGCGCGAGGTCGCCCCGCTCGTAGTGGAGGAGGACCCAGCCATAGCTGGCATCGGGATGGGGGTCGTCGGTGGCAAGGTCGCGCTCCAAGGCCGCAAGCACGGGCTCCTGCTGCCCGCGCTCCAGCTGGGCCGCCCATCCTTTCATGCGCTCCTCGTGGCTGGGTGCGCCCGGAGCTGCACCGCCCAGGCGCACGAAGGTCGTCAGCCCGAGAGCAAGCACCAGCGCCGCAAGCCTCGACGAACGCCCTCGCAATGGGGCGTTCACGGAACCTCCTTGATCGGGCGGCAAGCCGGGCTCACCGGCTCGAGGTCTCCGTTCTTGGCCTTCCAGCTGCCCTTGGCCAACTGCGTGCCCTCCTTCCCTTTCAAGAGCAGGTAGGGCGTTCCGTCTTCCTCGGTCGCTACCGAGACGTCGAAGCCCAGCAAGAATACGGGATCCTCGTAGTCCTGCAGGATCCCGAGCGGGCCGGGATGGACTGCCTCCGGCTCAGCTTCCTCCGGTGGGGGCGGCTCCTCGGGCCGCTCCGGCGCGTCGACGGGAGCGTACTCGAGACTGTATTGAGAGTAGTAGTAGGCGCTGCGCGCAAATTGCGCTGCCTTGGCGAGCCAATCCTCGCAGGTGAGCCGGGCTTTCTGGGGCTGCCCGTCCTTGTACTCGATCGAGAGCGTGAGCGCCCCGCGTTCATCCCACTCGTCGCGCTTGCCCGCGTACTCGCCGCGATCGTACGCAATCCACGAAGCTAGGACGCCACTCTCGTACCAGGTCGCGACCAGACCGTCGAACTCACCGTCCTTCATCGCGCCACTCATCGACTCTCGGCCCCATTCGTTGAAGCGCTCGAACGGCCCATGGGCAACGTCGTCCTTGAACTGCATCTGCTGGGCCAAAAGCCCATTTTCGTGCCACCGCAGGTGGGGGCCCTGGCGCCTGCCTTCCGCGTCCGCGCACCAGCGCTCGCTTGGCTGTGCCTGCTCGCCTTCCACTTCGTCCGACGTGGGCAGGCTGCCAGCCGGACACGCCAGCTCCGCCTTCTGCCAGCCTTGCTCGAAGGTCACGTGGCGCGCCAGCTTGCCACCCGGGTGGAACCAGTACCAAGTGCCCGCGCGCTCCCCGGCCGCGTAGGTCCCTTTCAGCACGACGGTCGCCCCTCCGTTGCTGCGCAGCTCGTGCCGACCCTCGAGCTTGCCGCCCTCGAAGGTGACGAAGCCTCGATCCCTGCCGCCGTCGTCCTTGAGCAACCACTTCCCCACCCGGGCGCGCTTCCCGTCCTTCTCTTCGACGCAGCCGCTCCACAGTAGGGTGCCGTCGCCCACGACGTTCGTGGGCCAGTAGCCGCTGCGCTTGCCTCCGCCTGGGCAGTCCTCCTGCAGGACCAACGCGCGCTTCCCCCCCTTCGAAGGTGCCGGTGCCTTGCCCTGCTGCCCGCCGCAAGCGCTCGAAAAAACGAGCAGCGAGAGGAGGAGCGCCGAGTGGGCTTCACTCCGAGAGCGAGCCACGGGCGGCCTTTCCGCTCTCACCCGGGTCGTCGTACGCGGCCTTCTTGGCTGCGTATTCCTCCGCCGAGACGTGCTGCCAAGGAAACACCTTCACGATCACGTCGTCGCCCGGGTCGTTCTGCACTTGCATGCTGTTTTTCGGCTGCCGATTGGGCTCGGCGTTGTCCGAGCCCCCTTGCAAGACGAGGCCGCGCGAGCGCTTGCAGCCGGGCTTGGCGCGCTCCTGACCCGATTGGTAGTTCAAGGCGCGCGTGCGACAGCTGGGGTCGTTGCCGCCCGGAGCCATTTCGTCGAGCGAGCCCACGTTCTCGTAGTCGGACATCTTCGAGCTGTCCGCGGCGGCCATCTTCTTGATCTCTTGGTCGAACTCTTGGTTCGGCTCGGCGCTGACGAAGATGTAGACGTTCTCCGTTCCGAGGTCCTGGTCGTCGATACCGAAGCTCGCCGGCTCGGGGGGAATGCGGTAGGTGCGGCCAGCCTGCAAGGGGTTCGGAATGCCGATCTTCGCGTGGGGGAAGAGCGCGGTCACGCCGGCCGCTTGGGTCTTCTGGAACATGTAGAGGTAGCCCTCGCTCTCCAAGCTGACCTCGAACCAGGCCGACGCGCCGACGGGAAGCGGCTCGTTTGGGCGCACGATGCGCTGACTGCCATCGGGCAGCTGAGCCACCATGCGAAATGAGAGCGTCTGCTGGGGATAGCCCTGGAGCTTGCCGCCCGCGGTCTTCGGCTGCTGCTCTTGGAAGACCTCGGCCAGCTGCGCCTTCTGCTCGCCCGTCGCCAAGTCGACCAAGCTCAGCCGCGCCTCGCGCGATTGCTCCGTAAACTCGTCTCCCATCAGCTTGCAAGCATTGTGCTGCTCGCACAGCTGGCGATACGTCTCCTGGTAGGACTGCATGCCCTCGGAGACATCCCGCACCGCCTCCGGCGTCGAAGACGCGGTGGCGCTGAAGATGTTCTTGATCGCCGCCTCCGCCTTCATCGCGTTGCCGTTGTACTGAATCGTGCCGTCGCAATTCATGGTCACGATCTCGACGCCACCGGGACACTTGCGCAGGGTGCCCGGCTGCTGCTTGCCCGTGCAGGCGAGCGGCACCAGACCGACGAAGACCAAGCCCAAGACCAAACCAGCACGCGTCGAGCGAACAGAAGGGATCATCGATCTCACATCGTAGGCAATCCTCCTGCCAGCACCAGGCCCTCGAGAGACACCGCCGAACCCTAGCCACTGCCGGGGGCCGCCGCCGGATGGCGCCCACAAATGGCGGCGGCGATCGGATGCGACACCTCCGGCGCCGGGACCTTTCTCCTGGATCGGCTAGGCTTTCAGTGAATGCAGCCGCGGCGTCCCTGGTTCCTTCTGGTCGTGGCTCTTGCGTCGAGCTGCGTCGGCGATGGGGAAGTCCCCAGCGAGCTCAGCGCGCTTCCGGAGGAGGAGGCACGCCAGCACGAGGCCCCGGACGCTACTGGGGCCTGTTCTGTCGACGTCCAGGCTGCGGACCGTTGGCTTACGGAGATCCCGATTGACGAAGAGTACACCGCGCTCTCGCTGACCGCCGTCGAAGTCGGCATCGACGCGTGCGGAGCGGCGGTCATCGCCTGGATCGGACGCGAGTCGCAGGACAGGACCCTCTCCGTCCAGCGACTCCTTCCAGGCGGGGAGCCCGACTGGCGGCGAGCGTTCGATGGAGCCATTGGGGACCAGGATCTCCTGGCAATCGACGTCGATGACTTTGGCAACGCGCTTCTCCTCACCGGGTCCCGCCTCCGCGTGCTGACGGCCGCGGGCGAAACGCCTCCCTACGTTCCTGAGCACGGCTACGAGTTCTTTCAGCAAGAGATCGTTGCCGGGGACCGCATCGTCCAAGAGGGAGTCGCGTCTCTCGGCACGCTCGCCAGGACCGAGCAAGGCTGGCTCGTCGCTACGAGTGTCGCAGGCAGTGGAGTTTGGCACTTGCGCCTGCCTTCGGGTGACCTGGATTGGACCTCCAGCGCGCCGTCGCAGGACGGCTGGGCCCAGCCGGCGCCCATGCTGGGTGTAGGCGAACGGGAGGTGCTTCGCGTAGAACGCCGAATCATCCTCGAGACTCGTTCGTTCGTGACGGTCAGACGTTTGACGTTCGGACCTGAACACCTCGATGGCCTTCGCGTCCTGCCGACCGAAGAGACGATCCTCGACGAGCCGCAGGATGGCTTCGCCGACGCACCCCTCCTCGTGCAGAGTGGCGGACGCACGATCGTGGGTGTGACCTCCTTCTCGGGAATCGAACCCTGGGACACGCCGCCACCGGAGGGGCCCTGTCGGGTGGCGCGACTCTTCGACGTCGCAGAGCCCTCCTCGGCGCCGGTGCTCGATTTTTGTGGAGGACTCCAGGGCCTGGTCGCCCACCCCGACGGATCCGTCCTGAGCCTCTGGGCAATCGCGAGCACACCCGATGAGCAAGGCCGACCCCTGGCGGCGACCCTGCTCCTCCTGCAGACGGACCCCGATGGCAGCGAGCGGACTCGCTGGGACCTCACGGATGTGCTCGGGACGGTCGGGCACGAACGCTACGGAGCCGCATCCATGGCCCTCACGCCGGATGGCTCCGGGGTCGTGATTGCAGGGAAATCGGCCGAGCGAGGCCTGGTAACGGTCGCCCGCATGCCGCTCGTCGACGATCCTTAGCCCTCGTCCGGCGGTTCCTTTTCGTGCTCCCCCCGCTGGGGCACGATGGGGCCCAACGTGGGCAAGAGCGGGGCTGAAGAACGCGGCAAGGGCGCCGGACGCCGGTCCTTTCGTGAGGAGGTGCGTATTCGCTTCAGGCGAATGTTTTCGATCGATCCGCGGAGCCTCGGGCTCTTTCGCATCGCTTTTGGGCTGACGCTCATTCTCGACCTCATTCAGCAGGCGTCGATTCTGAGCGAGATGACGACGGATGCTGGCTCGCTTCCGCGCGCACTGCATCACCAGCTGTACCCGTCGCTCGAGCGCTGGTCGCTCCACCTGATGAGCGGCGCCTGGGGCTTTCAGGCTTTCCTCTATGCCCTCACGTTTGCGGCCGTGGGGGCGCTCATCGTCGGCTATCGCACGCGCTGGGCGACCGTGGCGATCTGGATCCTGCTCACGTCCCTGCACAATAGGCACCCAATGTTCGGGACGGCCTCAGACTCGGTACGGCGGTTGATGCTGTTCTGGGGCTTCTTCTTGCCGCTCGGCTGCCGTTTTTCCCTCGATCGGCGCGCCGGACGCGACACGACTCCGGACGGACCGATCGTCAGCGTCGCCTCCGGGGCCATCCTGCTCCAGGTCCTCTACGTCTACCTCGGTGCTGGCTTGGGCAAGGACTACGAGACGTGGGTGCGCAAGGGCACCGCGGTCTCCTTGGCGCTGCACCTCGACTACTTCGCTACGCATTTGGGCAAAGCGATGCTCCAGTTTCCTGGCTTCTTGAAGCTCGCGAGCGTCTACACCTGGTGGCTCGAGAACGTGGGACCGCTGCTCCTGCTCTCGCCGATCCATAACTCGCGGGTGCGGCTCGTGGCGATCCCCGCGTTCATGAGCCTGCACGCCGCGCTCTTCCTGTTCATGGTGATCGGCGCCTTCCCCCTCTTGATGATAGCCTGCTGGCTGCTCTTCCTGCCTCCGCTGTTCTGGTCGTGGCTCGAGAAGCTGCCTCGTCGATCGGGCTTCGTCGGCAGGTGGGCGTCAGGGTTCGAGAGCCTGGTGCAGCGCGCGGCCGACCAGCTGCCGCTCGCTCACCCTGGCCCCGCGGTGAGCCAAGAGCGACCGCTCCGCTCGTGGATCGACAGCACCCCGGCTCAAGCGGTCGTTTCGGTGGCGATGGCGATGGTGCTGACCTGGAACCTGCAGACGTTCGGTAACCGGCTCTTCTCGAACTTCCCCCGGCTGCTCGTGAACGAAAGCATCATCGAGGGGATGCGGGTCATGAAGCTGACCCAGAACTGGGAGGTCTTTTCACCGCATCCCTCCACGCGCGACGGCTGGCTGATGGTCGTAGCCACGCTGCGCGATGGGTCGGTGGTCGATCTCTTTCGCGATGGCCGGCCCGTCGACTGGACGAAGCCGGAGCACGTGGCCGACGTCTACCAGCACACGCGCTGGACCAAGTACAGCGACAACCTGCGCATCAAGACTGGCCGCAAGCACCGCCGGCCGTACGTGGAAATGCACGTCCGCCGCTGGAACGCCCACGAGCCCGAGTCCCGCCACGTGAAGAGCGTGCAGCTGATTCACATGATTGAGATGACCCTGCCCGACATGACCGAAGGTCCCCTGACCAAGGACGTGCTGTGGGAAGGGACGTTCGACTGAAGGCGTTGCAGCGCATCGGCTGAAGGCGTTGCAGCGCATCGGCTGAAGCCATGCAGCGCATCGGCTGAAGGCGTTGCAGCGCATCGGCTGAAGCCATGCAGCGCATCGACTGAAGGCGTTGCAACGCATCGGCTGAAGCACACCGTCGTGCAGCGCATTGGCTGAAGCACACCGTCGTGCAGCGCATTGGCTGAAGCCCACCGTCGTGCAAGGCCACGTTGCACTCGTGAAAGGCGCGCGCCCCTGCTAATTTTTCATTTCAGCCCATTTCAGCTGATATCAGCGCATTTCATTTGACCGGCCCACGGGCGCGGTGAATCTTGGCACGAAGCTGGGGTGACGGCTCACGGGCCGCGGCGGGAACCACTCGAGAGTCGAGAACAAGCGTGACAGGGCAACATCACCGGACCGCAGAAGACACCGCAGAACGAGTGACACGCACGAGCATGGTCGTGCCGAAGGGGGCGCGCCCACCGTGGATCGACGCCATTCATGCCCTACCTGACCTCTTCTGCCCTTTCGAATCACGCGCCAACCCCTGGGTCGATCAAGCGCATGAACAGTCGCTGCGCTGGGCGCTGACGCTCCGACTCGTCTCGGACGCGGATGCGCTCGAAAAGCTCGAAAGGGCCCGCCTGGCACACCTCGAGGCGCGCGCCTTCCCCGACGCGCCGAGCGAGGCGCTGACCCTTCTGGCCAAGTGGGTCACCCTGTTTTGCGCCATCGACGACTACGTGGAGGGCAGTCACCTGGGGACGCTCGAGCTCTCGGCGTTCCTGTCCCGCGCACTGGCCGCCTTTGCTGGCGAAGCGGATGGCACCCACGTCATCCTCGCAGCCTTCCAGGACTTCGGTCAGGCGCTCGAGGAAGTGACGGGGCCGGAGGTCAAGCACCAGTTCGGGCGTGAGCTTCAGCGGCTCTTCTCCGCCTACGTCTGGGAAGAGATCAACCGGCAGCACATCGCGTACCCCGACTACCAGGGCTACCGAGCGCTCCGGGCCATCACCATCGGCCTCAGGCCCCAAATGCTCATCGCCGAAGCGCTCGGGCCCGAGCACACCGAGAGTGCTCCGGAGCAGCGACTTCTACTCCGGGAGCTCGAGCACCTGGCCTGCCTCATCGTGGGCTGGGCCAACGACATTTTCACCTACCAGAAGGAGCTCATTTCGGGAGAAGGCCACAACCTCGTGGCCATCTTGATGCGGACGGAGGCATTGCCGGTGCGCGCGGCGTTCGATCGCGCGTCAGCGCTGCACGACCAGGAGGTCTGCGCGTTCTTGAGCCTTCAGTCCCGCTTGGAGCACGCCGCGCGCTCGTCCGAAGCGCTGGCCTACCGTATGGCGCACCTCAGGGACTGGATTGGCGGGCACATGCTCTGGGCATCCCAGAACGAGCGCTATCGGCCGGACGGACTCGTCAGTCGTACTTGACCTGGAACTGGACCGAAAAGGTACCGTTCCGCTCGCGCCACTTCTTGGTGATGCTCGCGTCGGTCACGCGACCCCCTGCCACGATGATCGTGGCAGGGATGAAGCCGCGCCAGCAGCCGCAGGCCCAACCCAAAAGCTTCTCGTCGAATCCTTCGCCTTGGCCGACGTAATGCCCCTTTTCGTTCTGAACGGCCCGCGCACTGCCGAACTTCACGTAGGTGGTCCATAGACGCGGCGTCTGCGACAGCACGATCTGGGGTTGCGCGACGCGCAGGAAGACTCGGTAGAGCGAGCGCAGGTCCGTTTCGGCGTTGAGCGTTGCTATCTCGGTGGTCACGTCCTCGATCGATCGGTCCAGGTGCTTGCCCGCGACCTCGAGTGCATCGCGCAAGGTATCGATTTCGTACCAGGCCATGGGCAAGAGGATCTTCCAGTTGTCTCCCGCGTGCTGAGTCAGGGATAGAAAGGTTCCTGCACCAAGCTGCTGATCCACCCAGCGGCTTGCGGCGACGATATGCGATCCCTTGACCAGTCTTTCGTTCATTACCCCTCCGGCCTCGGCCCCATTTGCGGACACGAACGGCCAGGGTGGATTATGGGGGGCACTCGGTTACGAGACAGTGTCCTGACTACGGTGCGCCGTTCGATTTGAAAGGCGCCGTCGCACTTTGGAGTCTCGTGTGGGAGAGTGGGGCGCGCAGCCTCCGAGCGGGCACTCTCCGGGCGGGCACTGCTCAGGGCGTGAGCGGCACCTGACCGAGCGCCACCTGGCCCAGGCCAATCTGCACGACGGCGGCCAGCGCGGCGCCCACGAGGGGGCCGACGACCGGGATCCAGGCATAGCTCCAGTCGGCGTCACGCTTGCCGGGGATGGGCAAGAAGGCGTGCGCGAGGCGGGGGCCGAGGTCGCGTGCGGGGTTGATGGCGTAGCCGGTGGTGCCACCGAGCGAGAGGCCGATGGCGACGACGAGCAGGCTGACCGGCACGAGCCCGAGGGTGCCGAGGCCCACTTTCACCTCGCGTCCAGGGACATCGAGCGTGGGGTCGACCATCAGGAAGATCGGTAGGACGAGGCAGAAGGTGCCCAGCGCTTCGCAGAAGAATGCCTGAGCGCTGTTCCGAATGGCGGGTCCGGTGCAGAAGCAGGCGAGCTTGGCGTCGGCGTCTTCGGTGACCTTGAAGTGCTCGCGGTAGAAGGCAAAGACGAGCGAAGCGCCGATCATGGCGCCGAGCATCTGTGCGACGATGTAGCCCAGCACCTTGCCCAATTCGAGCTTGCCGGCCATGGCCATGGCGAGCGTCACCGCGGGGTTCAGGTGGGCGCCGCTGTACTTGGCGGAACAGAAGGCGCCGATGAACACGGCGAGCCCCCAGCCAATCGTGATCACGATCCAACCAGAATTATTGCCCTTGGTGCGCGCCAAGACGACGTTGGCGACGACGCCATTGCCGAACAGAATGAGGAGCGCCGTGCCCACGAGCTCTGCGAGATATCCGCTGCCGATCATGTTGGGATCCTGTAGTGACTGGCCGTTTCTTCGAACATCGCGAGCTGTGCTTTCTGCCATGCCTCGTCCCGGCCAAGCTCCTTTGCGAGCTCACGCGCCACCTGGGGCGCCCGGGCGAGCGCCGCGCGCACGTCCAGGAAGAGCAGGCGTGTGCGGCGCGCCAAGACGTCCTCCACGGTGCGCGCCATCTCGTGGCGGGCAAACCAGGCGCCACTCTCGTCGTGGTGGCCGGGATTGTGAATCGGCAAATGGGCGGTGACGCAAGGCTGCTCCTCGAGATTGCCCAGGACGACGGCGTGATCGACGGCGTCCTCGGCCATCTTGCGGTACGTGGTCCATTTGCCGCCTGCGATGGTGAGCAGGCCCGAGCCGGAGATTTCGATGGTGTGCTCGCGCGATAGCGCTGCCGTGCTCGAGTCGTCGGTTGCCTTCACCAGCGGGCGAATGCCGGTGAACACGCTGGTCACGTCGGCATGGGTCGGGCGCTTGGCCAGGTAGCTGCTTGCCGTTTCGAAGATCAGGTCGATCTCCTCGGCCGTCGGGCTGGGCTCGGGGATGGACGCGGGGATGGCGGTGTCGGTCGTGCCAATCAGCGTGTGCTTGTGCCAGGGGATCGCGAACATCACGCGCCCGTCGCGCGTGTGGGGGACCATGATTGCAGTGTCGCCAGGCAAAAACTCCTGCGGCAAGACGATGTGCACACCTTGGCTCGGGGCGAGAATCGGCTTGGCCTTGGGGTTGTCCGCGCGCCTCATTTCGTCGCAAAACGGACCGGTGGCATTGATGATGCTGCGAGCCGCCAGGCTGTGGGTCACGCCCGTTTCCTCGTCACGGAAGGACAGTCCGCTCAAGAATCCATCGCTGCCCTTGGCCAGGGAGACGACCCGCGCGTAGTTCACCAGGCAGGCGCCGTGCTGCGCCGCCGTGCTGCAAAGGTCGACCAGAAGGCGCGCGTCGTCGAACTGCCCGTCGTGGTACTTCACGCCCCCGCGCAAGCCATCCTGCGAAAGCGTCGGAATGCGCTCGAGCACTTCTTCCTTGGAGAGCACCTGCGACGGGCCAAAGCCGTATTTGCCCGCCAAAAGGTCGTAGACCTTCATGCCGATGCCGTAAAAGGGCGCCTCCCACCACAGGTAGTTCGGCACCACGAACTCGAGATCCTGCACCAGATGCGGCGCGTTGGTGCGCAAGAGGCCGCGCTCCTTGAGCGCTTCCATGACCAGCGAGACGTTGCCCTGCTGCAGGTAGCGCACGCCGCCGTGCACCAGTTTGGTCGAACGGCTGGAAGTGCCTTTGCCAAAGTCGTACGCCTCGAGCAGGACCACACTGTAGCCCCGGGTCGCCGCATCGACGGCGATGCCGACACCGGTCGAGCCGCCACCAATCACCGCGATGTCCCACGGCTCGCTACGCTCGGCGATCAGCTTCAGCGAAACATCACGCTTGAGGGGACGCTGCATCATGAGTGGGTTTCCCAGTCGCGCGCCCGGTCGAGCGCCTGGCGCCAGCGATCGCGGCGGTGCGCTGCCTTGTCGGCGCTCATCTGTGGCTCGAAAGTGCGGTCGACCTGCCAGGATTTCGTCAGCTCGGAGCGGTCCTTCCAGAAGCCGGTGGCCAGGCCAGCCAGGTACGCCGCACCGAGCGCCGTGGTCTCGATCACTTTGGGCCGCACCACCGGCGCCTGCAGAATGTCGGCCTGGAACTGCATCAGCATGTCGTTTGCCGACGCGCCGCCATCCACGCGCAGCGCGCTCATCGCGATGCCACTGTCGTCTTTCATGGCGTCGAGCACGTCTGCGACCTGAAACGCGATGCCATCGAGGGCGGCGCGGGCGATGTGAGCCCGGGTGGTGCCGCGTGTGATGCCGGTGATCGTTCCGCGCGCGTACTGGTCCCAGAACGGAGCGCCCAAGCCGGCGAAGGCCGGTACCAGGTACACGCCGCCGCTACTGGGGACGGTGGCGGCGAGCGTCTCTACCTCGCTCGAGCTCTCGATGATGCCCAGCCCGTCGCGCAGCCATTGCACCACCGCGCCACCAATGAAGACGCTGCCCTCGAGCGCATACTCCGTGCGCTGGCCAACGCGCCAAGCCACGGTGGTAATGAGTCGATTCTTCGAAATGCGCGGCTCGTCGCCGACGTTCATGAGCAAGAAGCAGCCGGTGCCGTAGGTGTTCTTCGCCATGCCGCGTTCGAAGCAGTTCTGCCCGAAGAGGGCCGCCTGCTGGTCCCCAGCGATCCCCGCGATCTGGATGCTGCCGCCGAGAAGCGTGGTCTCGCCGTACACCTCGGAGGACGAGCGTACTTCGGGCAGGAGCGCACGCGGTACGCCGAGAATGCCGAGCAGCTCGTCGTCCCAATCGCCCCGCAAGTTGTAGAGCAAGGTGCGAGAGGCATTCGACGGATCGATGATGTGCTTCGCTCCGCCGGTGAGGTTCCACACCAGCCACGAATCGATGGTGCCGAAGGCAAGCTCGCCCCGCTCCGCTCGCTCACGCACTCCGGGAACGTTGTCCAGGAGCCAACGCACTTTACTGCCGGAAAAGTACGCGTCGATGACCAGGCCCGTGCGCTCCTGGATCAGCTGGGCGTGACCGGCCGCCTTCAGCCCGTCGCAAAACTCGGCCGTGCGCCGATCTTGCCAGACGATCGCATTGTGGATGGGCTGGCCCGTTTTTCGGTCCCAAAGCAGCGTCGTCTCGCGCTGATTGGTGATGCCGATGCCCGCGATGTCGGCCGGCGCGAGGCCCGTCTTGGCCAGCACGGCGCGCGCCACTTCGAGCTGGGTGTCCCAAATCTCGTTGGGGTCGTGCTCCACCCAGCCCGACTGCGGAAAGATCTGGCGAAACTCCTTCTGAGCCACGCCGACAATCGAGCCATCGTGATCGAATACGATCGCACGTGAGCTCGTAGTTCCCTGGTCTAGAGCAAGGATTGCTTTCAACGCTCTCCCCTTTCGCGGCTGCCGACCCAAGCGAGTGGCCGACCTGCCATGCTGCCGCCGAGCGGCTCCCCAGCCTGGAAAGCTAACAGAGGGTCCTCCCCCCTTACAACCCGGGATACTGGCGGCACGATAGTCGTAGAAAAACGTTCAGTGGCCGCCTAGGAACGGCACGAAGCGCACGCTGAGCAGCGTCTCACGGGTGAAGGCATCCGCGTCGTCTCCTGCGCGCTTGCGCGTCCAGACTTCGAGCTCTTGGAGGCTCTGGGGCCCTGTCGGGATCACTAGCCTGCCGCCGAGCGCCAGCTGCCCGAGCAGGGGCGGCGGGACCTTCTCGGGAGCCGCCGTCACCAGGATGGCATCGAACGGCGCTGCCTCGGGCCAGCCCGCATAGCCGTCGCCCGTGCGCAGATGCAGGGGCCGCCGGAGGTAACCTGCGTGCTCGAGATTCGCGCGGCCGAAGTCCGCGACCTCGGCCAGGTACTCGATGCTGTAGGTTTCCCTGCAGAGCTCGGTCAAGACGGCCGCCTGGTAGCCGCTGCCGGTTCCAATCTCGAGGCAACGATCGGCGGGGTCGATCTGCGCCGCTTGGGACATGAAGGCCACGATGTACGGCTGGCTGATCGTCTGCCCGCCCACGATCGGCAGCGGTCGGTCCGCATACGCGCGATCGAGATCGCTCGGCAGCACGAAGGAGTGGCGCGGAACGGCTCCCATGGCCCGAAGCACGCGCTCGTCCGTCACGTCACGACCGGCCAGGTCCGTGTCGACCATGCGCTTGCGCTGGACGGCCAAGCGCGTGTCGTCCGCGCGGGCCACTTTGGCCCTTGGCTCCACGGTGCCTTGGGCCGGCTCCTCTTCGCCCGCTGGGAAAGCGCTCGAGGACGGCGGCTTCGTTTGGGCGCCCGTCGCCGAGGGGTCGCGGCAAGAGCACTGGCAGGCCGTACCGAACAGCAGCGCGCCGGCGGTCACACCCCAAAGCGCACGCCCACTGCCAGAGGTCCCCTCCGCCATGCCGCGAGTCTACGCCGCAGGCCGAGCGCTGAGCGCCTGCCGAAAATCATCCGAACCTGGGGACCTTTCGCGTGTCTCAACCGTAAGACTGACCATGCGATGGTGGTCCAAGCTTTCCCGGGCGGCGTTTTTCACGGCAATGGTGCTGGGAGCGGCGTTCATCACCCTCTCGAGCCTGGCCTACTTCGAGCCCGGGACCCTCGCCCCCTTCATCATCGAGAAGCTGCCCGTGCGCTTCGAAGCCCTGTGGCGCTTTTCGCTGAAGGTGCACGTCGTGACGGCGCTCATCACCTTCCCCGTCTGCATCCTCTTGATGACCAAGATGGTGCAGCGGCGCCGCGCCCTGCACCGGACCCTGGGCCGTTTCACTGGAATTCTTCTCGTCCTAGCGCTGGTGCCGACCGGCATGGTGCTGGCGATGGAAGCCAAGGGGGGCGTGTGGGTCAGCGTGGGCTTCGTGCTCTCGGGGCTGATCGTCCTCTGCGCCGTCATTCAGGGCGTGATCGAAGCACGCCGGGGACGGATGGTCGCCCACTCGCGCTGGATGCGTCACGTCTTCGCGCAAATGAGCGTCGCCGTGACTTCTCGCGCGCTGCTCGTCGCCCTCGATCACGCCGGCATGAACCCCGACACGGCGTACGTCGTCGCGCTCTGGGTGCCGGTTCTCGGCAGCGCCCTGGCCGCTGAAGCGATCTCCGGCCGTCTGCCCATCATCACGTTCCAACCGCAATCAACCCAGCAACTAAAACCGCTCGCGCTCAGGATCCGACCATGAAGTCCTTCGTCAAATTCTGCCTCACTGCCCTAAGCCTCGTTTCGATGGTGTCCGTTGCTCACGCCGACGAACCGGCGTCGAGCAAGTGGGCGAAGGATTGCGTGAAGCACCGCTTGCTCGATCCCCTCGCGCAACAGGAAAGCAAGCGCTCGCCCTTCAGCCGCGCCGCTCCGCCTCCCGACGAACGCCGTGTGAGCGTGCTCGCCGCAAGCTTCGCCAAGGATCAGAAAGGGCGCGAGTTTCTGCCCTTCGAGATCAAGGCACGCCACGGAGACGAGTGGTACGACAACTACACTGGTTGCGTGGTTCGGGGCTCGGGTGACGTCTTCGTACAGCTAGGCGACGAGTATCGGCCCGCAGCATATCTCCTGGGCAAGGACGTCGGGCCGGTCGAGGGCGCGTGCCAGGTCAAGGATGCGGGGCCGCAAGCCTGAGCGGCTCTGAGTTTGCGCGTCGCGTGATCACGTGCGAAGGGAAACCCCTCTGCCCGAGACCACACGATGCGATATCGTACGACCGCGCTTTGTGCGCTGACCTTGCTCTGTGCCGCGTCTGCCTGTGGGCAGGACAGCAACGATTCCGACGGAACAGGAGGCGCTGCAGCCAGTGGCGGTAGTCCCGGAAGCGGCGGCGCCCCGGCAGGCGGCAGCGGTGGCACTGGCGGCAGCAGCACAGGGGGCAGCGGTGGCGCGGCGACCGGCGGCGATGCTGGCTCGAGCACCGGCGGGACCGGGTCGACGGACTGTGAGTTCTCCCTGGCGACGAGCGACATCAGCGATGGGATGCCCACGGTGGGGCAAGTGCAGGTGGACCTGCTGGACGGCGATCCCGACAGCGCGACGATCGTCTACGAGCTGAGCGATCCGGCGCCGGGCGTCCTCAACCTTGGGGGCGAAGCGGTTGTGGATCTCACGGAGAACGAGGTCCCGACGCTCCTGCTCGGGCTCAAACAAGAGAGCGACTACGTCTTTCACATGGTCGCCGAGCGGGACGGCGAAACGTGCATCAGCCCGAGCTACGCCCTGCCCACGACCGGAACGCTCGCGGGGGCACCGACCGACATCGAAGTCACCGTGGAGCAAGCCGACGCGCGCGAGCCAGGCTTCATCCTGACCAGCGGCGGCTACATGGGCTCGGGGGCTTACATCATCGACGCCGACGGCGATGTCGTTTGGTACACGCTGGGACCTACCGAGCCCGGCCGCATCCAGATGGACTACGAGGGCAAGAACATGTGGATGATGTCCTTGAACCCGCTCAGCCTGGCGGGAAACTCCGGCGAGCTGCGCTACCTCTCGATGGATGGCCTCTCCGGTGAAGAGGACATCGAGGGCTTTTCCATGGCCCATCACGATTTCACCGTGATGCCCGGAGGCAAGGTGGCGGCCCTGGTGTGGCGCCTCGACCTGAACGCAGCGGATCCGACCGTGAACATCGACCCGGAGAGCGACCTCGTCATCCGCTCAGCCGATGGAACTCTGGCGACGCCGTTCAAGGTCGGCTCGAACCTCTACGTGTCGGAAAGGTACCACGCCAACGCCATTCACTACCTCCCCGAAGACGACAGCTTCACCATTGCGGACCGCAACCCCAACATGGTCCTGAAGGTGAGCTCGGCCGGCGAAGTGCAGTGGCAGGTCGGTGGCAGCTGCGAGGACGCTCCCGCAGGGACGGACCACTGCATCGCTCAAGACTGGGTTGTGGTCCACGGCCACCACCTGCTCACGGACGGCACCTTACTCCTCTTCAACAACAACCAGACGGCAAACGACGATCCTTCGCACGTCCTCGAGTACGAGCTCACCACCGATGCGAGCTCGACGACGGCGGAGCTCGTGAAGGACTACGAGGGCATGCACGCTACTGGCATCCTCGGCGACGTGCAGCGCCTGCCGAGCGGCAACACGCTCATCACGTATTCGGAAGCCGGCACGATCGTCGAAGTGGATGAGGAGTGGAACGTCGTGCAGACGCTGTCCGGCTCTTTCGGCTACGCCAGCTTCCGGCCTAGCCTCTACGGTCCTCCGCCGCGCCCGTGAGCTGCTGGGCGCCTCAGCGCAAGCGCGAGTGCCAGCTGAGAATTCAAGGCAGCATGATGCGGCCTGGAGCAGCCTCGGCCCCCCCTTCGGTGTGGCACGAGTTGCAATCGCCGTCGTCCTGCTCGCTCACCATGACCCGCTCCCCTGCCGCCGAAACCACCTTGGCCGTGTACGGCATGGTGAAGGCGTCGGGATCCTCGAGCATGAAGTTCCCCGACGACTCGAGCTCGAGCTGGAAAATGCGACCGCTGGCGTCCGTAATTTCCACATAGGCGTCGCTGGCTCCCGAGCCGTTGCAGTCGCTCGGTTCGTGAGCCGTGGGGTAGAGGGTCCCAGCGATCGTCAGCTCCGGACCTTCGCCTTCATTCGTGTGACACGAGATGCACGCTTGACCGGGGTTCATGTCAGGCGACTCGCGGTCGCCACCCGTCCAGTAGCTCCCGCTCGTGCACACCACCGGCGTGTCGTAGGGATCCACGGGCGGTGGGAACTCGTCGCTGCACGAACCCACGGGCGTCCCGGCTCGAACCCAGGCCTCGAACGCCTCGATCTCGGCGCCGGTGGGCGGTGGGGCGGGCAAGGGTGGCATCTGCTCTCGGTCGGTAGCGGTCATGCGCAGCAGCGACGCCTGGGCCAACGTCAGCGTGGAGTCGTGGGCGCTCGGCGCGGCGAGATCCGCGCGGGAAACCAGGGGTATGGCGGAGGACGCGCCGTGACAGCCTTGGCAGCTCTGCGTCAGGAGCGCCTGGACGGCGCAGGGTAGGTCGGAAGCAGCGACTGCACCCGTGCCGGCCCCGCCGGTGCCCTCTGCACCGCCCGTGCTGGACGCTGGCCGGGACCTGTCGTCCGGCATCACGAGCTCAGCAGTGCAACCTGGCAGCACTAGTGCGATGAGGGCGGTAGCGGCGCGAACGGACTTCATACCAGCTCCGTGACCGGCCCAGCGCCGAGTTGTGATGGGCCGGGTCGCTACTCAAAACGTGTGCACTGGCGCGCTGGCCGGCAAGGCGCGGAGTTTGCGCGGACGCGGCGCAGCGGGCGCGCACGTGTTGCGGGAGAGCGCTGGCCAAGACGGCACGACTCGTGCTTTGCCCAACCCCATGACCATGCCCCCATCCTGCTCGAATCAAGGGGAAGACAGCGCCGTTGCCTCCGAGCGAGCCCGAGATGCGCGCACGGCAGGTGTGTCAGCGTGTGCCACCCACCGCCAAAACGGGATCCTGGTGTCGCCATGCCTGACCTGGGCTCTGGTCGGCTGCCTGCTCGTGAGCCTACCGGCTTGCGGCATCACGAGTGAGCCTGGCACCGACGCGGCCACGGGCGGAAGCGCGGCAGGCGGTACGGCGAGCGGTGGAGCGGCGGCCGGAGGCACGGCGAGCGGTGGAGCAGCGACGGGGGGCTCTGCAAGTGGAGGCGCTGGCAGTGGCGGCGCTGCTGGCGGAGGCGGAGCGACGGGAGGCAGCGGTGGCAGCGGCACGGGCGGGCTGACCTCCGGAGGGGATGAAGAGTTCCTGATCACCTTCCCGCCGCGCAACGGCTTTGGGCAGGGACAGCCACTCGCGGTCACGCCCAGCGGCTCCGTGGTCACCACTGGGCCCAAGGCGCCGGCGGAGATCCTGCCGGAGGCGGCCGGCGAGCCCTTCGTGGCGGAATACGGGACGGGCGGTGAAGTGGTGCGCACGCTCGCCTTCCCGGGCACATCGGAGGCGGAGGTCTTGGGGGTGGACGCGGAGGGCCAGATCTTCATGGCCGGGCAGCTCCACGCCCCCGCAACCTTTGGCGAGCTCGAGCTGGAACTCGAGCTTTCACCCGAACAGTCTGGGTACTACCTGGTCAAGCTGGCTCCCGACTTTTCGGTCTTGGACGCGGCCACCATCCTGCTCGAAGGAAGCACACCCTTGCCCGCGTTCGGAGTCGACGCGAGCGGCGACGTCGCCATCGGGTTCGGCATCTACAGCGAGAATGCCACCGTGCAGAAGCCACTGATCAAGAAGTTCTCCGGCGAGACGCTGGAGGAGCTCTGGAGCACGACCTTCGAGCACGACATCAGCCAAGGCTATCCCATCGCGCTCACGTTCACGGGGGCCGGTGAGGTGCTCGTCGGCGGCGCATTCACGGGCACGCTCACCGTGGGCGAGACCGTGCTCACCAAGGCCGGAGGCCAGGACGACCCGGCCGTCTACAATGGCTGGCTGGCTTGGCTCGACCCCGCTAGCGGCGAGCCGCTGGATGCCATCGCCTTCGGGGGCGCCTACTTCGACTACGTCAGGGACGTGAAAGCGACCTCATCTGGGCGCCTCCTGCTCCTGGCCGCGCAGAGCGGGCCGTCCACCTTCCTCGACGAAACGCAGGCGCTCGAGGTCGACGATACGCAGACCGTCCTCTACGACTTCGAGGGCCAAGAAAGCGTGAACTGGGGCACCCCGACCGGGGGTCCCGACCATTTGGGCAACGCGATGGCCGTGGGCCTCGAGGGTCAGACCTACGTGGCTGGCCGTTGGGGTTGGCTCGGGCTGGGGGAAGAGCCCTGTGGGAGTCGCCTCACCCGCGTGGAAGCCGACGGCACGCTGGGTGACAGCCTGGACCTCGCGAGTGACAATCCCAACGGGCTGTCGCACGTCGTCGTCGATCCACTAGGGGGCGTTTGGGTCAGTGGCGCCTTCGAGTCGAGCTTCGAGTTTGCTGGCACGGACTACGTGCTGCCCGCGGAGGGCGGGCAGTTCGTGGCCAGGATCAAGGGATTCTAGCCCGGATCACTGCGCCGTGAACCCGCCGTCGGCGACGAAGGCGGCACCATTCACGTAGCTGGCCTCGTCAGAAGCGAGGAAGGCTGCCAAGGCGGCGATCTCCTCGTTCTGGCCGTAGCGACGCAGGGGAACCTGCGCCTCGAAACCACGCTTGACCTGCTCGCCGTCGCCGGGCGCTGCCTGCTCCTCGATGGAGCGCATCATGCGGTTGTCGATGGGCCCTGGATTGATCGCGACCACGCGAATGCCCCGCGGTGCGAGCTCGATGGCGGCGCTTTTCACCAAACCCATGACCGCGTGCTTGCTCGCAACGTAGGCCGAAAGTCCCGGACTCCCGATCAAACCGGCGATGGAAGAGGTAGCGACAATCACGCCGCTTCCGCGTTCAATCATCCTTCGTCCAGCGTACTTCATGCACAAGAACGCGCCGCGAACGTTGACCGCATAGACGCGATCGAAGGCCTCGGGCTCGAGCTTCACCACGGGCGCCACGACGCCCTCGATCCCGGCATTCGCCATCATGCCGTCCAGCACCCCGAAGCGCTCGACCGTGCGGGCGACCAGGTTCTCGACATCGCTGGGCACGCTGACGTCCGTGCGAACGGTCAGCGTTCGCTGTGGTTCCAGGCTGGCGGCGACTTCGGCGAGCTTGCGCTCGTCGAGATCGGCCAGCACCACGTTGGCCCCTTCTTCGGCGAACCGGCGCGCCATCGCGGCACCAATCCCGCCCGTCGCTCCGGTAATGACGATGGTCTTTTGTTGAAAGCGATCCATGACTGACTCCTTTCGTTACCGACGCTCGGGTCCAAGTGGGCCCTTGATTCTACCCGTTTGCGTGTTCGAGCCCACGGCCCAGGGAAAGCATGCGACGTGCCAAGGCGGCCGGGTCGCAATCGGCCTGAATGACGGGCTTTCAAGGCCCTAGCAGACGAGCAAGCGTTGCGCGTCTGACGATCCGCGGTGCAGATCGTTCGCGGCGGAAGCGATCCAGCAGCCGACGATCGCTACGGACCGTAGTCGTAGGTCGAGGTGCGGACCGACGACTTCTGGATGGTCAGGTTGCCTTGCGGGCCCTGCGCCGTGATCGTGGCCGACTGCTGGAAGCGCGCGCCGTGGAACTCGAGCGTCCTCGGGTCGACCACGAGCTCGTCCTCGAGCTTCAGGTCGGCCTTGACGAGCCGCACGGCAGCCGGATCACCGCCTTGACTGGTGACGAACTGCTTCACTCGCGCCTCGGCGCCTTGCCAGATCAAGTTCTGATCGATCTGGTAGGTGCGACTGACGACGACGCAGCGCGGAGCGGCGCAGTCGGCCTCACGCACGACCTCGAGCTGCTTGGCCACTGGATCGTAGCCGGCGGGACTCCGAGGTGCCGCGCCCCAGGAATTGCCGAGATTCGAGTGGTTACCGATCAGATCCGCGGTCCGCTCGACCACGCGCTCGACGATCAGCTGCTGGATCGCTTCCGGCGCGAACATCTGCGCAACCGCGGGGCGCCTTTCCGGGACGGCGAGGTCCGAAAGCGCCTTCGTCAGTGACTCAGCGCCCTGAATCGAGGTGACGACCGCCTCGCCGTTGATGGTCAGCGCGACCTCGGCTTTGCTCGCCGACAGATCGACGCGGCCACCCGGGGTGTCGAACACCGGAGCGCCGTTCACCTGAATGCCCAGGCTGAGGGGGCGCAAGGTGTAGCGGTAGAGGTTGTTCTCCGGAGTGATCGTCATGCTCACGACCAGCTCCGACTCCTCCGTCTCCTTCAGCGGCGTGCCGACGATCTCGAAGCTGTCGACCCGCTTCAAGGTGTGGCGAAAGGCAGTGCCGAGCCGTGGCTCGAAGGTGAAGGTGCCCGCCAGCTGCTGCTGAGGAGTGGGCGGCGGAGCCGGCTCGGGCTTCTTGCCGCAAGCGGTGCCGAGACCGAGGAGGACGGCCGACGTGAGAGCCAAAGTGGCGACGCGGCGCGGCGCGCGAAGGGTGAAGTCAGAGGTCACGGGGCAAGCCCATAACGCGAGCCCCGCTCCGAAGCCATCCCCCCGGTGAGCTATTGGGAGGAGGGAGCTTCAGCCCTACTCCCCGGCGACCAAGGCCACACTTTCGTAGACCTCCCACGGCACCTCGATCGGCGTTCCGTGGCGCACGCCGGGGAAGAAGACGGACGCGGAGATGTCTTGCCACGAGCCCGGCGTGTCGAGGTCGCTGGCCGCGGTGGCACGCAGAGCGCCGTACGCGCCCTCGCCATACTTGTCGAAATACAGGAAGAGCTCACCGTCCCGCTCGAGCAGGGACGGCCCTTCCGCGGCGTAGTTGCCGGTGAGCGGCGCGGAGGGCTCCGGGGTCCAACTACCCTGCCCAAAGAGCGAAGTCGAACGGAGCGCGCGGAGGTTCTTCTGTCCGTCTGCTTCGTCCTTGAGCACCATGAGAAGCCCCTGGGCATCAGCGCGGATGGTCGCGTCGATGAAGTTCCGGCCGCTGATCCCGTAGAGCACCTCCGGCTGCGAGAAGGCCTGAAAATCGCTGGTCAGGACGTAATAGATGCTGTGCGGATCGGACGCGCTCGGGTTCTGATCGAGGGGTGAGGACCAGAAGACCATGTACTGCTCGCTGACCTCGTCGTAGAAGGTCTCGGGCGCCCACACGTGCTCGACCTCGAGGTCGACGGTGACGTAGTCCTGAGGCCCCCACTCGGTCAGATTGAGGGAGCTCGCGTGACCGAAGCCGCGATCTTGCACGCAGTTGGCCTCGGCCCAGGGCACACAGGTCGTCGTCCACACCAGGTGATAGACGCCAGCTGGATCGCGCATGAGGTGAGGATCGCGGAAGGAGCCCCCGCCCACCTCGGGAGGCATGAACACCTTGCCGCCGCCGATGGCGCCGAAATGATAGCCGTCGTGGCTGTGCGCGAGGCGCAGGCCATCCCCGCGACCCTGGCTGACCTCCACGAAGTAGGCAAAAAGGTAGTTCCGCGCGTCGGGTCGCCCGGTCCGGTAGAGGAGGAAGACCTCCTCGGGCGTGAGCACGCGCGAGATGAGCCCCAGGTCGTCGACCGCCCCGTCCATCGGATCGGCTGCTGCTCCGGCGTACATGCTGCGTCCCACCGAGAGACCCGCGCTGGCTTCGAACACACCAGCCGGACAGTCCAGCTGGCCCGAGAGCACGCCGTCGACGTAGAGGCGCTGCAAGCCAGACACGTCGGACGTGGCGACGACATGGTACCATTCACCCGCGCGCGGCTGGATCTCGGCCGTGACCACGCAGGCGTCCTGGCTGACGTCGTCGGCGGCGAGGGTGGTGAAGGACAGCCGTTCGTCGGGGCGCTTCTGCAAGTAGAAAGCGCTCACGTTCTGGCCGTGCGCGGCGACGAACGAGTCGTACTCCTGCAATTGATCGAGCTTGACCCAGGCCGACACCGAAAAGCTCCCGGCCGTGTCGACGACGGAGTCAGCGGACTCGGCGACGGCTTCGAGCCCGGAAATGGCGAGCTGGTTTCCGCTCGGGCCCGGCTCGAGCACGCTGCCAGCCAGCGTGAGCACGTGCTCGGAGACGATGGAGCTCACCACGCCAAGGGCTTCGCTTTCGAAATCCCAGAACGCGTCGAACTCCGCGAGCAAGAGCGCGAAATCGTCTGCTCCGGCTCCGCCCGTGCCCGAGCCTCCGGAGCCCTGGCTTCCACCGCTCTCGCCCTGACCGCCCGTGCTCGGGCCACCGCCTGAGGAGCTGGCACCGCCCGAGGTCGCGCCGCCCGTCGGCGCACCACCGGTAGGCGCGCCACCACTCGGCGAAGCACCGCCCGAGGTCGTCCCGCCACTCATGCCCTCGTCACTGGCGGGCGGCATGCTGGCCTGGCCACACGACAGCACGAGCAGAGCCAGCAGCCAGACCCAGCGGTGGGAATCGACGGCGCGCACGCGCCAACGCTAGCAGGCTCGAAGCAGCCCAACGACGCACGGCCAATTTTCATTCGTGGACGATTTTTCCTTCCTTCGTGGCTGCTAGTCGGCCTCCTGCGCTCGAGCGGTGAGCGTTTCCGTGCTCGACCTGTCGGTCCGAGCGCAACATTCGGGGGTGATGTTGCGGCGCCACCACCTCTTCGTGCTCGGTTGCTTCGGGATC
>Ga0315912_10000712_pt1 | contig 51746 bp, 34 predicted proteins | sample VfabasoilMG_FD_204469 | JGI IMG/M metagenome (GOLD analysis project Ga0315912, IMG submission 204469) | Garden soil microbial communities collected in Santa Monica, California, United States - V. faba soil | ecosystem: Environmental > Terrestrial > Soil > Garden | place: USA: California...
CTTTTGGTAGCAGCACGGTAGTCTATAGCGGAAGCGCAACCGGTTTTTCGGAAACACTTCTTGTAGCCGGAACAACCTACTACTATGAAATATTTTCTTTTAATGGATCGGGTGCCACGGCCAATTATCGGCTTACTACAACTTTGACGGGGAGTTCCTCCACGTACGCCATCGAACCGACCGACCCACCGACATCCTTAGTATTCAGCAACGTTACGACCAGTTCGTATGATGTTTCTTTTACAGGCGCCTCGGGCAGCCCGAACTATATAGTAAAGCGGAGGATAGGCACTCCGCCTGTGACCAATCCCCCCATAGATGGAACAGGCTACACGGTGGGCGGTATCCTGGGCAGCAGCACTATTGTCTTCATGGGAAGCGGGACGAGCTTTAGCGAGACGGGCCTTACGGCAGGCACAAATTATTACTATGCAATATTTTCATTCAACGGTTCGGGAGCCACGGCCAACTACCTGACATCGACATTCCTGGCAGGAGGCCAGGTTACGGTGAGCAGCGCCCCTGTTCTAAGCGCCCCGACAGGGTTGACACAAAGTTCGGGCAGCATATCGTGGCCGGCCGTGCTTGGGGCTACGGATTATGCATTGGATGTATCCACGGATGGATTCGCGACTTATGTAAGTGGATACCAGGATCAATTGATAGGCAATGTGACATCGTATAACATAACGGGCCTTGCGATGGGTACTTCGTATTCGGTTCGCCTGCGCGCGGTGAATGCGGCCGGGCAATCGGTTAACTCGAATGTTCGGACATTGCTCACGGTTCCGCCCACGCCCACGGGCCTGACGATAACAGGAATAACCTCTACAAGCTTCACCTTGAACTGGGATGCAGTAGGGAGCGCCACGAATTTTTTCTTTGACCTGAGCACGGACAATTTCGCAACGTTTGTATCGAACAATGTATCGACCGCGGGCCCGACTTCTCGGAACTTCACGGGCCTGTCCAATGCCACGGCCTACCAGTTGAGGCTTCGATCGGCCAACGGTTCGGGTTCATCACCCAGTTCGTCAACGGCCAGTGCCTCCACGTTTGCTGCCCAGCCATCGGCCGCACCGACAGCGTTGATGTTTAGCAACATCGGCACCGGTTCGTTCGATGTTTCGTTTACAGCGGCCACGGGGAGCCCGAATTATTTTGTGCTGAGACAGGTGGGGGCATCGCCAGCAGAGCTGCCGGTGGACGGGGTAGGGTATACAGTGGGGACGACATTAGGAAGTAGTGATATTGTGTATGAGGGTAGCAGCACTGGTTTTTCGGAAACAACTCTTTCCACAGGCACCACTTACTATTACAAAATATTTTCTTTTAATGGATCGGGGGTAACGGCCAATTACAGACAGCCATCTTTTTTAACGGGAAGCCAAATTACTATATCGGATGCGCCTGTATTGAATGCGGCATCAGGGATTACGCAAACTTTGGCGACAATTTCTTGGAGCACTGTGGTAAGCGCTACCAATTACGCGCTTGATGTTTCGACTGATGGTTTTGCCTCGTACGTTACCGGGTATCAAAATCGCCTTACAGGGAACGTAACATCGTTCAATATTACAGGGCTTTCTGCAGGCATAACATATTCAATTAGACTGCGCGCGGTGAATGCTGCCGGACAATCGGCCAACTCGAATGTGCAAACCATGATCACCATTCCACCAGTGCCTACTGGGTTGGTTGTATCCTCCATTACCTCATCGAGCTTTACTTTGAGTTGGAATGCTGTGAGTAGCGCAACTGATTTTTTTGTAGATCTCTCTACGGATAATTTTGCGTCAAAGGTTGTTGATAATTTACTGGTTGCGGGGCCTACTTCTTATATCTTCTTAGGATTGTCCGGTGCTACAACTTATCAAGCGAGGGTTCGGTCTAATAATGGTTCGGGGTTTTCACCCAGTTCGGCCTCAGCTTCGGCCACTACACTTTTTACAGAGCCCGTTGGCCAGCCATCATCCCTTGTGTTCTCTTCGGTTAGTGCTGCTGGCTATACAGTTGCTTTCAGTGCAGCGGTTAACAGTCCTAATTATTTTGTATTGAGAAGAACGGGTTCGACACCAATCGAAACTCCAGTGGATGCTGTTTCTTATACGATTGGCAACCTGTTAGGTAGCAGCACAATTGCATATGTAGGCAGCGCAGCCGGTTTTACTGAAACTTTGCTTAGTGCTTCCACAACTTATTATTATTCAATTTTTGCCTTCAACGGAAGTGCGGCATTAACAAACTACCTTACGACATCGCCTCTTATCGGAAACCAACTAACGGCACCAGGTTCACCTGTATTGAATAGTGCTACAGGGCTAACTCAAAGTGGAGGCAGCATAACATGGACCGCTGTTACCGGAGCTACCGATTATGCCCTCGATGTTTCGACCGATGGCTTTGTGAGCTATGTGAGTGGCTACCAAAATAAATTGTTAGGCAACGTAAGCTCTTTTGCTATTACAGGGCTAGCTCCTGCTACAACTTATCAAATAAGGCTGCGGGCGCTAAACGCAGGAGGTGCATCGGTCAACTCTAACATTATTAGCTTGCTCACCATTCCCGTTGCGCCATCTGGGCTTGTTGTTTCTGCTATCACACCAACTGGTTTTACTTTAACATGGAATACCGTAACAGGCGCCAATAATTATTTTGTGGACATTTCAACCGATTCATTTTCCAGTTTTGTAATTCAAAATAGCGCTATGGGGGGAACCACCTCTCATGTGTTTACCAGTTTAGCAAGCGCTACTACTTTTCAGGTGCAGCTAAGATCAAGTAATGCATCCGGCTCTTCCTTAAATTCCAGTGTTGTTCAACTAACAACATTTGCTTTGGAGCCGACCGCTGCTCCCACAAACCTTGGGTTCAACTCGATTACAACCAATACATTCAACGTTTTGTTTACGACTGCATCTGGAAGCCCGAACTACCTGGTGTTAAGGAAACCAGACTCGGCACCAACCGAATTACCAGTTGATGGGGTAGCCTATGTTTCAGGCAATTCTATAGGTACGAGTCGCATTGTTTACATCGGCAGCACCGCTGGATTTTCTGAATCAGGTTTAACAGCCGGAACAACCTATTACTATGCGATCTATGCGTTTAATGGAAATGGAATTACGTCAAACTTCTTGACGCCATCGCCCTTAGTTGGCAGTCAGGTAACCAAGTGTAATCCTCCGGTTTTAAATAGTGTTAGCTCCGTTGCACAAACTTCAGCCAATGTTTCGTGGGTGGCTGTTACCGGTGCCACCGATTATGCACTCGATATTTCCACGGATAATTTTCAAACCTACGTTGCCGGATTTATGAACAAGCTTTTGGGGAATGTAACAAACTACCCCATCACTAACCTTGCCCCCGGCACTCAGTACCAAATCAGATTGAGCGCTGTCAATGCTTCGGGTTCATCTGCAGAATCTAATATTGTATCGCTTCTCACCATTCCGGAAACACCATCAAACCTGACTGCGTCAGTAGTTACTACGTCCGGTTTTACGGTTACCTGGAATGCCATTACAGGCTTCGATCATTTTAAAATTGATATTTCGCCTGACGATTTTACCACCTATACGTACAACAACGTTTCAATACCCGGCCCCACAAGTTTTTCTTTATCCGGGCTTGCCAGCGGAACCAGTTTTAAAGTAAGGATACGCTCGGTCAATGCATCCGGAACATCGCCCAACTCTACAATCATTACGATAACAACAGATGTAGTTTTGGTTCCGCTCAACATGCTTACTCCTGTTTTTGAGAATGCTCTGAAAAATTCTCCGGTTTTGATCACTATTGAAGTTTCGGGAGGATCGGAACCACGAACGGTTACGTTCAACTATAAAGGAATTGCAGCAACCGATTTCTCAACAGCCAACATTCCACTGAAATCCGGCACATCATCGGTCTACGAAACATACGCTACAACGGCCATGGCCGATGAATTGGGAGTTGAATTTTTCATTTCAGCGAAAGATGCATCCAATGTTGAGGTGCAGACCGCTGATCACTATTTTATTTATCGGTCTTTCGATGCCGCCAACATGGCCATTCCATTTAATGTTTCCGGTTTTAATGGAAAACCCGCGACCTTTCAAATGTTTTCTGTGCCCTACAATTTAACCGATAAATCGGTTGCCAGTATTTTTGATGCTGTGCTAAATGCTCCGGGGGCAAATAGCTGGCGGTTATTCCACTTCAAAAATGGTCAGTACGATGAACACCCCGATGAGTTAAACCAAATTGAATTGGGAAAGGGCTACTGGTTTAATACGCTCCAAAAGAATTTTCAAATAAGGGTTGGAGCCGCATCGGTTTTCCCGGCAAAGGCAACAGAGTCTTTTCAGATGACTTTTGAAAAGGGTTGGAATCAAATTGGAGATCCGTATCCGTTTAATTTGGATTGGGATCAAATAGTTGATGCCAACCCCGGAGCAGGATTAAATTCTCTTTTTGGATTTGAGAATGGTTCGTATGTGAAGAAAAATGTTTTAGGCGCATGGAAGGGCGGGTTTGTTTTTAGTGATAACGGTGGCGTAGTGTCATTTCCTATTGCTTCCAAAACACTAAACGGAGGTCGCAAGCAATCCGAATTTGGTAAGGACATTGATGAAGATGCCTGGCTATTTCCTATTTCCCTTGAAGCCGGAAGTTTGTTTATCGAGGCTGGTGTTGGCTTGCACCCGGAATCAAAATCAACAAAGGACAAGTACGATGAAATTACTGTGCCCCGTTTCATGGAATACCTGGAACTGAACACGACTCATCCCGAATTTTTTGCCCCCGACTTTTCAGTTGATGTTGTGCCAACTACCGATGAACAAAAGTGGGACTTCCAACTTAAAACAAATGCAGATGCACAGTATGGTAACTTGGTTTGGGATAAGGAAGCCCTGGCAGGAGCCACGTCAAATTTATTGTTGTGGGATGAGAGCAATGAAACACTCGTCAACATGAAAACCATCGGAAATTATTCATTCCGTATTCAAAATGGCCAGCGACTTCGAATAATTTTTACGAAACGCGATGAGTTTAAACCGGGTATCACTCAACTCCAGCAGGCTTATCCTAATCCGTTCAGCACATCCATTACGATTCCGGTTTACCTTATGGATGAAAATTCTAAAGTAGAAGTAAAAGTATATGATGCACTTGGAAGATCAGTAAGGTCTCTAAGTCTGGAGTTTTCCGATTCCGGATATTATGAAATTGCATGGGATGGAACTGCAGCCAATCAACCACAATTGGAAGATGGCTTGCTGTTTTACCGGACAATTGTAAATGGAAGACCAGGTATTATGAAACGTTTAATTAAACAATCCCGATAATGAAACATTTATTCAATTTAGGGTTGAAATTGAAGCAAGTTCTGCTTGTGCTTACGGTGTTTGCCTTTTGGAATACCGGGGGTTCGCAGAATTTTACAATCAAACGAATTGAGCAAGCGCCCGAACATTTTATTATTTACTATGATCTCGAAAGTAATGAAGGATCGAACGCGTGCCAGGTGCAAGTATTTTCTTCCGTTGATAATTTTCTCAAACCCCTGGAAAAAGTTACTGGCGATGTTGGAATTAGCGTAAAGCCCGGAGTGAACCGCAGGATTATCTGGGACATAAAAAGCGAATTTGGGACTAAATTCAAGGGTGAGGTTCAGTTAGAAATAAGAGGGAAAATTTATGTGCCATTCATTGTTATGAACAACCTGGAGGAGAACAAGGTAATTAAGCGAGCCAAAAAGACAACGTTTACCTGGACTGGGGATATTAATAATAAACCCCTTGTGTTTAGTTTATATAAAGACAATGAGTTGATTTCTGAACGCTCGGAGATACCCAATATTGGCAGTGCGGTTATAATATTGCCTCATAGTGTTAAACCGGGGCATGGATATTACTTTGTAATTACTGAAACAGGGAATTCCGAACACTCTATAAGAACGAACGAGTTTATTATTAAGAAAAAAATTCCGGCTGTAATAAAAGTAATACCCGTTGCGATTGTGGCAGGTGTTGTTATTATTCTACTCCCGGACAAAGAGCCGGATACAGTTGGCGAGCCCATCGGACCCCCCACACAGAAAAAATGATTTTGATGAAAAAAATATTCATACTTTTTGTATGCCTGATGTCACTGGCTTTATGTGCTCAGGAGTTTAGCGAAAAGACCCTCACCTTCTCAGTGGATTTAACACGCCCTATGGAGGGCAATACGCTTCCAGAAATTCAGTGGGTGATGCCATCATTAGAAAGCACAGGCGCTGAAGAAAGGGAAATCTTGATAGAGGCCCTGATTGAATCAAATCAGGCGATAAGTGATATTACCATTACGGTGAAAAGCGGAACCCGTAATAACACTCAATCGGTGGAGGTTGGCACAAACGTGTATTCTAAAGTCGTTGCCACAAAGGTTTCGTTGTTCGATGGGAATAATGAAATTAGACTGACAGTGGTGAACGCCAAAGGAGGAAAAGTTTTTAGTACACGGTCGGTAACTGTTGGAAGTGGCATCTTATCCAAAATGGTATACGCCAACCGGAAAGACTACGCACTAATTTTTGCTGTTGATAAATATGATTATTGGGCGCCACTTTCCAGCCCAATTGCAGGCGCTGAAGCCTTGCAAAAAATTTTAAAGGAGGATTATGGTTTTGTTACCGAAATAGTGAAAAATCCATCTTTGAGAGACATCAGGAGAAAATTAACCGAGTATGAATCTAAGTCATATGCAAGCCAGGATCAATTGCTTGTATACTTTGCGGGGCATGGTTATTTTGATAAACTGATGGGCTACGGATATGCTGTGGCAACCAATTCGGTTAAGAATGAAAAAAAAGATTCCTATCTATCCCTGGCTGAACTTCGGGCGACCCTGAATAATTTTAAATGCGAACATATTTTGTTAGTGGAAGATGTTTGTGTTGCCGACCTGGCGAATACGAAACTCACGAAATCGGATACTGCTAAAGTTTTAACTCAAAAAGTTTTCGCGAATAAATTGTCGATCAAAACCAGGAAATTTTTAAATAATGGCCAGCGCGAATATCATTCTACCCACTCTGGCAATCTAAGCGCTTTCACGGCCAGGCTGATCGATGCCCTGAGCCAGGGCAGCCGGAAACCAAAGACATTTACTGGAATAAATTCAAACTTTAAAAATTTAGAGGTAATGTCTGGTGGTTTTGGTGCTGATGGTGCAGAAAGTGATTTTCTGTTCCTTCCGAAGTGAGCCTCATAAATAGGCTTCCGCTCTAAATTGTCTCTGACTTAATTCCCCTGCACTGGTTGTGCAAAACCTGGCTTTCTCGGTCGGGCATCCGTTGGCCGACCAATCAAATTGAAGTAACACATCCCGGAAAATTTTACCCTCAAGGTGGTTATCGTACAGCCCTTTGAGGAATTTGAAGGAACATTGGATTTTCAATAACTTTAGACTAACAATTAGCAGATTTAATTGTGATGAAACTCAGCCGCGGACACGGCTAACATCATATTGACATTATTCAGTCAACCCTACATTTAAGTGTAAAACAAGAAAATATGATAACCCCACGACAAGTATTTCTAATGGCAGCCGCGATTTCCATTTTTCCTGGTTATGCCCAGTCAACTTCCAAGCTTAAAGATTTTACGTTCACCGTTCAAGGCACCAGTAGTATGCACGATTGGGAATCGAAAGTGACAAAAGTGGAATGGAAGGGAAATGCCACTTTGGATCAAAACAAAGTTTTAACCCTCCAGAACGTAGAAGTAAAAATCCCGGTCGAATCAATTAAAAGCGACAAGGGTAAAGTAATGGACGGCAAGACCTACGATGCTTTCAACTCGAATAAGAATCCCCACATCATCTTTAAAGTAGTTCGATTTACTCAACAAGCCTCTGGGGACAATATTCTTGTGAAAGTTGAGGGAACCCTGACCATGAATGGAGTCACGAACCCAATTACCCTTTCCGTCACAGGGAAGTCACTACCGGACGGTAATGTAAAATTTACAGGCACGCAAAGTTTAAAAATGACCGAATATAAAATGAAACCTCCAACGGCTGTAATGGGCACTATTAAAGTAGGTGACCAAGTGACCGTAAAGTTTGATTTAACAATGAGCAAGTAATAAAACCAAAGAAGTATTTTAAAATTAAAATCCCAGACACTATGAAAACAATTGTCAAATTTAGAATCGTCAGTTTAATAATACTGACTGCGTTTGCCTTTGGAGCTTTGGCTCAACAAGCCCCGATTCAATACTGGCGTCCTTACGACAAACGGGGTATAAATGTTTTTGAAACACCAAAAAAAGACACGGTAGCTTACGATGGTCTAAGACTTCGCTTAGGCGCGGGGTTTACACAAGGATACCAGAACTTAAAGCACGACAATGGACTGCCCGATCCATCTGGGCTATACGAAATGGCGGGTGGCTTTCCCCTGGCACAAGCCAACTTCAATATTGATGTGCAATTGCACGATGGCGTTCGCCTGAACCTGGTATCATATATGTCATCTCACCACCACAATGAGTTTTGGGTAAAAGGAGGCTATTTACAAATAGACAAAGTCACTTTTCTGAACAGCGATTTCATGGATAAACTTTGGACGAACCTGACCTTGAAAGTAGGTCACATGGAAATTAACTACGGTGATGCCCACTTCCGAAGAAGCGATGGTGGCCATACCCTCTGGAATCCCTGGATTGAAAATAACATCATGGATGAGTTTACTACTGAAATTGGGGGTGAACTTTATTGGCAGAGTAAGGGGATCATTGCCATGATTGCCTTGACCGATGGCGAAATTAAAGGTACCGTAGCAAGTCCGTCAACACCAGACGGAGCCAAACGCAAACCATCTATTTATGGAAAATTAGGATTCGATAAACAATTTACTGACAAATTCCGCGGGCGCTTGACCGGATCATTTTATACTACCAAATCTTCTGAAAGCAACACCATTTTTGGAGGCGATCGAACCGGATCTAACTATCAATACGTAATGGAAAATAGCCCGGTAAGCTTAACTGGCAAGGCTTTCTCTGGTCGTTTTAATCCTGGCTTTTCAGACAACGTTACAACCATTATGATTAACCCCTTCGTAAAATTTGCAGGACTTGAAGTGTTTGGAACCTTTGAATTTGCCAAAGGAGCAAATGCTTTTGAAAATGGTGAGGGTACAAGCTGGGCTCCCACGGGCGATAGAAAGGCTAACCAAATTGCAGTAGACGCGCTGTACCGCATCGGAAAAAATGAGCAGTTCTATTTTGGTGGACGGTACGCCCAGGTAGCCGCTACCGTATCTGAGGGAACATCAGCTCTCACCGCAGGAACACAGTACGATGTAACTATTAATCGAATTGCGTTCGGTGGAGGCTGGTTCGTAACGAAGAACATCCTGATGAAGGCTGAGTATGTCAATCAACATTATGACGGCTACCTGGACACAGGCGCCAATAACAGATTCTATGATGGAAATTTCAAAGGAATCGTAATTCAAGGTTCAATTTGCTTCTAAATGCGAGACCTCTTCAAACCGTTCCGGGTTAACCCGGAACGGTTTTTTTATTTTTAAAAATTATTTTCTGACAAAATCCAAAATCTGGGCGCTCAGTTTTTTTGGATTATCCACACAAGGAAGATGACCCGAACCCGTAATGATCTCAAAGCGAGAGTTCGGAATTAGTTTGCTCAAGCTTTTTACATCAGCCACGGGTGTGGATTTATCTTCGGATCCAACAATACAAAGCGACTGGTGTTTAATCTGCCGGGCTTTCTCTGTAAGATCGGCATCGCGGATAGCCTTGCAAGTTTGAATATATCCTCTCGTGTCGCAGCGGTTCAACATAATACGAATACCATCAACAACACGTGTATTCTCTTGCATAAATGCAGGTGAGAACCAACGTTGAAGAACCAGTTCGGAAATTGAAGCCATTCCATTTTCATTTACCTGTCTAATGCGACCGTTCCAACCATCTGAATCTCCAATTTTGTGACGAGTATCACATAAAATCAGTTTGTCAACCAATTGCGGGTGATGGAAAGCCATCAACTGGGCAATCATACCCCCCACCGACAACCCCACGACATGGCTTCGCTTTATTTCCAGTCCCTGGACCAATTCAATCAAGTCGGCCAGGTAGTGTTCCAGTTGGCAAGTTTCTTCGGTTAAGGATGACAATCCATGACCCTGTTTATCAAAGCGCAACGTATTTCCATGGCGACCTAAAATTTCAACCACTTCATCCCAAATTCTAAAATCGGTGCCGAGTGCATTGATAAAGACATAGGTATCATCTTTATTATTATCAATCCATTGGTAATGCAGATTGACTTTTCCTCCGCTCGATCTTAGAAACGTCATTGCTTCTAAATTTGATTCTTACGACTAGAGTTCAGCCAGCTAGACAGCAGGCTTATCCTTCTTTTCAGTTTCAATTTTATTTTCCTTTGCCGGTTGTGGAGCAACGACTGGTTTCTCACCAATTCTTGCTTTCTGAATTCCAAAAAGCCGATAGGCTAGTAACTTCCCAGCGCCTTCTCGTTCAAGGTCTTCAACACGCAGAGAACCTTGCTGAAAAACCTGGTCACCTTTTTGAACGCTGTATATTATGTCTGTGGCATTTTTCTTCGGTGTAAATGAAACCATAACGGAGGGGGCATCCGATCCACCTTCAAAATTGATATTGCTGGTTTTCAGCTCATCCAAAATCTGTTCATCAGTTTCCGTAACTTTTCCATTCACCTTTAATTGAAACGACATAGTAAGCTCGGTAAATGGCATAAGTTGTGGATAAAGATCATACAACAGCTTAGTATAATTATTTCTTGTATCTCCATCAGAAGCCAAAGCCAAACCCTCATACACCCTGGCCTTTAACAATGTGTTGTATTGATCGTCCATTTCTGGATCCTTCTGAGCGAGGTTGAAATATCGAATTGCTTCTTCCTCGTCATCTTCAGCCAAGTATAATTTTCCTAAAAAATAGTGATAAAATTTTTTCAATCTTGGTCTTTTATCAGTCTCCAATCTCCTTTTATAGATGTCAATAAAATATTCGTTTCCAAATCCGTCTATTACCGACCACACCTCATCAAATGAAATTAGATTTTCTGGAGAGAATATGGAATAAATAACTTGCTCCCGTTCAGGATTTTCAGCAACAAGCGAGGCTAGCAACATTTTGTGATGACGGATTTCGATCGTGTATTTCACCCACCGATACCAGTTGACAGGATTCAGCCAGAAATACCATTCATCATGCTCGAACATGTATTCCTTCTCAAACTGCACCTGGTTGATATAATTAAGCGAAGCAACAGCAAGGTTATATTGCTCTTGCCCCCAGGTGGTGCCAATGTGCAATTCCTGAAAGCGGGCAGCTTTGTTCGTACGATCCTGGCTCTCGGCCGTTAAGCCTTCATAATGCTGCGCGCGAGCAAGACCAATGCAGTGCCAACCATAACCAGGTGTACTCCCCTGATCTTGCAGCACTTTGCTTAGTAAAGTATCGGCTTCATCCGGGTAACCCCGATAAGTATTTAATGTTCCCCGCATGTAATAAAATTCCTTCGTATTTTTTTCCGCACCATCATCGCGACCAGAGGCCTCCTTAAAAAATAAGTCGGCATCTTCGAACTCGGCCATAGCCAGCTTAAAGTTCGCGTAGTTGTTGCTGGAGTACTGGCCATTCTGAATCAGAATGTCGTAATAATAATTTGTTGAGTCGATGTTAAGCAGGTAATCATGTATCATGGCTTTGTAATGATACGTGCTCAGATATTGTCGATTGAGATAGGAAGGATCGAACAAGCCATTGTTGAGTGGCATATCCATTTTCAATTTTCTAATGGCAGAGTCTAAACATAGGTTGGCCGCAGCCACATTTTCCTCAACCGAATTTTTAAGAAAGGAGAAATTTTTAGATGTGTACATCCTGTTCCGATGATAGAGCCAGGCCATAGTATTGTACGAATCCATATTTACCTCCATCTGAAAATTGCGGTCTTTGATGTGGACTAGCACTTCCATAGCCTTATCCTGGTTCTCCACGTTTTGATAACACCGGTTCAGGAAATAAGTGATCAAGCCATAGTGAAAATGATAGCGGTAGTTTTCATTGAACACATTAAAATTATTCGTGCGCGTGCGAAGTCTGCGGTCGTAATCATGTTCAATTTTATCCAGCGCTTTTTGCAATGGGCGGATCGCTTTCCGAAATCCGAGTTCATCGTTAGCCCGAAAGAAAAGATAAGCACCTTCCAACATGTGGCCTACATAATAGGTGCTGTCCCTGCGAATAAAGCTTCGTGCTTTTTCATACGTTTTCACATCCAAAAATGAACCATTGCTCTCGCTGTCAATTTGTTCGCGCACAGTGTTTTGTGCGGATGCCCGCAAAACGCACAGAAATAACAACAAGAATAAAACCGAGGCGCGCATGCTTACTTTTTAGATGAAATGCCCATTTTGGCCAAGCGATTAACTTCCTGATCGACAATCTGATGGAGAGCAGTTTTGGAAGCTTCTCGATTTCTAAAGATCAGACGATGATGAAGCACCGGATGAGCCAGGGCGCGAATGTCATCTTCAATTACGTAATCTCGTTGATTGACCAATGCCCATGCCTTCAAACATTTTATAAATGTAATTCCTCCGCGAGTGGAGCATCCCAAAGCAATATCGCTATGATGCCGTGTGCCATTAACTAATCTCACCAGCCCTTTCAAAAGTTCTGGATGAATGTAGACATTCTCGGCCTCTTTTTGAAGTTGAATAATATCGTTATAGGTGAGAACCTGTTTCACCGTATTTTTTGAATTGACAATTGCCAGGTAGTTGGAATAAATATCAAACTCAACTTCTTCAGAAACGTAACCAAAAGAAATTTTCATGTAAAAGCGGTCGAGTTGAGCAGCCGGTAAAGGATAGGTGCCTTCCATCTCGATAGGGTTTTGCGTAGCAATGGTGAAAAAGAACTGGTCGAGTAAAAAAGTTGCATCTCCCGCAGTAATTTGATTTTCCGCCATACATTCCAATAAAGCGCTTTGCACTTTTGGTGACGCCCGGTTTATTTCATCGGCCAACAGCACATGCGTGAAAAGCGGTCCCTTCTTAAAAACAAAATCTTTTCTTGCTTCATCAAAAATGTGAGAGCCAATTAAATCCATGGGTAATAAATCGGGGGTGAACTGAATTCGCTTAAATGAGACCCCTCCCGTTGAATTATGGAAATCTGCTGCTCCCTCCGAAATGGACTGCGCCAGGGTTTTCGCTAATACAGTTTTACCGGCTCCGGGATTATCCTCCAATAAAATATGACCACGAGCCAACAAGGCAGTGACTACATATTTTATTTCCTGAGATTTCCCACGAATGACCGTTTCAATGTTTTGGGTTAATGACTGAAGTTTAGTTGGGGTGGCCATAGTTTGATTTTTGTAATTTACAGTTTAGAATTTTCGATTTCGATATTCTCGGTATTTATTGGTTGCTGGAAAAATCGACTTGCCCTGAAAAGGTTAAAGTAATTTAAGCCTGCTTTAAAGAAGCCATATTTTTTCCTAATGGATGATCCTGTAGCCTTGGCAAAACGGTTGATAATTTCCTGGTCTTCCGGTCGCACATTCCCGTTGGAATACTTTAATCGTAAGTACATCAGCATAAATTCTTCGAATCCACAATCCAATGTGGGATCAACTCTGGTCTGGGCAAATTCCAATGGAGTTTCGTAAGCGCGTTCCAACCCGGCAACATGGAAACGATAAAGCGCTGCCTGGTAAAGCATATCTGCTTTTTCATTCGGAGTCCGCGCCATTGCTATTCGCACCATGCGATATAACAAATATATTAGCGGCAGTAAAAGTATCAGCAGCAACAAGCCACCGGCAATTTTTCCTGATAGCCAGGCAATTTCCTGCCAGGTCATTTTCTTTTCCTCTTTCTTCAAATTCTTTTTGCCAGTGTTATCATCCTTCTTGTCTTTTTTCTTAGGCCTTATGTGAATTTCATCGGCAATGATGGGTGAAGGAAAAGCGTCCACTTGCCGCTCAATAGAAACACCTGCCCGCGGCTGAGGAACTATCTTGGCTTCATCTTTATAGGAAACAATAATGACAGAATCGCCTGGTGAAATTGCCGAAAACGTAGTATCACGCTCTCCATACAAAAACCGGCAGAGCGATGCATCAATTTTTCGGTTGAATATTTTTTTTGTTTCGTATGGAGTATTGTGAAAAATAAATTCATTGAAAGATGCGTCCAATCTTTTATTGACACTGTCAACTTTTTCAATTTTCGAATTCAGTACCAACCAGGGCTCTGGCGGAGGTAGTGGCGGTGTACCATCCGGTTTTGGCGCTCCTTGCTGATCTTCATTTCCAATGGTCATATCAAAATCCATCCATCCATAACCAGGGAAATAAACCTGCGTCCAGGCGTGAGCCTGACTGGCATAAAACCAATACCATCCTTTGTTTTTGTCGCTCCGGTTAACAGTAGCAAAGCCAGTGGTAAAGCGAACAGGCACTCCGAGGGAGCGGAGCATAAATAAAGAAGCACCGGCATAGTAGGTGCAGTAACCTGCGTGCGTTTTAAACAAAAAGTTGTAAAGCATTTTAGAACTGGGGATGTTCGGATCGTCAACCGCACCCGCTTGCAGTGTATATCGAAAAATCCGTTTGCCATTTTCATTTCGTTCCAAAAAGAAATCGCGAACAGCCAGCACTTTTTCCACCGGGCTTGCATCTGCTGAAACCAGGCCGTCAGCCAGTTTGGCTATAGAATCGTAGATGCCACCCGTGGGATATTGAGTATAGTATTCAAGAAACTTTTTGTCGACCTTGTTGTAGTTGCGGATCTTTTTTAACTCATCATGCCGCTCTTCCTGAAACTCTTCCAATTGAGGGTTAGCAGATATATTATAAACAAAGTAGGCGTTGTTTAGCTCTGATGAATAACAATAAATTTTGTAGGCAGACAAAAATGTTTTCTGAAAATCTTTCTCCACCGGGATGGTTTGAAGAGCGAACACGTTGGTTGGGCCTAACACGGAATGCTTCCACGTATTCTCCGACAAGTATACCTGGGCTTGCACTATTTTTTTTAATTTATCTCCTTTCGATTTTCTTATAATGGATGTGTCGGCAAATGAGTAGTACATCGGCAACTCTGTAGGGTCAACTTCCAATTCATCAAACGAAGGAACATTTACATCGCGGGTAAATGTTTCCCGTACCGGATCGTATTTGGTCAGGTAGTGATAAACAAAATAAATCGGTGCAGGGGAGCCATCCGGAAAAAAATTATCAAGCTTACTACAAAACATAAGCTTGTCACTCTGGCTCATTTTAGAATTCACGCGCATGGTGTCTTTCAGGCGATAACCATCGTCCTTCTTTTCCATCAGGCCATTGCGTTCATCATAGCCGTCTCCCTTGTTAGCGCCATCTTTATTTTTTGCGCCTCGGGCACCCAGTTCTTTCTCAACCGCAACCAGTTGCCCTTTAAACAAACTTTCAGCAACGACAAATGCAAGTAGTATCAACAACACAAACAATCCGAGCCTTACCACCATCTTTCCAGATCTCATCCAATTCAGGTGGATGGGTCCTGATAGTATTGGTGAAAGAAACAACATGTACAAGCCATATACCACCACAGGGGCAATGTGCATCAGAATGTATGGCAAACTAATATCAATCGTATCTGAAATAGAAACTAGGGTGACAACGGAGAGAACGCCAAACAAGATAGCGTACGACCACCGCACGCGTGCCAGCAGAAAACCGAAGACCCAACCAAAAATGAATAAAGTAGAGTAAAGCTGGAATCGTGCTGTCGCATAGAACACATCAAACTCTCCCGGCAGTTTGTTGATTGTTTTCTCGGTTAATACATACGCTATCCACAACAGGATAAATGTGATAACCCATCGAGCTCCATAATAATAGAGTGAATAGGAAACCAATAGAGCAATACCAAAGTATGCGGTTTGAATTTCAATTCCGGTTTTTAGAGCGGTATATGAAAAGTTGAGGAAACGGAGTGTAATGTAACCAATGACAATTGTGGGCACCACAACCAGCACCCACCGGATGAGTAATTGTTGGAATCGGTTTTGTGTAATTTCTAATTTCATTTTTCAGAGCCAATTGTATTCGCTATCCAGCTATTCCCTCTCTTTTTCAGCGAATCCATAATTTTTTTTTCATTCTTCTGCAAGTCACGCCTCAAGGACGAGAGCAACCACGGTTGGCGTAAACGATCCGTGGGATGCTTAGGTGGTTTAAAAAAAATATCTTTAATACTTATTTGAAAGGGCGATGGGATTGCATCCGACAGCTTCACGACTACCAACGGCACATTCGGAGGCAGATTTTTTAAAATAGCGTCAACTTCACTTACCGGAGTTAGGGATGAGACGCATACAAAGGCCGCTTTATTAGGATTCACAAAAACTCCTGCAGGTATATTCTTTTGCCATGAGGCAGCAGTAATTTGAAAAAGTTCATTTTTTCTTTCACTTAACCCGGTCAGTTTAAAAACCTCCTGATCTTGTGGCATGCGTACTTCATAACCATTTTGTTGCAATGCCTCAAATAAATTCCGGACCTGATCCTTGAAAACATTAAGCAACTCCGTTTCAAACACACCACCCTGGAAATTAAATCCATGAAAGTAACTCACATAAAAATAAAGGTGGGAAGCATATGGATCTTTCGTTTCCGGAATACGCACTACCAATTCACCACTTTTGGCATAAATCTTCCAAACAATACGCTGAATGTTATCTCCTGTCTCAAATTCTTTATAATTCACGTGCTCGCCTTCAACCCGCTTTGGTATGTCTATCCGGTGAGTTTGTTCTTCTGTAGCATTGGGTTGGGCTTTGATATTCTGCTCCTTCCGGGGACGAGGTAAAGTATAAAGTTGCTGAATAAACGGAATGGTGACGGGCAATGAAACTAATCCAAGCATATCACAAAAAGTCACTAATGCATTTTCAACATCGTATATGCCGCGGTCGTGTAAAAGTGTCTGTCCGCTTCCGCGAATACCAGAGCGCCACCAATGTTTTGGCTTCGGAATATTTCCATCCAGAATAATTTTTTCAGAAACTCTTTTTTCAGAAAATATCAGGTTCGCATGAATAGTGCCAAGCATAGGTCGTAACACTTTTCCAATTAGAATAATGGTGAGTTGTGCCCAACCTGCTTCAGCTTTCTGACCGTCACCAAGTTTTATTTGTATAGTCACCGATTTATTTTTAATGCATTGTCTAAAATATATCCAGGTCGTAATTGCTGTAATCAGGCTCAATGCGCAAAGCCCAACGAGTGTCCATATTACCAGCTGCAAAAAAACCCTCATCACGAGCCAAAGGTTAGAATCGTCCTGGCCGTATTCATTTCGCAGCCAAACGCTCGCTGCCCATAAAACCACCACAGCCAATAGCAATTGCACCCTGATTCCGGCTTGTTTCGACCAATAGGATGAAATTTTAATTATCGAGGATAGGGAGAATGTGCTCATGAAAAATCGTTTCGAAGAAAACGAAATTATTTTACATAACCATGTATAAACCGGGCAGAAACTGGTATCACAAATCAGGGGTATTTTTGCAAGGTAAATCCATGGCTTGTTTGAAAATTATCGCATTACAAATAAATCAATACACCAGAAAAGACGGTATTTGATTGCAGGGGGAATCTTTTCAAAATTTGAAATAAGCTGATATTTTTTTTGTTTATTCGCCCACTTATTTTCCCAAATTCAACTTCTCTAACTATGCAAAAAATCCAATTCAAAGGTTTAGTGGCGGTGTTCCTCGCATTAGCCTTGATCCGGTGCAGTTCCGACAAAGCATCATCTGGCTCTACAGTTTCTATTTCTGAAAGGAGAGCACAGGAACGAGGTGCAGATGAGGCAGTCGAGAAAAAAATCGATGACCTTATCAGTCAAATGACGCTCGAAGAAAAAATCGGGCAGATGACTCAAATTAATAACTCTAAAATTGTAGGTAAGGCGAACTGGGGCAATGGCACTGACTTGAGTATCGAAATTGCAGTGGATACAGCCAAGCTCGGAAGCATGATAAGAAAGTATCATGTTGGATCATTCTTGAATGGGCAAGCCGTTCCGCCTGCTACATGGTATCAATTTTATAAAGACATCCAGGAGATTAATCTGAAAAACTCCCGTCTGAAAATTCCAATTATATATGGCATTGACCATATGCACGGTCCAAATTATTTGGAGGGTGGTACAATTTTTCCTCATGCTATTAATACAGCTGCTACATACAATAATCAATTTCCGGCAGACATGGCGCACGTTACTGCAATCGAAACAGCTGACCTTGGTCATCAATGGTTGTTCGCACCTGTGTTGGATGTTGCAAGAACTCCTCTCTGGGGACGATATTATGAAGCGCTTGGCGAGTCGCCTTATGTGTCGGCCACTATGGGGAGCATTTTTGTAAAAACTGTTCAAAGCGATGCCGAGGCCGCACCTTACAAGATAGCAGCAACTGCAAAACACTTTCTTGCTTACTCCGATCCCAAGTACGGTTTTGATCGGGGCCCGGTGGATATCTCCGAGCAGGCTTTATATGAATTTCATGTCCCATCCTTTCAGGCTGTAATTGATGCCGGAATAAAATCTGTTATGATCAACAGTGGTGAACTGAATGGAGAGCCGGTGCATGGTTCATCCAGAATTTTAACTACGCTACTGAGAGATGAAATGAAATTCAAAGGAGTGGTCGTTACCGACTGGGAAGACATTATCCGTCTGTATCGCAATCATCGGGTGGCTGCCGATGAAAAAGATGCTACTTATATCGGCATCTCGGCAGGTATCGATGTGGCCATGACTCCATATACAACTGATTTCTGTGAACATTTAAAAGCGCTGGTGAATGAAGGAAAGATAAGTGTGGAGCGAATTGACTTATCTGTTTCCCGCATTCTTCGAATGAAATATGAACTGGGGCTGTTTGAAAATCCACTTCCTCGCAACGATCGTTTCAACCGGGTTGGTTCGAAAGAGAACAGAGCTAAAGCACTTGAGGCAGCCCGCGAATCGATTGTGTTAATGAAAAACGAAAGTACACTTCCATTAACAGCAAATTCCAAAATTTTATTAGCCGGTCCAGTAGCTAATTCAAAAAATGCATTAGCCGGAGGCTGGACTCTTCGTTGGCAAACAACTGATGACAGTGTATTCCCAAAAGACATGCTTACTGTTTATACAGCCCTGCAACAGGAATTTTCTGCAGGCAATGTTTCAATGGCTGCGAATGCTGCTGAAATAAAATCAAAAGCATCTAAAGCAAGTGCAATTGTTCTAGCTCTAGGTGAGATGGCTTATGCCGAAGGTTTTGGAAGTATATTGGATATTTCACTTCCCGAAGACCAGGTGCAACTAGTTGAAGCGGCTCAAGCTACAGGCAAGCCGGTTATTTTAGTGATGATTGGTGGAAGGCCGCGCGTGATCACAAAAATCTATGATAAATGTAAAGCAGTCTTGTTTGCAGGGCTTCCTGGCTTTGAAGGTGCCCAGGCTATCGCTGAAATTTTAAGCGGTAAGGTAAACCCAAGCGCTAAAATGAGTTTTAATTATCCATACTCAGTAAACAGACTTATACCTCACAATCATAAAACCAGCGAAGTAGATTTGGCTCATCAAATCTTTAACCCTATTGCACTTGTTCCCTTTGGTTCGGGCTTAAGCTACACCACATTTGAGTACAGCAATTTGAAACTAAGCGATTCTGTTTTGACCGGCAATCAGTCGGAGATAAAAGCAACTGTGACTGTAAAAAATACCGGCTCGCGCGAAGGTAAAGAAGCCGTGCTTTGGTTTTTGTTTGATGAGGTGGGGAGCATCTCCAGACCTGTTCGGGATCTGAAATATTATGAGAAAGATTTGATCAAGCCAGGCGAATCAAAAGATTTCTCATTTACCATCAGCCCGGAAGCCCAGCTGGCATTTCCCGATAAAACCGGCAAGAAAATTATTGAAGACGGTTATTTTACTTTAATGGTTGGTAATTTGAAAACGAGATTTAAGTTGGAGCGGAAATAATTTTTTAAGAAGTTATAACTCAAACCCCCGAGGCCAAAAACTTCGGGGGTTTGTTTTTTGGCTCCTTTATATTTTACTTGCTCCCTTCCTTCTTATACTCCTCACCTTGCTTCTTAAGCAGAAATTGATGTATGGCCTCTACATCGTCTGCGCTAAGTGAGTTGCTGAAATTCGCCATTCCGTTTTGAGATAAAATTCCTTTTAGCACAATGTCATTGAACAATATGTGCTTGGCTGCGGGAAGTTTGGAAAGATCGGGATGCTGGGATAAATGTTTCTTACCAAAATTTCCGTGGCAGATAAAGCAATAAAAATCATAAAGTGCAGCGCCCTTCTCAATTAATGCCGTTTTAATTTTTGTGTCAGGTGGCTTGGGAGTTTCAATAGGTTTGCGTTGAGGAGGAACGGGGGTTTCTCCGCCACCCAACTTAAAGGCCAAAATCTTTCCGCGGTTTTCATATTGAAAGGCGACAGCATCAGACAGATAGGCGCTGGTTTCAGCACCACCATATCCAGCCATTACCGCCACGTATTGTTCTCCATCTATAACGTAGGTTGTAGCGGCAGCCATAATGCCTATTCCGGTGAATATTGATTTTATTTTTTTTCCGGTATTGGCATCGTGCACGTTGAAATACCCGGTTCGTGTTCCCTGGAAGACTAATTCGGGCGTGGACATTGTTCCGCCATCGGGGCCACCTTCAGTAAATTTCCATGCGGCTTGTTGTTTTACGGGATCATACGCCAACAAACTTTCTGAACGAAGGGTATCTTCAGCTGACTTAACCTGATCGGGAACATTCTTTTTAAACTTAAACATGTTTCCATAATCCAGGTTAGTGTTGTCTACATCCGGCAGCCATTTATAACCTTCAAAAGTTTTAAATACCTGGGGCACAGCACGTTCAGGAATGTAAACCAATCCCGTAGTTGGGTTATACGACATAGGTTGCCACACATGCCCGCCACCCAGATAGGGAACTACCAATTTGGGTTTGTCTTTATACCATTGTCCTTGCTCAGTCAATACAGGTCTTCCCGTTTTTAAATCTACATGACTGGCCCAATTTACTTTGGTATATTTTCCGGCAGAGATAAGTTCTCCTGTAGCTCTGTCGAGCACATAGAAAAATCCGTTCTTCGGTGCCATCATCAAAATCTTGCGGGGTTTGGTTTCGATCTCGACATCAGCCAACACAATATTTTGTGTGGCTGTATAATCCCAAATCTCCCCAGGTGTAGTTTGATAATGCCAAACTAATTTTCCATTGTCGGGATTAATGGCCAGTATGGAAGCCAGAAATAAATTATCTCCGCCCGTTGGACTTCTGAACCAGATAGGATAAGGCGATGCATTGCCGGTGCCGACATAAAGAAGATTAAGTTGGGGATCGTAGGCCGATTCTCCCCATGATGTTCCACCACCTCCACTCTGCCAATGCGAATTCGGGTCCCATGTTTTGGAGGCCATCTCCATCTCCGGACTTTCATAACCATTCTTCGGGTCGCCTGGCACAATAAAGAAGCGCCACTTTTGTTCCCCTGTTTTCAAATCGTATGCTGTGATATAACCACGCACGCCATACTCAGCCCCCGAATTTCCAATCATCACGATAGTACCTGCCACTTGTGGAGGGCTAGTTATAGTGTAAGCAATGGTTCGATCGGTAAAGGTGTCAACACTCCACTGCACCTTACCATCTTTAGCATCGAGGCAAATTAAAAAACCATCGAGCGTTCCTACATAGACTTTTCCTTCCCACACTGCCACGCCCCTGTTCACGGCATCGCAGCAAGCCCTTCGCAAGTAGCTTGGGTCAACTTTTGGTTTGTAAGTCCAGAGTTCTTTTCCGGATCTGGCATCCAGGGCATACACCACTCCCCACGCGCCCGATGTGTACATAATTCCATCCGCCACTATAGGCGTTGCTTCCAACCCCCTTGGTACGTTGCCTATAATAGTTGAGGCATCGTACTCCCAGGCAAAACCGAGGTCGTTCGCATTGGCAGCGGTGATTTGATTCAACGGAGAGTAATGTTGCATCAGTTGATTGCCGCCTAGTGTGAGCCAATCTTCAGGAGCACGGTTCGATAAACGTTCCTGATCAATCCAACCATCCGGCTTTTCCTCCTGGCAACCAACAGCGAAAATGAAAAGCATTAACGTGTAAAATATTTTCTTCATGGGATTGCCGGGTTTGGTTGATTAAAGATAAGTGTAATCATATTACTGATTTGTTAAAATATATGGCCTTTGTTTAAAAGCATTTTAGCTGGGGTCCATCCCAGAATATAACCTGTGGGTAAAAAAGATTTCACACTATATCCTTTGAAATTCATCAGGAGGGGTATTTATTTGCACCCGTAATTAAAAACAATGAACAAAGCGCATCATCACCATTTTCACCATTTTCATCTTACGATGAGTGGCAGGGGTGTTTGATTTTATCATAACCTAACCTATAAAAAGGCTTGCCATTGAAGAGGCAGGCCTTTTTTATTTTAATTGTAAAAAGAGAAAATTAAAAACGAGATATGAATACAACAGTACGATTGGCCGTTCAAAAATCAGGAAGATTGCACGATGGCTCCATTAGTTTGCTCCGCGAAAGCGGTTTGAATATTTCTAATGGAAAAGACCAACTCAAAACCATAGTGCGGAATTTTCCGGTTGAAATATTGTTTCTGCGCGATGATGACATACCGCAATACATTGAAGACCGCGTTGCAGACATTGGAATTATTGGCGAAAATGTTTTAGCTGAAAAAGATAAAACTGTGAGGCTGGCCCAACGCCTGGATTTTGCCAAGTGCCGCCTGTCTATTGCCGTTCCTAAATCAGAAAACTATAATGGCCTGAAATGGTTGGAGGGCAAAAATATTGCAACTTCTTATCCGGTGGTAACGCGGAAATTTTTAACCGACAATAATATTAAAGCCACTCTGCATGAAATCAGCGGATCAGTGGAAATTGCTCCGGGCATTGGTTTGGCCGATGCCATTTGTGATTTGGTGAGTACGGGAAGTACTTTGTTGAGTAATGGTTTAAAAGAAGTCGAAGTGGTTATGCAGTCGGAAGCTGTGTTGATTGCCTCGCCCACGCTGCAGCCAGAGAAAGAGCAAATATTAGAGAAACTCTTGTTCCGCATAAATGCCGTTCAATCGGCCAAGAACAGTAAATATATTTTGCTTAATTGCCCCGATGATGCCATTCCAAAGATCACGAGTTTAATTCCGGGCATGAACAGCCCCACCATTATGCCGCTCGGTCGGAAAGGTTGGTCATCGCTGCACTCGGTGGTGAATGAGAATGATTTTTGGGAAAAAATTGACTTGCTGAAATCGTTTGGTGCAGAAGGCATATTGGTTATCCCGATTGAAAAAATGATCGCTTGATTATGATGACTCTTTACAACAACCCGCCCCGCAGCCAATGGAATAAGCTGTGCAAGCGCCCCGAACTCGAGTTGGAGTACCTCGACTCAACGGTAAAGAATATTTTAGCCCGGGTAAAAAAATCGGGTGATCAGTCACTAAAAGATTTTGCCCTTCAGTATGATAAAGTTCAATTGGATAATCTCCAGGTTTCTGAAGATGAAATTCAAAAGGCCATTTCATCTATTGAGCCCAAACTAAAAGCGGCAATAGAAGCTGCTTATCAAAATATTTACAGGTTTCATAGCGCACAACAAACTCCTTTGCTTGAAGTGGAGACCATGCCAGGCGTAATTTGCAAACGCAAAGTAGTGCCGATAGAAAAAATCGGAATCTATATTCCGGGTGGTTCGGCACCGTTGTTTTCTACTGTGCTCATGCTGGGTGTGCCTGCAAAAATTGCCGGTTGCAAAGAAATTATTTTATGCACGCCTCCATCCGAAAATGGAAGCATTCATCCGGCAATACTTTTCGCGGCAAACTTAACCGGTATCTCAAAAATTTATAAAGTAGGCGGGGCGCAAGCCATTGGCGCCATGACCTACGGCACAGAAACCATTTCGCTCGTAAATAAAATTTTCGGACCGGGAAACCAGTTTGTGACCAAGGCCAAGCAGTTGGTGGCATTGGATGGGATGGCCATTGATATGCCGGCAGGGCCGTCTGAAGTATTGGTGTTTGCCGATGAAGGTGCTAACCCGGAGTTCATCGCTGCAGATTTATTATCACAGGCTGAACATGGTGCGGACAGCCAGGTGATGCTGGTAACCACATCGTCTTTACTTCCTGAAAAAGTATCCAGGGCAATTTCATCGCAACTGGCTCAACTTCCGCGAAAAGAAATTGCTGAGCAATCTTTAGTTAATAGCCGGTGCCTGGTTTTTGATAAGGAGATAGAGTCGTTTGATTTTATTAATTCCTATGCACCCGAACATTTGATCATCAATTGTCAAAACGCAGAAGTAAAATTGGAAAAAATATTCAATGCTGGTTCCGTATTCGTGGGCGAGTTTACACCCGAAGCTGCCGGAGACTATGCATCCGGAACCAATCACACCCTGCCCACCAATGGATTCGCGAAGGCGTATAGCGGTGTATCGCTCAGTAGTTTTCAAAAATTTATTACCGTTCAGCAAATCACTAAAGATGGATTGAAAAATCTTGGGCCGGTAGTGGAAACAATGGCGGAGGCGGAAAATTTAGTGGGTCATAAAAATGCAATTTCCATCCGCATTAAAAATTAGGCAACACTTTACCCATGAAACTTTCCCTTGATCTGAAAACTGAAAGCCCCAAAGCCTGGGTGGATGCGGTAATGGCCGACTTCAATTCTTTTCTTCAAGACCATGCCGACTGCGAACGGAAAGCTTCGGCCATGGCCATGAGCTTCGTGGCTAAATATCCAGACAGACAAGCAATTATCCCCGAACTGATAGAAACCGGAATTGAAGAGTTGCAACATTTTCAGCAAGTCTATGAACTGCTAAAATCGCGTGGTGTGTTGCTTACGCACGAAATTCATGAAGACCCATACATAAAAAAATTATTGGCATTGTGCCGAACGGGCAGAGACGAACGATTTATGGATAGACTCTTGTTGGCTTCAATCATCGAATGCCGCGGGGCCGAACGATTTCGGTTAGTGTATGAAGCGCTGGAACCCGGGGAGACAAAAAAATTCTATCACAACTTATGGGCATCGGAAGCCAAGCACGGAAATATTTTTGTGAAAATGGCCCTTGAATATTTTTTAGAGGCTGACGTTTACAAGAGGTTGGAAGAATTGAATGAGTTGGAAGGGAAGATTGTGTTATCGCTGCCGATAAGAGCCGCCTTGCACTAGGTGGGAATCTTTTACGTTTTTTTACTCTTGTCCCATTTCCTGAATTGAAATAACAACCCAGCGGCATCTAATGGCTTGTTCCCGGCAGGCGAAATTTCTTTCCACAACCATGCAGCACCCACGGCAATGGGAACTTTTTGAAATGTAGAGGAGCTCAACTCGTTAAGTAGTTTCATAATTTGAAAAGCCCCCATCCAAACAAAAAATCTTTTTCGGAACGCTTCATTTGTTGATGTGTTGAATTTTGCTTCCGCTACATTTTTATTCAACTCATGTGTTTCGAAATAGGAAATGAAGGCGGAATGTATCTTATTTTCGTGAAGCAAGGCTATCGGATTTTCATGTTCCCGAAACCGATCGACCAACTCAAAAACTTTTTTCAATTCAATGAACAAGTCAGGGCAGTAGGATAGAAGTTGTTTATTTTGCTCCCACTCCGTCATCTCGCGGCCTGTTCCAAATGGAACACGCTCAGATTTTCTAGAGGATGGATTTACTGTGGTGGTAACTAAATCCCCGAATCCGCCCAATTGAATTATTTTAGTTAGAAAATAAAAATCTTCACCGGCCTTGCGGGTATTCATGCCTCCTTGTTTTTCATAGGCCAAGGCCGAAACAGCCATGGATGAGCCAACGGTTTGAAAAGCATACGGATAGCCGCACCATCGAAGGGCGTTGGTGTAGTAGCGCAGAAAGAGCTCGTAATCAATAATGGCCTCGGCATTTTCGCCAGCTAATGGATGTTCAAAGTAAATGCTGCAACCGTTGGCTTTAGTTTCACGGAAGTATCGCTCAATTTCCAAAATGTAATTTTTCTCCACAGTGCAATCACCATCGAGGCAAACGATCACTCCATCTTTAAATGAACCGGCCTCTTTCAAACGTTTAATGGCTAAATCCATTCCTATTTTTCTGGCCAGCCCAACGCCTGTTTTTTTTGCAGGAAGGTTAAATGCTTCTATGACAATAAATTTCAGTCTTTCTGTATCCAACAAACTTTTGCTGGCCATCAGGGTTCCCAAAATATTTTTGTTTATTGATTTAATATCCCCATCGGCCAGTTCGGAATGATTTACCACCACCAGGCACTCCACATTAAAATCGAAGCCTGAATTTTGTCGTAACGAGTTAAGGGTTTGAATAATTTCCGCCTCCGCCAGGCAAGGGATCACGATTATCAATTTCAGGTTAGTGGGCGGGGTAACCATTTTCTATAAGTAAACTATTAACGATTAACTACTAACGTTTAACTCTTTCAATATTAACTTACGCCAAAATTAATCGTCATGTATTATAACTCCATCATTGAAACCATCGGCAACACACCCATGGTGAAGCTGAACAAAATATTTGAGGGGCTGCCGGGAACGGTGCTCGCTAAGGTGGAATACTTCAATCCAGGCAATAGCACGAAAGACCGTATGGCCTTAAAAATGGTAGAGGATGCGGAAAAAGCGGGTTTATTAAAACCTGGAGGCACTATTATCGAAGGCACGTCTGGAAATACCGGAATGGGTTTGGCTCTTACCGCTGTGGCCAAAGGTTACAAATGCATTTTCACGATGGCCGATAAGCAATCGCAGGAGAAGATAAATATTTTACGCGCTGTTGGTGCCGAAGTAATTGTGTGCCCAACCAATGTGGAGCCAGATGACCCGCGCTCTTATTATTCGGTGGCAAAGAAGCTCAATAAAGAAATTGCAAACTCCATTTATCCTAATCAGTACGACAACTTATCGAATACTGCCGCTCATTTTGAAACCACCGGCCCGGAAATATGGCGGCAAAGTGCGGGGAAAATTACGCATTACGTGGCGTGCGTGGGCACTGGTGGAAGCATGTGCGGCACGTCTCAATATCTGAAAAACCAAAACGATAAAATTATTGCAGTTGGGATCGACACCTACGGTTCGGTTTTTAAAAAGTATAAGGAGACAGGCATATTTGATCGCAATGAAATCTATCCATATATGACGGAAGGTTTTGGCGAGGATATTCTGCCTAAAAACGTAAACTTCAATATGATCGATTTGTTTATAAAAGTTACGGATAAAGACGGGGCGATTATGGCGCGGAGACTTTCGCGTGAAGAAGGTTTGTTTGTGGGCTGGAGCAGCGGATCGGCTGTGCATGGTGCTTTGGATTATGCTAAAGAGCATTTGAAGAAAAACGATATAATGGTGATTTTACTGCCCGACCACGGCACCCGCTATCTCAATAAAGTATTTAACGATCAATGGATGAAAGACCACGGATTTGTGGAGGAGCGAACTTTCTCCACAGCCCGCGACATCATTGCCAGGCGAACCGGAAAAAATAATTTGCATACGATAAATTCGAAATCGAAAATTGAAGATGCCATTTTGCTCATGAACCGGGAGGGCATAGACCAGGTTCCGGTTGTTGAAGGCGGGAATTATGTAGGCACCATTTCTGCGTCAGGATTATTGGAAAAAATTATTCAGCACCCGGAGGCAAAAAGTGAAAAGGTTGAATCAATAATGGACAAACCGTTAACCTTTGTGGCGTTTGATAGTACACTGGATGTTTTATCCTCGATGGTGAATAAAGCCAACAAGGCCATATTGGTGCGCGATGAGGCCGATCGGGTTCATATCATTACCCAACATGATATTTTAAAGGCGATGATGGCTTAAAGCAGGATGATTTCGCATCTTTTAATTTAAAATAACCTTCACCAGGGGCATTGTATTTTCGATTATGAATAGATAAGACCACGCAAAATTTTATATTTATGGGTCAAATTGCCAACCGAACAATATGTTATTTAACAAGAAAGCAGAGCTGAATGTGCTGATCAATCTGGCCGCTATAGACCGGATTATTGATCCCAAGGAAGTGAAGTTGATACATATGATCGGCATGGCCAATGGCTTCTCCAAAGAAGAGGTTGATGAGATGATCAGGCATCCTCAAACCATTATTAACATGGCTGAGATGACAAACGATGAAAAGTTTGAGCACCTCTATTACCTTATTACCCTGATGAAATCGGATGGCAAAATATTTCAAAACGAAATTGATTTCTGCGAAAAAATAGCATTCCGGCTGGGATACCGAAAAGGAGTAATTGCAGGTATGTCGCAATATATTTACAGCGATATCAACGTTCGGGCCGATCGCGATTTGCTCAGGAAAAAATCTGAACAGTATATAAAACAATAGTCTGCCTTAGAATTGCGGGTGCATTCATTTTTGCAACCTGTTCGAATAATTTTCCTTCCGTCCGCGCTCGTGCAATTATAAAAACCCTTCTATTTATTAACATCCAAATCACTATTTTTAAAAGTAAAATAGCGATTTATGAACTACTGGCTCGTAAAAACAGAACCTGAAACCTATTCATGGGAAAATCTTGTTAAAGATAAAACAGGTGTTTGGGATGGTGTGCGTAATTTCCAGGCTCGCAGCAATATGAAAGCCATGCAGAAAGGCGACTTGGTTTTTGTTTACCATACTGGCGATGAAAAAGCAATTGTTGGGATTGCCCGGGTTGCTAAAGATGCCTACCCCGAACCGAAAGACAATGCCTGGACGGCAGTTGATTTAACCGCTGAAAGAAAATTAAAAACTCCGGTTACCCTTGCCCAGGTAAAATCGGATAAAAAACTAAGCAACATGGTTTTGGTTAGGGCAAGCCGCCTTTCAGTGCAGCCGGTAAAGAAGGAGGAATTTGAGTATATCGAGGCGTTGAGTAAGAAATGAATAGACAACAGCAACAGACAACGAATAATAAATGAAGCGCTTGCTTTCCATATTGCTGTTGGCAATTGCATTAATGGGGAACGCCCAGGTATTACAACCTGCGCGTTGGGAGCAAGAAAGTAAATTTGGGGATGATACCTACACAATAATTTCCCTGAAAGCAGAAGGGCTGGCACTAGTAAGGAGTTTGGATAAATTCAAAAACGGAAAAAAAACTTGGGAAGTCATTTTCCTGGATACGGACCTAAACCAAAAATGGACAACCGAATTGGAACTTCAAGACGATTTGCGTTTTGTTGGATTCGAATACACACCGGGAAAAGTAAGCCTGATGTTCAGGCGAAATGATACGGAGGCGCTGAAGGCGGAAATGTTTATGATTGACCTCGCTTCGCGAAATATTCAAACTTCCAAAACCGAGGTGAAATTGCAAGTAAGACTTACTCATTATACGGTAGTAGATGGCAATTCTGTTTTTGGCGGCTATGTTATCCGTGAACCCGTACTGATCATTCACGATCCGGTAAAGAACAACAACATCATGGTGCCCGGTTTTTTTCTAACCGATACAGAATTACTGGATGTGAGACCAAATGGAAATAATACATTCAACATCCTGCTTTCGCAACGCACTATGGGGCAAAAGAAGATTATTTTTCGCACGTTCGACAAGTTGGGAAATATTTTGGTTGAAGATGAAATTCCGATTGATGAAGAGAAAACCATATTGGCTGGGGCTTCCAGTGTGCTGCAACACGATGAGGTGTTAATAGCCGGTGCCTATAGTTTTAATAATGGAAAACAGGCTTCAGGTATTTTCAGTTGCCTGATCGATCCTTTTTCTGAACAAGAAGTGGAATATACCGAGTTTCACCAGCTTCAGCATTTCTTTGATTACCTGTCTGATAAAAAGGCCAGCAAAATAAGGGAGAAATCTACACAACGTGAGAATTACGGAAAACCTCCAGAGTTTAAAACCAATATTGGAATTCACAGGATTGAAGAGTTTAACGGAGGTTTTGCTCTTTTTGGTGAGTCATTTTTGGTCTCTTCCGCAAGTACAACAAGTGCATTTTCCAGCCCCTACTATAATCCATCAAGATCCTACGGATATCCATATTCCTTCTCACCCTATTCAAGCCGGTATTACAACAATCCGTATTCCTACTCACCAACCACAACTGTTGAAGAAATGCGCATGACCGAAGGTTTTGTAATAGGTTACGATTTTAAAGGTAAGCGACTGTGGGATTATGCCATTCCAATGGAAGAATATAGAACAACAGGACGCGACCAGGTGTCGGATTTTACAATTCGTGAAAACGTTCCTCATTTTTTATATAAGGATGAAGACAAGTTGAAATTTTCTAACCACGATACAGACACCCTTGAATTAAATCAGGCCATGGCTATTCCAATCAAATTAAAAAATGAAATGGAGGAGGCTAAATCGAACGATGAATCGGAAGGAAATGTGCGGCATTGGTATGGCTCCTCCTTTTACGTATGGGGCACACAAACTATAAAATCTTTAAAATCCAAAGGTGGAGAATCTTCGCGAAGAGTATTTTTCATTAATAAAGTTACCGTTGATTAAAATTGCTTGTTTATTCCTCGTCTTTTCCTTTACTACAAGCGCACAGGTTATTCAAACAGCGCGGTATGAAATTCCGGTATTTGGTGATTATCCAAGCTTCAGCGCATTGCCTTGGGCAGAAAATGGCCTGGTGCTATACCGGAGAACGGAACATACCAAAATGGATGCTCTCCAATTCATCAAATTAGATTCTACCCTGCAAGAAAACTGGTCTGCATCTATTGAAGTACCCAAACAGCTTAATCTTATTTTTTCAAAGGGGCATGGCAACAAAGCTTACTTTTTATTCAAGCCTAAAAATTCTTTCGGAGATTTTCAGTTGGTCTCACTTAGTCCAGACTCCGCCTCCAGCGCTGTTTATACGATCAAAAATGTTATTCCTTTCAACCCAACTTTGTTTGAGGTAGGCAACCAGTCTCTGATTGTGGCCGGGTATTTTAATTATCGCCCTGTGGCCATTCACTTTTCCATGGTTACCGGTTTAAGCAAACTGCTGCCTGGTTTTTTTAACGACCCGGGTGAACTTGATCAACTCGTAATAAACGAAGATGAAACTATTGATGTGGTGATTAACATGCGGAATGCGGATCGAAGAAGAAGTCTCTGGGTTATGAATTTTTCTTCGGATGGATCGTCTTTAAAAAACACGATCATCAATCCGCCACCCGATAAGCACCTGATTTTTGGAAGGATGGTGAAGACGAGCGGTGATTCTTCGGTAATTGCTGGCGTGTATGGAAGAACTCCTGAATTCTCACGCGGGGTTTATATAGCAATAGTAAATAAGGCAGGTGAGTATACCGTTCGATACTACAACTTTGCAGAACTTAAAAATTTTTTCAAATACTTGCGTGCACCCAGGCAACAGCGGATTCAGGAAAGAATTGACCGTAAGAAAATCAAGGGAAAAAAAATCCGATTTAATTATCGCATTGCAGTGCATGAGTTTGTTCCCTATCATGATCACTACCTGCTGCTGGGCGAAGCCTTTTTCCCGGTTTATAAAAGCAGTGGTTACGGAGCGTATCGCGCTTCTCCGGTTTACTACGGACGATACTATTCCCCTGGCGGTTGGCAACAAAGCGGGTTAGTGTTCGATGGATATCAATACACTCATGCCGTTACCATCGGCATTGCAAAAGATGGCCGCTTACTGTGGGATAATAGTTTTGAAATAAAAAACGTAAAAAGCTATGAACTCAATCAATACGTGCACCGGTTACAGGGCAAAAACTTAAACCTACTCTATTCATTCGATAATAAGCTGTACTCAAAAATTATTCAAGGTACAAATGTGATTGAAGGTAAAAGCCAAGGCCAGATGCAGAGCATGTTTGAAGGAGACATTATTAAATCTAAATCAACAACTAATCACAAACTGGAATATTGGTATGGGAAATATTTACTTTCCTTTGGGGTTCAGGAAATAGAAAATACCAAAACGCAAGGTGTACCCATTAGCCGGAAAGTATTTTTTGTTAGTAAAATTACTTTCAAGGAGTAAATAATTTTTGTGACTTATTCTTACGTTTTCAATTCTACTTATGATGAAATATATTCCTTTGATACTTTTGGTTTTAGCGAACTCATGCGACAGTAAAAAGGCCTCTGAAACGGCCATCGGCCTTCCGGGAAAAATAAATATTGTGATGACTCCCGAACTTTGGGACGGACCGGTTGGTAAAAGTGTGGATAGCATCCTCACCCAGGAAATGACCGTATTGCCCAGGCCAGAAGCGATTTTTAAAATTCGCCATGTTGACCCGGAGAATTTGAACAGCGCGATGAAGCAAACCCGCAATCTGATTTTTGCTTTTACGCTGGATGATCAGTCAGTTAAATCCGAAAAGATAAAGAGAATGCTAACAGCCGAAACCATCAAACAAATGGGGCAGGACACTGCAATCTTTATGAAAGGCCTGCCTGATGTCTACGCCAAAGGCCAGGAAGTGGTCTACCTGTTTAGTCGGGATGAAAAAACTTTAGCGCAAAAAATTAAAAAGAACGGACAGAAGCTTATAGACTATTTTAATTATAAAGAGCGCGCACGACTTTCCAAAGGCCTGCTGAATGCTGGTTCAACCAAAGCACTTTCAGAGTTGTTGGAAAAAGAAAGGCAATTTTCGATTAAGATTCCATTTGGGTATCGCGTGGCAGAAAATAAAGACGAGTTTGTGTGGCTAAGACAAATTAACCAGGCAGACGATAAAGATATTTTTATCTCCAGGAAGAAGTACTCCGCACAAGACGATTTTAAAAAAGAAAACATAATCAAATTTCGTGATGCCATGTGTCGCAAATATTTATTTGAGGACCCGGAGCAAGACGATTCATATTTACTTACGGAAACTGGCGTTGAAGGCAAAGAAGTTCTTACGCGTGAAATTAATTTTGAAGGTCGCTATGCAGTAGAAATGAAAGGATTGTGGCGAACCAATATTTTTACGATGGGCGGCCCATTTTTAGGATTTGCTTTTGTCGATGAAAAAAAAGGTTATTTCTATTACATCGAAGGGTTTACCTACAGTCCATCAAAAGATCAACGCGAAATTATGCGGGAACTTGAAACCATTCTCTATTCGTTCAAAACGAAGTAATCCGGCATATCCAATTTCCGGTATTCAGCATCGGACATCTTGAGTAAAATGCTAAATTGGCATTTCAAATAACTCTGTAGACATGTCCATCAAAATAAAGAAAGAAGATGCGCTGAATTACCACACCAAAGGACAGCCCGGCAAGATTGAGGTTGTGCCCACCAAGGTGCTAAGTTCTCAACTTGATTTGGCCCTGGCCTATTCACCCGGAGTGGCCGAACCGTGCAAAGAAATTGCAGCGGATGTATCGAGTGTCTATAAGTACACAGCTAAAGGAAACCTGGTTGCCGTTATTTCCAATGGCACGGCCGTGCTTGGATTGGGCAACATAGGGCCGGAGGCTTCAAAACCCGTGATGGAGGGCAAAGGCGTTCTGTTTAAAAAATTTGCCGGGATTGATGTGTTCGATATTGAGATCAATGAAACCGATCCCGATGAGTTCATCAAAATTGTAAAATCGCTGGAACCAACTTTTGGTGGCGTAAACCTCGAAGACATAAAAGCTCCCGAATGTTTTAAAATTGAAACGGAGCTTCGTGCTAAAATGAACATTCCCATAATGCACGATGACCAGCATGGCACAGCTATTATTTCTTCAGCTGCCTTGCTCAATGCCTGCGAAATTGTAGGAAAGCAAATATCTGAAATAAAATTAGTTGTGAACGGGGCAGGCGCTGCAGCTGTTTCATGCACAAGGCTGTACCTCGCGCTTGGCTTACGTAAAGAAAATCTGGTTATGTGCGATAGTAAAGGGGCTATCCGGAAAGACTCTCCTAACCTGGATTCCATCAAAGCTGAATTCGCTACTTCAAGAAATGTTAGAACCCTTCAAGAAGCAATAAAAGGAGCCGATGTCTTTGTAGGATTATCTAAAGCTGATGTATTGAAGCCGGAAGATATTATGGCCATGGCCAGGGATCCTATCGTGTTTGCACTCGCCAATCCTAATCCGGAGATCGAGTATGAGGTTGCAAAAAAGACTCGCAAAGATTTAATAATGGCGACCGGAAGGAGCGATCATCCTAACCAGGTGAATAATGTTTTGGGCTTCCCTTATATTTTCCGCGGGGCGCTGGACGTGCGGGCAACAGAAATTAATGAGGAGATGAAACTTGCTTCCGTTCACGCGATAGCCGCACTTGCCCGTGATCCGGTACCTGATATGGTATTCAAAGCTTACGGCACAGGGAATATTCAATTTGGAAGAGAATACCTGATACCCAAGCCATTGGACCCAAGATTGATAACGACCATTGCTCCGGCCGTAGCTAAAGCTGCGATGGAGTCGGGTATGGCTACACTGCCCATAACCGATTGGTCAAAGTATCAACAAGATTTGCTCAAACGAATTGGCATTGATCAAAAACTGGCAACCAAAATTGTTGAGCGGGCAAAGAAAAATCCAAAGCGGGTTGTTTTTGCTGATGCGGACAACTATAAAATTTTAAAAGCGGCCCAGGAAGTTTATGACGATGGCATTGGCTTTCCAATTTTATTGGGTAACCGGGCAGAAATTGAGCGACTGAAAGTTGAACATAAAATTGATTTGAACAGTTGCCCGGTGGTTGATCCCGAAGAGGACTTGGAGAAACTCAATCTGTTTGCTCGTAAACTTTTTGAAAAACGTCAACGCAAAGGACTCAATCTCCCTGATGCGATAGAGCAAATGCATGAACGTAGTTCCTTTGGTGCCATGATGTTGGAGGTAGGCGAGGCTGATGCCATGATCTCCGGCCTTACCCGCGATTACTCCAAAACGATTTCACCAGCGTTACAAATTATTGGCATGGCACCTGGTGTTAAGCGCGTAGCCGGCATGTATATTTTAATGAATAAGCGAGGCACATTCTTTTTGGCAGATGCCACCGTAAATGTAAATCCTTCTTCCACTGAGCTGTTTGAGATTATTCGAGTAACGACAGAGGGAGTACGTTTTTTTGATGTGGAGCCAAGAGTGGCTGTGCTGTCTTACTCTAACTTTGGTTCAAGCAAAGGCGATATACCGGAGAAGACCCGTGAGGCCGTTCGACTAACAAAAGAAAAATACCCACAATTAATTATTGAGGGCGACATTCAGGCTAATGTGGCGCTTGACACCAATCTTCAAAAGGAGATGTATCCGTTTAGTGCTTTGGCTGAGAAGGGAGCGAACACATTTATATTTCCTAACCTGGAATCAGGTAACATTGCTTACAAACTGCTGATGGAAATTGGTGGAGCGGAAGCAATCGGTCCGATTTTGCTGGGCATGAAAAAACCTGTGCATATTTTGCAACTGGGATGCTCCATAAGAGAAATTGTGAACATGACCGCCATTGCAGTGGTTGATGCGCAGTTTTATGAGAGGAAGATGCAACCATCAAATGTTGGTTGAGAGTATTCAATTATTGATAGCCAACCAATCACGATCAACTAAATATTAAATGATTTCCTTCCTGAAAGGTAAACTTATTCACAAAGAACCTGCGTTCGTTATTATTGATGTGGGAGGCATTGGATACCAGGCTATGATCTCACTTAATACTTTTTCTGAAATCAAAGACAAGGAAGACATCAAGTTGTTCACTCATCTGCATGTTCGTGAAGATGCTCATATTTTGTTTGGCTTTTCTAATGAGCAGGAAAAGGGTATGTTCCTTAACCTGATTTCGGTTAATGGTGTTGGCCCCAGCACGGCTATGATGGTGCTTTCTTCCATGTCGCCAAATGATTTGAGAAATGCAATCTTGCGTGAAGACTCAGCCACACTGCAAGCGGTGAAAGGCATAGGCGGGAAAACCGCTCAACGGTTAATTTTGGAGCTCAAGGATAAAGTAAAAAAAGAAGCGATAGACTCGACTACCCAATCCGGGGGAAGCCAATACAATACCATGCACAGGGAAGCGTTAACTGCCTTGATGACGCTCGGGATAAGTAAGGCTGCGGCAGAAAAAAGCATTGATGCCGTTCTGAAAAAATCAGGAAATAGCCTTAGTTTGGAGGATTTAGTTAAAATGGCCTTAAAAACCGCCTAACCTACGATTGGCTACTTCGATACGGAAAATTCAGTTCATAACCGGACTGGGCCTGCTTGTTTTGGCAGGCTTGGCAGGGCCTTCTGTTTTTGCTCAAAATCAGCCTGATACTGTAAAAACCATATTGCCCGATTCGGTTGAGCGTGCTTTATACCCATGGAGGCCAAACTATCGTGCACGCGATCGATATGGTGATCCTTTCTCTAACTACACCACCGTTTCTCCTTTTTATTTGAAAGACCCGCCAGGCCTTAAGCGGAATATTGAGCTTGACACGGGCATGCGCTACAATGTGTACGAAAAAATGGGCAAGCTGAATTACCGGGCACCCTCGATCATGACGTTTGAAGAGTATTCCCGATATACCGATGGTCTCTTAAAGAAAAGTTATTACCAGGCGAGGAGCAAAAGCCTGGATGGGGAAAGCGCAGTGAGCGGCCGTGGCCTTATTCCTAAACTTTATATGAGCCCGGTGCTCGATCGGATTTTTGGAGGCAGCTATGTTGAGCTGGTGCCACGCGGTTTTGTGACGTTGGATTTTGGTGCGTCCTTTCAGAGAATTCAGAACCCGGCCATACCAATCCGCCAGCAGCGAAATGGTGGCTTTGAATTTGACCAGCAAATTAATTTATCCGTCACCGGGAAAATAGGGGAGAAGATGAAAGTCACCACCAATTTCGACAACAACAACTCTTTCGATTTTCAAAATCAAATGAAGGTGGAGTACACCGGCTTTAAGGAAGATATTTTAAAGAAGCTGGAAATTGGGAATGTAAGCCTGCCGCTTAACAACAGCCTGATTTACGGAGCGCAAAATCTTTTTGGTATTAAAGCGCAAATGCAGTTTGGAAAATTATTCATAACCAGCATTGCCACCACGCAACGGGGCAAGCAATCGAGCATTAATGTTTCAGGCAGCGGCAACGGCACATCGCAAGGCAGGCCGTTTGAAATAGTGGGCTCCAACTATGATGAGAACCGTCACTTTTTTCTTAGCCAGTTCTTCCGCGATAATTTTGAGGGTTGGCTATCTACTCTCCCCCAAATTTACTCTGGCGTTAATATAACCCGCGTGGAAGTGTATTTGGTAAACCGCAATAACGACACCCAAACCATCCGCGATATCGTGGGCTTTATGGATATGGGTGAAACCGACAAGATTTATAACGACACGGTTAATATTTCCACTGGTGTGTATAAAGGCTCACCTTCTTTCAATGGGGCCAACAACCTATTTTCTTTTCTTAACACAAGAACTGGAAGCTTAACTGATGACCTGGAAAGAGCCGGGTTTGTAGCCGGAACCGACTTTGAAAAAATAACCAGCACACGAAAGCTGGCTACCTCAGAATACTTTATTAATAAAGAGTTAGGATATATCACGCTTCAGCGAAAGCTGCAAAACGATGAAGCACTCGCTGTTGCTTACGAGTACACGTACAATGGTCGGGTTTACAAAGTGGGTGAACTTTCGGAAGAATATTCCAACTTAGATGAGTCGGATGTTATTTTCATGAAGCTTCTTCGGCCTCGCAAAATTAACATCAAGGATAAAGCAGGAAAAATTATTCCCACCTGGAACCTGATGATGAAAAACATCTACAACCTGAATGTTACCCAGCTTACGCGGGATAATTTTCAGCTTCGAATAATTTACAGAGATGACAGAACCGGTATAGACAACCCACAATTGCAGGAAGGCGATATTTCTAAAACCAAACAGCTTATCCAGGTATTTGGCCTCGACCGGTTAAACCCATACAACGATCCTCAACCCGATGGCAATTTCGATTTTGTAGATAAAATCACGGTGAACACGGAAACCGGTTTGATTATTTTTCCAAGGCTTGAACCGTTCAATTCTTCCTTGCGGGAACTTTTCAACCAGGAACCCAATCCGGTAACAAAACAATATCTCACGCAGAAATATGTTTACGATACGCTTTACCATACCACCAAAGCCGAAGCCGAGCTGGTAGCCACTAAAAATAAATTTTGGATTACGGGCACATTCAAAGCCGGATCCGGAAGAGATATTATTATTCAGGGCTTTAATATTTCACCCGGTTCAGTTAAAGTATATGCAGGTGGAACTCCATTACAAGAGGGCTCCGATTATACAGTGGATTATACGTTTGGGAAGGTAACGATATTGAATGAAGGTGTGCTCAGCTCAGGAAAGGACATTAACGTTACCTACGAACAGCAAGACCCTTTTTCTTACCAAACACGTACGCTGCTTGGCTCCCGTTTCGATTATAAAATAAGTGACGATTTTAATGTAGGAGCGACAGCGCTATATTACAACGAACGTCCTGTTATCAGTCGGAATATTATTGGCACCGAACCAGCACGAAATTTTCAATATGGTGTTGATTTAAACTACCGAAAAGATTCAAGGGTGCTCACAAAAATCGTTGATGCCCTGCCTTTCATCCAAACAAAAGAAAATTCAACCATAACGGTAAACACTGAGTTTGCTCAACTGCTACCGGGCACATCCAACATAGTTGAGGGAACCGGAACCTCTTTTATTGATGACTTTGAAACTACAGCCACGCCTTACAGTCTGCAAGCGGTAAATAGTTGGAAACTGGCGGCTATCCCCAAAGACATCAATTTTGATGAAAGTCCTGGATTTGTGCCGAATGATATTAGTGCCGGCTACAGGCGGGCGAGGTTGGCATGGTATCAAATAGACAACTTGTGGTATCGTGAAAGTAGCCGGTATAAACCGGATTACTTGAGTACCGATAAAGTGAACTCAAACCAGTATACCCGCCTGGTGCAACAGCAGGAGATATTTCCAGGCCGCGACCCTCAAACCGGTAGTTTTAATGAACCCATTTTCGATTTGGCCTATTACCCGCAGGAGCGCGGGCCCTACAATTACAATCCGCAGGATTTAAACCCGGACGGTACCTTTTCAAAACCCAAACAAAACTGGGCTGGTATCACCACCGCCATCAGGAATGAAGTGGATTTCGATAAATCGAATATCGAATACATTGAATTTTGGATGATGGATCCATTTGTGGACGAGGTAGATGATGGGATAAACCCACCCAAAAAAAATGACACCGGTGGCAAACTCATATTTCACCTGGGCAGTATTTCTGAAGATGCCACACGCGATGCTAAGCATGGCTTTGAAAATGGCTTGCCAAAAGATGGCGTTACCAGTGCCGGTGGAGTAACCGAAACCAATTGGGGCTATGTCACCACTCAACAGTATGTAAATAATGCTTTTGAAAATAGTTCAGCTTCAAGACCCAATCAGGATGTAGGTTTAGATGGGGCAAGCAACACAACTGAGTCAACTAAGTTTAGTCAATTCATAACCGATGTTAAAACTGTTGTTACAGACCCTGCGGCAGTGGCTAAAATTGAGCAAGACCCATCGGCCGATGACTTTGAATATTTCCTTAGTTCGGTGTTTGATAACGCGGGCAGAGAGGTTGGACTCTTAGAACGCTACAAAAATTTCAATGGCACAGACAACAACTCTCCAATCGGTAGTAACTCCGATGACTTTCCCCAATCCAACTATACCACGCCTGATAATGAAGACCTGAATGCTGACAACACGTTGAGCGAATTGGAGGAATATTATTCCTACACCATAGATTTAAAACCCAGCCAACTGAAAGTGGGGAACAGATACATTGTGGATGCCATTAATCACAATGATGCATTAGCTGGCCCCACTACCTGGTATCTTTTTCGAATTCCTATCCGCCAGTTTCAGGATAAGGTTGGCGATATCAATGGCTTTAAATCCATCCGCTACATCCGCACTATTCTCACGGAATTTGAAGAGCCAATAATTTTGCGCCTGGCCAATTTCAGGTCGGTGGGCAACAGGTGGAGGCGCTATGCAGGCAACCTTGAAGATGCGCGCTTTGGTAAACCGTTAGAACCCAATCTTGATAATTTTTCGGTTTCAGCGGTGAACGTAGAAGAGCACAGCAGAGGAAACAACATAAAGCCACCCTATGTAACACCATTGAAACGCGATCGCGACAACACCTCAACAACTCAACGCAGGCTTAACGAGCAATCGGTTCAAATGTGTGTAACTGACTTGCAGGATGGGGATGGGCGTGCTATCTATAAAAATTCATCCTTCGACTTTTTTAATTATGGTCGGGTAAAAATGTTTTTGAGTGCCTACGGGCCAAACGTACAAAGTGGGGAGCTCACAGCGTTCCTTCGTCTTGGAACAGACTTCGACCAAAATTATTATGAAGTTGAATTGCCATTGCAAATTGTTGACCCCAGTGACCCCAATGTTATGGCTGGAATTGAATCGGCTATATGGCCGTTAGAAAATAATATAGACCTTGATCTGAATGAACTTTACGCATTAAAAGCCCAGCGCGACCGCGAAGGTTTTTCACTCGACCGGCCCTACCCAAGTTCCGGGCCACGAATGGTTGACAGCCGTCAGGGCATTCGCTTGCTTGGCCGCCCCGATCTAAGCCAGGTTAAGTTAATGATGATTGGCGTGCGCAATAAAACAACTACCGACAAGCGGGCATTCAATGTTTGTGTTTGGGCAAACGAGTTGCGCCTCACTGATTTTGACCGCACCCCCGGTTGGGCACTCAACGCGGTGGCAAGCACCAAACTGGCCGATTTGGGAACAATAAACGGATCGTATAAACATATTTCGTTTGGATATGGCGGTGTACAATCAAAAATTTATGAGCGCACGCGGGGCGTGACCAACGCATATGATGTTGCCATGAACATGAGCTTAGACAAATTGTTGCCCAAATGGACCGGCTTGAAAATTCCCGTCTACGCCAGCTTTCAGAGAACAGTTATTGATCCTAAATATGACCCAGCCAACCCCGACACGCGGCTGGCGGCCGCACTCAAATCGTTTAACACCGATGCGGAGAAGGATGCTTATTTAAAAATTATTACCGATACCGAAACCAGGCGAAGTTTGAACTTCACCAATGTGAGGCGTGTGAAGCTGGACCCCAAGGCCAAGCAGCATATTTACGATATCGAGAATTTCTCATTTACGTATGCGTATAGCGAGGCCACGCGAACCAATTTTAATTTGCAGGAAAATACACAACGAAACATTCGCGGTGGTTTGGCCTGGCAATACTCATCCAAATTCCAGGGGTTTGAACCTTTTAAAGATGCCAAGTGGACCAAACCCAAAAGCCTTCAACTGATTAGGGATTTTAATTTTAACCCTGTGCCTACGTCTATATCGATTCGCGGAGATTTGGACCGATCGTTCAATAAAATTGTTTATCGAAATGCATCGGCTGAAGTGAGCAGTTCAATTCCCAACTTTCAAAAATATTTTGTGTTCAACCGTAGCTACAACGTTCAGTGGAATTTAGCGAAGGCTCTTTCTGTCGACTACAATTCCCGGGCAACCGCAATCATTGATGAACCCGATGGAGACCTTGATACAGACTCCCTGCGGCAAGTGGTGAAAGACAATCTCAAAAAATTAGGTCGGACCAAAAACTTCGAGCAGAATCTTACGGCCAACTATACATTTCCATTTGATAAAATACCGGTCGTTAACTGGATTGGTGCCGACTATCGGTTCAATGTGGGTTATTCGTGGCGTGCCGGGCCTTTGGAAAAAGTAGATTCACTTAAGCTGGGCAACATTATTCAGAACAGCAACGATATGGCCTTAACCGGTAAGCTGGATTTTGTGAAACTATATAACAAAGTAAAATTCCTGAAAGGCATCAATACACCCAAGCGCCCTCTGACTACCCAGGAGAAAGCAAAGCTGGCAAAGGCCAAACCCGATACCGTAAAAAAACCTCCTGACCTTTATGCCATTAAGGGAATTTTAAGATTGCTAATGTCGGTGCGTAATGTAAACGGAACCTATAGCTTAACGCGTGGCACTGTGTTGCCGGGCTTTCTTCCTACGCCAAAGTATTTGGGGATGGATGAGGTTTTCAATGCGCCCGGTTGGGGGTTTGTTTTTGGAAGCCAGGATCCGAACATCCGCTTTAAAGCTGCGAGCAACGGATGGCTTACCACCAACCACAGACTCACCACGCCTTTTATACAAACACAAAACAGAGACTTGGGCATGAAAGCCAATCTGGAACCGGCATCGGAATTAAAAATACAGTTGGATGTGAAAAAGAATTCTACTTCATCCTTCCAGGAAATTTTCAGGTTTGATAGCGTGGGATTTTCATCGCTCAGCCCCAGCATGTCGGGGTTATATAAAGTTTCTGCGCTCACCATAAAAACCGCTTTCAGCTTTAAAAATAATGCAAGTGTGGATTCAAAAGTTTTTCACCAGTTTGAAAAAAATATTGAGGTGATGCAACAGAGGTTTTCGACTTCTACCGGTAACTCGTATGAAGAAAAATCGCAGGACGTTTTGATTCCCGCGTTCATAGCAGCCTATACCGGAAAAGATGCGAATTCAGCCAGCTTATCGCCTTTTCCGAATATTCCTTTACCCAATTGGCGGGTTGATTATAGCGGGCTGTCTAAGGTTGAGGCATTAAAAAGTGTCTTCCAATCCGTTACGTTGTCACATGCCTATTCATCCAATTACTCGGTTATGAATTTCACTAACTCCCTTGAATATGCTTCGATTGGGCTGGATGTTCCCCTGGAAGATTACAACAGTAAATATTTTGCCTCGGTGCCCAACGCACAAGGCAGCATGATACCCATTTATGTAATAAGCCAGGTGATGATATCCGAACAATTTGCCCCGTTGATTGGAGTGAGTGTGCGCACGCAAAGTAAGTTAACGATGCGCCTCGACTATAAAACCAAACGCGACCTGGCGCTCAATGTTTCTAACTCGCAGGTGACGGAATTGGCCAGTCGGGATATTTCGGCTGAGGTAGGATTTACCAAAAACAATATGAAACTGCCTTGGCGGGATAAAGGCCGCATCATCACCATAAAAAATGATGTTACGTTTAGAATGAATTTGAGCTACACCAACAACCGAACAATTCAACGAAAAATATTAGACGTAAACACCATTACTAATGGAAACGTTAATTTTCAACTGCGTCCAAACCTGAGTTATGTAGCCAACCAGAAACTCACTACGCAATTTTATTACGAATATAATTTCAACAACCCACTGGTGAGCAGTTCATTCAAGCGCACCACTACCCGGTTTGGGTTTAAGGTGTTGTATAATTTAGCGCAGTAGTTGTTGCTTGTTGGTTAATCATCATCACTGGTAAATACCATTCAACACGCCTGCTAATCTTATTCCCGCTTCCAGGATTCTACGCTTCACAGTTCCAAAATTTTTGTAAGTGTATTTGTACCCCAGGCTTCCATCGCCAATACTATAAGCCTGGCTGCGCAGCGCCATAGATTCTTTTACCCAATCGTGAACATCCGACTTCTGTAGTTTAAGGATTGTTTCTTTAGATGGCTTGCCAACTGCATCGGCCAGTTCGGTATAGCTTAAGCGTGTTTCATCAATCATTTCATAATCCCACACGCGGTGCAAATTCGTATCAACCCCAAACCATTTGATGCGCACTTTTGCACCGCCACTATCATCGCAACAGCCCACGTGCAGGGGCATGTGAATATCGGCAATCAGGTGCACAAGCATTTTAACATACTCAGTTTCTTGTTTGGCCGAAAGCTTTTTGGATTTGAGGGCCGCGATTAGCCTTTCAATAGTCATGATGGCATCGCCTTTCGGATTTTTAGGTGAACTCTCATACGTCTGGCCGGTCTCGATTGTTACCCAATGCCAGGCAGCCATGTCGGCATACAGGGAATCCGACCGCACATCATCCATCCACGTGCCAACCATGGCTACCGATTCCCCACCCAATATTTTTTCCAATTTTATTTTTACCTCCGGCAACAAATTGCGTTCGGCAATCAAGCCCACGGCACGGTGGCCGGTGCCGCCCCAACCGAAGCAGGTTTGGAAGGTCAGTAAATAAATGAATGCCAACAGATTCTTTTTCAAGGGATGTGAAATTTGCATCGTACAAATTTCACTCATTAAACGTTGCGGATGAAAAAGCCTTATAAAAATTATTGAGGAAAAGACTCCATCGGTTATTTCTGCTATTTTCGCAGCTTAATAACTAAATTCCTATGAGCTCCAACCGCCCCATTTCTGATTTTATTGAAAAAAATTATTTGCACTTTAATGCCGCAGCGCTGGTAGATGCCGCTAAGGGATATAAAACCCATGTGGAATCGGGCAAGAAAATGATGGTGACTTTGGCGGGCGCCATGAGCACAGGGGAGTTGGGCATCAGCTTTGCGGAGATGATACGGCAAAACAAAGTTCATATCATCTCTTGCACAGGGGCAAATTTGGAAGAAGACATAATGAATTTGGTGGCTCACTCGCATTACCGGAGAATTCCAAACTATCGCGACCTTACTCCTGAACAGGAGTGGGATTTACTTCAAAATCATTTGAACCGCGTTACCGATACGTGCATTCCCGAGGAGGAAGCATTCCGGAAACTTCAAAAACATTTATATAAAGTTTGGAAGGATGCCGAAGACAAAGGTGAACGGTTATTCCCGCATGAGTTTATGTTCCGCATGTTGAACAGTGGCGATTTGAAAACCGAGTACGAAATAGATCCCAAAAACTCATGGATGATCGCAGCCGCAGAAAAAAACATGCCCATGGTTGTGCCGGGGTGGGAAGACTCCACAATGGGAAATATTTTTGCTTCGTATGTTTTCAGTGGTGAATTGAAAGCCTCGACCATGAAAAGCGGAATTGAATACATGGCCTGGCTCGCTGATTGGTACATTAAAAATTCAGGAAAAGAGGGGATTGGGTTTTTTCAAATTGGCGGAGGCATCGCAGGCGATTTTCCCATATGCGTTGTGCCTATGCTTCATCAGGATTTAGAAATGGACAATGTGCCCTATTGGAGTTATTTCTGTCAGATAAGCGATTCGACTACCAGCTATGGTTCATACTCTGGTGCTGTGCCCAATGAAAAAATTACATGGGGAAAACTAAATGTTGATACTCCTAAATTTATTGTTGAAAGTGATGCCACTATTGTTGCTCCATTGATGTTTGCCTATGTGTTGGGATGGTGACACAATTCGTCACCGCAATTCTCATTTAATTTGAAAGTCGAACCTTTTCGTATCAAAACTAAAATTATTCAAGTTGTAGGTGCGTTCGGAAAAAATAGTTTCTCCGGAATGCTTAATCAGCACAACTGTTGAGCAGCGAGTGCCATAGCCATCCGTTTTTATAAACATTGAACTGAGCGCTTTTTCACGCTCCATTCCAATACCGGTATCCGGCAGTTGATTCGTTTGAAAGCGGGTTTCGTCACGCATTATTTCAAAAAGCTGCTCCGGCTCGATGGTTGTATTTTTCATGAGGGGCTCCATTCTCGATTTGGCCAGCTCTACTTTTGGCCAGGGTGTTTCCAGTAAGTGGTTACTGAGACCATAAAATCCGGGCAATATTTTTTCCATTCCATCGCGATAGTTGGAGAGGTAAAAAAGATTGTCCACATCTCCTGCAATCAAGTTGAACCCGTTGTAATCATTTTTATTTTTTTCAACCTGCCGTAAATATTGCTCGGGGTCTTGATGCCCGATCAAAAAATCGGAAACCAAATGGCCGCGTGAAGGGGCTTGTTGTTTTAGGTTTTTGAAATCGCGGTAGTTGGTCACCATCGCAATTTTGCCTACCGTTGTCATTGCCATCCAGGTGCCGCATGTACCGTTTTGGCGCCTGGCCTCTAAATCTTTCCCGCCTAAAATTTCAGGATGGTCAGGCCAATAGGAAGCAGTTTCCGTTTTTCGATTGTAAAATTCATCGCGGTTTGCAGCAAGAATTAGCTTGTAGGTGGTGTGTTGGCGGAGGGAAAAAAGAATGAGGCACATATTAATCTTCAAACAATTCCAATTGTGTGGGCAACAACTGAAAGGATTTTCTATGGTAAGGTGTAATGCCCAATAATTTTATTCCACTGCGATGCTCCTCTGTGGGGTAGCCTACATTAGTTTCCCAGCCATAGCCCGGGTGTTGTATTGCCAGTTTTTCCATTAATTCATCGCGGTGCGTTTTGGCCAATACGGAAGCGGCAGCAATGGATAAGTACAATCCATCACCTTTAATAATGCATTCGTGTTTAACATCCTGATAGGGATTAAAGCGATTCCCATCAATGAGCAACAATTGTGGTTTCACAAACAGATTGTCTAAAGCACGGTGCATGGCAAGAAAGGAGGCGTTCAAGATATTTACTTCGTCTATCTCCGTGTTGCTTACTTCGGCAATAGCCCAACTTATGGCAACCTGTGTTATTTCCAACTTGAGTTGGTCACGTTCAGATTTGGTAAGTTGCTTGGAGTCGTTAAGTAGCTCGTGCGAATAATTTTTTGGCAGGATTACAGCGGCTGCCACAACAGGTCCCGCCAGGCATCCGCGTCCGGCTTCATCGCATCCAGCTTCAATTAAATCGGGGGTGAGAGAGGAAAGGAGCACGTTTTTTTGGAGACTAAAATTTTGTCAAAGATATTTTTCTCTTTTGAAATGGAGTTGAAAGTTTATGGCTTTATTCGTGTGGTTTTAAGCTTGTTTTTCGGTTCGATAATAATTTTGCTAAATTGAAAATCTGAATAAAAAAATACACTTATGAAACCTGCAAAATTGGTTTGGATAGCCACTTCCTTCTCTGTGTTGACGATCGCCTTGATTTCGATGAGTGCTTGTGGCGGTGGCGGAAATGACGTGGAAAAGCCCGATGTAGCTTCTTTACTCAAATCGGGCCAATGGAAAGTGCAAACCGTAACCGTTAATGGGACAAATCAACTTAGCGTATACACGGGGCTAACCATTACATTTTCAGACCCAACCTTCACATCCACTAATGGCGAGCCGGTTTGGCCTGCTTCAGGCACGTGGACTTTAAACTCAGATGGGACTATTATTACTCGCGATGATGGTTTAACTGTAAATGTTGGTGAAAACATCAGTGAATCATCGCTCACACTTTCCCTTGCCTGGAGTGAAACAACTCTTGGCGGTGGCCGAAGCGAGTCGGTGGCAGGAAACCATACCTTTACTTTCGGGAAATAAGACTCCCCTCAAAATTCAATCCTATAGCTTAAAATTGGCAGAAAGCCTATCTGGTATTTTAAGTCCACACTTTGCGAGGTTGGGTTATAGTAGTAGTAACCTGCATTGACGTGATTGGTCACATTCTGAATATCTAAACGCCACTCTGTAGAATATCGGGGTTTGTTCCTTCTATAAACAAGTTGAAAATCGGTTCGAAAATAATTAGGAAGTTGCGGGTCGAATGCTTTCTCCCAATCATAAACCTGGCGCCCTTCGCTGATCGATTTCTCCAGATCGATCGGTATATATCGCCTTCCTCCGGCACCGGTTATTTTTATATTCAGACCAAGCATGTGTCGATTGCCTACTAGTTTAAATTCCTTTCCCACTAAAAGATGGTAATTGTAATTACCGTTGTAGGATGTATTACGTTCGGGCTCCCCCGCAACCTGGAATTTAGATTGGTACAATGATCCGTTCAGTATGTAATAGAAATTTTTTGAAAATGATTTTTCAAGGGAAACTTCGATTCCATAATTCCTTCCCTTTCCATTATTTAATAAGGTATCAGTAGAAAACCCTGATTCTTCATTTATTGTGGCATATAGGGAAGATGGATCGGATTGAACCGGTGCATTATACAATTGTTGATAGTAGGTTTCCACCCTAAGTTTGTTGCCACGCCCCAACATTTGTTCATAACCTGCTACGTAATGGTTTGCCCGTGTAAACCCAAGGTCTTTGTTGATTTGCACTTCATCGCCACCGGTTTGGTGATCGCGGGCGAGGTAGTATTGAAGGTTTTCAATGCGGCTGTGCTTTCCGAAACCAATACTAAATGTCTTTCCAGGTGCTGCCTGCCAGCGAACACCCGCACGAGGCTCAATGGCATAGTCTTTTGTTAATCCAAACCGAATAAAATGTACTCCATAAACTCCCGACCAAGCCGATTTAAATTTTTGTTGAGCTGTTAAAAATGCCTGAAAAATGCCGGTGTTTCCCTGCTCTTGAAAATTTGTAATTTCCTGATAGGCCTGGTTTGACGGATCCTGGTTGCGAAGAAAGAAATTATAGAACAACCGGCTATAGATCGCTCCACCCTTCAAAAAAATATTTTCCGAAATTTTTCTTTCAGCCAGAACGGATGCCCGCGCATACGATTTATTATAGTTCCCTTCAACTTTTAATGTGCCAGCGCTTAATCCGAAAACCTCATTGTAATTGGAAATGCCCGTGCCCGACCAGGATAGGGCTGAGGTTATAGAGGTATTTTTATTAAACACCCTTTGATAAGTAGCGCTTACCACACCCATGTTTGCGTGATTGTCGGTTAATGTGTTTGAATTTTCTTTGCTGGATTTGCTAATTCCACCAATACCAAACAAAGACAGTCGCCCGTTACGTGTAGGATAATTTAATTTAAAAGAAAGGTCCTGGTAGTTTTTAAATTCTCCGGCATCGTTCAAATCCACACCAAGCTTATCTAAAATATTCAGCGTGGAGTATCGGTAGTTGACAAGATAAGATGAAGTATGGTTGTTGCTCAACGGCCCTTCGGTGGAAGCTTCTACACCCAGCAAACCCGCCTGAACGGAATGTTCCCGTTGTTCATTGTTGCCGCTTCTTAATTTCATATCAAACACAGCCGACAATGCATTGCCGTATATGGCCGGAAATGCACTGGTTAGAAAATCGGAGTTGTCAATAATATTACTGCTGAGCACACTTACAATCCCATTCGATGATCCTTCTGTTGCAAAGTGGTTTGGGTTGGGAACCTCCAGTCCATCAATGCGCCAAAGAACCCCACGAGGCGAGTTGCCCCGAACGATCAGTGCATTGCTTTCATCACTCGCACCCGTAACTCCGGCAAAACCTGAAGCCATCCGGGCGGGATCGCCCAAGCTGCCCGCATAGCGCTTGGTTTCTTCTACCGAAAAAGAACGACCGCTGACTACAGCAGTTTCAGAAAGGTAGGAGGTTTCATTTTGATTGGGGGTAACGATAACATCCTGCATCGGAATAACCGACTCGGTGAGTTTTACTTCAAGCACAAGTTCTTTGCCTGTTCCCAATAAAATATTCGATAAGATTCGGGGCTCGTAACCAACCGAGGTAATACGAATGGTGGAACGACCAACAGGCACATTTGGTATTTTAAATTTTCCGTTGGCATCAGAAACTCCTCCCAACAACGGGTCGGTGTCCACAATAATTATATTCGTGCCTGGTATTGGCATGTGCGTATTTTGATCAACCACTGTTCCGCGCACCATTTGTGAAAGAGGCGCTGGAGCTTTTCGGAAAATAATCCGCCCATTGATGTACTTATACTCGATACCCAAATTTCCCAGTAGATCATTTAATACGCTTTTTAGTTCTTTTTCTGTGGCTGTAAGACTAACCAACGAATTGACGGGCACTACATCATCGCTATAAGAAAATTCAGTTGCTGCAATTTTGCTGATTTTGGATAAAGCTTCCTCCAGAGTTATGTCAGAAAAGGTTACTGTAATCTTTTTTTCCAAAACATTCGATTGAGCGGAAATCCACCATACCGGCACTGCGATGAAAAATAGTATCGTAAGGTTTTTTGTCATTACTTAACACCCTTCTCCGTCAAACGTATAATTTTTATTTTGGTGTACGATGTTTAGGTTTAGAGCAATACTGATGGCTTCAATAACTTCATCCAGTGTGGGGTCTTGAAACGAACTGGTGAACCTGCATTTTTGCAAGTCAGTATTTTTTACCGTTATTGAAATTTGAAAATATTTTTCCAGTGTTTCCGCTACTTCCGTCAGGCTGGCTTTTTTGAAAACCAATTGCTTGCTTTTCCAAGCGATCAGGTTTGGGTTTTTTTCCGCACTGCGCGAGAGCGCATTATTTTGTTTATTTAAAACACCTTGATCTCCGGGGTTAAGCACGATTTTTTGATTTCCTGAATCACCCAGGCTCACTTTTCCGGTAACTACATATACTTCGTTCCTGGCTTCATCCGCGTATGCCCGCACGTTGAAGGAAGTCCCTAAAACCTTTATTTCGCTTTTATCTGCCCGGATGACAAAAGGTTTGTCGGCATCGTGTGCCACTTCAAAAAAGCCTTCTCCTGATAGGTTAATATTACGTTCGCTATTGAAATTGGAGGCGTAACTGACTTTACTTTTCTCGTTTAGCCAGACTACCGATCCATCGGGAAGGGAGAATTGTATTTTCTCCGATCCGCTCTCCTTCACGATCATTTCTGTTTTGAATACAACTTGATAAAACACAAGTGAACAAACTGCCAATAGCGCAATAGATGCAGCGATCTTAATGGATAGACTTTGAGAGAGTATGAATAATTTTCCTTGCTTAACTTCTTTATCCAAAGATGCTTCCAGTTTTCTAAGTTCAACAGATGAATCAAAAACTGGCAAATTATCTGAATGAGTTGCCTTCCATACTTGTTGGTAGTCGGCAAAAGCCTTTTTATTGTCCAGTGATTCTTCTGTCCAGCGAGCAAGCTGATGCTTTTCTTCCGGTGTAGCGGTGCCAGAAAGGGATTTCAGAATCAGTTCATCATAATGTTCAGTCATAAAAAATATTATGCCTCAATTAAATGGATGTCAAATGTAATGGTATCAATATCATTTGCGTCCTTTCCAATAGTCAAAATTCTTTCGTTGGCTTTGGGGTCGCTTGCCCAAGGATCGGAATTGATAAACGGATCTTCTTTAAAATAAATCTGCGATACCAATTCCTGATGATTGGGAGCGGTAATGCGGAAGTGGATGTGACTGGGGCGATAGGTGCCTCCATTCAGGTAGCGGCCAGGAATAATAGTTTTAAATCGATAAGCGCCATCAGAAAGTGTTTGATACTTGCCCCGAAACAGGAATTGCTCAGAGGTATCATAGTTGCCCTCTGCATTGGCATTCCAGATTTCAACAACTGCATCCGGGAGTAAAACTTCGCAATTGCTAAACACCTTTCCTTGAATGATCAGTGGTGGGGTCACCGTGCCGATGGGGATTATATTTTCACCCAATGGTGCACCGGCTTTATAATAAGGGCCAAGAATGTCTGCAGTGGTTTGGCAATCATTGTCTGGTGAATTTTCATCTTCCTTACAACCGAATTCAGGAAGGGTAACGGCAATGGCCATCAAGGTGGTAGCCTTGATGAATTTTCTCCTGCCGAATTGCAACGACTTCATTTATTGTTTTAATACGATTTTGTTCTAACCATTCGACCTAAGGATTGTGTTCCAGCAGGGAGATGTCCAGGTCACCGTACATCAATGAAGGATAGGGATAGTATGCATAAATTTCACCAATGCCTTTTGCGTAAAAATGCAACGTTGAGTACAGTAAGACGTATTCATTTACATCGCGATAATAATAA
>Ga0315912_10000713_pt1 | contig 51727 bp, 34 predicted proteins | sample VfabasoilMG_FD_204469 | JGI IMG/M metagenome (GOLD analysis project Ga0315912, IMG submission 204469) | Garden soil microbial communities collected in Santa Monica, California, United States - V. faba soil | ecosystem: Environmental > Terrestrial > Soil > Garden | place: USA: California...
ACCTCGCGAACCGGCTCCGGGATCTCCGAGTCGAGCGCCGCGAGGAGCTCGTCGATCGTCGCCTCCCACTTCGCTTCGCCGTTCAGCGCCGGCAGCGCCGCGCCCTTGATCACCTTCGCGTCGTCGCCCTTGAACTGGTACTTCGACAGAAGCTCTCGCACTTCCATCTCCACCAGCTCCAGCATCTCCGGGTCTTCCACCGCGTCGCACTTGTTCAAAAACACCACGATGTGGTTCAGACCCACCTGGCGAGCCAAGAGAACGTGTTCGCGCGTCTGCGGCATCACGCTGTCGAGCGCGCTCACCACCAGGATCGCACCGTCCATCTGCGCCGCCCCCGTGATCATGTTCTTGATGTAGTCGGCGTGCCCCGGACAATCGACGTGCGCGTAGTGCCGCTTCGCCGTCTCGTACTCCACGTGCGACACCGCGATCGTCACCGTCTTCGTCTCGTCGCGGACGATGCCGCCCTTCGCGATGTCCGAGTACTTGATCTCTTTCGCCAGGCTCTTCTTCGACTGGACCTTCACCAGCGCAGCCGTCAACGTCGTCTTGCCGTGGTCGATGTGTCCGATCGTTCCCACGTTCACGTGCGGCTTGGTTCGGTTGAATTTCTCCTTGGCCATGACTACTTCCGGCTTCCTTTCCTGGGGGAGCGACTAACGTGCGTAAGACGAAACGTTTTGGGGTTCGGCGGAGCCCACAACCAGAGTTGAACTGGTGACCTCGTCCTTACCAAGGACGCGCTCTGCCAACTGAGCTATGTGGGCAAGGTCGGCGGAGCGGGAGATGGGACTCGAACCCACGACGTTCAGCTTGGAAGGCTGATGCTCTACCAATTGAGCTACTCCCGCGTGTTTGTTTTGGCGGTTCGGCAGCCCAGAGCGTTGTGCGGCCGTCGCGGGCTGAAAGCAGGGCGCGCCGGCCTCGCCGGTTCCTTGCGGGGCCTGTGGCTGCTGGTGCTCCGATCGATCTGTTCTTCCAAGATCGAGTAGGTCGTCGCGGCGGCGCTCGCGCGCCGCGGGCGGCGTACCGCCGCCGGCGACCTGAAGAGGTCCCCCCGGCGTGAGAGCACTTCGAAGGTACGTTGATCGCGGCGCGACAGCGCCGCCGAGACGACCCGTGCGATCTTGGAAGAACAGATCGATCGAAGCGACGGAGACCCCAAGCTCCATCACCAACCGGCGAGACCGGCGGACCCTGGTAGAAGCGAGCGTCAGACGCAGGGCGTGACCAGCCGGCGTAGTGGCAAACTTACAAGTGGAGGGTGTTGGATTCGAACCAACGTAGGCAAACGCCGGCAGGTTTACAGCCTGCTCCCTTTGGCCGCTCGGGCAACCCTCCGAGTTGAGGTCGGGATCAATGGAGCTAGCGGGGGGACTTGAACCCCCAACCACCTGCTTACAAAACAGGTGCTCTACCGATTGAGCTACGCCAGCCGAGAGCGCACGCGTACGCCCCGCGCGCGATGTGCGGCGGTGGAGCGTCAGCGACGGGTGAGCGAAGCGTCGTTCGTGCATCGGCAGTCCGACGATGGTGCGCGGCGTTGGGGCTTCGGCCGCGGACCGGAAAAAAGGGGCACCCCACCCTTGCTTCCCCCCATCGGCATCAGTGAATTGGGGAAAGGGCGGGGCAGGGCTCGACGAGAGCGGGCCTCTTAGCGCCGGGTCTATGGACGGTCAAGCATATTTCATACCGCAACCGGGGCCACTCGGAGGTAGCCCAGGGAAAGGCTGAAAATATAGTGTTTTCAGTTACTTATTGATGCCCCTTGAGGACGGCGCTTGAGCCGCCGAAGCCTTGGCGGATTTTTCCTTGAGCGACCGCAGGACTTCCTCGAGGTCCGCCCGGGAGTACGGGAGCCGATCCAGGGCCGCCTGTTCAGCAGACTCCGCTGCTCGGATGTCTAGGAGTGACTGCTGGGCCCGCTCGACCCACGCCGAACGCTCACCCTCGCGCACCGCCATCGCCACCGTGTGCTCGAGCATTGACCGCGCCTTCTCGAGCAGCACCGCGTAACGAAAGCGCATCGCCGCCTCGAAAAGGTCCTGGCGCGCCTTCGTGTCGGCCGGCGCCGGGGGAGGGATCGCCACGAGCTCGCGGTGCAGGCTCTCGTACATCGACGCCAGGCGGTAACCGGCGAGCGTTGACCAGTGGGCGTCGTAGGCCCGCCAGGTGTCGGAATAGGCGCGCTGGGCGTCGAGGATCAGCTGACACCGCCGCTCGAGCGCCACGGAAAAGTCGGGGGGAAGCGGTGTGAATCGCAGGCGCTCCGCCCGCACGCGGTGGACCTCGCCGAGAGCGAAGTAGAGCGGGGCGAGGTCGATCGGCAGCCGGCCCGCCAGATCGAGGCGCTCGCGTTCGACCACGTCGCGCCCCCGCTCGACGTAGGCACTCGCGCGCAGATCATCGCCCTCGTTCACCGCCGCGAGCGCCTTGCCCGAGTACGCGACGACCGCCTCGAAGGGACGGAGATCCGACGCCGCGAGCAGGCGATCGGCGTAGCGACCGGCCCACGTGAAGTCTTCCAGATAGTTCAAGAGCCTCACGGCGCGGAGCGTTGCGTGACGGGCGCGCGCGTGACCCGGGTGTTGCTCGACGAGGCGGCGGAAGCGCTCGAGCGCTTCGCGGTGATGGCCGAGCAAATCGTGCGCGTAGCCCGACTGAAAGAGCGCCTCGCCGGCGAGCGCCCCACGCGGCTCCAATGCCTCCACACGATCGAACCCCCGCGCCGCACCCGCGAGGTCACCCTTTTCCGCTGCCGCTGCCGCCTCCGCGAAGAGCTCGTCGAGGCTCGTGGCGCGATCTGGTGTGACCACCACGCGTGGCACGTCGACGCTGCGGGTGGGTGCCGGCGACGCGCTCTCGGCGGCGCGTGGCGGCGCGCAGGCGCCCACGATGAACGCGAAGCCGAGCAGGCGCATTCCGAAGCTTAGCGTTCCCTTGCGTCAGCGCGAGAGACAGGGAGCGTGGGCCCGGCACGCAGGTTGTTTCGCCGGCCAGCGCCCTGGCGTTAACGCCATGTTTCAAACTTCCAGGGCCCCGTCCAGGGCGCGCGAAAATCCCCCATCGAACGGTTGACGCCGCCTGAGAGATCTCTACCTTGGAATGAATGAGGCGAGTGTTCGACGCGGGGAATGACGCCGATGGGTCGAGCGTCGATGGAGCAGTGTCGGCGCTCGTTTCGAAAATGGAGGTCGCCGGATGAAGGAAAGCGTGATCGCGCAATACCTCACCCATCTAGAAGAACGCCATCGTGACCTGAAGTCGGCCGTGAACGAGCTCGATCGACGCGCCTACCTCACTCCGAGCGAACAGCGAGAGATCGCGGATCTCAAGAAAGAGAAGCTTTTGACGAAAGACCGGATCGTCGCGCTCCGCCGGTCAGAGCCCCCAGCGAGCTAGAGCGTTTCGTAACTTAGGCGCTGACTAGGGAGCGCCCGTGGCGGGTGCGCCCGGAGCGCCCGGTGCAGTGCCTGCGCCTTCGGGCTTGGCGGTGGTGTCGACGAACGTCTCCGAGTTCTTGTCGAAGCGTTCGGCACCGCCGTAAACATCGTTGTTCAAGTCCGCCAGGGACTTTTCCATGCGGTCTCGCCATTCCTGGTTGAGACCGCCGGGGCTTTCCTTGTCGATGGCGCGCGCCATGCCGAGCCAGTGCCGCGCGTAGGGACGGAAGCCGAGCCGGTAATCCGTCATTCCGCGGAGGTACGCGTACCGTGCTTGGTCGTTCCGGCTGAGTGAGTCCGTGTCCGCTTCGAGGACCCGCCAGATGGCGAGGGCGTGCTCGTACTGGTTCTCTTCGTAGAGACGCTGACCGCGGTTCAGATCCTCGCGGTACGTGGAGCAGCCGAACAGGAAAAGGGCAGCGATGACGACGAGGCGCATGACCGCGGCTCGGAGGGTACCCCGCCCGGCTGGCGATGAGCAAGGGAGCAGGTTCAGCCCCGCCTTCGGCGGTAGTGGAGGCGCAGGATGGGGAGCCCGTCGAGCAGGGCGCGCCGCTCGCGCGGGCTTCGGGCGGAGAAGGGGTTCTCGGCAACGCGCGGACCCGGGACGAGCGGCTCGAACGCGGAGTGAGCGTCGAAGAGCGCCTCGTAGCGTTCGGCTCGCTCCTCGACGTCGGTTTGAACGAACACCTCGCCGCCCGGCGTGAGCACGCGCGCGAGTTGGTCGAGCAGCGGCGCGGCGAGAACGAGGCGCTTGTGGTGGCGCTTCTTCCACCACGGATCGGGAAAGTGGACGAACACCGTGGCCACGGTCGCGGCCGCGAAGCGCGGGAGCGCCTCGCGCGCGTCCTCGGCGAACACTCGAGCGCGCCCGCCGTGACCGAGCGCCCGCAGCTTCTGGTCGACGATGGTCGCCCACTTGCGCTTGACCTCGAGCCCGACGATACGAACGTTCGCGTCGAGCGCCACACGCTCGAGCATGAAGCCGCCTCGGCCCGGACCGATCTCGAGCTCGATGGGTCCCGGAGCACCGACCAGGAGCCTCGGATCGATCACCGCGTCATCGGGCAGGCGGGGCGCGTCGGCGTACGGTCGAGGGGCGATGTTCACGGGGCGTCGCCGGAGCGTTGGAACCGGCTCGAGCGGGGCTCGGAGCGGAGTGACGAGCCACGCTCTAGTATACAGGGCCGCGTGCTGCGAGCGTTCGGCGTGACCGGCGGCTTCCGCGACCTTTTCGGGCGCGCGGTGCGGCGCCACGGGCTGCGCGCCGCGCTGACGCTGACGCTCGCGGTGCTGGCCATCCGCGGCGTGCTCCGCACGACGGGCGGCGAGCCGGCGGTGCCGCTCGACGACGCCTTCATTCACTTTCAGTACGCCCGCTCGCTCTGGGAAGGTCGCGGCTTCGCCTATAGCCCGGGTGCGGAACCGGCGGCGGGTGCGACGAGCCTCTTGTGGCCGCTCTTGCTCGCCGTGCCGTACGGACTCGGGCTGCGCGCAGAGAACGTGATCTGGGCGGCCTGGCTCTTCGGATGGGTGTCACTCGGCATGCTCGGGTACGAGACCCGCCGCGCGAGCGAGCGGTTGCTCAGCCCCGACGGCGCCCTCGGCGCCGAAATGATGGTGCTCACGTTCGGCGGGTACACGTGGTTCGCGTCGAGCGGCATGGAGGTCGTGCCGCTCGCCTGGCTCCTCATGCGAACCGCGCGCCGCACCGCCGAGTGGGCGGAGTCGAGTCCGCGCAGGGCGCGCCCGACCGAACTTTTGGTCCTCGCCCTGCTCGGCCCGCTCTTGCGTCCAGAAGGTCTTCTTGCAACGGGAATGGTCGTCGCCACCCTGCTCGTCCGCTCCGAGGGACGCCGACGACTCGACGCGCTGCTCGCCCTTTCCTTTGCGTTCGTCCCCGGGGCGCTCAATCGCCTCTTCACCGGCTCGGCGACGACGACGACGGCGGTCGTGAAGTGGCTACCCATGAGCCCGTACCTCGATGGTGCGGAGCTTTGGGACGCCGTCGCGAACAACCTCGACGTGCTCTTCGGGACCTTGCTCGACGGACAGGTCTGGAGCGCGGTGTTCCTCCCCGAGGGCTCGCGCTTCGCGCTGTGGCCGGCGCTCCCCGCGCTGGTGGTTGCCGGGCTCGTTCGGCGGGCGAGGGTGCGGGCGGCCTTGCTCCTGACCGTGGCGCTCGGGATGCTGCTTCCGACGACGTACGACAGCTTCCTCTGGAACCGACTTCGTTACTTGTGGCCGTTCATGGCGGCCTGGTTCGTGGGCGTTGCCGCGCTGGCGGACGGCGTGGGGGCGCTCGCCGCCCGGCTCGAGCCGGCCCTCGTGCGCGTGCGCCTCCTCGCAACGGGCGCCGTGGTCGGCGGGCTCGTGAGTCACCTCGGCTGGACCCTCGACGACCTTGCGACGAGCGCCGACGCGATCCGGAAGCAACAAGCAGCACTCGGGCGCTGGGCGGAGCGCGCCCTGCCGGAGGGAGCGACCATCGGCGTGAACGACACCGGGGCCATCGCGTATTTTTCGGGGCGCCGCACGTTCGACGTGGTCGGGCTCACCACGGCGGGCGAAGCTCGCTATTGGGCGGCCGGCGCGGGGTCGCGGTTCGAACACTACGAGCGCCTCGAACGCTCGCGGCTGCCGACGCATTTTCTGGTTTATCCAGGTTGGTTTGCCTTGCCGAGCCTGCTCGGTGCCTTCGCGACGGAGCGCACCGTGCCGGGTGCGACGATCCTCGGCGGCGAAACGATGGTGGCGCACCGGGCCAACTACGACCCACTCGGCTCCGCCACTCGTCCGATCGATCCTGCGTTCGCCGGCTGCACGATCGTGGACGAGCTCGACGTCGCGGACTTGGAGAGTGAAGCCGCGCACGCGTACGAGCTCGGCGATGCGACATCGGCCGGCAACGTCGCGCTCGTGGAGGGGTCGTTCGTCGACGGAGCCCGCAGGGCGCGCACGCGCGAGCTCTTCCGGCTGAAGGTCGCGCCGTCCGGTCGCCTGCTCGTGCGCGTGGAGAGCGAACATCAGACGGGCGTCGAAGTGCGCACGGCGGGCGTGTCGCGCGGCCGAGTCGAGGTAGCGCCGCACGCGTGGCGTGAGCTCTCGATCGATCTCGGAGCGGGCACGGCGACCGGGGTCGTACCGGTGTCGATCGAGGCCCGACCCGAGGCCGTTTCGACGCTCCACTATTGGTCGCTCGCGCGCTGCCCGTAGCCGCTCGTCGAAACGAAACCGACTCCGAGAAGCACCCCGGAATCGGCGTGCTATACGGCGGCCCATGCGGCACCGCGAGCTCGGCAGCACCACCCTCAAGGTGAGTGAGCTTGCCCTCGGCACGTGGGGGCTCTCCGGTGAGGGCTACGGAACGGTGCCAGAGAGCGACCAGGATGCGGTGATCGACCGCGCGCTCGCCACCGGCGTCACCCTGTTCGAGACGGCCGACACGTACGCGGCGGGAGCGATGGAGTCGCGGCTCGGCCGGCGACTGCCCAAAGAAGGAACGTTCGTTGCGACCAAGATCGGAACGGCGACCGAGGGGTCGACGCTCAAGAAGAACTTCGGACCGAGCCACCTGATCGAGGCAGCGGAGCGCTCGCGCGAGCGTCTGGCACGAGACAAGATCGACGTGCTGCTCCTCCACAACCCGTCCGCAGCGACGCTTGCCCGGCGCGAGGCAACCACCACGCTGGCGGAGCTGGTCGAAAAGGGCGTTGCTCGATGCTGGGGGGTCAGCGTCGGGACGGCGGACGCCGCCGCGGAGGCGGTGTCGGCCGGCGCGCAGGTGATCGAGCTCGCCTACAACGCGTTCCACGTCCGTGAGCTCGAACGGATCAAGGCGGATGCCCAGGAAAAGAAGATCGGCATCCTCGCGCGCTCGGTGCTTGCCTACGGTCTACTTTGCGGGGGCTGGCCGACGACGAAGGAGTTCCCGCTCGACGACCATCGCTCGGAACGGTGGAGCGGTGACCAGCTCAAGCGGCGCATCGTCCAGCTGAATTGCCTGCGTCCGAGCATCACCGGCAGCATCACGAGCATGCGCGCCGTTGCGGTGCGCTACGTGCTCGCGAGCGGGCTGGTATCGAGCGCCGTGCTCGGTCCGCGGAAGAGCACTCAGCTCGACCAGCTGGTGCGCGACGCCGGCAAGGATCGCCGCTACCTGCCGGAGGGCGGACGCGAGGCGCTCGAGCAGCGCGTGCGCGGCGTCGGGGTCAAGCCGTGACGACCGCAGTGCTCGATGCGCTCGTGCGCATCGCGGCGGAAGCCGCCACACTCGTCCGCGGGGTGTTCGAGAGTCCCTTCACGGTGGACTACAAGGGGCCGGAGGATCCGGTCACGGAGGCCGATCGCCGGGCCAACGAGCTCATCTGCACGCGCCTGGCGAACGAGTTTCCGGGCGTGCCGATCGTGGCCGAAGAAAGCGCCGTCGAGTCGTTCGAACACTTTCGCGACGCCACCGACATCTTCTTCGTCGACCCGGTGGACGGCACGAACGAATTCATCGAGCGGCATCCTCAGTTCGTCGTGATGATCGGCCTGGTCGAGGGCAACGTCGCGACTCACGGCGTGATCCACGCTCCGATGCTCGGTGTTGCCTGGGCGGGGACGGTCGGCGGCGGAGCGTTCAGCATCGCGGAAGGGGGTGCGCGCGAGCCCATCCGCGTCACCTCGGTCAGGGAGCTTGCCGCAACGCGGCTCGTCTCGTCGCGTTCACATCGAAGCCCGCGCCTCGAACAGGCCCTGGAAGCGCTCGGTGTGCGCGAATTCGTACCGATGGGCAGCGCCGGTCTGAAGGGGGCGGAAGTCGCGCGCGGCGGTGTCGATGGTTACGTGGCCCCCTTTTACGGCGGCAAACGCTGGGACGCGTGCGCTGCCGACGCACTGGTCGTCGCAGCGGGCGGGCGCGTGACGGACGCCTGGGGCGACCCCCTCGACTACCGCGCGCCAAGTCTTTCGAACGATCGCGGCGTGGTCGCGTCGAACGGCCTCGTGCACGACGCGCTGCTCGAGCGGCTTGAGCGACACCGGACCTTGGGCCGCTGAGTCGCCCGCGCCGGCACCCACATCCACCTACCTCGCATCCCGGACCCTTTCGGGAACATTCGTTGACAGGTCGGGAGCCGGCAGCCTACCGTCTGGGCCCCCGCAAACCGCGGGTTTTCTGGGGTCTTGACCAGGAGAAACGCTCCAATGCGAACCTCTCGCGCTGCCCTGTCGCTCATCCGTTCGTTGCTGCTCGGTTCCAGTCTCACCGTTTCGGTGCTCGTCACCCCAGCGCTCGTCGGCTGCAAGGACGAGGGCCAGCCCGAATACTGGGTCGAGAAGCTCGACGACGGGCAGTGGCGCGCGCGGGCCGTCACGCGCCTCGCCCAGTTTTTCGAGGACACGCTGACGCGCAAGAACGGCGACATCAAGGCTCAGGAGGTCCAGGACCTCATCGGCAAGACGGTCGAGCCGCTCACGAAGCTCTACGCCGAGCAGTACGACACCATCGACTCGAAGACCCGCGTCGCGCTGATCAAGCTGCTCGCCGACTATCGCGACAAGCGGACCGAGCCGGCGCTCAAGAAGGCGTTCGACAGCTTCACCAAGCTGCCGAAAACCAGCCGAGACGAGACGGACATCAAGTGGGCGGCGCGCGCGAACGAAGATCTGAAGCTCGATTCGCTCGCCATGCCGATGCTCGACGCGTTCGCCAAGCTGCGAACCAGCTCGATGCTGGGAGGCGTCGCGTACCGTGACATGACCGAGGCGTTGATCGCCCAGCCGCCCAACAAAGGCTGGGTGGCGCCGCTGATCAAGATGATCGAAGTCCAGGTGACGCCGCCGAACGAGAAGGACAAATCGTCCTTCGACGAGTGGAAGGATCAGATCGTCTGGCAGGACACCGCGGCGAAGGTCCTCGGAAGCATCGGCGACGCACAGGCGGTGGAGCCCCTGATCCGCGTTCTGCTGGACCCGACCAAGGGGATGAAGGAGTTCACGACCGTTCAGAATACGGCCCTCCTCGCGCTGGTGAAGATCGGCAAGCCCGCCGCCGACGCAGCCGGCAAGCTCCTGAAGAGCGACTACGAAAAGCTCCAGACATTCGTGCTGCGGCGCGTCCGCGAGGTCACGGGCTCCGACGAGAAGGGGAAGCCGTGGGTCCTCTCCGGTGCGCTGATGCTCGGCGCGATCGGCCGCCAGGATTCGATTCCGGTCATGATCGAGGCGCTCAAGGCCGAGACGGACGCCTCCACGAAGGCGTTCATCGCGCGGGAACTCGCGAACATGCCCGCCACCAACGAATCGAAGGAAGCGTTCAAGGAGACCTACGTGGCGACGCCGCTCGACGCGACGGTTCAGGGCGCGAACGCGCTCGACCTCTTGACCGACGCGGCCGCACGGTTCGCGGACGCCGGCTTCGCGGGTTGGCTGCTCGAGGTGGCCGGCAAGTTGAAGGGCGACCCCGACGACCGCAAGGCCGCCCAGGCCTCGATGACCGTGGCTGCGATGAAGCTCGCGAAGGGGGACGAACTGTCGAATGTCCGCGCCGCCGTGGGCAAATACGGCTCCGACATCGAGAAGGGCGCGCTGAAGCAGGTCGAAACCGTGCTTTCCGCCTGCAAGGACGACGTGGATTGCTACATCGGCGTCCTCCAGAAGCCCGACACCCAGAAGCGGGAGAACCAGTTCCAGGGCATCAAGGCGGGCTACATGATTGCGATCCTCGGGAACGAACAGACGCCCGCGAAGCTCGTGGACGGCCTGGGGAACGTCACCAACGCGGGCCTGCGCCACGTCGTCGCCCAGGCAATCGACAAGCTCTCGCCCAAGGGCTCGAAAGCCGTCGCCTCCAAGCTCGACGCCATCATCACCGCCAACGCCAAGAGCCCCGATCGTGACAAGGCAGCCGGGGACACCAGCCTGAAGCAAGTGATGTACCGGCTGAACGCGCGCGGCGGCTGAGACCGCACGCTCCCATGGCCCGCGTCGCGATCGAGGTCCTGTCGGGCCAAGGCGCGGGCCGCGTCGAGGAGTTCGACGCCGAGTCGATCCGCATCGGCAAGGGTGCCGACAACCAGGTTGTCCTCGGTGACGACCGCGTTTCGAACAGCCACCTTCGCATCGTGCCGGGCGTGGCCGGCCTGCTCGCAGACGACCTCGGCAGCGACGAGGGAACCGTTCTCGAGCGAAAGGGTGCGCGCACGCCGCTGACGGCGCCGGTACCGCTCGAGCCCGGTGACGTGCTGCTCCTCGGCCGCGACGACGAGCAGGCCGTGCGGATCAAGGTGCGCTTCGAGCCGGAGGGCGAGCCGGACCAGATCGTGGAAGTACGCCCGCTCGACGAGCTCGGGCGAAAACCGGGGCCGGCCGGCGACGCTGCCGAGCGGCTCGGTGCCCTGCTGGGCGCGCAGCGAGCCCTCGGCGGCGCCGCCGACCTCGAGAGCGTCGTCACCGTGCTCGCCGACGCCGCGCTCTCACTCGTGCCACGAGCAACGCACGCGACGGTCTCACTCTGCGAAAACGACGCCGAGGGGCGACCAGGGCCGATCGTCACCGTCGTGACGCGCGTGCGCGGTCCGGGAAACCAGCCGGGCCCGCCGCGCGGCCCGGTGCCGGCCACCCGCAGCGTGGTCCGGCAAGTCGTGCGCGAGCGCGCGGCGATCCTTGCCGCCGACGCCCCGAGCGAATCGTTCAGCTCGGAGTCCCTGCTCGGCGCGAGCATCCGCAGCACGATCGGAGTTCCGCTGTGGAAGGGCAACGACATCCTGGGGGTGCTTCAGGTCGACAATCGCGCCGCGCCGGCGATGTTCGAGGCGCGCGACGTGGAAGCCCTCGGCGTGCTGGCGGCCGACGCGTCGCTCGCAGTCGCGAACGCGCGCCTGATTGCGCGCCTCGAGCTCGCCGAGCAGCGCCTGGAGCGCGAGAATCACTTCTTGAAGGGACGGGAGCGGGCACGCGCGGGCGCGACGCGCATCGTCGGCGAGGGCAAGGCCGTCACCGAGCTGCTCCGCCAGCTCGACAAGGTCGCCGACACGCGCGTCAGCGTGCTCGTCGAAGGTGAGACCGGGAGCGGCAAAGAACTCGTGGCGTCGGCGCTCCACTACCGTTCGCGCCGGCGGGACCAACTGTTCGTCGCCCAGAACTGCGCGGCGTTTCCCGAACAGCTGCTCGAGAGCGAGCTCTTCGGGCACAAGCGCGGCGCGTTCACCGGCGCGACCGAAGACCGCAAGGGGCTCTTCGAGGTGGCCGACGGCGGCACGCTCTTTTTGGACGAGATCGGCGAGATGCCGCTCGGACTCCAGGCCAAGCTCCTGCGCGTGCTTCAGGAGGGAGAGGTGCGACCGCTCGGCGCAACCCAGGTTCGGCAGGTGAACGTCCGCATCGTAGCGGCGACGAATCGCAAGCTGGAGGACGAGGTCGCTGCCGGGCGCTTCCGCGAGGACCTCTTCTATCGACTCAAGGTGTTCCCGCTCCGCGTCCCGCCGCTCCGTGAGCGGCGCGAGGACATCCCCACCCTCGCCGGCCATTTTCTCGAGCGCTACACGAAGGAGCTCGGCAAATCGGTGGCCGGGTTCGGCCAGGAGACCGTCGCTGCGCTGACGACCTACGGCTGGCCCGGCAACGTGCGCGAGCTCGAAAACGAGATCCAGCGCCTCGTCATTCAGGTCGAGCCCGGTGAGTTCATCACGCCGGACCTACTCAGCCCGAGCGTGCGCGGGGCGACCGCGGCACTGCCGCCCAAGGTCGCGGCGAGCGGCACCTTGAAGGAACGGGTGGATCAAGTCGAGCGCGTGATCGTGCTCGAGGTGCTGAAAGAGCACGACAACAACAAGACCAGCGCGGCGCGAGCCCTCGGCATCACGCGCGAAGGTCTTCATAAGAAGATGAAGCTGCTCGGCATCGGCTGAGGCCGCTGGCGCTCACTGGATGCCGTACTCCCTGAGTCGGCGATAGAAGGTCCGACGCGGGATCCCGCTGACCTCGGCGGCGCGCACGCGGTTCCAGTTGCACGACCGCAAGGCCGCGAGGATGCGCTCTCGCTCTTCCCGACGGTGCTCCGAAACCGTGCCCTTGCGGGCGGACGCGGCGGCGATCTGCTCCGGTCGCCGAATTTCCGCCTCCTCGTCGTGCTCGGCTCGCGGCACGCGCGGCACCCAGCCGTCCGGCAGCTCGATGTCCTCGGCGAGCAGCTCGGCGTCTTCGCTCATGACCCAGGCGTTCAACAGCACGTTCTCGAGCTGCCGGACGTTGCCCGGCCACGAGTACTCGCTGAGCCGGCGCATGGCATCACGCGACAGGGCCTTCTTGTCGCGCCGGTAGCGGGCCGAAAAAATTCCCAGGAAGTGATCGACGAGCTGCGGCAAATCCTCGAGTCGCTCGCGAAGGGCCGGCAGCCGAACCTCCACCACGTGGATCCGGTAGTAGAGGTCTTCCCTGAACGCGCCGTTCTGAACGAGCTCCGCCAGGTCCTTGTTGGTCGCAAAGACGACCCGCACGTCGACCGCTTCCTCCCGCGTGCCGCCGACCGGACGCACCATCTTCTCCTGCAGCACGCGCAAGAGGCCCGCCTGCATCTTCTTCGGCGTTTCTCCGACCTCATCGAGCAAGATCGTGCCGCCGTCGCACTCGCGAAAAAGCCCTTTGCGCTCGCGATCGGCTCCGGTGAACGCCCCCCGGACGTGGCCGAAGAGCTCGCTCTCGAGCAGGTTCTCCGGGATCGCCCCGCAGTTGACGCCGAGAAACTTGGCGGCGCTGCGCGGTGACGACGCGTGGATCGCGCGCGCCACCATCTCTTTTCCGGTTCCGCTCTCGCCGGTGACGAGCACCGGCACGTCGGTCTCCTTCAACCGATCGACCAGCGCGTAGACGCGGCGCATGGCCGCGCTGGTGCCGACCAGTCCCTGGTAACCGAAGTGCCCGTACAGCGTTTCGCGGGCGTCACGCAACCGGCGCCGGGTCCGACGCAGCTGCTCGGTGCGATCGCCCAGCGCTTCCTCGAGGCGCTCGCGCGCCTCCTCGAGTTGCTCGTTCGCGGCGGACAGCTCGTCGGCCCGCGCCTGGTTCTCGCGAATCAGCCGCGCGTTTTCGAGCGCAATCGCCACCTGGTCGGCGAAGGCACGGAGCGTCGGCAGCTCGCGCTCGAAGTGCGAGCCGCGCCGGAGCCGTGTTTCGACGTAGAGAGCACCAATCGCCTCGCCACGGGGGGCCAGGATCGGTACGCAGGCCACCGATTCGAGCATCATCTGATGGACCGAGGCGTACGCGCCGACCTGCTCGTCGGTGCGGGCGTTCACGGCGACGATGGGCTCCCGGGTCTCGATCACCTGGTGCGCGATCGAACGCGAGAATTCGGCGTGGTCCTCGCCGCCACCGCGTGCGCGTGACGTGTGGACGGTGAGCGAGCCGTCGGCGGCCCGCAAGAGGACGAACCCCCGTTCGGCGCGCGCGAGGTCGACGGCGTGGTCGGTGACGCGCGCGGTCAGGCGTTCCACGTCGAGCTCGCCGACGAGCTCACTGTTGACCTCGAGAATGCGCGAGAGCCGTTGCTCGAGCGGCGTGACGAGTTGCGACGCGGTGCCGAGACCAGTCAGCGTGGTCGCGGAGCGGACGGTCTGCGCCGTTCGCGGTGGTGCCGCGCCCCAGGGGACGAGCTCGGTGGCGGCAACGGCTGCCGCACCGGGCACCTCGGACCGGAGCTTTCGTCGCCGCGGGTCGTTCCAGTACACCTCGCGGAGATCGCGCGGCAGGCGCGCGCCGATCCCCTCCAAAACGGCGAGCGCCTCCTCGCGATCGCGGCGCGCGAGCAGCGGCTGACCGCCGAGATCCTCGAGCGTTGCCCGCGCTTCGAGCGCACGCCAGACCCACTCCTTCTGGCCGGCGTCGCGCGCAGCCTGGATCGCCGCGTCGAAACCCTCGCGCGCTGCCCGCTCGTCACCGGCGAGCTCAGCGACTCGCGCCGAAGCGAGCAGAAAAAGCGGCTTGTGGGCGGGGGCGTCACCGAGTGCCTCACGTGCTTGAGCGAGCCGTGCGCGCTGCTTCTGCAGATCAGGCGCCGCACCGCGAGCCGCCGCGATGACGGCCTCGAGCAGGGCCTCGGCCGAGTCCACGCCGTGCCCGATCGCGAGAAACGCCGCCGCGCACTCGTCGAAGAGCTCGACGGCGCGCGCCAGGTCCCCTTGTTGAGCAGAGAGCTCGGCCTCGCGACCGAGGAGCTGCGGCTTCATCAACGCGGGGAGGTCCGCGCGCTGCTCCTCCAGCGCGTCGATGCTTGCGCGCGCTCGCGCGAGGCGTCCGAGGTAGAGGTCCGTGTTGGCGAGATTCAGGAGCGCCTGGCGGACGGTCGCGCGCCGCCCGGATCGCCGGCCCATGTCGACCGCCGAGGCGTAGCAGTCGATGGCGCCGGCGATGTCGCCCTGGATCTTCAGTAGCCCGGCCAGGTTCAGCTGCACGCTGGCGAGCGTTCCGGCGTCACTCGCACGCTCTGCTGCTTCGAGGCCACGCTGGTACGCGGCGCGTGCAAGGTCTCCGAGATCGGCACGCTGCAGGGCGAGCCCGTAACAAGCGAGCACGAGCGCTTCGACGCGAGCGGTGCCGAGCTTTTCGGCCAGGGCGAGCGCTTGCTCGAGGCGCGCCCGGGCTTCGTCGTGCCGTCCGAGCAGCGATGCCGCGAGCCCGACGTAGGCGAGCGCTTCGGCGCCGATCGCGTCCTCGACCGCCGCGAGGGGCTGAAGCAGCGCCTGTGCCTCGGGATAGGCGCCGACGCCCACCTGCGCGCGGCCGAGGTAGAGCGCGTGACGGCGCCGTTCGTCCTCGGTCGCATCAGCAAGGCCGGGCTCGACGCGACGAAGCTCCTCGAGCGCGCGCGCTGCTTCGCCCAGACCGAGCTCCAAACGGGCCCGCGCAACGCCGACCGGGACGCGCCGATCGCCCTCGAGGCCCTCGAGTGCGCCCTTGGCGTCGTTGAAACGACCGCGGTCCAGAAAATACTCCGCGCGCCCGAGCGGCGTGCTGGGCACGGTGATGAGATCGGCCGACGCACCGAGCTTTTGCTCGATGTCCGCGGCGGATGCGACGGCATCCGAGGCGATCAGCCGCACGAGCCGCCGGAGCTCGCCGGGGCGGCCCCCACCGAGGTCCACGACCCGCTTGAGCAAGGTGTCGGTGAGCGAGGGGACGACGCGCCGCACGAGCTCCATCGCCGCTCGCTCGTCGAGCGGCGGCACCGAAAGCTCCGCGGCGCCCTCCACGAAGCGCGTGCCCCCGACGAGAACCAGCCGCGCGCCGGCGGTGCGTGCCCGGGTCAGCCGTTCCACGCCGTCGCCGTCGAGGGCATCGGCATCGTCGACCAGAACGAGCACGTTGGTGAGTTCTCGGTGAGCCTCGAGCTCGGCGACGAGCGAGGCCGGGGAGGTCGGGTCGTCGACGGAGGCGAGCGGCTGCCCCTCGGCACCGAGCGACCACGCGAGCCGCCGCATCAACGCGCTTCGTCCGGAAGACGGCGGCCCGACCACCCTGAGCACGCCGCCCGCCGGCAGCCCGAGCGCCGCCTCCGCGAGTTGCGCGGACGTGACGTCGATACCGACGATGGGCCAGAGCGCCACGTCGCCGGGCGCGGCCGCCGGCTGCGCCGCGAGGCCCGCCGCGCGACGAATCACCATCGCGAGCTCGTCGACCGACGGGTACCGCTCGTCGGGACGAGCCGCGGTCGCCCGCGCGACGACTCCGCCGAGCTCACGCGCGACGACGGGAACCGCTTGCGTGGCGCGGGTCGCTTCCAGGATTTCGCCGAGCGCGACGCCGAGCGCATACACCTCGGCCCGCACGGTGAGCGGTCGTCCCTCGAAGAGCTCCGGCGCCGCGTAGCGCGGCGTCAGCCCCTCCGCCGGCGTGCCGCCTTCGCGCCAGGGCGCCGCCAGGCCCAGGTCGACCAGGGTGGCGCTGCCGTCGCCCTGAACGATCACGTTCGCGGGCTTCACGTCCCCGTGGAGAAATCCCGCACGGTGCACGAGCGTGAGTTGCTCGGCGGCGCGGGCGAGTGCCGAGACCAGCGCTTCGAGCGGCGCGCCGTCGCGCACCAGCTCCTCGAGGCTTTTCCCCTCCACGAGCTCGCGTAGGAGATAAGCGCGGCCCGACTTCGGCAAGCGACCGAAACGAACGACGCGCGGCACCCCGAGCCCCTCGAGGCCGGAGAGGGCGACCGCCTCGCGCACGAGCGCGGCAAGCTCCCGCGCTCCCGCCTCGACGGCGAGCAGCTTCAGCGCGTACTGGCCGCGAGTGAAGCGGTCACGGACCGCCCACACCTCGCCTCCCCCACCTTGTCCGAGGCGGGCGAGCGGCTCGTAGCGCGACGGAAGGTCGGTGTCGCTCACGGCCGCGACCGCCTCACAATCCGTAGTCCGCGCCGACCCCGAAGAAGACCTGTCCAATCCCGATGCCGAAATCCAGGCGGCCGACGAAGCGCCGGTGCGGCTTGATGCGGAGGCCGGCTTGCAGCGCGAGCCAGGGCATGATGGCCGGCTTGTCGCCGCCGTTGAACCAGCTCGGCTCCGAGTAGTTGCCGTAGTGCTGAGTGGTGCCGTGGTCCGGGTCGATGTCGCAGTAGTTCGCGTTCGGCACGCCGGGGGAGGCGCAGCGCTCCCAGCCCCCACCCGCCGCCGGGTACGCCTGGTTGCGGTAGAGCGGCCCCCAGACGATGCCGAGCCCGCCCGAGCCGCCGTACATCAGGCTGACCATGTCGCTGAACTGGTGACCCCACATGAAGTCGGCGGTGAAGTAGAGAACCTTGATCTCGCTCTTCACGAGCTCCATCGCGATGTCGGGATCCGTCGGAGCCTTGAACGGCGTCCAGTCCATCGGGTAGCCCGTGTACGTGATGGCGAAGTTGTATTCGAAGCCGTCGCGACGAACGACAAACTCGGGACCGATCATCGGGCCCATCACCGTTTTCCCGCCGTCACCGAACATTTCGATGATGAACGTGGGCACCACGTTGGCCCGCGCGCGGAGACCGACGAAGTAGTAGCTCTTCCCCTTCTCCTCCTTGGGCGACGTGTCCTTGGCGGCGCCTTCGTCTTCCGCCGCCTCCTTGATCTCGCCGGACGGTTCCTCCTTCTTCTCCTCGCCCTCGCCTTTCTCTTCGGAGGAGCTCTCTTCGGACTCCGACGCTTCATCCTTCTTCGGCTCTTCCTTCGCCTCCTCGTCGAGGTTCACTTCCTCGGCCGGGGGCTCCTTCTCTTTCTTGGGCTTGGCAAACCCGAGATCGGGAACGGCGAGGGCAGCAACGAGAGCTAGGAGCGCGGTAAGAATAGGAAGGCGGATGGGCATGGCACGGGCTCGCTGGTGGCGCGGCGCATCGTGCCATGGCCGTGTGCCAACTGGCAAAGGTGCCCGTAACCAGCAGATCCACAAGCTGTTTCGCGTGCCACGAATTGGCACAATACGATCCTTGACCGACGCCGGAGGCACGGATATCGGGGGTTATGTCGAAGGTGGAGGTGAGTGGGCGATCATGGCTCTGGGCTGGGGTGGTCGGGCTCGCCGTGCTCGCGGCGGCGTGCGGGCGAACCGACGATGATCCCAAGCCGACGGTTCCGTCACCGGGCTCGGCGCCGGCGGCAACCCATGGGCTGACCGAATCAGCAGCGCTTCAGATCGAGAGTTTGCTCGCGGAGAAGGAGGGGCGCGCGGTCGGACTCCACAACGTCGATTCGCAACTCTTGTACGAGCTCAAGATGAGGCGCGGCGAACCGATCGCGCCCGGGGTCGAACGCCTCGTGACTTCGGTCGAGGTCGACGCGGACGGCTTCGTCAAGGTCGAGATCGAAACGACCAACGTCGACGACGCGATCGCGGCAGTCGAGGACGCCGGCGGCACGGTGCTCGGTTCGTACCCGCAGTTCGGCGGCGTTACCGCTCGCGTGCCGCTCACCGCGCTCGAGGCGATCGGCTCCGTGCCGGCCGTGACCTTCGTGCGTGAGCTGCGCGCGCCGATGACGCACCGCGAAGATCGGCCGGCACCGACCGGCAAGCAGGCCCTGACTCTTGCTGCGGCGCGGGCCGGAGAGCTCGCCGGCAGCTCTCGTTCGGGCGCCCGTGCGGCCGAAGTGCACCGGGAGCCGACCATGGTGCCGCGCCGTTTTCCGGCCGGCCGCAACGCCCTCGGTGCCCAGACTCAGGCCTTGAACCAGTCCGCGGGCGTCACCGTGCACCGCGCCCTCGCGGCTCAGCAGGTGTTCGGCGCGCTAGGACAGGGGGTTCGCGTCGGCGTGCTGTCGGACAGCATCGATCACCTCGCCGTCGCGCAGGCCACGGGTGATCTCCCCGCGGTCACGGTGCTCCCCGGACAGGACGGGTTGGGGGAGAGCGGCGAGGGCACCGCGATGCTCGAACTCGTTCACGACATGGCGCCGAGCGCAGAGCTCTATTTTGCGACCGCCTTCGGCGGCGTTGCGAGTTTCGCAACCAACATCCTCGGCCTCCAAGCCGCCGGTTGCGATGTCATCGTGGACGACGTCTTCTATTTCAACGAGTCGCCGTTCCAGGACGGGCCGATCGCCCAAGCCGTCAACGCGGTCACCGCGGCCGGTGCGATCTATCTCTCGTCCGCGGGCAATTCCGGCTCGCTGAAGAAGAATACGTCCGGTGCCTACGAGGGCAACTTCGTCAACGGAGGCGCCATCACGGGCGGCAACGTCAACCTGTTTTCGAACGGCGGCGTCCCGGCGATCAGCAATCAGATCACCGTCGGGGGCGACCCCTGGCCCGTCACCCTGAACTGGTCCGATGCACTCGGCCTCTCGGCAAACGACTACGACCTCTTCGTCTTGGACGCAGCCCTGTCGACCGTCATCGCTTCGTCCACGAACATCCAGAACGGCAACGACGATCCGATCGAAGGGACAACCTCGAACATCACTGGCCTCCGCGTCCTCGTGGTCAAGAGGACCGGCGCCGCCGATCGGTTTCTGCACGTCAGTGTGAACCGTGGCCGTTTCGCTATTGCGACAGCGGGACAGACCAAGGGTCACTCGGCAGCCGTCGACGCGCTTTCCGTCGCCGCCGCTCCGGCCGGGGACGCCTACGCCCCGGGGCAGCCGACGGGGCCGTACCCGGCGGCTTTTGGCCCCTCGCAGCTGCTCGAGAACTTCTCGTCCGACGGCGCGCGACGCATTTTCTACAACGCGAACGGCTCGCTCGCGAACACGATGAACCCAAGCCTGCTCGGCGACGGCGGGATCGTTCGGCAGAAGCCGGATATCGCAGCGGCCGACGGCGTCGCCACCACCAGTCCATCCCCGGGATTGAACCCGTTCTACGGCACGAGCGCCGCGGCGCCGCACGCCGCCGGCATCGTCGCCCAGATGCTGAGCGTCGCGCCGTCGGCGACACCGGCCCAGATCCGGGCAGCGCTCGTCTCGACCGCCATCGACATCGAAGGAGCCGGCACCGACATCAACGCGGGGGCCGGTATCGTGATGTCGGACAGCGCGGTGGCGGCCATGCTCGCCGCGCCAATCCTGTCCCTCGGCACCCTGACGGTGACGCCCACGAACGGCGGCAACGCCACGCTCGATCCCGGTGAGTCCGCGACGCTCTCGATTCAGCTCGCGAACGCGGCGGGAGCCATCACCGCCACGTCGATCGGAGCGACGCTTGCCACGACCGCGACCGGCGTCACGGTGACGCAGGGTTCTTCGGCCTATCCCGACGTCGCGGCCGGCGGAAGCCAGCAGAACACGACGCCGTTTGCCATCACCCTCGCACCGACCGTTCCCTGCGGAACGATCCTCCCCTCCACGTTGAGCGTCACCTCCAACAGCGGACAGCAGCAGACCTTCGACTTCAACGTCGGGGTGGGCCTCGGTACGCCGATCACGATCCCGTACACCGGGGGTCCGGTGGCGATTCCGGACGGCACCGGTGCCAATGTGCCTGGGGCCCCCGCCAACGCAACCGTCGCCGTCGGAGCGCTGCCCGGCACGATCCACGACATCGACTTCAGGCTCACCGGGACGGCAACGTCGACGGATCCACTGTCGACGACCGTCGGCCTCAACCACAGCTACGTCGGCGACCTCGTGCTGACGCTCACCTCACCGGGCGGCACATCCGTGGCGCTCGTCAACCGCGTGGGCGGCGGAGGCCAAGCCGGGAACAACTTCTACAATACGTTCCTCGACGACGCGGCGACGAACCCGATCCAGTCCGCGGCGGTCGAGCCGTTCACCGGCAGCTTCTCGCCGGACAACCCGCTCGCGGCGTTCAACGGCCAGGACGCCGCCGGCACGTGGACCTTCACCGCGCAGGACTTCTGGAACATCGACGTCGGCAGTATTCGCGCCTTCTCGCTCGTCATCACGCCAAATCAGTGCACGCCACTCGGGAACGTCGGAACGAGCTGCACGACGGGAACGACCTGCTCCACCGGATTCTGCATCGACGGCGTCTGTTGCGACACCGAGTGCGGCGGCAACGTGACCGACGATTGTCAGGCCTGCGCCCCGACCGGGATCTGTGGCGCGGCAGCCGCCACTGTCGTGTGCCGGGCGTCCACCGGGGCGTGCGACGCCGCCGAGACCTGCGGGGGCGCGACCACCTGCCCCGCCGACGGTTTTCAGACCGCCGGCACGCCGTGCGGCAACGCACCGAGCGGCGCCTGCGACGCGCAGGACACTTGCAACGGCCTCGGCGTTTGCCAGCCCGTGCTCGCGGCGGCCGGAACCGAGTGCCGCGGGTCGGCCGGTGTGTGTGATGCGGCCGAGGTCTGCACGGGCCTCGACACGACGTGTCCCGCGGACGTGAAGGTGGCCGCCGGCACCGAGTGCCGCACTTCCGGCGGCACTTGCGACGTGGCCGAAGCGTGCGACGGCGCCACCGACAACTGCCCCGCCGACGTGCGCGTCGCGGCGGGCACGCCGTGTCGCGGCTCCGCCGGCGTCTGCGACGTCGCCGAAGCGTGTGATGGCACGGCCGCAGCCTGTCCTCTTGACACCTTCCAGCCCTCGTCGGTGCAGTGTCGTGGCTCCGCCGGCGTCTGCGACGTCGCCGAGTCGTGCACCGGCTCGGCACCGGATTGCCCAGCCGATGGCTTCGCCGCCGGAGGTGCGTGTCGCGCGGCCGTGAGAGACTGCGACGCCACGGAGGTCTGCTCTGGTTCCAGCGCCGATTGCCCGGCCGACGCGGCACAACCGGCCGGCACCCCCTGCGAGGGACCGCCGAGCGGGGTCTGTGATGCACAGGATACGTGCTCCGGCGGAATCGGAGCCCAGGCCACCTGCATCGCGAACTATCAGCCTTCGACCGTACAGTGCCGTGGCTCTGCCGATGTCTGCGACGTCGCCGAGTCGTGCACCGGTTCAGACGCGAATTGCCCGGCCGATGCCTTCGCCCCCGCCGGGGGTTCGTGCCGTGCGTCGGTCGGTGCGTGCGACATTGCCGAGGTCTGCACCGGGAACGCTGCTGCTTGTCCCGCCGACGCCGCACAACCCGACGGCACCGCCTGCGGTGGGGCGCCGAACGGCGTCTGCGACGCGCAGGACACGTGCTCCGGCACGGTCGGCGCATCCGCCACCTGCATCGCTAACTACGTGCCCTCGTCCACGCAGTGTCGCGGCTCCGCCGGTGTCTGCGACGTCGCCGAGTCGTGCACCGGTTCAGACGCGAATTGCCCGGCCGATGCCTTCGCCCCCGCCGGGGGTTCGTGCCGTGCCTCCGTCGGTGCGTGCGACATTGCCGAGGCCTGCACCGGGAGCGCTGCTGATTGCCCCGCTGACGCCGCGCAACCCGCTGGAACCGCCTGCGGTGGTTCGCCAAGCGGGGTCTGTGACGCGCAGGATACGTGCTCCGGCGGGGTCGGTGCTTCGGCCACCTGCGACGCGAACTACCTGCCTTCGTCCACCGAGTGTCGCGGCTCCGCCGGCGTCTGCGACGTCGCCGAATCGTGCACCGGCTCGGCACCGGACTGCCCGCCCGACGGCTTCGCGGCCGCGGGTGGTTCGTGCCGTGCCTCCGTCGGGGCCTGCGACGTCGCGGAGGTCTGTACCGGTTCCGGCGCCAACTGCCCGGCTGACGCCGCCGCGGCGGTCGGCACGCCGTGCGGTGGCACGCCGAACGGCCTCTGCGACGCCCAGGATACTTGCGCGGGAACGGTCGGCGCTTCGGCGACGTGCGTCGCGAACTATCTGCCCGCCTCAACGACGTGCCGGTCGGTCGCCGGCGCCTGCGACGTCGCCGAGTCGTGCACCGGCAGCGCGGCGACTTGCCCGCCGGACGGCTTCGTCCCGGGCGGAACGTCGTGCCGCGCCGCCGTCGGAGCGTGCGACGTCGCTGAATCGTGCAGCGGCGCGAGCGCCAGCTGCCCCCTCGACGCGGCCCAACCCGCGGGAACTCCCTGCGGCGGCGCCCCGAACGGCGCCTGCGACGCGCAGGACACTTGCTCCGGCGGCGTCGGTGCGTCGGCCACCTGCACGGCGAACTACCAGCCGTCCTCGCTGACCTGTCGCCCGACCGCCGGCGCTTGCGACGTCGCCGAGAACTGCAGCGGAAACAGCACGGCGTGCCCCAGCGACGGCTTCGTAAGCTCTGGAACCACCTGCCGCGATGCGGCCGGCGCTTGCGACGTGACCGAAGTATGCACGGGCTCGGCTGCGGCGTGCCCCGCGAACGGTTTCGTGAGTGCCGGCACGACCTGCCGCCCCACCGCCGGCGCCTGCGACGTGAGTGAGGAGTGCACGGGCTCGGCCGCCGCGTGCCCGGGCGACGCGTTCCTGGGCGCCGGCACGACCTGCCGCGCTGCGGTCGGACCGTGCGACGTCGCCGAGGCATGTAGCGGGACCGGCGCCGCTTGTGGCGCCGACGCCGCGCAGCCGATCGGCACGAACTGCGGAGCGGCGCCGAGTGGCGTCTGCGATGCGCAGGACACCTGCACCGGAACCGTCGGCTCGGCGGCCACCTGCACGCCGAGCTACCAGCCGTCGTCGGTCACCTGCCGCGCCGCGACAGGAGACTGCGACGTCGCCGAAACCTGCACCGGTTACCTGACGACGTGCCCGACGGACGGCTTTGCCGCGACGAGCGTCACCTGCTCGGATCAGGACGCGTGTACCACCGGCGATCACTGTAACGGCTCCGGCGCCTGCACCCCGGGTACCGCGCTCGTGTGCAACGACGACAACGCCTGCACCACCGACAGCTGCAGCCCGACCTCGGGCTGCGTCACCGCGCCGGTTGCCGACGGCACCGCTTGCAGCGATGACAACGCCTGCACCGGCGGCGATCAGTGCCTATCAGGAACGTGTCAGGCCGGCCCGGCGCTCGACTGCGACGACGACAACGTTTGCACGATCGACGCCTGCGACACGGCGAACTCGTGCAGCCACACCAATGCGCCCGCCACCAGAATCTGCGACGACGGCAACGCGTGCACGTTCGAAGACGGCTGCAACGGCTCCGGCGTCTGCGTGGGCGAGGCACCAGTCGATTGCGACGACAACAACGAGTGCACCACGGATAGTTGTGCGCCGAATTCGGGCTGCCGCCACGCAGCGCGCGACGGCATCGTCTGCGCGGGCGGCGACGGCATCTGCGTCGAAACCGTGTGCACGATCGACCCCGTGGGAACCGGCGGCGTTTCCGGCTCCGGCGGCAGCGCGGGCACGGCGACCGGCGCGACCAGCGGCGACGCCGGCGAAGGCGCCACTGGCGGCTCCGGCGCCACCGGCGGCAGCGCGACGGGAGGCTCGGGTGCCACCGGTGGGTCGAGCACCGGCGAAGGTGGTGAAGGCGGCAACGCGGTCGGCGGCCAGGGAGGCGAAGGCGGTGAAGGCGCCGTGCGACCGCCGACGCCGCCGGTCAAGACGAAGAGCGGCTGCAACTGCCACGTCGGGTCGAAGAGCGGCACGCCGGCTCACGGCTTCTTGGGGCTCTTGCTCGCGCTCGCCGTCCTCGGGCGGCGCCGAGCCCGCACGAGCGTTGGGGATCGCCGCGCCGCGTAGGCGGCGATCCCCTCTCTGCTCAGCCGTCCGTACCGAGCTTCGTCACGTTGAACGTGAAGGAGCGATCGTTCGGGCCGGTGAGCGTGACGGCGATCGTGTCGGTGTCGACGCGCGAGAAGCCGAGCGACACGGCCTTTTCGGCGGGGGTCACCAGCGTGTAGGTGCCCGCCTCGGGCACCGGATCCGCCCAGCGCATCTGCACGCCGTCGATGTCGAGGTCCCAGCGACCGCGCGCGCCCGTCCACGAGCGTGTGCCGACGATCTGGATGCCCTCGGCGAGCCCACCGGCGAGCGGCGTCTGGACGCGGTCGCCTTCACCGACGCCCGTGCGCCCGGAGTCGAGGTGCGTCCACTCCGCGTGGTGCACCACGTGACGCGACTTCGCTTCGAAGTCCCACGTCACGTCGGCCGTGCCGTCGAGCATCACGATGCCGTTGGAGAAGCCGGTCCACTCGTGGTGGACGTGCACTTGGCTCATGGCGTTCGCCTCCACGGTAACGGCGTGGGTGCCCGTGAACTCGTGTCCACGGTAGGTGCAGTTACCGGGGTTCACGCCGTATTCCACCGTCAGCGTCGCGCCTTCCAGGGTGATCGCTGCACAGGGAAGCTGAGTCTGGATGAAGGTCCTGATTTCACCGGCCGCCGCCTCGACCGCGGAGCCAATGGTGAAAGTCGTTGAAATCTCGACACTTGCCGACGTCAGCGCGTCCGCTGCCGTTGCTCCGTTCGACTCCTCGAGCGCCTCCTGCGCCTCGGCGCGGGTGAACGATTCGTCGTCGCTCTTGTTCTTCGGGCAGCCCCCGAGGACGAGCGCAAACGGAACGGCAAGCACGGTGATGTGGGTAAAACGCATGGTAACGATGGCCTCCTGCCAGGGACTAAGCAGGGGGCGTGCCAGCGTCATTTCAGCCGCCGCCGGAATTTCTGAACGCTCCGGCTGGTCATGAGCTGGGCTCTAGGTCGGGACGCTCAATCGCTGCGTTGCGCGCTGCTCACGTCGACCTCCACGCGGACGACGTTTTCGACGCCTACCTCGTCCATGAGCGCGCGGGCGTACGACGCCGTTTCGTCCTTGAGCACGTTGAGCGGCAGGTAGGCGAGCCGACGGCTCACCCCTCTGGGCACGCCGCACACCGTCGGCAAATCCTTGCCGGACGCGCATTCGGGACCGCCGAGAGCCGCGTCGATGATCTGCCAATGATCCTTGTCGTGCTGCTCCACCCAGGCGTGGCCGAAGGCCTGGACCCTCGGCGGCGTGTCCCCGCCGCCGACGCCGATCACCACAACCCCGAAAATGACGCGGGATTTGAAACCGAAACGCCGTAGCAGCGCCGCAGTCAGCACCGCGTGCTCCGTGCAGTCCCCCGAACGCGTGCTCGCCACCCGCGACGCCACGTCGAACGAGCGGGCGTAGCTCTTCTCAGTGATGTAGCTCGCGACGAAGGCCGAGATAGTCGCGGGCGAGGACGATTTCCCGCTCCGCTCGAGCTCGGCGACTGGCGCCTCGAAACTCTTTTCGTCGTAGTCGATGACGAACGAGCTTTCTTGGTCGCCCTTGGTCGGCGTGTCGCGGCTGACGAGCGCCGCGAGGTCCGAAATCTGCAGCACGCCGTTCACCAGCGGTTGCTTGGCGCGCCGGCTGAGCTCACCCGCGTCCTCATGGCCGCCCCTGATCTCGAGCCGCACGCGGAGGGCCCGTGCGAACTCGCCGTCGGTCGTACTCCCGGCGATGGCGGCACGCGCCTTGTCGCTCGCGCGGATGGGGATCATGGACAAGAACGACTGCGCGGTCGATTCCAGGATCGAGCCGGTCGTCGTCGAGTCACCGGAAGCCTTGGCCGAGGACGACGACGGCGCGTGCGGGGACGAGGCGGGGGCAGTGCTCGCCTGGCACGACGCGAGGGTCAGGAAAAGAAGCGCGCCCGAGAGCGGACGCCGGTCAAAGACCACCCGCTTCCTCCATCAAGTCGACCTTGATCTGTCGCGAACCCACCGCGAACACGGCGTGCTTCACGACGCCGCTCGCGTCCGCTTTCAGCGTAGCGCCGCGACTACCCATCTTGGTGACCACCGTCATGCCGTCGCCCTCGGGAGCGACCTCGTACGACACCAGTGTGCCGTTCGCGACGTCGATCGACGGATGATACTCGTAGTGCTCGAACTTCGACTTCTTGCTCTTGCCGGCGAGCGCCTTGAGCTTCTTTTCGACGGCATGATGCACCTTGACCGGCTCCTTGGACTTGAAGGCCCCCTTTACCTCCTTGTTCTGGATGGTACCGACGTAGTTGTACCCGGCCTTGGTCTTCTCGACGTCGATGGTCAACCTCGATTCGCCGTTCTCGACCGCGAGGTAGCGGCCGGCGGTGAGTTGTCCGTTCTTGTCGAAGGTGATGATTTCCCCCTCGTCATCGAACGACATCTCACCGGGAGCAGCGGGGACGAAGCGCGCGCTCAGCGTCACCTTGCGGATCGTCCCGTCGTCGAGCGCGTACCAGGCGTCGCGGGAAAACCCGACCGGTATGCCGTCGAGCGTCGTCGCCCAGAGCTCGGCACGCGTCGGTTTCGGCTGCTTGCTCTCGTACTGAAAGCTCTTCGCAAACTCGGTGGTGACTCGCGCGAAGCTCTTCGCGTAGCCGGGTGCATCGTGCCAGCACATCACGGGCCGCTCGAATCGGGACACCACCGCGAGTTTGAAATCCCCCGCGAGCACCGTGCCCCCGCGCTCTGCGTGATACACGCCGCGGATGCCAATGATGGGGTCGAGCGCGAGGTGGTCGAGAAAGTACGGCTGGAGGCTCTTGAAGTTCACGTCCTTGGCGGCGGCCTTGAACATCGTGTGCGCCGCCGTCCCGGTGTCGATCACGTCGTCGTAGACGAAGCACTCGAGCGCGCTCCCGCCCCAGCCGAGATCGGCGCTGATGCTCCACGCTTGGTCCTTTCGCTCGATCTTGGGGGGCGCCTTCGCCTCGATGTAAGCGGTGAACGCGCCTCCACCCTTCACCACCTGCTTCTGAATCGGCTCCGCCTCACGCTCGAACTGCTCGGAGACACTTGGCTCGCCGCTCGAGGCGCCCTCGCCGCTCGAGGCGCCCTTACCGCCGGCGGCGCCCGCGCACCCGAGCGCGAAGGCCGGCAGCACCAGCACAGAACCCCACCGAGCCCCCAACCACACCGCCGCTGAAGCCACGCGCATGGGAGCAGCCTAACATCCCTCTCGGGAGCGCCGAAAACCTACATCGACGCCTGCGGCAGAAAGCGCACGCCGAGCGCCCTAACCCCTTGGCGCGCCGCGGGCGCCTAACCCTTGGCGTCGCCGCGGGCGAAGATCGACGCCACGTAGTTGAGCACGTCGGTCGCGCTGACCTCGTTGTAACCGAAGTAGCGGATCAGCCGTGCCTTGATGATGTCGATCTTTTCTTGGGTCTCGCGGTCGACGACGGCACTCACCAGCGTCTTCAGCTTGATGCTGTCCTTCTGATCCTCGAACAGCTTGAGCTCGAGCGCGCGGCGCAGTCGGTCGTTCGTCTGCCAGTCGAACTTCTTCCCCTCGACCGCCTTCGCGCCGATGAAGTTCATGATCTCCCGACGAAAATCGTCTTTTCGGTTCTCCGGGATCTCGATCTTCTCCTCGATCGACCGCATCAGGCGCTCGTCCGGCTCCTCGTCCTGGCCGGTGTAGCGGTTCTTGACCTTCTCTTTGAGCGTGTAGGCCTTGATGTTGTCGATGTAGTTCGCCGCCAGCTTACTGATCGCCTCTTCGTCGGCGCTGATCGCCCGCTGGACCTCGTTCTTCACGATCTCTTCGTACTCGCGCTTCACCACACCGACGAGCTCGCGGTACCGCTTGCGCTGCTCCTCGCCGGTGATGAGTGAGTGGTGCGTCAGCCCCTTCTCGAGCTCGTTCAGCACCATGAACGGGTTGATCGTCCCTTCACCCTGGTCGCTCACGAGCGCGTTCGAGATCTTGTCCTGGACGTAGCGCGGGCTGATGCCTTCCATGCCCTCGCGCTTCGACTCCTTGCGGAGCTCCTTGACGGTGTCCTGCGTGTAGCCGGGGAGCACCTTGCCGTCGTAGAGCTTCATCTTTTGCAGGATCTGCAGGTTGTGCTTCTTCGGCTCTTCGAGCCGCGTCAGCACGGCCCACATCGCCGCCACCTCCAGCGTGTGGGGGGCGACGTGCTTGCCGCGCACCTTCTCTTGTCCGAAGTCCTTCTCGTAGATCCGGATTTCGTCGCCGAGCCGCGAAATGTACGGGATGTCGATCTTGATCGTGCGGTCCCGCAGGGCCTCCATGAACTCGTTGTTGAGCAGGCGCTTGTACTCGGCCTCGTTCGTGTGACCGATGATCACCTCGTCGATGTCGGTCTGCGCGAACTTCTTCGGCTTGATGCGATGCTCCTGCGAGGCGCCGAGCAGATCGTAGAGGAACGCAACGTCGAGCTTCAGCACCTCGACGAACTCCACGATGCCGCGGTTGGCAATGTTGAATTCGCCGTCGAAGTTGAAGGCGCGCGGGTCGGAGTCGGAGCCGTATTCGGCGATCTTCCGGTAGTTGATGTCGCCGGTGAGCTCGGTCGAGTCCTGGTTCTTCTCGTCCTTCGGCTGGAAGGTGCCGATGCCGACGCGGTTCTTCTCGCTCAGGAGCAGGCGCCGGCAGCGGACGTGATTCTCGATCACCTTGCCCCAGTCGCCCTGATACCGCTGCATCAAGCCGGCGAAGATGAAGCGGCTCGCCGGATCGAGATCGCCCTCGATACGGACGCGGAACTTGTCGTTCGATAGGCCGAACCCGTAGGCAGAGTCCCGCCATTCCGGCGGTACCAGCCGGAGCGGCTCCTCGTGCATCGGGGAATCGAAGGTGTCGGCGCTGCCGGCGGCGAGGCCCGTGCTCGCGAGGTTCACCCAGCTGAAGGTGTAGAGCGCGCCCTCCGGCGTCTGCGAGTAGCGCTCGAGGCCTTTCTTCAAGAGTCTCGCGATGGTGGACTTGCTCGAGCCGACCGGACCGTGGAGCAGGATCACGCGACGTTCGGGGCCGTAACCCTCCGCGGCCGCCTTGAGGACGTTCATCATCCGCATCAGCGGGATGTCGAGACCGAACACGGCGTCCTTGCCACCGTCGCCTTCGTCGCGGAAGAAGTTGTACCGGACGAGCTTCTTCTTGTTGTCGATGTACTCCTCGGTCCCGTAGGAGATCACCATGTCGTAGACGCGCTGGAAGGCGTTGCGCGTGACCTGCGGGCGCTCGCGCACGATCTGCAGGTACTCCTCGAAGCTCCCTTCCCACGCAAGATCGCGGTAGCGGTCGTAATCCTGAAGGGCGGCGATCTGGGCAACCAGGCTGGTCGGCGCGGGCGCACGCCCCGAACCCTGCGAGCTTTTCCCTGTTTCGGCGTCGCTCATTCGAAAAAGTAAACCACATCGACGAGCGTCCGTCCGCACGGCCTCAAGTCCGCGGCCTTTCCACGCCGTGCGTGCGTCCTTCCGGCCGGCGCGCCGCAGCGGCAAACGTCCCTCGCCGCCACCTGAACGCCTGGTGAGTAGGCCTGCGGCGCGTGTGACATTTCCATTGGGATCGCGTGGTCGGCGTGAACATTCGAGTTCGCGACGCTACGATGCCCGGTCGAAGGGGAAGCACGAGCCCGGCGATGAGCACCGCAAGCGAGATCAGTCGAACCTTTCTGAGCGTTCCCTCCGAGATTCCGGTCGCTCCGGTGCCGCCCCGGCTCGACGACCCGAGCTTGTTCCTGAACCGCGAGCTCTCGTGGCTCGAGTTCAACGCCCGCGTGCTCGCCGAAGCAGCGGACGACCGCGTTCCACTCTACGAGCGGCTGAAGTTCATCGCGATTTTTTCGACCAACCTCGACGAGTTCTTCATGGTCCGCGTGGCGGGGCTCCAGGCCCAGCTGTCCGGCGAGGTCGACGAGGTGCCGCCGGACGGCATGAGCGCGGACCAGCAGATCACCGCCCTTGCCCGCCGCGCCCACGACCTGGTCGAGGAAAAATATCGGATCTGGAACCGAGCCATCCGCAAGGAACTCCTCGCCGTCGGCCTCGCGCTCGTGAACCCGGACGAACTCGACGAAAAGGAGCAGTCGGCGCTCGACGACCACTTCGACCGCAACATCTTCCCCGTCCTCACTCCGATTGCGATCGACCCCGCCCATCCTTTCCCCCACGTCCGCAACAAGGGCATCAACGTCGGGCTGATCTTCGAGAAACGGCCGCAGACCGCTGAGCCTTCGTTCGGCCTGGTTCAGGTGCCGGCGAGCCTCCCGCGGCTCGTCCGCGTCCCGATGGAAGGGACGCGCCGAGCATTCGTCCAGCTCGAGGATCTGATCATCCGCCACCGGCAGAAGATCTTCCCGCAGCTTCGCATCACGGGCTCCTACGTTTTCCGCGTCACACGCAACTTCGACATCGAAGTCGACGACGAAGAGGCCGACGACCTGATGGTCACGGTTCAGGCGGGGCTCCGGCGGCGCGAGCGCGGGCGCGCCGTGCGGATGGAGGTGAGTGAGAACGCGCCGGAAGCACCGCTGCAGTGGCTGTGCCGCGAGCTCCGACTCGATCGCCAGCGCGACGTCTACTCCGCGGACGGACCGCTCTCCCTCGGCGACATGACCGTGCTCACCGCCGCGGACGAGCGCCGCGACCTCCGGGACGAGGCCTTCCAGCCGCACGTCGTGGCGCCGCTCCGCGATGCCGACGACATCTGGGGCACGATCGCCGAGCGCGACGTGCTGCTCCATCACCCGTACGAATCCTTCGAGGCGGTGATGGATTTCCTGGGGCAAGCCGCCGAAGATCCGGCCGTCCTCGCCATCAAGCAGACGCTCTATCGAACGGGCGGTGAGTCCCCGCTGGTTCGCGCTCTGCAGCGAGCGGCGGAACTCGGCAAGCAGGTGACGGCGCTGGTCGAGCTCAAGGCGCGCTTCGACGAAGAAAGCAACATCCGCTGGGCTCGCCAGCTCGAGCGCTCGGGCGTCAACGTGATGTACGGCCTGATGGGCTTCAAGACGCACGCCAAGGTGCTGCTGGTCGTCCGCAAGGAGAGGAATGGCCTTCGGCGCTACGTGCACCTTGCCACCGGCAACTACAACCAGCAGACCGCCCGCCTCTACACCGACTTGTCGCTCTTCACCGCCCGCGAAGACGTGGCCGAGGATGCGACGGCGTTCTTCAACATGCTCACCGGGTACAGCGCCCCGTCACGCTGGAATCGGCTGATCGTTTCGCCCCTCGGCCTGCACGAGGCCGTGCTCGGGTTGATCGCGCGCGAGACGGAACACGCCCGCGAGGGTCGCGAGGCGCGCATCGTCGCGAAGATGAACTCATTGGTCGACGCCGACGTGATCGCCGCGCTCTATGCGGCATCGCAGGCCGGGGTTTCCGTCGACCTTCTGGTTCGCGGCATCTGCTGCCTGCGCCCCGGCGTCCCAGGCGTGAGCGAGAACATCCGCGTGCGAGCGCTGATCGATCGATTCCTCGAGCACGCGCGGGTCTTTTACTTCCGAAACGGCGGAGCCGACGATGTCTACGGGTCGAGCGCCGACTGGATGCCTCGCAATTTCAGGCGCCGCGTCGAGGTCATGTACCCGATCCTCGACGAAACGCTGAAGCGGCGCGTGATCGACGAGATCCTCGGCACCACCTGGAACGACAACGTGAAGGCCTGGTCGCTCCGCACCGACGGATCCTACGCGCGCATCGTCGCCGGCGACGACGAACCGTGCCGCAGTCAGCAGCGCTTCATCGAGATCACCCGCGAGCGATCTCGCGAGACCGAAGGTATCCTCGGGCTCTCGTCGAAGGCCTTGCCCGGCCCGGCGCGTGCGCTCGACAAGCTGCGCCGGCGCCTGAAGAAAAAGAAGCGCCGGAACCGCGGCGACTAGAGCCTATCTCGCGCGCGAGCCCGGCCGCCGCCGGGCGAGCGTCACGGTTCGAGCGGGTGGATGTCCATCACCTGCGTCGTCGAGGCGACAACGTCGCTCTCCTCGATCCACGAAACGAAGGGACCAGCGCAGGAACCGTCGAGCAGCGCATCGACGCGAAGACCGGCACCGGGCTCGGTTTCGAGCGTGAACCCGTCGAGGTCGCTCGCGGTGTCCGCCACGAACCCGACCTTCTCCATTTCCGCCGGGAGGACGAAGCGTCCGAGGGAATCGCGGTCTTCGAGCCCGTCGGGCGCGAGCGTGATGATCGGCGCGTCGATGGGCGTCACCTCGAGGTCCCAGAGGCAATCGTATCCCGACAGGTTGGTGTCGCAGGTCACCGTGACGCGCCACAAGCCGTCCCCCGCGTACTCGACGATCGCCCCCGCGCCGCCGCCCGGGTCGAGATCGAGGAACCCACCGCGGTCGATACCGGCAACGACGACACCCGCCTGGCACAACGGAACGACGCCCTCGTCGTACACGGGGCTGTAGTCGTCGTCGTCGTAGCAACCGCTCGCCGCGAGCCCCAGCGCAAGGACCAGCGGCAGCGGGCGAAGGGTCATCGCCCTCGGCCTCGCGCGCCCGCCCCCATCGAGTGCATCGCGCCGAACGATTGCATCGGCGACCCGCCGAACGAGCGCATCGACGACCCGGTGGAACGCATCGACGACCCGGTGGAACGCATCGGCGATATGCGGCCGGCATCGAAGTGGGGCGTGGAGCGACTCACGTTCTCCGGCCGGAAGGAGCGCACGCTCGAGGCCGCATCGACCCGCGGGCTCCGCGCCCCGGACGCCACGAGGTCACTCGGCGCGACGGCCCGACGTGACGAACCCTGCCGTGACTGATAGAGCGGCGCGACGCCCGGTGCGCTCGACCGAGGCGGCCCGCCGGCGAGATCGGAGCGTGGAGCTGCCGCCGTGCGGGAAGCGAGGCCGGCCGCCGCCTTGGTCCGCGCGCCGGGCGCGGAAACGAGGTCTTGTGACGAGACCCGCTCGCGCGGCACTCCCGTGGTCGGCACGGCGGCGGCGCGCATGCTCGGGCTCGCCGGCGCAGCGGAAGGCCGCGGATTCGCCGGGTAGTACGGCCGCGTGTACTGCTCCGCGTGGTACACGTAATAAGGGTCCGTGTAGATGTAGTGGTGGACGTGCGGGTAGAAGAGGTACGCGCTCGCGCAGTACACCCACGGGTAGTAGGGCCCCCAGCCGTACCAGACCGAGATACCGCCGAACCACACCCAGCTCGGTGGGTAGGGCGCCCAGCCCACGTCGGCGTAGCCGTCGACCGGCGTTCGCCAGGCGACCCAAGCCGGCGCGTACTGAAGCCCTGGGATCCAGGCCCAGCCGGCCGACGAGGTCCAGACCCAGCGCCCGTAGTGGAACACCACGTCGCCGAACGGATAGTCGCTGACCCAGACCCAGGCCTCGTTCTGATCGAGCGCCCAGTGACCTGAACTCGCGTACGGCGTGAAGTCCGACCCGACGACGCGCGCGTCCGGCACCCACACGCGGCCGTACGACGGATCATCGATCCAAGTGCCGTAGGGCGCGAGATCCTGGTTCCAATGGGTCAGGGCGCGCGGATCGCGATCGAGCGCGTCGTCGACCGCCGGCGCCGCGTTCGCCTCGTCGAGCAGGGGGCTTGGCGGGAGCGGGTCCATCCGCGATGCCGGCGGAGGCGTCGGCCGCGCGACGGGGGGAGGGCCCGGCGACCCGACGGCTTCGACCGCCAGCGCCGGAAGCGCGAAGCTCGACACCACGCCCACCACGGCGAGGCCCCGGAGGAGCCGGACGAACCGGGTCATGGGTAGGATCATGGTACTGACGATACCGCCGCGCAACTGCCCACGGTGCGAGCCCGCGGTTGACGGACTGGGAGCAGCCGACGAAGGGTCGGTCACACCACAGAGCGGTTGCGGACCAATGATACGCGAAGGAGGTCGCCGATCTTCACTCGGGCGAGGAATCGTCTCCTCCTCGTTGCTTTCGCTCGTGATCTTCGCCTGCGGTCCGGCGCCCCCGCAGGTGGCGAGACCCGAAAGCGCGCCCACGGAGCGCCCGACGGCGACCGCCACGCAGGCCGAGGCCGCGCCGAAAAAGGCCCCCGAACCGGTGCCCCCGGCCGAGGCGAGACTGTTGCCCGTTCCGGGGTTCGGCGACGCGGTCCTCGTCAGCACGCTGGGTGGTCCGGCACTGCCGTTGCTGCTCGCCGCTCACGGCGCGGGAGACGGGCCCGAGTGGCAATGCGAGCACTGGGGCAAGGTGTTCGCGACTCGGTTCGTGGTGCTTTGCCCGCGCGGACTTTCGCTCGGCAAGGGCGACAGTGGCTACTATTTCAAGGACCACTTCGCGCTCGAACGCGAGGTCCTTGCCGTGGTGGCCGCCGCACGAAGCGCGCTCGGCGATGCACTGCTCGCCGAAGGCGGCACGTACATCGCTTACTCGCAGGGCGCGACGATGGGCGCGCTGATGCTCGTCGAGCACGGCGCCTCGTTCCCACACCTCGTTCTCATCGAGGGAGGGTCCGGCGAATGGACGCTCGGGCGCGCGAAACGCTTCCACGCCACCGGCGGCAAGAGCGTCGCCATCGTGTGTGGGACCTCGGCCTGCGCGAAACGCGCGAAGAAATCGGCGTCCGTGCTGGAGAAAGCCGGGCTACGCGCGCGGGCGGAATTCGTCGAGGGCGGAGGGCACGCGTACTGGGGCTCGGTGGGTGAGCGAGCGGCGTCGCTGTTCGACGACTGGCTCTTTCGCAAGCCGTAGCCGTCGTGAGATGCGCTCCAGCAAAGCTCACCGCCGCGAGTCGAGTTGCTGGCGAACGACCCTGAGCAGCATGTCGGGCTCGTAGGGCTTGGCGAGAAACGCCACGCCGACGCCGAGGTCGCCGATACTGCCGAGCGCATCCGAATACCCACTGCACAGAACCGCGATCATGTCGGGCGCGATCAGGCGGATCTCGGCCAGCGCGTCGGCCCCGTTCTTGTTGGGCATCACCGCGTCAATCAGAACGAGGTGCACGGTGCCCGCGAACTCGCGAAAGGCGCGAACGGCTTCCTCGCCGTCCCGGGCAATGATCACCCGGTAGCCGGCTTGTTGGAGGATACGCACGACCACGGCGCGAACGCGCTCCTCGTCCTCTGCCACCAAGATCGTTTCCGTCCCACCGGCGGCGGGAGCTTCGCGCTTGGAATCAACGTCCGTCGCCACCCGGTCGGCAACCGGGAGGTACACCTTGAACAGGGTGCCCTTGCCGACCTCGCTGTGGACGTGCACGAAACCACCGTGGCGCTGAACGGTGCCGTACACGGTGGCAAGCCCCAGCCCCGTGCCCTGCGGCTTCGTGGTGTAGAAGGGCTCGAACACGTGGTCGAGCGATTCCACGGGAATCCCGATGCCGGTGTCGGAAACGCTCACCAGCACGTAGCGCCCCGGGCGCGCCCAAGGGTTCGTTTCGCGGAAGCGGCCGTCGATGACCACCGCCTCCGTTTCCAGCGTCAGCCGCCCACCACCGGGCATCGCATCGCGAGCATTCACGCACAGGTTCACGAAAACCTGCTCGAGCTGACCGCGGTCGGCCATCACCCGCGATAACCCCTGTCCGAGGATCAGATCGATGTCGACGCTTTCGGGCAACAGGCGTTGCAGTAGCTTCAGCGTGTCGGACAGCACGGCGCCCACATCGAGCGGCGTGTGATTGACGGGCTGTCGCGTGCTGAAGGCGAGTAGCTGACGAGTGAGCTCAGCCGCCCGATTCGCCGCGGCCATCGCCTCGTCGAGCAGCCCTGCCCTGTCGTCCGCGTCGCTGGCGCGCTGAGCGAGCGACATGTTGCCGAGGATCGCGACCAACAGATTGTTGAAGTCGTGCGCGATCCCGCCCGCCAGCTGGCCGATCGCTTCGAGCTTCTGCGAGCGCTGGAGCTGAGCCTCCGTGCGCTTGCCGTGGGTGATGTCCATCACGCCGCCGATCATGCGCACGGTCGTCCCGTTTTCGCGGAGGGCGCGACCCTTCGCCAGGATCCAGCGCGTGGTGCCGTCCGGCAGCACGATGCGACAGGAGAGGTCGGGATACTCGCCTGTCTCGACCGCCGTCCAGATGAGCGCGCTCACCCGCTCGCGCTCCTCCGGGTGGACGCGCCCGATGAAGGACGCGAGCTCCACGTCGTCGTCGTCGTCGGGCCAGGCGAAGATCCGTTTGGCGGCGCGGTCCCAGGTGACGCGATCCGCCTTCACTTCCCATGACCACTGGCCCATGCCGGATGCTTCGAGCGCCAACCGGAGCTGCTCGTCCCGCAGCGCGATCGTCGCCTCCGCGCGCTTCTGCGCGGTGATGTCGGTGCCGATGCTGACGAGCCAGGTGAGCTCGCCTTCGCGCTGGATCGGCACGAGGCGCGTATCCCACCAGAGATCGTTCCGACTACGTACTTCGACGCGCTGCGCGGCGTTGGTCGAAAGCGCGCGCGTGATGGCCTCGGTCCAGGAAGCCTGGTGCTCTTCGTGCAAGAACTTCGCCGAAGGCAGGCCGACCAGCGACTTCGGGTCGACACCGACGACGGCGCGGCTCACGTAGAGAAGATTGCCCTCGAGATCGAGGATCGAAATCACGTCAGGGGAGTTCGCGAGGATGCTGGCGAGCCAGGCTCCACGGTCGACCTCCACGCCGTCGCCCGGTGAGGGTACGAGCTTGCGTTCCATCCTCTCCCCCGACTCTCCCACGCCTCCCACCGAAACGGTACCGATTACGGTCGCTGGTAGAGCCAGACGATGGGCACGCCGTCGAGGAGCCGCATCTCCACGGGCTCGACGGTGCCGTAGTCGACCCACACCTGAAACTCGACGCGCTGCATGTGCTCTTCGTGGTGATAGAGCGCGAGCGACGACGCGTGGATGGCCAGGGTTCCACGGAGATCTCGCCGCACCCGACCGTCCTCACGCAAGAGCTCCCAGCTCGCCGTCGCCGTGTCGTGGAGATACACGCCGGCGTTCGGCTTCGCCCGCTGATTCAGCGCCGCGGTCAGCGACCCGGTCGTGTAGCCCCAAAAGCCACGGTTCAGGCCGAGCGACGCGGCGCCGGGGGCCCCGCCGACGACCGGCGCATAGAAGCTGAGCCCGAACGGGTGGGCGGCGAGCGCCATCACCACCGGCCCGGTGAGCACGCTGGCGGCGAGCCCCGCCGTGGTCAGGCGTGGACGGCCTTCGAACCACCCGTAAAGCGAGATCAAGCGATCGCGGGCCAGCACGAAGCCGCGCGCAGCGAACAGGCACAGAAAGGGGTACGCCGTGATCCAGTGTTTCGTCCCGCCGAAGATCGGCGTGTCTGACGACCACCAGGGCGCATAGCTGACGAGAAGCCCGAGCGCCCAGCAGAGGTCGAGCGAAAGGCGAGAGGTCCCGCCGCGGTCGCGCGCCGCCCGGAGCGAGTCGACCGCACCGACGGCAAACAGGCAAAGCGTGACCGCTGGTACCGTCGCGCCCGTCATCACCCACGCGTAGAGCCGCGGCATCGGCGGCTTCCAGTAGGTGTGGCCGAGAAAGACCATGTTGTAATAGTCGTGCCCGAGGTGGAACCGCACCCACTCGGCCAGGCGCTCACCGGTCGAGAACCAGATCCACGGCCAGATCGCGAAAAAGACCAGCGGCCCGAGCACGAACATCGAAACGAGCCCGCGCGGCACGATCGGCCCCACCCGGGTGACGCCTCGGCGCCACTCGACCAGCCGGATCACGACGAGGTGCAGCGTCAACGCGAACGGCAGGAGCCAGGCGTTGTGCTTGGTGTTCAGGAACAAGCCGTAGAGAACGCCGACCGCGACCGCGATCCCCACGCGACCCGAGCCGAGCGAGCGGTAGTAGACGTAGGTCGTCACGAGCCACATCGCCGCGGCCGGCACGTCCAGACACGCGAGATGGGCGTGAAAGAAGACGTGAGGCATGAACGCGAACGAGAGCGCCGCCACGAGTCCGGCGGCACGCCCGGCCGCTTCACGCCCCCAGAGGTAGAGGACGGTGACCGCAACGCCCCCCATCATCATCGCTGGAAAGCGGTACGCCGTTCCTCCTTCGGAAAAGACGCCGAGCCCCTGATGGAGGTACCGGTGCGACAGCGCCATCAACGTCTTCATCAGCCCCGGGTGCTCGTGCACGGGGCCGAAATGACGGTCCAACACCTGCTGCGCGAACGGGGTTGCGCCGTCTTGACCGAAAAGCTCGAACCAAGCCTCGACGGCCCGCGCGGCATACGCGTAGAATCCCTCGTCGCGAGCGTAACCGACCGAGCTTGCCGTCGCGACCAGGAGCACCACGTAGGCGAGACCGAGAGCGCCCGCGTTGCGGTAGTCGACCTCGTCGGGCACGCCCCCGCGATCGGCGGCGCTCACTGGAGGGCCTCCGCGGCGAAGCAGAAATCCCGTGCCTCGGCCCGTTCGGAACGCACGGTGAACTCGAGATCGGCGACCGTCCCGGCGTGAGTCCCGGTGTCGAACGAGAAACCATGCCAGCCCCATTCGTCCCGGTGCAGGTATTTGCCGACCGAAGCACCTCCTACGCTTGCGCCGAGCTCGATCGGCGGACGCTCGCCGTCGCGGAACAGGAAATAGGACAGGCCCGCGTTGCCCGCGAGCCGGCGACCGATCGGCACACGGACAAACCGCAAGCGCAGCAAGCCCTCGCGGGGCGGCTTGGCCCACAGGCAGCGCCGCGGGCGGTAGTTCTGGTCGTCGATCACGGTGATACCGACGAACCCGGCTTCACCGCCGCCACAGACGAAGCGCTCGCGCGGGAACGCGACCTCGCCGTGCAGGCCGCCGGTCACCACCCGTGCGCGGTCGGTGAACGTGCAAGGACGCTCGCCGTTCTCGCTCACGATCGCGACCTCGAGTTCGCCCGGGATCACGTGCTCGAGCAGACGGAAGGTGGCGGCGGCGGGCTTTGGGTTTTCGAGCACGCGGAGCGTGAAGGGGCCGCTCTCGCGTTCACTGACGACGCGAAAGCCCTCTGTCTCGCTGCTCTCGGCGCCAAGCGCCGACACCTCGAGCACGCGCGAAAACCCCGCGATGCCGCTCCGCGCGAGCTCGTTCAGCGGAAACGCGGGTGCGCCGAGCGCGTGCCGCGCCACCGGCTCCGCCCACTCCGGGGCGACCACGACCGGTTCGCCCGGTCGCTTCGCCTTCATCACGTCCGCCCGGAGCGCGCGCCACTCGTCGAGCGAAGGCGCCCGCCGCGATGCCCACGCCTCGGCGGCGAGCTCGAAAAGCCCGACGGCCGGAACCAGCAGCCAGAGGAGCCGAGCCTGCAATGCGCCGGCCAATCTGCCATCATCCGGCGAGCCCAGGAAGCGGCTCGGCTCGATCGCGCGTCCCTCCATCATGATCTCCTTCGCACGAGCCCGTGGCTTGCTCAGGGAGCTCGTCGCCGTCATCCGTGATTTCCGCCTGGACGACGGGGTCGGTCTGCCGCCCGCCGACCCGCGTTTCGAGCGCGCCGGCCGGGCACTGATGCTCATCGCCACGGTGCTGCTCGGCGCCGTCGGGCTCTGGGAGATCGCAGCGCCGTTCGCGGCCGGGCACTACGCCGCGTCGACCGCCGTCGCGCTCAGCGGCGAAAACATGTGGCATTGGGGCGTCATCGCGCCGGTCCCGCGGTACCTGCCGGGGCCGCCCTCGCCGTCCGACTACTACTGCCACCACCCGTTCGGGATGTTCTGGACGGCAGCGTTCTTCGGCGGCGTCTTCGGTCATCACGACTGGGTGTGCCGTCTGCCTGCGGTGCTGATGAGCACCTCGATGCCGTGGTTGATCCATCGCGCGGCGCGCGCCGCCTGGGGGCCGATGGCGGGGGGTCTTGCCGCGCTGACGTACGCGGTGTTGCCGATCACCCTCGCTTACGCGACGTTCTTCGCGCTCGAAGTGCCGACCATGTTCGGGATGGCGCTCGGCACCTGGGCCCTCGTGCGCTTCTTCCAGGCCGGGACCAACCGCTACGCGGTGTTCTCGCTCGTCGGTCTCGGCTACGCAGCAGCGGTCGACTGGCCGGGAATGCTCTTTTCCGGGCTCGTCCTCGGCGGCCTCTTCCTGCGCGGCTTCGTGCTGAGACGCCTTTTCCCGCCCGTGGCGTTCGAGCGGTTCGCCACGCTGTGGGCCTCACTCGTCGCGCTGCTGGCCGCGATCATCCTGTTTCACGCGGCGGCGATCGCGAAACTGGACCAGCTCGGCGAGCTGATGCGGCAGGGAGAATTTCGCGCGCTCGGCGCGGACCGTCCGCTCGACGAGGTGCTCCAAAACCGCGCGTACTGGATCGCGCTCGCCTTCACGCCGCTCGCGATCGGACTCGGCAAGATCGCGGCTCCGATTATTTTCGTGCGGCTCGCCGTGCGAAGGAGCGAGCTCGAGCTGATCGTGCTCGCGTTGCTCGGAACGGCGATCTTTCAGTACGTGGTGTTCAAGCAGGGCGCCGACATCCACTTTTTCTGGCCACAGTACTTTGCGCTCTACGCCGCGTACGCCGTCGGGGCCCTGACCGTCACGCTCGAGGAAGGCGTGGCGCGATACTTTCCAGCACGAACCGCCGCTGCCGGAGTCGTCGCACTCGCACTCGGACTCGCCAGTCTTGCGGCGATCGCGCCCGACGGCCTGGTGGCGCTCCGCTACGCGCGGAAGACCGGCGGGCGCTTCAACGAGAAGGGCCTCATCATTCACCCCGACCTCGACAAGCAAGCCGCGCTTTCGAAGGTCGCCGAAACGCTCCCGGAGGACGCGTTCGTGGGGCTCGATGGCAGCATGAAGCAGATGTACTGGATGGACTGGACGCTCCGGCGCCCGGTCGGGCCGATGCCGTTTCCGAAGCTCGGACAGGGGCTCCGCCAGAGCCATTTCGCAGTGGATTTGCGTTTTGCGGCACCGGCCCAGACCGCCTCGCTCGTCGAGCAGTTCCAGACCCAGGCCTTCGGGCCCTACCTGGTCGCCGATCTCCGCGCGGTGACGACTCCGCTCGAGGCCCACGTGCTCGTCCCGCGCGAACCGACGCTCCTCGAGCGCTTGTTCGTTTCGTCGAGTCACGCAAGCTACAACGTCGTTCCCGATCCGTTCCTCACCTGGGAACTCCGTCATCACTTCGACCGCGCCACAGCGACACCACCCGCGGTCGCGCCCAAAGGTTCGGAGCAGCTCCGCATCGCGCACAATATCGCCGTTCTCGCCGGCGACACGAGCGGCGCCGCACGGCTCCGCGAACGCCTCCTCGCCGGCGCCGACCGCGGCATCGCGCGCGAGTACACCGACGGCATCGCGATGCTCGGCGGTCGCTTCGAGACGGGTGCTTCCGACTTTTTCACGGTGTACTTCGAGGCGGGGCCTCCGCTGCGCACGAACTACCCGTTCGGCATCACGTCCCACGTCGAACGGGCGCGCGCCTTTTCGCTCACGCCGCCCGACGACAAAGCCTGGGACGTTGGCATGCCGTTCGTCGTTCCGACCACGCTCTGGGTCAAAGGCTTCATCTACGCGGCGGTGACCGAAATCCTCGGGCGCCCGGGCCGCGAGCGCTACGACGGCGCCTTCCGTGGCCGCGGCGCGCCGGTGCCGGTCGAGGGTCCGGCCGAGGTGACACTGTTCACGCGAAATTAGCCCCGGGCTCTGGGGGATGCCGCCCGAGCGCGTGGTCAGTCAATGTCCGCCCCGGAACGACCTCAGCTTGACCGCGAGAGCCCGTAGGTAAATGAGTGGAGCGTGGAGTCCCTCGCCACCGTCTCGAACCGCGCGGACGCGAAGCCGTTCGTCAAATGGGTCGGCGGCAAGCGCCAGCTCTTGGCGGCGATCGCGGAGTACGCGCCCAAGAACGGCAGCGCCGGCACGTACCACGAGCCGTTCGTCGGCGGCGGCGCCGTGTTCTTTCATTTGAGGCCGAAGCGCGCGGTGCTCACTGATTCGAACGAGCGGCTGATCCGCACCTACCGGGGGATCAAGAACGATGTCGAAGGCGTGATCCGCCTCCTCAAGTCGTACCCGCACGAGAAGCGCTTCTACCTCGAGATGCGTGCGCAGGACATCGACGTGGAGAGCGACACCGAGGTGGCCGCCTGGTTCATCTACCTGAACCGCACCGGCTACAACGGGCTCTACCGCGTCAACAGCCGGAACGTCTTCAACGTTCCCTTCGGCGACTACAAGAAGCCCACCATCTGCGATCCGGAAACGCTGCGCGCCTGCGCACGCGCCCTTCGCGGAGCCAGGCTCGAGGTACGCGACTTTTCGCGCGTGCTCGAGCGGGCAAAAGCCGGCGATTTCGTCTACTTCGACCCGCCCTACATCCCGCTCACGGCCACCTCGAGCTTCACCGACTACACGAGCGAGGGGTTCTCCGACACGGAGCAGGTTCGCCTCCGCGACGTGGCGCTCGAGCTGAAGAAGCGCGGCGTGCGAGTGCTGCTCTCGAACTCGTCTGCCGAGCGCGTCTACGACCTCTACTCGCGCTTCAAGTGCGTGGAGGTGGACGCGCGGCGCTCGGTCAATTGCAAGCCCAACGGGCGAGGCCGCATCGCGGAGCTCCTCATCTATTGATCATGGCCGGGCGCGCCATGGCACCGTCCGGCGGCGAAACCTTGGAGCTCGAGGTGGTCGCCTTGACCGCGAAGCTCGGCCTGGAAGCGCGCCGTCAGGTCAAGGTCGGGCGGCGGCTCTGGGGCGCCGAGCGCCGCATCGACGTCGTCGTCACCGAGCCGGTCAGCCGGCGGCGCCTCGGTCTCGAGTGCAAGTTTCAGTCGGTCGCCGGCTCCGCCGAGGAAAAGATCCCGACCACGATCCAGGACATCGCCGCCTGGCCCATCCCCGGCATCGTGGTGTTCTCCGGCGACGGCTTCAGCCCCTACATGCGCTCGTTCCTGATCGCGTCGGGGCGCGCGGTGGAGTTGCCGGATCTGGAAGCCTGGCTCCGCCTGTTCTTCGGCCTCGCGCTCGAGGAATAACGCGCGCAACGCGTGACGCTCAGCGGACCACGTTGAAATGGATGATCGCGCTCAGGTGGAGGCTCGTGTAGTCGAGCATGAAGCGCCCCTCCTGACCGTTGAACCACGCTTGATCCTTGTCCGAGCGGGCACGCACGTAGTCGAAACCAATCACGCCGTCGGCGCGGACCTTCTCTTGTAGCAGGCCGATCCCGAGCTGAGCTCGAAAGCCCACGGTCGTGGCGCTGTGCTCCTCGAACACCATGTGGTGGAAACCGGGTCCGGCGCCGACGAAGATGTTCGTCGTCCGCGCGACGTTGATCGGGTATTCGAGATTGGCGGTCACGACCTCGGAAAAGCGAGTGAAGTAAAACTCGTGGCCGATCGCCTCTCCCCCACTCTGATCCTGAACGAAAATACCGTTGAAGCCGATCGCCAGCTCCGTCGTGGCCTGAAGTCTGAGCCACGGCAGCGGACCCACGTCGACGGAGAGGATCGGCAGGTAGTGGAGGACGAACTCCGGTTCTTCCGCCGACACGGGCTCGAAACCAGGCGGCGCGCGCCTCACCCAGTCCCGCATGTACCGGTTGGGATCGCTCGGAGCGAGGAACACACCGAAGCCGAGGCCGAAACCGAGCATGAACAGCGCGGGCCGGGCAGGCTCGGGTGGAGGCGGTGGTGACGGCGCCGCGGGAGCCGGTGTGGTGGCCGAAATGGGAGCAGGAGCGGCGGGCGCAGCAGGAGCGGGCGGAACGGCGGCAGGCGCGGGAGCAGGCGCCACGGGCGGCGCTTCGGGAGCGGGAGCGGGTGGAACGGCGGCAGGCGCGGGAGCAGGGGGCGGTGGCGCAGCCGGCGGTGGCGCAGTCGGCGCATCCGCCGGAAAGCTCATCGACGGCGGGGCTGCCCCGGGTGTGGGCGAAGGTGTGCCCTGGGCCGCCGCGATACCCGTGGCGATGACCACCGAAAGCCCCGCGCGCCAGGAACCCGAAACGCGCACCGCCATCAACGGGCAAGACTAGAGCTCATGACGCACTCCGGCAAGAACGTGCGTTCTCGCATGGAGTGGAAGGAACGAAACGCGCTGTCAAACTTGGAGTATGGACGGCGACCTCAGGGTTCCTGAGCCGCCACGACGCGGCACGAACTTCCGGGCGCGGATGCGCGGACGGATCCCGCGGTGGTATTCGCCGTGGGGCCATCTCGCGGCGACGATCAGCGTCGGGCTCGTCACGCTCGTCGTCTCGATCCAGCGCGTTTCGGCGCCCCACGCCGTCGAGTTCCTGACCATCCCGCTCACGTTCGTGTTCGCGAACCTGGTCGAGTGGTTTGCCCATCGGCACCTGATGCACCAGCGCCGCTTCTTCCCGCTGAAGGTGTTGTTCGACCGCCACACACCCGAGCACCACCGCGTCTTCGGGTATCACTCGATGGCCATTCGCGCTCCGCGCGAGCTTCGACTGGTCCTGATCCCCGCCATGGGCGTGCTCGGCATGGTGCTGCTTGCCGCGCCGGTCGCTCTCGTCGTCGGCCGGGCGATCTCGTGGAACGTCGGCTGGCTATTTCTCGCCACGTCGGGGCTCTACGTCCTCGGGTACGAGCTCTCCCACCTTGCCTACCACCTGCCGGAGTCGCACCCCGTCTACCGGTTACCGTTCCTGCGGGCGCTGCGCGAGCACCACGCGCGCCATCACATCCCCGCGCTCATGCAGGCGTGGAATTTCAACGTCACGATCCCGATCGGAGATCGATTGTTCGGCACGCTGGCGCGACGGGCAAGAATCGAACGCGCGCTCGAGCGTGAGAAGGCGCTCGAGCGCGACGAACGACGGATGAAGGGGAACCTGCGAGCCTAGAGCGCCAAGGGGCTCTAGGGGCTGGCGAGTTCGATCGCCTGCTTGTCCCAGAACGCGCCCGCCACCGGAGCGCCGTTGCAGGAACCGTCCGACTCACCCGGGCGCTTGAGCCAGAGGTAGGCGTCGATGTGCTCGGGGTCGGCCGTCTCGAGCGTCGGGGGAACACCGAGCTTGCGGCCCGGAGGATTGCACCACTCGACACCGAGCGGACCGGCACCGTTACGGCTGGTGTCGATCACGTAGTGAGCGCCGTCGAGGAGCTCACTGAGCTTCTTCCCGAAGGGCAAGAGCTCGTCCATGCCGCGGTAGTTCGAGGTGTTGAGCGCGAAGCCATGAGCATCCTCGACGCCCGCCGACTTCAGCAGTCGGGCGTGCACCTCGACCGGGTGCCAGCGCGAGTGGCCGCCGTCGAGGTAAACGATCGTCTTCGGGTTCTGGCGGAGGACATTGATCGCATCGTGGAGCAGGAACACGCGCTCGTCCTGCTGGGCCTTGGAGAGGCAATTCTCTTTCTCGAGCAGGCCGAGCGCGTCGGGCTCGAGCACCATGATCGCGGCGCGATCGCCGATGCCGGCCGCGATCTTGCGGATCCAGCGCTGGTAGGATTCCTTGTCCTTGAGCCCGCCCGCTGAGTGCTGGCCGCAGTCACGACCCGGCACGTTGTAGGCGATGAAGGTCGGAACCTCGCCCTTCTCCGACGCCTGATCCACCGTCCACCGCACCTTGCGATACACGTTGCTGTTCCACTCACCGAGCCAGAGTGCCTGCGAGTACTTCGCGATCTTCTCGCGGAAGAGCTTGGCGACCTCGGGTTGCGTCTTCTCGAGTGCGTTCGCCCGCAGCGCGGCATTCGTCTCGGGATCGATCCAGAGCTTCACGCCCTTCAGCGGGTTGCCGGTGGCCTTCGGCGGCTTCGGCGCCTCGGTGATCGGCGCGTCATCGGGCGGGCCGTAGTCGTTCGAGGGCGCGAGGGCGGTGCTCACCGGACCGGTCGTCGGCGGCGCGCCGGTCTCGGCCTGCGAGCCACAAGCGGCGAGGGCAAAGAGGGCGACGAACGGGGAGAGCGCTCGCGCGAGGCGACCGCCCGGCGTGAGGCGTTCAGTGAGTTTCGAGAGGGCCATGGGTGGGTCCTTTATGCTGGGTTTTTGGTGCTTGCAAGAGCCTGCAACCGGTTCCGTATCCAGAGCAGGTGAAAAGTGGCGCTGCCCTCGGCCGAAGCTGGAAATAGGCTAGGCAAACGACTCATGGCCGCATCGGCACGCCAGGATCGGAGATTCGTCCACGAATCCGGCGAGCGAGGAGCTCCCGGAGGCGATCCCACGGGGCGACCACGAGCACCAGCGTGAGCGCGAAGAGGACGAGGCCGGGGGCGAGCGTCCGCGGCACGTACCGGAACTCGATCGTTCGGACGCCGGGGGCGAGCCGCGCGGCCACGAGGCCCTGATGTTCGAGCGCGGCCTCACCGTTCGCGCGCCAGCTCACGTCGTGGTTCATGTTGTAGACGACGAGCGCCCCCGGCTCCGCACCGGAGACCTCGACGAGCGCGCGGTTCGGCGACCACTCGACGAGCGTCGCCTGGCCGGCGCCATCGACGTACGCTCGCCCGCGGTATCCCGGAGCGTTGGCGGCTTTCGCCGCAACGCGAAACTCCGGATCGACGCCGTAGCATTGAATGACGCCCGAGTTCGCGAACATGGCGAGCAGCACGGGCTCGGCCCAGTCGCGCAGCACGTAGTTCACCGGCGACCGGCGACGATGCTCGAACGGCTCCACGCGCCGTATCGCCGCGGGAGCCTCCATCCAGAACGCTTGCTCGAACGGCGTGCGCGAGTAGCGCGCCATGTCCCAGCCGAAGAGCGCGACCGGAAGCAGCAGCGCCGCATCGAGCCATGGGCGTCGCGCGATGCGCTCGGTCACGAAGCCCGAGACCGTGAGTACGAAGCCTGCCCCGAGAAAGAGAAGCATCGGGTAGTGAAAGCGCGACGGCACGTGCTGGGAGGCAAAAAGCGGGAGTTCGTGGAGCAGTGCCCACGGGGAAACCGGGTGAAAAGCCCCGAAACCGAGCAGCAGCGACAGCGCGCCGAGCACCTTCAGCCCCTGCGCCGCCGAGCCGCGCGCAAGAAACGCGAGCGGTAGCGTGGCAAGGCCGACCGGGCCGATGTAGAGGCCCCATTCGTGCCAGTTGTAGGCGGGGACGACGATCGGTCGCTCGCCGTAGCGCTGGTCCGGTGCCGTCAGCATGGCGTAGAGATCGAGTGGGCCGATCACTTCGGGCGATTCGATCAGCCGCGGCAACACGCGCAGCTGGTCGAGCGTCGCGAAGAGCTTCGGCGCGGCAAGGCCGACGGCGACCAAGCCTGTCACGACAATCGCCACCAGTGGTCGCGTGCTGCGCTCGAGGCCGGCACGAACCAATGCGTAGACGGAGAGAAAGAGCGCCGTGTGCGGCAGCGGGTAGATGCCGCCCCAGAAACACTGAAGAGCGAGCACGGCGCCGGCGCCGGCCGCCGAGCGCAGGCTCCTGCCGCCGAGCGATCGCTCGAAGAAAAAAAATGCCCACGGCATCAGCGCGTATTGAAGGTGCCAGGTGTGACCGACGGCGGCCTGCAGGGCCCAGCGGCCGTTGAGAACGAAAAGCGCGGCAAGAAAAGCCCTGAGCGCGGCGCTGGTCGTGAAGAGCCCGGCAAAGACGTAGGCTCCGGCCAGACCGAGCAGCCCTTGACCGAGCACCTCCAGACGGATCGCCGCACGAACGTCGAGCAGAAGGTAGAGGGGTAGGTACGGCGAAACGAAGTTGGTCGCGCCCTCCGAGTAGCCCCAGCCCTGGACGCCGCCACAGAGGAAGGGGTGCCACCAGGGCCCCTCGCCGGCGCGCAGGCTCACGACCGTGATGTAGCGATACGCGGTTGCCACATCCCAGTCGTGAAAACCGAACGTACTGAAGTCGGCGAGCATCGGCTCGAGCACGTAGAGGAGCAGGCCCACCAAGAGGGCCGCCGACAGCGCGAAACTGAGCCGCGACCAGGCCTTGGCGTCATGGTCGATGAGAGCGCGCAGCGTGGAAGGGAGCATGCGCGGGCCGGGGACCATCAGGGGCGGCAGTCTAGACCATGACCGCGTGACCCGAGAGGCCGGCTGAGTTACTCTCCTGCCAGACGCTCCTCGTGGGGCGCGAAGCATCATGGTGGATCGGCGACACACCGATCGCGAGTACGAGAGCGAGCTCGAGGCTCTGCGCGAGCAGATCCTGCTGATGGGCGCTCGCGTCGAGGAGATGATGACGTTCGCGTTGCGAGCTTTCTCGACGCAGAACGCGGTGCTTGCCAACAGCACGATTGCCCTGGACGCACAGGTCGATACCGCCGAGACGCGCATCGACGAGCTCTGCCTTCGCATGCTCGCGCTGCGCCAGCCGGTAGCGTCCGACCTGCGCTTCATCACCACCGCCCTCAAGCTGGTCGTGGACCTCGAGCGGATCGCGGATCTTTGCGTGAACATCTGCGAGCGCGTCCTCGAGATCGAAGCCGAGGACGCGCCGGCGGCAACCATCGAGGTCGGCCTGACACGGATCGGGGCGCTGGCGCAGGGCATGGTCCACGATGCACTCGACTCCTTCGTCGGCAGCGACGCACTGAAGGCCGAGCAGGTGATCGCGCGAGACGAGACGGTCGATCGCCTGCATGCCGAGATCATCCACTCGCTCAGTCAGTTGATGGCGCGGGACTCGACGGCGGTGCAGCGGTCGATCCGACTGGTGTCGATCGGCAAGAATCTGGAGCGAGCCGCCGATCACGCGACGAACATCGCCGAAATGGTGGTGTTCATGGTGCGCGGGCAGGACGTCCGGCACAAGGCGCTCGGCGCGTCGAGCTAGAGCTCTAGTCGAGCAACCGAAGCAAGACGAATTCGATGAGCTCGAGCCCGGCTTGCTCGAGCCCGATGCCGACTACGTCGCGGGGCTCGGCGCGGGTCATGCTCATCGACGAGGTGGCCTTCTCGACCCGCCGATCGCGCTCACGCCGTTCATCCTCGGCCTGCTTTCGCTGGCGAGCACGCTCGAGGCCACCGCCCTCGACGAACGCCAGGATCCGCGGGAGCTCCCCCGCATCGAACCAGACACCGTGACGCGAGCAAACGTCGACCACGATGCCGCTCGTATCGCCGAAGTTCTTGCGATTCATCATCTGCGAGCAGGCGGGGCACGGCAGGTAGCGCACCGGACGCGCTAGTGGGTTCTCTCGTTTGGGCGCGACGCTGAGGCTCCGGTACACCTCACGGCGCTCCAGCAGATCCTTCAGCAGCGCGTGCTCGACGAACTGACCCCCGCAGCCGGTGCACTCGGAGAGCCGCCCCGCGACGCCGCCGAAACCGGCGAACGGCCGCCGGCAGTCCGGGCAACGTAGATCGCTCGGTGCCGGCAAGGGCTCGAGACCGAGCTCACGGCCGCAGCCACTGCACCGGAGTGCATCGGCCGCATTGAGCACGAAGCACTCCGCGCAACGCACGGTGAGGAGGTCCGACGAGCAGTACCCGCAGCGCGCGGCTCCCGCCTTCACGGGGGCGCCGCAAACGGGACAGCGGTGGGCTTCCGCCTCGGCCATCCTCCGATCGTGCTCGATCTCGAGCCGATCGCCAAGGCGTCAGGGAGCGGGTTCCAGAGCCGCTTTTCCGCTCGGCCGGCGCAGGTAGATGTCGAAATCCTCGACCCGGGTGGCGAGGTCGTAGCGGCTCGACACCAAGGTGGCGAGCTCCGGGAACGCGCCGAGCTCACGAGCCGAATCGAGGACGTTGCCCGTCACCATCGGAAACACGTCGTTGTGCTGGACGACGATCGCGTGCGGAGGCTTCCGCGCGAGATCGCGCATCAGGTCCCTGCGCGCCGCTTCGCGCTCCCACATCGTCCGCTGCGGCACGTCGTAGATGAAGCGAGTCGCGGGCGGACGATCGGCGAGCCAGTAGATCACCGGTTCGAATCCCCAGACGAAAACGGGAGCCGAGGGAGGTGTGCGAGCACGGAGCTCGCGGGCCACCGCGCGATCCGCCGAAAGGCTCACGTCCGCGACCGAGCCGAGCGCGTCTTCGAGCTCGTCCCGGCGGCGGTGCGAGGAGAACACGTAGCGGGCGCGCAGCTCGCAGCGCTCCCAGAAATCCTGGGGCAGATCGGTCACCGCCTGGCGCATCGCGACGCACACGCTGGTGAAGGCAACGAACGCGAGCACGCCCCCCGCACCGCCCGCAAGGCAACGCCGATACAGCTTGTAGAGGCCGATGCCACCCAGAAAGGCGATCAGCGGCAGCGTCCCGGCGTAGTGATACGGGAAGAACTTCCCCTGCATGGCGATGCCCGTGACGTGCACGGCGATCACGCCGAGGACGATGAACAAGCCCTCTCGCTCCCGGAGGTGCATCGGCGTGGTCGTGATGACCGCGATCAGGCCGGCGGCGGCAAGGGCGGAGAACTTGAAGAGCGCTTCGATCAGCGCGTAGTAGAACATCTCCGGCGCGTGCCGCCCCTCCCAACCGAGCGCCGTGTAACCGGGCGTGAAATCTCGCATCGTCCAAAGCAGTGCCGGCAGCCCGCCGCGCGCGACGAACCACAGCACCGTGAGCGCGATCGGGGCGATGCCGCCGACGATCATGAGCGCCACGGGCAAGATCCCGGCGCGGGCCGAGCCGACCGATTGTTGTTCCCGCTTCGCGAGGTAGGCGGCACAAACGAGCGCGCCCCCGCCGAGCGGTGGCTTGAGCAACGCCGCAAGCCCGAACACGGCGCCGACGGCGACCCAGCGCAAGGCCTTGCGCGAGCGCTTCCCTTCGCTCGTCGTGAGGACGAGGCCGACCATGGTGAGTACACCGCCGAACGTTTCCGGCTGGGCGGTGTGCCAGAACTCGAGTTGGGCGTGGACGATTGCCGCGACCGCGCCGCCGACGTAGCCCGCCGTCCGATTGCCGGTGAACGTCTCGGCAAGGCGCGCGGCACAGCGCACGACGAGCAAGAGCGCGAGCACCTCGACCAGGCGCGGCGCGAACATGCTCTTGCCGAAGATCCCCTGCCCGAGCGCGTAGACGAAGAAGATCCCGGGCGGTTTGAAATCCCAGAGATCCCGGTAAGGGACGAGGCCTTTCAGGATCCCTTCGCCGATCAGCGCGTAGATCCCTTGGTCGCGCCCGAACGGAAAGAGGAGGATCTGGAACGCCGCGAGCGCGATGACCCCCCAAGCCGCGGCGCGGAGCCATGCATCGGGATCACGAACGTGTAGCCGCGGCACGACGTCGGCGACGGGCGGCAGCGACGCGGGCATGGCGCCCTCACGCTACACCAGTTCAGGAGAGCCCTACCCTGTGCTATTCACGAGCCCGCAACGATCCCCCGCGCCCCTAGCTCAGCTGGATAGAGCATCGGACTTCGAATCCGAGGGTCGTAGGTTCGAATCCTACGGGGCGCGCCGTATACCGATGGTCCTAACCGGACACACTGGTTACAGATCGTTCCGAAGACATAGGTAACACATCTGCTGAAGCGCCTCAGGCGCCCCACGTGGGTGAGGCGCCGCCACTGGAGGCCGCCGGCAGTACCCGGGCAG
>Ga0315912_10000714_pt1 | contig 51722 bp, 44 predicted proteins | sample VfabasoilMG_FD_204469 | JGI IMG/M metagenome (GOLD analysis project Ga0315912, IMG submission 204469) | Garden soil microbial communities collected in Santa Monica, California, United States - V. faba soil | ecosystem: Environmental > Terrestrial > Soil > Garden | place: USA: California...
ATAAGGAATAAGAGTGAAAAGAAATATAATAGCTGGGAACGTTGCCAAAATCATATTGTATGAAACACCATTGGCACGATCAAAAATTTCATCGTCACTTATATTGAAAAAGAAAATATTAAAGAACCGGTAAAGCGAAAGATTGCCATAGCGTTTCAGCCTGATGCGCTTAGCCATCGCTCGCAATGCGCTAGCCATAGGAATGGTCAATAATTTTTTACGGAGGCTATATTTCATTTGTTGTTACAAACATAATGCGCTGAAGCAGGAGATAGCCTCGGCAATTGATCACATACTCCACCTTGGAGAGGTCATCAAAAATACGGCTTTAAAACATTTTCAAAAATCTCTGGTGGCCGGCAGGGTTTTCCTGTCGCTTTATTAACAAATGCCAGCAGTGTTTCCCCTGCATGGATTAACTTTTCATGCTCATTAAAAATTTCGTATTCAAATTTTATTCGCACGCCAGGTTTATCCCGAATGGTCGTTACAATTTTCAGCTGCTCATCATAAACAGCAGGCGCTAAAAATTTAGAATGGTTTTCCAGCACAGGCATCATAACGCCCATTTTTTCCAATTCTCTGTACGACAATCCCAGTTGTCTTAAACTTTCAACACGCGCCACCTCATAGTAGCTGGCATAATTTCCATAATACACATAACCCATTTGATCGGTTTCTCCATAACGTGCCCGTATAATTATCTGAGATTGATACATCGAATTATTTTTGAGCGGCTTTTTTCAACTCTGCATTCAAGGCACGTTGGTAGCGCCTGGCATTTTTTTGATGTTCGTCTAAATTACTGGCAAAATTATGGTAGCCCGAAAAATCTTCACGGGCGCACATATAATAATAACTATGCTTCTCGTAGTTCAACACCGCATCTATGGATGAAATGTACGGCAAATTGATCGGCCCAGGCGGCAGACCGGTGTATTTATATGTGTTGTATGGCGAATCAATTTCCTTGTGCACATTCATAACACGCTTGATGGTGAAATCTTTTGCCGCAAAAACAAGTGTGGGATCAGCTTGCAGCGCTATATCTTTTCTTAAGCGGTTTAAGTAAAGGCCAGCCACAATAGGGCCTTCGTCTGTCTTGCTAATTTCTGCCTGAACTATAGAAGCAAGAATGGAAACCTCAATGGGCGTTAATCCAAGCGCACGTGCTTTGTCCAATCGTTCAACGGTCCAAAAATCCCGATACTCTTTGTTAAAGCGGGCAATCAGGTCATCAGGAATAATATTAAAATAAACCATGTATGTATTGGGAATAAACATGGTAAGAATATTTTCCTTATTGAATCCCTCCTGGTTTGTTGCTACAAATTTGTCGAGCGCTTCGTAAAATTCCTGCTCAGTGACGCCCAGATTAGCTGTTACCTTTCCTCCTAAGTCTTCAAGCAGTCGAAGATGTGTGAACGTCACCTTTACTTCCTCATTGCGACCCGCTTTTAGAGCTACTATCGCCTGCCAGTTGCTCATATTTTTTTTGAGATAGTACCGCCCCGATTTTATTTTCTTGTCGAAGCCACTTAAACGGGCAACAAAACTGAACGAGACGAGATCGTTTACAAACCCTTGCTCCATTAAATTCCTTTGCACCTGCTTAAAAGTTGTTCCCGATTGGATGACAAAAAGTCTATCCTCTTTTTCCAATAGAATATTAGCGGTAAAGAAAACCTGGTAGAAATAAAATGTAAAAGAAATGAGCAGGGTAGATCCCGCTAGGAAAATAACAAGCTTCTTTTTCGGAACTTCAGGTTTCATCGGGCAAAAATAGTTAATAGAAAATTGTTACTATTGACTTTTCAACCAATTAACGATTAACCAAAATCGTGGCTGAACTTCTTTCCATACATCCGCAAAATCCTGAGTCCAGAAAAATTTCACGGACAGTGGAAATACTGGTGCGAGATGGAATTATTATTTATCCAACTGACACGGTTTATGGTGTTGGATGCGACCTTTTCAACAGGAAAGCAGTTGAGAAGCTTTGCCAGTTTCTACAGATCAAACCACACAGGTTAAATCTCTCTTTTATCTGTAACGACCTGAGCCATATATCTGATTTTGTAAAAAAACTGGAAACGCCCGTTTTTAAAATTCTGAAGAAATCGTTGCCAGGCCCATTCACTTATATTTTTGAAGCCAACTCAAATGTTCCAAAAATTCTGGGAGTTGAAAAGAAAACAGTGGGCATCCGCGTACCCAACCATACTATTCCATTGGCTATAGTAAAAGAACTGGAACGTCCGCTAATCAGTGCCTCGCTTAAAAACTCTGACGGATCGGAGTACATGACCAACCCGGAAGAAATTTTTAAAACCTTTCACAAACGCATTGATTTAATTATTGATGGAGGCGAGGGTCGGGTTGTCCCATCTACGGTTGTTGATTTTACTTCGGATGAACCCGCTGTGATTCGCCAAGGTGCGGGTGATTTTGAGCAGTACTTGTAATTTTTTATTTCATGACTCGTGTGCTTATTGAAACCCAATACCTTCCCTCGCTGGAATTTTTTTGTGCTATCGCGAAAGCAGAAGAAATAAAAATAGAAGCACATGAATATTTTGTGAAGCAATCCTACCGGAATCACACCATCATAAATGCAGCAAATGGAACAGAGAAATTGACTGTGCCATTGACAGCCAAGGGAAATCGAATTGCAATGAAAGACGTTAAAATTGACCACTCTCAGAATTGGAAAACCAACCAATGGCGAACGCTCGAATCTGCTTACCGAAAGTCCCCATTCTATGAACACTATGCCGATGATTTGAATAAAATACTATATAGCCCAAATACTTACTTGCTCGATTTGAATATTCAACTGCTGTCATTATGTCTCAACTGGCTGCATTGGAAAAAGGAATTGACTGTCACACAATCATATCAGGGCAGTGCAAACGATTTCTTAGACCTAAGAAATGTGCTTTTGTCAAAGAAATCATACAGTACGCGGGATTTTTACAGACCGTTCGGATATGTGCAGGTATTTGGCAGCACCTTTGTAGAGAACCTTAGCCTGATCGATTTGGTATTTTGCAAAGGGCCTGAATCGGGAAATATTCTGCACGCCTCCGCGCTGAACCTTTAGGGTTGTGGCGTTGTTCGAATAACAGGATTTTACCCATAAAAGTCCCTTTTGGATTTATCCAAACGAAACATTTACATTTACACTGACCAACGGAACTTATGGAAGCCAAATTTTCTAACCGCGTTAAGGAAGTAATCTCGTTAAGCCGGGAGGAAGCGCTCAGGCTGGGTCATGATTACATAGGAACAGAACATTTGTTGCTGGGCATCATTCGCGAAGGCGAAGGAGTGGCCGTAGGCGTTCTTAAAAAATTGGGCGTACCGCTCGATGCCATTCGGGGAGAAGTAGAGAAGATATCGAAAGGCACCGCAACTCACGAAATAAAAAACCTCACTAATATTCCTCTTACCAGGGCATCTGAAAAAGTTTTAAAAATTACCTACCTGGAGGCTAAAGTTTTCAAAGCACAGTTGATAGGAACAGAACATTTGCTGCTTTCCATTCTGCGCGATCCAGATAACCTCGCCACTCAATTGCTTCAGCGGTATGATGTGGCGTATGACGTGGTTAAAGAAATGTTGGAGTACCAACACGAGACACCAACGGCCGCATCGGACACAGATGATCCGGATGATGACGCAGGCAAAATGTTCGGTTCAGCTGGCCAGGGAGCAGGTTCTGGAAGCAAACAGGAGAAAAGAGGCACAGAAAAATCGCGCACGCCTGTGCTGGATAATTTTGGCCGGGACTTAACCCGACTTGCGGAAGATGGTAAGCTTGATCCGATCGTTGGTCGGGAAAAAGAAATTGAAAGAGTTGCTCAAATATTGAGCCGCAGAAAGAAAAACAATCCGATATTAATTGGTGAGCCTGGCGTTGGTAAAACAGCCATAGCCGAAGGCTTAGCCTTGCGAATTATTCAGAAAAAAGTTTCACGCGTGCTTTTTGGAAAGCGCGTGGTGACGCTTGATTTAGCTTCATTAGTGGCCGGCACAAAATATCGCGGTCAGTTTGAAGAGCGCATGAAGGCAGTGATGAATGAATTGGAAAAATCTGCTGACGTTATTCTTTTCATTGACGAATTACACACCATTGTAGGTGCAGGAGGTGCTTCGGGTTCACTGGATGCTTCCAATATGTTTAAGCCTGCGCTCGCGCGGGGTGAAATTCAATGCATTGGTGCAACAACTTTAGACGAGTATCGCCAGTACATTGAGAAGGATGGTGCGTTGGCCAGAAGGTTTCAGATGGTAATGGTAGATGCTACAAGTGTTGAGGAGACTATTCAAATCCTCACGAACATTAAAGATAAATATGAAGAACACCACCATGTCGTTTACACGAAGGAAGCTGTTGATTCATGTGTGAAGTTATCCGATCGATACATAAGCGATAGGTTTCTTCCGGATAAAGCAATAGATGTGTTGGACGAAGCCGGTGCCCGTGTGCATATTAATAATATTCACGTGCCAGAGGATATCGTGAAGTATGAGGAGGCAATCGAGGATGTGAAGAAGGAAAAGAACCGGGTTGTGAAGAGCCAGAAATACGAGGAGGCTGCACAACTTCGGGATAAAGAGAAAAAACTGATAGAACAGCTGGATCTGGCCAAAGCCCGATGGGAGGAAAAAACCCGTACGGAAAAATATACTGTTACTGAAGAAAATGTGGCTGACGTTATCGCTATGATGACGGGCATCCCCACCAAGCGTATTGCACAAAAAGAAAGCAATAAACTGCTTGGCATGACCGATGAACTGTCAAGCAAAGTAATTGGACAGCACGAAGCCATTGTAAAATTAACTAAGGCAATTCAGCGAACACGGGTAGGATTGAAAGATCCAAAAAAACCAATCGGTTCTTTTATTTTTCTTGGTCCGACCGGAGTTGGTAAAACTGAATTAGCAAAAGTATTGGCCACATATTTATTCGATAAGGATGATGCCTGTATCCGTATCGATATGAGTGAGTACATGGAAAAATTTTCTGTGTCGCGTTTGGTTGGCGCGCCCCCCGGATACGTAGGATATGAAGAAGGTGGACAGCTTACAGAAAAAGTAAGGCGCAAGCCATTTAGCCTGGTGTTGCTGGATGAAATAGAGAAAGCTCACCCGGATGTATTCAATATTTTACTCCAGGTTTTGGATGATGGAATTTTAACTGATGGTTTAGGGCGCAGGGTTGATTTTCGTAACACCATAATCATCATGACTTCAAACATTGGTGTTCGCGATTTAAAAGATTTTGGAGCCGGCATTGGTTTTGCCCCCAAATCAAAATCGGAATCGGCTGAAGAAAATATGAAGTCTACCATTCAAACGGCTTTAAAACGAGCATTCTCTCCGGAGTTCCTCAACCGTATTGATGATGTGATCATTTTCAACTCGCTTCAACGCGAGCATATTCATAAAATTATTGACATCACATTAGGGAAAGTATTTGGGCGTATCAACACGCTGGGCTACCAGGTAGAACTGACTGAAAAGGCTAAAGACTTCCTCAGCGAAAAGGGCTATGATCAGCAATTTGGCGCCAGGCCATTGAACCGCGCTATCCAAAAATATTTAGAAGATCCCGTGGCTGAAGAAATACTAAAGGGCGAAGTGGAAGAAGGTGGAACTATAATAGCTGACCACGATGGGAAAGCAGAAGCCCTTACCATTAAAACTAAAAAGCCTAAAGCTTCATCAAAGGAGAAGAAAGAGTAACGATCAAGTTGTGCCGGCCACTTTCTGGTCGAAGCGCAACTATTTTTACAACTTCCCGAATTCTACCGTAAACGCATCAGGGAATTTCTTTTTTACTTTTTCTTTAAATACATCTGCTTTATCGCGAGTGGAGAACTGGCCAAGAATTATTCCATAATACTTCACGCCATTCACAACCTTGACTTGAACAGAAACTTGCTTTTGGTAAGACGTTTTCAGGTTATCGGCAATGCGCATCAGGTTTACCAACTCCTGGTAAGTTCCTATCTGAATTCCAAAACCGGTGGGCTTTAAACGCTCAATTTCAAATTCATAAAATTCCTTTTCATCTACACCCACATTGCTGATAGGCTTAATCTGGCCATCACCCCTGCCATCACCGGCATCAATAACTTCAACAGAAACATCAGCCAGGCCCTGGTTAATAAAATCAAGTTTCTCCGCTGCCGATCTGGACAAGTCAATTATGCGCCCATCCACGTACGGGCCACGATCATTAATCACCACTTCCACAGTTTTTTGGTTTGCTAAGTTCGTTACCTTCACTTTTGTTCCAAACGGTAAAGTTTTATGCGCTGCTGTAAGTTTGGAATGTTTATACTTTTCACCGCTGGCTGTAGGGTGCCCTTCATATTTATCCGCATAAAATGAAGCCTTGCCGGTTTGATTTTGGGCTGATACGTATAAAGCCGGGAAGACAAGCAATGAAAGAAGGGCAAATCGTTTCATAACATAGATTTAATTTGAAATTGCTACCGAAAATTAATGCAATAGTTTCAATGAGAGAAGCGCAACAGACAATTGTTAAGCTTCTCATAAATCAATTCGTAATATTTGTGTCTTATCTTCAAACCCGGAAATGGATATTGACTTCTTATATAAAGTATTTCTTCAAGCGCGAAAAGTATCGACCGACACCCGCAAGATTGAATCGGGTTCCATATTTTTTGCTCTAAAAGGCCCAAATTTCAATGCAAACGCCTTCGCGGATGAAGCCCTGGCAAAAGGCGCGTCATTAGCGGTGATAGACGATCCGCAGTTTGAACGGGCTGAAAAAACAATTTTGGTAAAGGATACTCTTGAAGCTTTACAGGCATTGGCGAAACACCATCGAAAGCAACTAAAGATCCCGGTGATTGGCCTTACCGGCTCGAATGGAAAAACGACTACTAAAGAATTATTGAATGCCGTACTCACTAAAAAATTTAAAACCTTCGCGACAGCGGGTAATTTAAATAACCACATTGGAGTTCCCCTTTCCATTTTGTCCATTGATGACTCCGTAGAAATGGCAGTTATTGAAATGGGGGCCAATCATGTGGGTGAAATCGCACAGCTATGTTCCATCGCCAATCCAACACACGGATTCATTACCAACATTGGCAAGGCGCACATTGGCATGTTTGGAGGTTTTGAAAATATTATTCGTGCCAAGACGGAATTGTATCAGCATCTTATTGCTAACAAAGGAATTGTGTTCATCAATTCAACCGATTCGATACTGAGTAATATGAAATGGAGATTTCCTTCGGCTGTTCTTTATCCTGCCCAAGGAGATTTTTTACACATTGATCTTTTGGATGGAGACCATTTTATTCGATATAAAGATGAATCGGGGAATGAAATTCAAACGCAACTTACAGGCTCGTATAACTTTACCAACATTGCGGTTGCACTATGCGTAGGAAAATATTTTGGCGTGGATTCTGCGTTAGCCAATCAGGCTATTGCTAGTTATGCTCCGAGCAATATGCGGTCTCAAATTGTTAAGAAGGGCACTAACACGATTATTCTTGATGCCTACAATGCCAATCCAAGCTCAATGGAAGCGGCTCTCGAAAATCTCGCTGCATTGAAATCAAAAAATAAAGTTGCGATCCTGGGCGACATGTTTGAGTTGGGTGAAGAAAGTGAGAAAGAACACCGGCTTATCGGTCAACTAGTGGATAAAAATAATTTTAACCAGGCTTTGTTTTGCGGCACAATGATGAAGTGGGCTACAGAAGAAACGCCAAAAGCAATGCATTTTGAAAAGAAAGAAGCTTTGATTGATTTTTTAAAATCCCATCCGATGGAAAATACCACCGTTTTGGTGAAAGCTTCCAGGGGAATAGGTTTGGAGGCGGTTATTGATTATCTGTAAATTCGGTTTTCAAATTAAAAAGTATGAACGCATCCCTTATTTTCACTTTCCTTAAGTCTCTTTCCAAAAACAACAACCGCGATTGGTTTGAAAAACACAAAGGTGAATACCTCGAGGCCAAAGAAACTTTTGATGGCTATGTGGCCGATTTACTGAAAGAGATGATAAAATTTGATGGAGGCCTTAAAGGGTTAGATCCAAAGAAGCTTACGTTTCGCATTTACAGAGATGTGCGCTTCAGTAAGGACAAGCGGCCTTATAAAACGAACATGGGAGCAACGTTCTCGTCAGGAGGCAAGTTGATGAACAAGCCGGGATATTACTTACACCTGGAACCGGGAAACAAAAGCTTTGTAGCGGGCGGGCTTTACATGCCGGCTCCGGAAGATATAGCAAAGGTGCGACAGGAAATTGATTACAATGGAAAAAAACTTGAAGCCATTTTTAAGCAAAAATTATTCAAAAAATATTACGATGGATTTGATGTGTTTGACCAACTTAAGAAAGCGCCCAAAGGTTACCAACCCGATCACCCTTACATCGATTGGATCAGGATGAAGAGCTTCATCGTAACCCACTACTTAAAAGACAGTGTGGTGCTGAATAAAAATTTTCTTAAAGAAACTGCCACAGCTTTAAAAGCCATGAAACCGTTTAACGATTTTTTAGCGGAGGCGATTGGATAAAAAAGATTTTGCGAGGTTGTTAGCTCTCACTTCTTTGGTTGAAACTTTAACACCAACTTCATCAGCGGCCCGCTGCTCATACTGGTAACCAATGCCATAATCACCAGTGAAACAAAAATTGTTTCGTTGATCAATCCATATTCCAGGGCAACCAATCCTAAAACAATCTCAATCGCACCACGTGCATTCATGCCAAACCCAACGGCCAGTGATTCGCGTAACGTGAACCCACCCAGCCTGGCACCAAAACCGCTTCCAATAATTTTTCCTGCGAAAGCGATTATGATAATGATGATGGTGAGTACAAAATCAAAATTGGCTGCAAAATTCACCTTCAATCCTATGGCAACAAAAAAGAGCGGGGCAAAAATATTATTGATAAACTGGTGAACAATTTCTTTGGCACGTTCAGGTAAATGCTCGGAGTCACCTAATGCAACGCCTATGATAAAAGCGCCAAAAATGGCATGAATTCCGATATATTCTGTGAATGCAGCAGCCAGAAAACAAAGTGCTAGCGAAATGGAAAGAAGGCCTCCTGGCCAGGCCGTGTATTTGTTCACCCAAGGCAGCGCTTTATTAATTAAGGCACGCCCAATAGTAAGCATCAGCAAAGTGAACCCAAGCGTTAACCACAACGTATTGAACCAACTCATTTCGTTCATGCGACCCATCATGGATAGCACTACAGACAATACAAGCCAGCCAACCAAATCGGTTATCATGGCCGATGAAATTACCAACATACCCATTTTCGATTTGAACATGTTGAGGTCCATCAGTATTCGCACTATAACGGGCAAAGCAGTAATGGCCATTGATATTCCCATGAAGAGGGCTTGTGCCAGGCGAGTGTGGTCGGTGGCAGCAACAAAGTAATCGTTTAAAAAGTAAGGTAACGCAAACCCAAACGCAAAAGGAATTACCAGCCCAAAAAAGCTGGTAAAAAGAGCTTGCTTGCCCTGCTGCCACACAATGTGTAAGTCAACTTCCAAGCCAGCTATAAAGAGCAGCAACACAACAGCCACCTGCACAAATCCATCGAGCACCAGCGAAGATTGGCCGAGGTGAAAAATTTTTTCAAAAAGTTCAGGTTGAAAATATCCAAGTAATGTTGGGCCAAGTATTATGCCTGCTAATATTTCTCCAACCACGGCAGGTTGTTTCAACTTCCTGGCCAGTTCGGAGAATAATCGGCCCACCAATAGCATTACCCCAAGTTGGATAAGCAAAGCGGTAATTTCGTGGTGGCTAATTCTCATCTTTTTTTACTTGAACAATTAAAAGGTTGCAAGGCATGTCAGCAAAAACATACTCCAGATCGTGGCGGAAAAACCTATCAAAAAAATATATTCGTCTGTTGGGGGCACCCACAATTAGCAAATCGGCATTTTTTTTCCGGGCAAAACGAGTAAGCTCAAATCCGGATTTCCCTGAAATAACTTTTATGTTAACCTTCACATTGGAATGGGGCACCCGATTCAGTATCGATTCAACTTTATCAATTTCTTCCTGAAGCAAGTGGTGCCTTTGATTATCGTACTCTTTTTCCGTGGACTGTTCAAGCGCGGAGAGGGTTAACCCGAACATTTTCAATTCGCGCACAATATGTATCCACTTCGCATGCGATGCCTGGGCCAACGTGCATGAAATAGCAATGGCCTCTTCAACAAAGGGCGAATCTTCTGCCAGTGTAACGATATTAGTCAGCGACATCCCATCTGCCGATGGATTAGTAAGCATTAAAACCGAGCAGCGGGCCTTTCGCAAAATGGTGCGGCCAATCGTTCCTAAATAATATTTAAAAATATTTTCCTTTTGAAGAGCACCGGCAATGAGCAAATCAATTTTTTCGCGCTTACAGACAGAAAGGATAACTTTTGAAGGAGAACCAGCTTCACAAATAATTCGAAACTGTGAAGAATTAAGTGTTTTATGGATTAAGGTTTGAGATATGGCATCAACATTTTCCTGCTTCTCTTCGCCCACATGAAGCACCGTAAGGTGGGCATTAAAAAGTTTCGTAAGGAACGCAGCCTCTGCCAGCAGCGCTTCAAAGCGGGGCGAAAAAGCAATAGCAAGGCACAGCCGGCTGAACATAGGTTTAGAAATTCAGCTAAAGATAACAGACTGGACTGAATTGCTTTAAGCAGTCTTCCCGGACGTGTGGTAAACCACTGCTTTACTTAATGGGTTCCCACCACCTTGTATTAGGAAATGGGCTGTTGAATTCTACTACTTCACCGATCAATGGTGTGGTCACGGGTTGATTCAGTAACTCAGCTGCTTTTGTTACACGTTCTACCGGGTCTTTCCATGGATGCAATGCCAGGGTGAACTTAGCCCAATGCACGGGCAATAAAACTTTTCCATTTAAATCAACAGCAGCCTGGGCTGTTTCTTCCGGCATCATGTGAATGAATGGCCACTTCTTATCGTATTGACCACATTCCAAAATAGATAAATCGAAAGGGCCGTATTTTTCGCCAATGGTTTTGAATGAAGTATCGTAACCGGAATCGCCACCAATAAAAATTTTCTTCGAAGGAGTTTTTAAAACGTAAGACGACCAGAGCGTTTTATTTCTTGTGAAGCCACGCCCTGAGAAATGGCGTGCCGGTGTTGAGATTAATTCAAAGCCGGGGAATATCTGCTCAGATTGCCACCAATCAAACTCTTTTATTTTATCAGGCTCCACTCCCCAGTACTCCAGGTGTGAACCAACACCCAAACCGACACAGAAAAGTTTCGCCTTGGATTTTAATTGCAGAATGCTGTTGTAATCCAAATGATCGTAATGATCGTGAGAGATGATGACCATATCGATATCAGGGAAATCGGCAATCGAATAAGGTTGCTTGATAGGGTAATTCCTGGAACCTATAAACTGAAATGGCGAGGCTCGCTCACTGAAGACAGGATCAACCAGAATATTTTTTCCGTCTGCTTTTATTAAATAAGATGAGTGTCCAAACCAAATAATAACCGGTTCGCTCGTGGTAATAGATTTCAAGTCTGTTTTTACGGAGGGCAGGATTTTTGTCGGTTCCCGATCAACACCTTTTCCAAAAAAGTCTATTATCATTTTCGGATAGGAGACACCCTCCGCCATCATTTTTGTTTCGTATACATTTTGAAAGCTTCCATCGCGAAAATTCGGAGACTGCTGAATACGCTCCAACCTTTTGCCAGAGGGTAGTTTGCCAAAAGAAGGTTGCTGCATAGCTATAAAAGTTAGAGAGGTAAGAACCAAAATAATAATTATAAAACCGATAAAGATCCGTTTAAGGATTTTCATAAGGCGCATTTACGGCTATGAGACGAAAACAGAGAAATGTTATTGTAAGAACATTTAAGAAATTTATAAATTCTATTTCCTACTTCTTCCTGTTTAAAATATAAACGGCTCCAATTCCCAGAAGGCCGCCTATAATGGTGTGGAATTCTATTACCTCACCTAAGAACAACCATGAACCGAGCGCAGCTGAGAAAGGAACCATAAAAATAAAACTGCTGGCCTTGCTTGCTCCCACTTTAGCTGTGGCTATAAAGTAGAACGTTGTTGCCAATGAAGTGGTAATGGTTGCACTGAATATAAGATTGCCCCAGAAAATAAAATCCCCCTGGTTAAGGGTGCTGGCAACTGATCCCCAATTGCAGAACAAAAGCAGAATAATAGTGCTGGCAACGTACAGCCAAAAGCTAAACGAAAGGGATGATCCGTATAAGGTTGCTCGTGCTGTAAATCGGCTAAGCACCGCCCAGGCAATAGCGGCCATCAAAAAATAAATATTGCCCGCGCTAAAAATCCGATCCGGGTCTGTAACGACTTGCAATAGAACAACACCTGCCAGAAGACCAAGGCCAAGTCCCATCAATTCATTAGCGGAAGGTTTTCTTTTTGTCGATATCAGCATAATGCCATAAGCTATAATGGGATTCAGCACGGTGACCAGAACCCCGCCAGCTCCAGCCTTACCAACAGTCAGGCCTTTGAAAAAGAAATAATTATATCCGGATAAGAATGCCGCAGCCATAAGCACATCGATTAGCCCCTTCTTATGGATTAAAAATTTTTCACGCGTCACCAGCAAAATAAAAATGAGAGAAAAAAAGGTTACCACGAACCGGAGAAAACCAATGGTTAAAGGCTCACCGTAAAGCGACAGTACCTTGCCCGATGACCAGCTGAACCCCCAGCAAGTCATACTAAGAACCATCCCCAGTAAAAAAAGATTATCTTCTGAAGTACGTTTGTTCATGGCAGAATAAGGTGCCAAATATGGTAATATAATTTATTTGTCGAGAGCGTTTTGAGTTGGAAAATACTTTTCTTTGATCAGTTAAATTTCATTCGTGTGAAACAGAATATTTTATTTGCATTTGTTGTTGCCAGCCTCTTACTCTCGTGTTCTCCAAAAGAGCAGTCCACCTTCACTGATCTTGAAACCATTTCGAAAGACGAAAACTTCCGGGCTGAAATTAAAACAGGAGCTTTTGCCAGGCTAAGTGCAGGTTATACATATTATGAATTTGATAATCGGAATGCTGATACGCTGCTGGTTATGGTACATGGATTTTCGGTGCCATCCTATATTTGGGACTCTACTTATTCAGCAGCCATCAAACACGGCTACGGAGCGTTGCGCTATGATACTTATGGCCGCGGTTATTCGGACAACCCCGATGTATCTTATGATGCAGCTTTGTTTTCCAATCAATTGAAGGAGTTGCTGGATGAATTAAAAATCAATAAGCCCATCTACCTGATTGGTCTTTCGGATGGTGGCCGAACCATTTCTGCTTTTGCATTTCAGTATCCGGAAAAAATCAAAAGCCTGATCTACGTTGATGCAGTTGGGTTTGAAGTTCGTACAGACAGTGTTGGCAGCGATGTTATGGTTACCGATGAAGAAGTCATGACTTTTAAACAAAACCGTTATCCTACAATGGCTAAGGATCAAATGACGGACTTCTATGATTCTGTTCCATTCCGAGGCTGGGACAAAAAGTATGAAATGCTTTTGCATTACAAAGGCTTCGTCCGAGCGCTTATCTCAACCAACAAAAACAGGCGCGATCTTGCGAATGAGCACAGCAAGATTGCAACAGCAGGTATCCCAGCGTTTGCCATATGGGGTGAACATGACACCGTAGTAAGTCTCGATGCTGTGCGGAACAATATGCTTGATCGAATTCCAGGAATCAAACTATGCGTCATTTCGGAAGCCGGTCACTTGCCTCACATGGAACAGGCCCAAAAGTTCAATTCAATTTTATTCGATCAGATTATCAGGATTCGCCACGATTCCGTTGATTCCAGGTAAAAATCCATTGGGCATTTCAAAGAAATGAGCAGCAACTCAAAGGAATTAAAGCCCTCTTTTCTGAAAAAAAGTTTGGTTAAATATCGGGTTGTTTGCACCTGTTGGCTGAATGTTTAGTTTTGCCACCCATTTAATGGCTTTAACTTCATAATCTCCAGTTTTTTTAATGACTTATAATTTTTTCAGCTCAAAGAGCTGGTTGTTATTTTCTTGTTTAATCCTACTCTCCGCAGTTACTCAGGCCCAAAATAAAAAAGCCAAATCGGATGGGCTTTTTAAAATGCTTAGGCATGCGGCACATTTTAACATGGAGGAAGCGGAGGAGTATAATCTCAAAGAGGTAGATCGGATCATGCAGCAGCGCGATCTCTATAAACCAAGGAAGTTTCCTATTGTCTTAAGCAGACCTTATTTCTTTCTCAGTTCCATCTATTACAAGAAAGGAGATTTTAAACAGGCCGAATTTTATTATAACAAGCTGGATAGCCTTGCTAACATACACTCCAGCGTAGCCTTTATGAGAGATGCAGCTTTGGACGAGCGGTCGCGACTAATGATTGAAATGGGCGACCATACGGAGGCTAAGCGCATAATTCAGAGCAACATTAATCGATATGAGAATCTCCCTGACAAGCGATTGATTAGTTGCAATGCCTACAGCACGTATGCCATTTACTATCAAACACATGGCCAATACGATAGCAGCGTTTATTATTTCAAAAAGTACATTTTACAAATGCACAACAATTGGTTTCTTCCTTTTGTGAATGACATGGCCAATTCGTACACGCAGCTGGCGGACGTAGCTGCACGGAATAATGAACTCAAAGATGCACTGGATTATGCAAAAAAAGGATATCGGATTAATTCACACCGGTGGGCAAGGAAAAATAACAACGCAGTTAATCACTATGATCGTATTGCTTCGGCTAATACAGTGGCTGAAGTGTACCGGCTATCGGGGAATGTTAAAAAAGCAATTTCATGGAACTCAAAAGCTAATCGCATGTATGCGGCAAGGCCAACCAGGATTGCGCAGTACGAACTTCCTTTGCTAACAACACGGGCATTAACCTATTGGTCAATTGGAAAACTGGACTCCGCCCAGCGATGCTTTAATAGTGCCACGGCAACGTACTTTGATCATGTCAACGAAAATTTTACTTACCTCTCCGAATTTGAGCGTGTCTATTTCTACAACCACACCAGGTACTTCATGGAGTATGCCAAGTCATTTTACTTTGAGCAGGCAAAAGAAAAGAAACCAATGTCCGGACAAAAACTGTTCGAACTTTCCATCAATACAAAAGGTCTTTTATTCAATTCATCCCTCAAGTTCGTGGACAAAGTCTCCATGTCTTCCGACACAACAATTATTAACAACTATCGGAAATTAAAGGAATTGAAGAATCAAATCTCAACAATTAGTCTGGCTCAGGAAAGCGCAACTTCCTCAGGGGATTTGCAATTGCTGGATAGCCAAATGAAAGTGCTGGAGAGAGGCCTAATGGATAAATTAGGAATTGAAAAAGAGAAATTTACAACCAGCGCTGAAATTCTGAATAATATCCCTAATGAGTATCAATTGGTGGATGTAGTGAAGTGCCAGGTAATATCCCGCAAGAAAAGTGCAAAAGGAAAGGTGGCGGTTTTGCAACTTAGTGACACTTCAGCTTACGTATATTTTGTAAGCAGCCCCGACAGAAAAGAATTTGCCATTGACTACTCACTCAATGGCAATAAACTGGAGACTTCACTCTACACCGCTTACCGTAATTCAGTTCGATTCGATTTGCGGGAGTCACTTTTGTACACCGAATATTTCAAAAAAATTGAAGACCTGCTATCAACCAAGCGCGTGCTCTATTCTGCTGATGGCATATATAACCTGATAAACCCCAATGTGCTTTTTGATGGTAACGGTTATTTAATTGATCGATTTGATTTTAAATGTCTTGTTAGCTCAAAAGAGGTACTGAGAGAAAAAGAGGAAGACACAGATCTTAAAAGCATTGCATTCTTTGGAAGACCGGATTTTTCCGGACATTCCAACAGCGATAATAAAAATGGATACACAGACCTTCCGGGTACAGAAGAGGAGATAAAAGCGATTCAATCAATACTGCCCGCTCATGTGCTTCATCGGTCTTATATGGGAGTTGATGCTAATGAAAGTCTGATCAAGGGCATCACGCCAACATCGGTTCTTCATTTTGCAACACACGGATATTTCAATGAATCGCAGTACCGAAATCCACTTCTCAATTCAGGATTAGTGTTGTCGCGTCAACCCATAAATGAGGAAGAGGTTGGGAGCGAAGAAGATGGTTTGTTAACGGCATATGAAGCTTCTACCTTGAATCTTTCCAACACCTCGTTGGTGATCTTGTCTGCATGCGAAACAGGTCTAGGTACGACTGTAGATGGCGATGGTGTTTGGGGATTGCAGAGGGCATTTCAATCGGCCGGTGTTAATTATATTATTATGAGCCTCTTTAAAGTAAACGATGCGATCACCGCGCAGCTAATGACCGTGTTTTATCAAAATTTGGTAAAGGAGCAATCAATTAATGATGCTTTTAAAAATGCAGAGAGCATTATTAAGGAAAAATACCCTCAGCCTATTCACTGGGGAGCATTTATTTTAAAAGGATATTAGTATGAGGAAGATCGTTTTAGCACTAATAATTTTTTGTTGCAACTGCGCACAAGGCCAGACTTTTATCAAGATGAAGGTGCAATTCATGAGCATGCCAGGCAATCCATCAAACACTTATGTAGATATTCCAATGTCGATAGGTGTGGATTTTGAAAAAAAGATTAGTGTTGATAAAGCTATTTCAATCGGCATATCAAACAGGAGTTATAAATTCTCCACCAATGTTAACTGGATATCGAACAATGACTTTATGGCGTATGTGCGCGACTATACAAAAAATGATTTTGTAGATGCGTGGCTGAGTGACCCTGAGATTAATTTTCATTACATCAATGTTCCTATCGGTCTACGATTACAAACCCGGCTATTCTTTGGCTTCAAGTACCAGCTTGGGCTTAATTTTTTGGTGAACAAACCGGCATTCCGCGATGATGATAATTACTCAGTGCCCATTCCGTTTGAAGGCCATTCCCCGCTTGTGGTTGATCATACCGCTATGGTTTTCATTACCGCGTTTGGCTTCTTTGATATGTTTGGTTCATATACGCTCAGTCAACCTTTGGTAAAAAACAATCCTTACTCCTACGATTTCATGGAGGATTTTATTTCTCGTCCGTATTTTTTGTCGTATGGAATGAGCTTTCCCTTAACTAAGATCAAAAGAAAAAAGATTTGATGCGCATGCTTAATCGTTTCAAAATTTATTTTTGGGTAGCAGGTCTCGTATTAACGGTTGCTTGTACTGAACCAATTGAAATAACAGATGAGCCCCGGCATTTTATTGTGTATGATGAAAATGCCGAAATGTCTATTGATTTGTCGTGGCAGGTAAATGGACACATAGACGGCTATAATTTTATTAATCTTGACTTGTACTTTAGTGATACGTCCCGTTTAACCGAAGATGCTTTTTTGCTAGCGGCCCGATATCCGGCCGAGGGAAGCTGGAGAAATCAACCGGTTTTGCTGTTTTCTGTTGGTGAGCGAAATCAAACAGAAAGTATATTTCTTTCCCAGTATGAGCATGATCTGGATGATTTTCGGAAATATGTTGGCATTGCAGTGAATGGCAAAGGCGAAAAATTCAGTGAAATTTCCGGAGATGCTGTTATTGAATATCAAGTAAACATCACACTGGAAGATAAGACGGAAACATTTACAGGTTCAATATCCTACAAGGATGCCTGGCAAGATAAGACTGTTATTAAATACATTGTCACGTGTGATATTGAAGGATTATACGATAGCTATTCCTTCCGTGAACTAATGCAGCCCGTATGGGTAGTAAGAGATTCAGATTTTACTTTTACCAACCAGCTTAATGTGTCTCCCAGCGGATGGCGAACGCAGGAAAACGACAAGTTGGTAGTAGAACTCGATTGGAGTGTCAACAATACAAACCCCGGCTTTGATCACGCTGACCTGGATTTATTTTCCGGTACAAGCTTACCAGGTAACATTACCGGATCATCCGAGAGTGAGGACTCCTATGAATGGATAAATTATAAGACATTCAACGTTAGTGACTTTCAACGCGAAATTGGACACAAATTCTTTGAAAACCTGAAGCCTGGCAATCCTGCATCCATTACCGTTCGCTATACCTATAAGGTTTATTTTCAGGACAACCCTTTCGAGCGTTATATATTGTCTTCATCTTTTCAATCTCCGCCAACTAACGAGGCTCCCACCATTTATAAAGTTTTGAGTTTTACTAAGTCCGGAGATATAGTTACTGTAGCGCCTTAGTCAGAATAGTTATCTTAAACTCTGGCCAATTCAAAAAGGGTCTCGTTTCCACACTCTCGTTTATTTTGAGCAAAAAAATAAGGCCTTTATGCGGCCTTATTTAAGATTAGTAGCGGGGACAGGACTCGAACCTGTGACCTTTGGGTTATGAGCCCAACGAGCTACCAACTGCTCCACCCCGCGGTGTTTCACGCTGTGTGGAGTCTCCCTATTCATATCGGAAACTCCCACCTGCGATTTTAGAGGCACAAAAGTAGGCGAATGGGTTTAATAAACAAATCTCATTGATAGAAGGATTATCCTTATTCTACCGTTACTTTTTGGACTATATATCCTTCCTCGCTTGAAACTTTTATCAAATAAGTTCCGGGCATCAGTTCATATTCGGGCGTGAACAAAATATGCGTGTTAGCTTTTTCACTTTTTATTACCCATTGTGATTCAATCACCTGCCCCAAAATATCATAAAGGCCAATCAATAAATTTTCGCCAATGCCATTTTGGACTAGTATTTCAAAACTATGACCTGCTGAAGGATTTGGGAATATGGTGATCGAGGGCTCTTTTTTTAAACTTACATCTACCGAAACAACATTTGAGTATGAGTACTTGCGATCAATATCAGTTTGTTTCAAACGGTAGTAAGACTTTCCGTAATATGGATTTTTATCAACGTATGAATAGTGCTTAAGCTCACTTCTGGTGCCGCCTCCTATTACTTTGTCAACGATTTTATATTCCGCCCCATCGCGAGAATTCTCAATCGTAAAAAAATCATTATTTAATTCGGAAGCTGTTGACCAATTCAGTTCCACTCCTTCAATAGTCGGTGCAGCTTTAAAATTTACTAACTCAATTGGCAATACTGTTTGCCAGCAATAATAGATTGAGTCTGCGTTTGCGCTATTGCCGGCATAAGGCAGCCCATACATATCCTCAATAGTTTTAAGTACATCATGATGGTCAATATATTGTGAATACGATCCACCCAAAACCATTTCGCCAACAAAAATGGTAGGAATATGAAGCGAGTCAATTGAATTTCCCTCATCAAAGGTAAGTATGAACAAGCTGTTGTTTGTTTTAGCCCATTGCACGTAGTCATCTAAATTATTCAGTAGCCAAGTGTCCCCGGTTTGTCTGAGCCCATCATGCATGTCGTTATCCAAATTTGGAATAACATAGGAGAAGGTGGGGAGTGTAGTAAAGTCTGTCGGGAAACTAGAGAACGGCTTATTTTGGGTAGAGGGAATACCATTTGTGCCGGTGCCTTGCCAATTTACCATAGGATTGTGTTTCCTGGCGTAAGGTAAAAAAGCACTTCCCGAATAACCCTCAAAAGGTAAATCTTCGGAATAGGCGGTAAAAGATTTGGAATTCTGAATTAAGCTGGCACCCAGGTTTGGAGTAGTAAATGGCAAAGGTGTAGGTGTTGAGTTGTAAAGCCAGCCCTGGTCTGAACCGGAAAAAATGTGAAAGTAATTTGGCTGGCTGTTTACGAATGTGTCGATAGCGGGAATGGAAGCAATTTGATGGAACGCATGAGAGTTTGTAAAAAGTGCGCCATACGGGTCGGTTGCCAGGCTATTGATATAAGGGCAGTTGCAACCACCGTTACTAATAATTTTGTTATAAGACCAATTCTCCAGAATGACCATCACGATATGGTCGGGCACAGGCAATTGAGCTTTTACAGTCAGGCAAAGGCACAACAGCAGTAAAGAAAGTTGGGCTTTCATTTTAGTAATTTCTCAGTAGCAAAACTAAGAAAATACCTTCTCGAATAACCTGGATTTTAACAGACCTCTAACACCTTTTTGCAACTGGTAGTGAAAGGGTAAGAGAATATTTTTTTGATTCGAAAAGGTTGGCATCAGGCCATAGCCAACTGGGGCTTCTTGCCCAGTTCTTTCATCAATCGCCAATGGGCGGCAAGAGCAATAACAAAGGTTCTTTTTGTTTTATATGGGATGCCAAATTCTTTGGCGGTGGCTTCTACTATCGGGGCAATTTTTCTGTAGTGCACATGGCAAATCTGGGGAAACAAATGATGCTCAACTTGAAAGTTCAGTCCGCCTACATACCATGAGAAAACCTTACTCTTCTGAGCAAAGTTGGTGGTGGTGTGCATTTGATGGATTGCCCAATTATTTTCCAGATTACCCTCACCATCGGGATGCGGATACTCAGTGCCTTCAATTACGTGTGCTGGCTGAAAAATAATGGAGAGTATAAATCCTGAAATAAAATGCATCAATAAAAATCCAAATAGGATATAACCAAATGAAACCGGCAGCAAGAGAATAGGTACTACTATGACGTATGCCACGTAGAAAATTTTGGTAGCGATTAAGATCATCCATTCAGTAGACAATGAAGCTTTCTGCTTCGCAACGAGTCCGGAATCAGCATACCGAGACAGGCGGGCATAGTCTGTTATCAATATCCAAACTAGAGTAAGAAGTCCATAAAAAAACCAGGCATACCAATGTTGGAATTGATGCATAGGGCGCCACTTGCTCTCTGGGGCCATACGCAATACGCCTCGTGGACTAATATCTTCATCCACTTCATGCACATTCGTGTATGTATGATGCAATACATTGTGTTGCAATTTCCAGTTAAAGGCACTTCCCCCGATCATATTCATGGAGAAGCCCAATAGTTTGTTCACCCAAAGTTTTGCTGAGTATCCACCGTGGTTGGCATCATGCATTACGGATAAACCGATGCCCGCCTTGCCAACACCCATCAACGCATATAAGCCGATAACCATCCATACCGATTCAACACCCGAGAGAATGAGAACAAAGTAAGGAATCAGATAAAACGAGAACATGCAAATAGTTTTCACCACCATCTCAGCATTTGCGTTCTTGTTAATGTTGTTGGTTTTGAAATATTGATTTACCCGCTGGCTAAGAGTTGTAAAGAACTCTGCGCGACCTCGGGCAAATCGAATGTTCGAATAGTCGTTCATGTTTTTTGTTTAAACAACCCAGGCAAAAAAGAACAGGAGAGCGGGATTTTACGCGGGATGAGATTAGAACTAAAGATATGGCTTTCGTTTAGTTTAAACGACCGTTAGCGCCATATATAATTGCCCAAACGGCACGCATGATAGTTTTTACGCACTTTAGGTAAAAAAATGAATTAGCTTAAAACAGCTATTACGGTCTTGCCTCCGGTTGTTTTTTCTCCATGCTTAACCACCACTTTTGCATCAAGCGGAAGAAATATATCTACCCTTGAGCCGAATTTGATGAACCCAAATTCAGAGCCTTGTTCCATTGGCTGACCTTCCTGAACATACCATTTTATCCGCTTTGCTAATGCTCCGGCTATTTGGCGAAACAACACCTGCGTTCCATTTTTCATTTCGGCAACAACAGTGGTGCGTTCATTTTCCGTACTTGATTTCGGATGCCACGCAACTAAATATTTTCCCTTGTGATATTTGAAATATTTAATGACTCCACCAACAGGCATGCGGTTTACATGCACATTGAAAGGCGACATGAAAATGGAGATCTGTTTTCTTCGGTCTTTTAAAAATTCGGGTTCATCTGTTTCCTCAATCACCACCACTTTTCCATCAGCCGGGGCAATAATGCTCTTTTCGTTTTTCTCCACGGTAAAAACCGGATTTCTGAAAAATTGAAGGATCACCAAATAAAACAAAACGCTGCTACCGAGCAATATCTGCTGAAGCAATTGAAGCTGAGGAAAAAAATATCCAACCGCCCAGTTGAGCGCAAACAAAATTAGTAGCAGAACGAATAGGATAGTGTAGCCTTCTCTGTGTATGGTCATTTTTCTATTGAAATTAGAAGTTGAAATATAGAAGTAGGTTTAGCTCTTCCATATTCTGACTCCGTTTAAAAAATTAAAATCCCCCTCTGAATTTATATGTCTTGGCAACTTTATCTATTGCGACCATATAGGCGGCAATTCGCATAGATACCTTATACTCTGATGAAACCCTGAACACATTATTGAAAGCATCTTTCATAATGCGGTCGCTTCGCCTGTTCACCCGGTCGGCTGTCCATTTGTAGCCCAGCCGGTTTTGTACCCATTCAAAATAAGAAACGGTTACTCCACCCGCGTTGGCTAAAATATCAGGCACCACACTTATTCCCTTGTCATAAATAATTTTATCGGCTTTGGATGAAGTGGGGCCATTGGCTCCTTCCACGATCAGTTTGGCCTGGATTTTTTTTGCGTTGGTATGCGTGATAACATCTTCCTTCGCAGCGGGCACTAATAAATCCACAGGAAGAGTAAGCAATTCTTCGTTAGATATTTTTTGCACACCGGGGAAAGTGTCGAGTGAGCCTTTGTTCACATCGCGGTGGGCAATTGCTTTTTCAATATCAATTCCATTTTCGTTGTAATAGGCTCCGGCCAAATCGCTAATGGCTACCACCTTTAAACCCCTTTCGGCCAACAGCAGCGAGGCCCACGAGCCTACGTTCCCAAATCCCTGCACAGCACAAGTGGCTTTGTAGGGATTGATTTTTAATTTCTCCATTGCGGCCATTGCCGTTACCATCACACCGCGGCCTGTCGCTTCCGTCCTTCCCAGAGAACCGCCCATTACAATTGGTTTTCCCGTGACAACGGATGAAACCGTCATGCCTTTGTTTCGCGAATATTGATCCATTAACCAGGCCATCTCTCGTGGGCCTGTACCCATATCGGGTGCCGGAATATCCTGGTCGGGGCCAAACACATCGCTCATGGATTGTGTGTAAGCCCTAACCAATCGCTCAATCTCTCCGGAAGACATCTCGCGTGGGTTACATGTAACTCCCCCTTTTGCCCCACCGTAAGGAATATCCACCACGGCACACTTCCATGTCATCCACGCGGCCAATGCTTTTACTTCATCCAGATTTACATGCTCATCGAAGCGAATGCCACCTTTTGAGGGGCCAAGAATAGTGGAATGGATAACCCGGTAGCCTTCGAACACCCTTATATTACCAGCATCCATCGTCACAGGAAGAGAAACGATGACTTGTTTGGCGGGGGATTTTAATACGTTGTAAACTTCTTCTTCCAAACCGAGCAACTGAGCTGCAGTATGAAACCGCGACATCATGGCTTCGAACGGATTCTCCTTGTCGCTAAGCGGAGCAGGTTCTATGTAACTCATGTGAAATGATTTAGGACTTAGCTTAAGTATTTTTTAAAACGGCTGACAAAGATAGATAAATAGGGTAAATGCCTGCCTGCAGGCAGACAGGGATATTCATTTATAAAATTATTTATATACTAAAGCTAAGTATTATTTGGCTGAAGAAGTATTTAACAAAATAAAAAATTATACCCGTGATTGAGCACGGTATTTATTCTGAGTCTTGGGCCTTTTAAAAGCTATAAGAACTTTTTCGGTTAACCTTTATCAAGCAACATTTTGATTTGCTCCGCTTCCAATGAACCATTGGTCCATTCTGCATCTAACCGGGCTCCATACTTTTTATAAAAATTGATTGCCGGTTCATTCCACTCCAACACTTGCCACAACATGCCGGTGCAGTTTTCATCCAGCGCATGCTGCATTGTTCTTTCGAAAAGTTGCTTTCCTATTCCCCTGGCTCGCTCACTCTCTGTTACAATAATATCTTCCAGGTAAAGTCTTTTGCCCTTCCAGGTAGAATAGCGCCAATAATAAACGGAGATGCCCACAAGACGACCAGCATCTTCAGCTACAAATAAACCGTAGATAGGATTTGGCCCAAAGCCATCGCGCTCCATGCGCTCAACTGTATTGGTAACTTCGTGGGGAGCTCTTTCGAAAAGAGCCAGCTCTTTAACCAGTTCCAGCACTTGTGGCAAGTCTTCCTTTTTTCCAGTCCGTATAGTCATAACCATGCAAGTAAATGCAAAGTTGACATTTTGAATGAAAGGGAAAAATTTCCGAAATGTTATGCCTATTCGCTCCTCAACGTCTTCACCGGGTTGGCTTTGGCTGCTTTTAAAATCGTCATGCTCGTAGTGAAAATTCCGATCACAAAAATTATTACCGCGCAAATAACCACAGGGAAAACCCCCACCGGAATATGATAGGCATAAATTTGGGTGAGCAACAAATCGACCAGGTAAAAACCACCGACCGAACCCAGGATACCGGAGATGGTAAGGATAATGACAAATTCTTTGTTAAGCAGCGTCACCACATTGGAGACCGTGGCACCCAACGCTTTCCTTATCCCTATTTCCTTAGTTCGTTTAGCAATATTTAAAGATGCTAGTGAGAAAATACCAGAGGCCGATAGCAGCCCGCCTAAAACAGTGAGGAACAGAAAAATATTTTTGAGATTGGCATTCACATTTTTCGTTTCCTTCAAAAGAATATCTTCCTGAAATTGACCTTCAAAAGGTTTTCCGGGAAAGATTTTTTTCCAGGTAGTTTCCAGGTATGTTTTCGTTTCGGCCAGATCTTGCGCTTCTGTTCTCACCTGGATCATTTTAAACTCAGACGAATCAGCCGGATAAAAAATAAAGGGCTCCGCCTCTTTCGACCGAAAGAGATTGTCCACATGGTTGTCTACCACTCCTACAATGTGGCGCTTCTTTTCATGAACAGTAATAATTTTATCAATCGGATTGGTCATATTGATTTTATCGAGCAAGGCCTGGTTTACAATCACCGATTCATTTCGCTCGGTTGCATTCTCCAAATTAGGAAAGCGGCCTTCCTTTAAAGTGAAACCTACTGTTTCAAAATAATTTTTCCCTACACCAATCAACTGTGCGGTATATTCGGCCGTATCAACTTTAAAAGGAAACTGGTAGCTGCTGTAACCCACATGATGATCGCTGACTGACACTTCCAATATTTTTGGATTGGCCGTGATTGCATTTTCCATGGTCTCAAATTCACTTTCACTTTGAATACGCACGGTAATGATCATATCCTTATCATACCCAAATTTTATTTGCTCCTGGAATTTGCTATTCTGAGTAAACAGTACGCCTGCGATCAGCACTATAACCGATAGCGCAAATTGAAATGACACCAATGTGCGTGTAAGTGCGTTCGTTCCTTTAATTTTTACCTCGCCCTTCAACAATGCAACAGGCTTGAATTTGCTATTGAACAAAGCCGGGTATATGCCTGCCAGCAACGAGGCAAAGAAAACCAGCATCATGAGGCTGATAAATAAATTAACACCACTTAGGTCGCTCAGTGAATACGGTAAATCCCACATGGTTGTAAAAACTGGCACAAGCCATTGAGCTATTAAAAGGCCAACAGCAAGCGACAGCGTAATGGTCATAATAGTTTCGAGCAGGAATTGAAAAATTATTTGTTGACGCATTGCACCCACGGCTTTTCTAATACCTACTTCTTTCAGCCGTTTGGCTGTGATGGCGATGGAAGTGTTGGTTAAGTTAAAACAAGCAATGAGCAAAATGAGTCCGGCCATGGCCGTGAAAACTATCGGAGCCAGTGATCCCATGCGCATGTTGGCGTAGCCCCACCCAATGTCATCTTGCGTGAATTTGGATTTGAACGGCTCTAGTTGATAAAATTCTACGGGGTTGTCTTTCTTGGCTTCGTTGCGTATGGGAACGTATTTGCTGAATTGCTTGCTGATAGTGGCAGCGTTTTCCGGGGAGGAGATTTCCATAAATGTGGATGGGTCGCGCCAATCGCCCCAATCATCAAGCGCCAGTTTATGAATGTCTTGCAGGTTTTCAATGCGCATCATCGCTTCAAAATAGAACGAATTGTTAACCGGCATCTTTTTAAGCACGCCTCCTACCACTACTTGAATTTCGAAATTGTTGGCAAAGTTGAGCACCAGCATTTTTCCAAGGGCAGGCTCGTCCCCAAAATATTTTTTGGCTGTTTCCTCCTGGAGGAAAATACTGTATTTGTCTTTAAATGATTTGTGGTCACCCTGAACCAAGGGGAAATCGAACATATCGAAGAAGGTACTGTCGGCAAAGGAGATACCTTGAGTAAAGGCTTTATCACCATTGCGCATGTAGCCACCATCGCTTATGTAGCGTGTGAAGCGTTCAATTCCGGCCACTTCGGGTGCAGCATGAGGAGCAAGCACCATGGGGGCATTGTTGTTTTGAACTTTCTTGCCGTCTTTCTCCTGCAGGTGGGTGTGTATCTTAAAGATGCGCTCCACTTTTTTGTCCGCGTGGAAACTATCGAACTCAATATTAAAAGCGAGAATTAAATAAGCCGCAATACAACAGGCCAGGGCAATGCCCAGCCCAAGCGTGTTGATGATAATGTAGCTTTTGTTTTTTTTAAGGGCGCGGAAGGCAACCAAGAGGTAGTTTTTGAACATGATTGGGAATTTAAATCTCAACTAAGACGCACGGGCACAGGTGAATGTTGCAGGGCAGGGGTTTTTTATTTGCCCTAGTACCGTCACATGCATACTGTCCGAAATTGTATCATCATGGACACAAGCATAATAATTGCTATTTTCGACCTCATATCCCCTACCCAATGCCTCGTCTACTGGTTGTTGCTTTACTGATTAGCTGGCCGCTTTCCTCTATTGCGCAAAAAGTAATTCAAAACCGAACGTTCACATCTTCTCAATTGGTGCAGGTATTGGATGAGTATGATGGCGACAACCTGATTTTTGAGAATTGTGGATTTAATCATTCCCTGCAAGATGATATTACCCTTTGGGGCTATGACGATTATACTGATGACAGTTCGAATGGCCATCGTGATCTCATTCCCAAAAAGCTGATCAACTACTCTATCGAATTTAAGAACTGCAGCTTTAGCCAAAGCACAAATATGCAAGTAGTCTTTCTTGGGCTATATTTTAAAGGGAAAGTCCTGATCAATAATTGTACGGGCTATGGAATCAAATTCAACCGGTGTGTTTTTTGGGGAGGGTTACAGATAAAGGATGTTAATTTTCGATATCTTGAATTTTCATCCAATCAGTTTTTTGAAAAGTTGGAGTTCGATGATGCCAGTGTGGTGAAGCTCGCTATTGAAGAATCGAAATTTGTTCGCAACGAATATTCAACCGGTTTTGGGATTGCCTTTGCTGGAAAGGATTCGTTCACCGATTTTCTAATTGGTCAGTCCGAATTTTTGGATTACTCCGCCTCAGCTCAAAAGATGGCCAATGTGGATTCTATACTGCATGAAAACAGCGTTGTGCGATTTCATTATTTTGATTCGGATCATTTTTTAATTCGCGACTGTGTGTTCGATTGTTCTCTTCAGTTTGGAAATTTCTCCGTGGGGAGAAGTTTTGAATTTTTAAATAACACGCTATACCGTAAAATAATTTTTGAACAGGCTCCCAATATCCCCAGCGAAAGCAGCACAATGACGTATTCCACCATCGAAGGGAGGATTGGTTCGGCCTATCCCATTGGCGATGGCGTGCTTCGGTTTAACCGGTATGATAATGAGAGAGAATACCGCAAAGATCAAATTCGACCCTGGATTGATACGGATGTAGAAAAAAATATTGTACCAGTTTACAACAAGCTGTTAACCATTTACGATGCCAGTGCTGACATAGAATCGTATAACCGGTGCTATAACCAGATGAAGAAGATTGAAAAAACAGCTTCAAAAGTACGGTTTGAAACAGAACATAAAATTATTTATTGGTTTCGCTGGAAGATGGATCATTTCCTGGAATACTACAATGCCTATGGCACAGATCCGGTGCTTTCGCTGTTGAATTCTTTCTACTGGATTCTAGGGTTCGCTATTATCTACATAATCTTTCCCAGCGAAGACGATAACCTCAGGTTCCATAATATACAGGCGGCAATTGCCCGCTACGTATCTCACTTTTCGGATCAACAAAAACAATTTTTTACTGCTGATGAAATTTATGAGAAGGAACTGGAAAGCATTCGCACCATGAAGGCGCAGTTCTACGCCCATATTGAAAGGCTACCACCCATTGTTTCCTTCATTGGCATGCCATTCTATTATTTAGGATATGTTTTTACTGTGATCAAACATCGAATACGGAGTATGGTAAAATTTACCATCTATCAGGATTGGAGTGAGCAAACGCAATGGGGCCGCATCAAAACTTCTTCCATCATCACCTTTAATTTCCTTGGTTTTTTTATTTGGGGATTGGTCATGCGCACCATTAATAGTTTTACGCTGAGCCTCAATGCATTCGTTACACTGGGCTATGGGGAAATAGAAGCTAAAGGCATAGCCAGGTATTTTTGTGTGGTAGAAGGGCTGGTTGGATGGTTCCTGCTAAGTATTTTCAGTGTTTCACTTATTAGCCAAATACTGCAATGAAAAATATTCTTACCGGGTTGGTGTTGTGCACGTTGCTTTTCTCCTGTGGCGAGAAAGACAATACAGATGAAACTTTGTTGTGGGAATACTACAGAGGTTTTACGTACGCACCCGAACTGTTCGATAGTCTAAGCCAACTGGCCCATAAGCCTGAGACAAAATTATTTTTTTCCGGGCTGAAGTGTTTTGAAAAATATTCGCAAGACGAAAAAGTAGATTGCTACGACAGTGCTTATCAGATTTTCACCAATTTGCAAAAGCAATATCCCAATAGCTACCTCGGCCACCTGGGCATGGGTTTGTTAATGACGGAGAAGGGGATTATTGTGGACGAAAAGATATATTTTGATTCTGCTGTTAGTTACTATGAAAAAGCCCACCGGGCAAACCCGAGTCACGCAGCCACTTACTATTACCGTGGCCGCAATGAATATAACCGGAATAAAAATGTAGTGAATGAACGCGCCATACTTTTTTTAGACACAGCTACCCAGTTGAAACCAGATTTCTTTAAAGCTGCTGAACGCTCAGCTCGTTTTCTCAGTCACTATTTAGACCTCGCCTCCGTAAGCGCAAGCAAAAATCCTCTGATCACCAATGTATCGGTAAACGACCTGGAGCAAAAGTTCAACGCCACATTTCCGCAAGCTAAAGACCGTGCACGCTACCTTTTTGATCAAAGTCTTTCGATAGATCCATCCTGGTATGAAACCTATCAGGATATTGCCAATGCCCACCAGGTTTACAGCGCGAAGGAGCGTCTTGAATTCTTAAGTAAAGGAATTGCCATTGCCCAAAAGAAAAAAAGCAATGATTCGCTCAAACTTATCAAGAGCCTGGCCAACCTTTATTTTTATGATTTAAATGATTATGAAAAAGCACGGTATGAATATGGCCATTGGATTTCCCAACATGGCAGCGCTATCGACTATATTAACCTGGCCTGGTGCCAGCATTTTTTAGGACAACCGGAAGCTATTCCGTTTTTAATGCAGCAGGCAATAAAAAAGGATAAAGCTGGCCTTGCCCATTTTGAATATGCCCTTATTTTCAAAGAGAAACGGGAATATGAGGAAGCGCTCGCCCACTTTGATGAAGCGCTAAAACTTCAAGAAGAAAATTCGAATGAAGCAATCATAACCAATATTGAGCGGGCCAAGATTTTTAGCCTGATGGGGAAAAAGAAAGAAGCACAAAAGCTGTTAACCGAAATCAACAAGCCTGGTGTTTCAGGTGAAGAAGTTGAAAAGGCCGGGGTTTTGGCGCAAGCCTTATCCGGTAATTGAGGTTGGTGCTGGTGTAAAACTGGCTTTCTTTTTAACGATGAGGTAAACAATAGCAGCTGGCCAAAAAAACACCAACAGAGCAATAAAAACCCCAACGCTAAAATCACCACCTTGGTCTACTACCGGTGCTTGCATAGACATTATTACATCCTGCTTCATTTTATTCAAATAATCCACAGAAACACCAGTTCCACAATATTGACAACGGGGCGGGTTAGATAAATCGAGGGAGATTTTTTGGTTTATTTTATTTCCACAGCTTACGCAATCCACCGATACCAAAAATTCTGTCAGCAGTTTGTTGTTGATGATTTTATCGCTGCGGCCGTCATACGTGTAAGCAGCTTGTTGTTGTGCATTTATGTCTTTGAGGTGTTTTACGATGAACTCGCGAGTCAGGCCAAGAGTCAATGCAAGATCGGCCACCCTGGCTTCGCCTGTGTGTTCCAATGCTTTCCAAACTGAAATAATTTTGTTTTCACGCGAACGATAGGAGTAGCCTATCACTAAAAGGATCAAACCATTCAAAACAATAATTGTTCGGGCAACAGGAAAGCTCCGCTCTTTAACAATATATCGGTCGCCTTTTTCTTTTCGAATTTCCTCCAGGGTTCTGCCATTTTTATCTTCAAAAGTATAAGAGCCAGATCCGCCAACACTTACCGATATTTCATTCCAAAGAAACGGATCAAGCGCCATGGAAAGGCCCATGATAATAGTTAGTATATATCCAATCCGGATAAAGTAATTATCAATTTTATAAATGTCTTTTTTAGCCATGACTATTTATTTTTAAGCAAGTCCCGTATTTCGGTAAGTAAAACAACATCAGCAGGTGGCGGTGCAGGAGTTGCGGGAGCAGTCGGCTTTTTCTTTTTAGCACTGTTTATTCCCTTAATTATCAGGAACAACACAAACGCCACAATAATAAAATTGATAGTGGCCGCTAAAAATTTTCCATACTTCACCACTCCAAAAGCAGTCAGGTCTTCCAATTTGTTAAGCTGGGCAAAGTCAAGCGCTGGTTTCAGCAGCAAAGGAGTGAGCACATCCGTAATTAATGAATTGACAATGGTGGAGAATGCAGCGCCAATGATAACTCCAACTGCGAGATCAACCACATTGCCCTTCATGGCAAATTCTTTAAATTCTTTGAGCATGGCTTTAGAGGTTATTGCTCCCTCAATTTAGGTAGCCAGTGGATTACATCAAATGTTTGTCGCTTAAAGTATTTGCCGCAAGGGGTAGTTTCTTGGTTTTGCTGCAAATTCCTGCATTTTGATTTTTGCGCTATTTCCCCTTTTTAAACTTATCAAATTTATTCTCGGCCGGCTTTTTGGGAAAGACGTTATCGTTTTTATTTACATCCGCTGTTTCTTCGTTCGGGTCGATAACTACCTGAGTTACCACCTTATCTTTTACAAAAACTTTTTTTATTTCGCTTTCATTTGTCCGCCATATTTCGGCAGGAATTTTTTCAATTTCCTTAGAGCCATCTTTAAACGTCCACTCGATAATAATTGGAGTAACCAGTCCACCTGTATTTTTTAAAGTGACCTCATACAGGTTTTTACTTTCAAGTTCAGTACGGAGCGCGGCCTCATCCAGGCGGCTTAGAAATTCGCGGTAATCTTTTTCAGGTGTTTTCAGCAGATTGAATTCTGTTGGCCCTTTTCCGAAATCTGCTGCTTTCCCCTCTTTTTTGGTTGTGGCCAAATCCCCCTGCTCAACCTTCAAATTTTGCTTTTCAGGATCAATTGTTGTTTTCTTTACCTTATACCACTTCACTTCATCTACTGTAACGTCCACATGGTCCGTGCTGAAAAACCAGCCACGCCAAAACCAATCTAAGTCAACTGCCGAAGCGTCTTCCATCGTTCTGAAAAAGTCTGCCGGTTTCGGATGTTTAAAAGCCCAACGCTGAGCATATTCCTTAAAAGCTTTATCAAAAAGTTCGGGACCCATTACTGTTTCGCGAAGCAAGGTTAAAGCTCCGGATGGTTTATAATAACTAATATTCCCCCAATCTTTTCCCTGGTTATCGCTCATAACCATAATCGGTCGCATCACACTTTTATCGCCCTTCATATAAGCAACCTGCCCTTTTGGTATATCGGTGCTGATATCAAAATCAGGATAGCGTACACGTTTGGTTTCTTTTTCTAAAAATGTATTCAAGCCTTCATCCATCCATGTCCACTGGCGTTCGTCACTGTTCACAATCATGGGAAAAAAATTGTGACCTACTTCATGAACAATCACCCCTACCATCTTTTCTTTCAGACGCTGATCAACTTTTTTTGATTTTGGTGGTCGGCCATAATTGAAACAAATCATGGGATACTCCATGCCCTGGTTGGCGGTGTGAACAGAGTAGGCTGTAGGGTAAGGGTATTCTATCGTTCTTTCAGAATAAATTTCCAGTGTGTTTTTTATCGCTTTAGTCGATTCCTGTTCCCACAATGGATTTCCTTCTTTTGGATAAAGCGACTGGGCCAATATTTTTTTATCTCCAATTTTCACAGCTTGGGCATCCCAAATAAACTTTCGGGAATGAGCAAAAGCGAAATCGCGCACATTCTCAGCTTTAAAATGCCAGATCGATTTACTTTTCGAACGCTGTTTTTCTCTTTGAATGGCCTCCCCCTCCGTAACAATCAAAATGGGTTTATCAAAAGAGTTTTTTGCTTTTTCAAACCGTTCATTCTGAATGGGTGTTAAAACTACATCAGGATTTTGTAGCCAGCCGGTAGCCCCTACAACATGATCGGAGGGAACAGTAATTTTTACATCGAAGTTGCCAAACGTAAGGGCAAATTCACCAGCGCCCAAATACTGTTTGTTCTGCCAACCCTCATAGTCATCAAACACACATAATCTGGGATACCATTGCGCAATGGTATATAAATAATTTCCGTCTTCGGGAAAGTACTCCATCCCACTCCGGTCTGCCCGGTTATCAACAATGGCCCGGTCATTTATGTTATACGACCATCGCATGGAAAAGGAAAATTGCTCACCCGTGTTGAGTGGTTTAGGAAGATCAATCCGCATCATGGTTTGATTTATGATATACGGAAGAGGGTTTCCGTTAGTGTCTTTCACATCGGCTACAGCCATGCCGCCCTTGTAAGGATAAATGTGCAAAGACGAAGCAAGAAATTTTGCCGGCACCGAATCGCGAATAGAGCTGGTGCTGGTAATACGCATCAAACTATTATCGGCATTAATATTTTGATCTAACTGCAGCCATAGAAATGACAATGGCTCCGGTGCATTATTATAATAGGTAATGATACCCGAGCCGGTCAGTACCTGTTTCTCATCATCCACTTCGGATTGTAAAACATAATCGGCTCGCTGCTGCCAGTACTTTGGGCCCGGGGCGCCAGAGCCCGATCGGTAACTATTCGGTGTAGCTAACTCTTGACCAAGTTGCTCAAACTTTCCTTTCCAGGATTCTTGTGCAAAGAGGAGCGACAAACTAACGGATAAGATACAAACAACTCCTCTCCTAACCTGAACAATATATTTATAATAATTAAACATCCCTTTATCAATTTGCTTTCTTCTTCAACTCATCAAACTTCGAAACTTTTTCCACTCGAGGGAATGCATTGTCATCGGGTGTAATATCAGCCGTTTCATTTTTAGGATCAATGATCACGTTGGTCACTTCCTTATCCTTTATAAAAACTTTTGTGAATGTGCTCTCATTCGTTCTCCATATCTCGGCTGGCAGTTTTTCTGTTTCCTTAGTGCCATCTTTAAAAGTCCACTCGATAATAACTGGCATGACCAGTCCGCCTTTGTTCGTGAATTTTAATTCATAGAAATTTTTATTCTCTAATGAGCTGATCAATGCTTTATCATTAAAACGACTTGTGAATTCACGGTAGAAGCGTTCATCGGTCGGTAAAACGGAAAATGGCTGTGGTCCTCCTGAAAAATCTTTAGAGGGTTTATTCTTCTCTTCTGCCGTTAAATTTTCAACCGCTTTATTTTTTGTTTCTGGATCAGTTCCCTGTTTTTTTACTTTCAACCATTTTACCTGGTCCAGAGATACATCGCAATGATCGGTGGTATAAAACCATCCTCGCCAAAACCAATCGAGATCTACTGCCGAGGCATCTTCCATCGTTCTAAAAAAATCTGCCGGACTGGGATGCTTAAAAGCCCAGCGTTCGGCATACTCTTTAAATGCTTTATCAAAAAGTTCTTTTCCCATTACAGTTTCACGGAGTATGTTCAAGGCAGCTGTGCACTTGGTATATTGTTCAGCACCTAACTTAATTGGCTGTTCGGCATTAACCATCAACGGGCGCTGAATCGTTTTACTTCCTTTCATGTAAGCCATAATAGTAGATGCTGGCCCACGCAATACAGGTAGTTCCGGGTAGTGTTCTTTCAGTGTAAGATATTGAACAAATGAATTAAGCCCTTCATCCATCCAGGCCCACTGACGCTCATCGCTATTGATGATCATCGGATAAAAATTATGGCCAACTTCATGAATGATCACGCTCACCATGTCCCGTCTTTTTTCAGGAGTGTAAGTTCCATCCGCTTTGGGACGGCCACGGTTAAAACAAATCATGGGATACTCCATGCCCTGGCTGGCAGTATGAACTGAAATGGCAACAGGGTATGGATAGTCGAGTGAATATTTTGAATAGGTAGTGAGTGTATTTTTAATAGCCTTGGTCGATTCCAACTCCCAAAGCGGATTGCCTTCCTTCGGATAAAACGACATGGCCATCGTTGTTTTTTCACCAATTTTCACGGCCATGGCATCCCAAATAAATTTGCGTGATGAGGTGAAAGCAAAATCGCGTACATTTTCGGCTTTAAACTCCCAAGTCTTTTTTTCTTTCGATTTTAATTTTTCTTTTCGTTCAGCATCAGCCTGTGAAACAATGATAACCGGCTTATCGAAGGAAACAGAGGCTGTTTTGAATTGCTCTCGCTCCGTTGAGTTGAGAACCGTTGCGGGATTTTGTAACACACCGGTTGCCCCAACCACATGATCGGCAGGCACGGTGATGTTTACTTTATAGTTTCCGAACGGAAGGGCAAATTCACCCTGGCCAAGGAATTGTTTATTCTGCCAGCCATTCACATCATCATACACACACATACGCGGAAACCAATAGGTGATACAGTACAAATAGTTTCCGTCTTTCGGAAAAAATTCCATTCCGCCACGATCAGCCTGAGAACTTATATTGCCGCGATCAGGAACGGTATAAGACCATTCCACATTAAAGGAAAACTTCTCTCCCGTTTTAAGCGGTTCTTTTAAGTCTACCCGCATCATCGTGTGGTTGATTACATATTTCAAATCGGCACCTGAAATCATTTTTATCGATTTGATTTTGTAACCTCCGTGGTAATCTCCATAAAGACTTAAGTCATTTTTTAATTTACCTATCGTCAATGTGTCATTTACTGAAGTAACTTTTACTTTGCTCGTCTCACTATCGTCTGAAAGAATATTTTGATCGAGTTGCAGCCACAGGTATTTCAGTACATCGGGAGAGTTGTTAAAGTAGGTTATCGTTTCACTGCCGGTTATTAAATGTGTTTCGTCATTCAATTCAACATTAATGGAGTAGTCGGCTTGTTGTTGCCAATAGGCAGGGCCCGGTGCGCCAGAGCCCGTGCGATATTCATTTGGCGTGGGCAGCATCTGACCCAGCTGCTCAAACTTACCTTGCCATTTTGGTTTTTCATTTTGCTCCTGCGCCAACAGGGAATAGCAACCTATAAGACATACCAACAAAAAAATTTTCATAATATTTTCCGATCCATTTATCATTCCGCATCACCAAAAAACCCGATCCTGTAAAATCAAAAATGCCATCCCGGCAATTGCCGATGATACCATTATTTTCCAGTCGCGCCTGTCTAGAGCAAACAAGCTCACGGCAATAAAGCTAAGTACCAAAAAAGCCGCAACAATTATTATTTGCCCGAACTCTAATCCCAGATTAAAGGCAAGTAATGGGGTTAACAGTTCCTGGTTTTTAGACAGCATCGCCCGTAATGTGTTAGAAAATCCAAGCCCGTGAATAAGTCCAAAGAAAAGAGCATACATATAATTCAACTGGATTTTTGCATTCGTTGCATTACCCTTTTGAAAGAGATTACTAAGGGCGGCTATCAATATAGTGAGCACAATCAAAAACTCAACCGCATCGCTGCGGACCCGGATGATATTGAGCGTGGCCAGGGCTAGAGTAAGGGAATGCCCCACGGTGAAAGCGGTGACGAGCACCAATATTTTTTTCCAATCGCCAATCATGTAGCCCGCAGCCAGTGCAACCACAAAAAGGATGTGATCGAGACCCATGCTCAGGTCTAGAATATGTTCGCGGCCAATCTGAAAATAAAGAGAGAATTGTTCCATGCTTAAACAACCAACAATGAGGCAATTACTTTATAATGTGCAAAGATAACTCTCCAATTGCTATTTTTGAGTCATGATTTTATCGTTGCTGACAGCGGTTGCCATCTATGCACACCCCATTCATTTATCGGTTACTGAAATCACCTACAGCGAAAAAGATAAAGCTCTTCAAATTGCCAGCCGCATTTTTATTGATGACCTGGAGCTGTCGCTTCAAAATGAACTTAAGGACGATGAACTAAATATATTGAATCCGGAAAATGGAAGCACGACCGACAAACTGGTTTCAGCTTATGTATTGAATCATTTGAAAATGAAAGTGGATAATAAATCACAAACTTTAAAATATCTTGGCCACGAAGTAGAAGACGTTGCCATTATATGCTACATCGAAATTCCAAACATTAAAAAATTCAAGGCTATTGAAGTGATGAACAATGTAATTATGGAAACCCACAGCGATCAATCGAACCTAGTGCATTTTACTTATAAAGACAAAGTGAAAAGCGTTCGATTGGTAAAAGAGAAAACGGCTGAAGTTTTTACACTTTAGATTTACAATAATTTTAACATACAACCTATCCAAAACTCATGAGAAAAAAGATCGTTGCCGGAAACTGGAAGATGAATAAAACGTTTTCAGAAGCTCAAAGCCTTACAGCCGAAGTGCTAACTCTTGCCCAGGCTGAAGTAAAGAACAGTGCCAAAATTGTTTTGTGTGTTCCCTTCCCATATTTAGTTTCAACAAAAAGCCAACTGGGCAATTCGACTGTAGCTGTAGGAGCACAAAATTGCAGCGACCAGGAGGCAGGAGCATTTACCGGAGAAGTGTCTGCTCCTATGTTAAGCTCCATGAGTATTCCCTATGTGATCATCGGGCATAGCGAAAGGAGACAATACTTTGGTGAGGATGGGAAACTGCTGGCCAAAAAAGTAGACGCTGCACTCAAACATAACCTGACTCCAATATTTTGTTGTGGAGAACCTCTCACCATTCGCGAAGCGGGAACTCATGAACAATTAGTGAAGCAGCAGGTGGACGAAAGTCTATTCCATCTTTCTGCTGAGCAAATTCAAAAAGTAGTAATTGCCTATGAGCCGGTTTGGGCCATTGGCACCGGAAAGACTGCAACTTCCCAACAAGCACAAGACATGCACGCAGTCATACGCAAACAACTCACTTCAAAGTATGGCGCAAGCATCGCCAGCGAAATTTCAATTCTCTATGGCGGCAGTGTGAAAGCCGATAACGCCAAAGAACTTTTCGCTTGCCCCGATGTAGATGGTGGCTTGGTGGGAGGTGCATCCCTGAAGGCAAGAGAGTTCGTGGACATTGCCAAAGGCATTAGTCAATGAAGTCCAGTTTTGATTTTGCAGTTCAGTATTATTTTCCTTCGAGGATTATTTGGACTTCAGCCGCTGTTTTGTTTTTGGCAGGAGGGGTAGTTACCAAGCATTTCATTTTGGCAGTCATTGCTCTGATTGTAGGTGTATTGGTATTCACCACCCGATATGGTGTTGAAATAAATTTAGCCGAACAACTGTATACAGAATATGTATGGGTGCTTGGATATCGGTCGGGTGAAAAGATAAAATTCGAAAATATTGAATACCTCTACATAAATAAATTGAAAGTGACCCAAGGCATGAGTTCTCTCTTGAATTCTACAACGATTGATAGCGAGGAGTATCGAGGCTATATTAAATTTAATGAGCAAGAAAAAATTCATTTCATCACCAAAGGGAATCACCAAAAACTGATCATTGAATTAAAAAGAATAGCACAGAGCATGGGCGTGGGTTTGTTCGATTACTCGAGTGGAGGCCGGGAACAATTAGCATAGAATTACCTATTTTCTTGTGGTCTCGCTTCCGTTTTGCTCCTGATTTTATCAGTCTTTTCCCGAAAATCCATCCATACTTTTATTAAAAAGAGCATATCCGGCCAGGATGTTGGGCGTGTAAATGCTTAAGGTTTCATCCCAAGGTGATTTATTTGACAATATAACAATGGTGAGGTTTCTATACTGGTACCTGGAAAGAAAAGAAGTCCATCCGGGCATATTCCCACCATGCATGATGACATCCTGCTCATGGAAATTACCTAATTCAAAACCGTAACCGTAATTGTGTTCTCTGCCATTGTTCAATGATACCGGAGTAAAAGCTTTCCTCATGTTTTGCTCGCTTAAAACTTTGCCATTAAACAAAGCTTCATTCCAAGCATATAAATCCCTGGGTGTACTGTATAAGTCCCCCGCACCATAAAACCACGATATATCCAGGGAAGGAAGCTTTTTATACTTGCGCCCTCTTTTAAAAAAACCTGTTGCCATTTTGGGGAGCTCAATATCAGAAGGAATTACGCCTGTATACTGTAGCCCGAGGGGGCCAAAAAAAGTTTCCTTTAAATATTGCTCATAGTTTTTACCCGATACTTTTTCAACAATGCAATACAGCAAGAAGTAGTCGGAACTATTGTACTTATACCCCTCACCAGGATTGAAATCATATGGGTCGTCTTTAAAATATTTTATTAGTTCCTCTTTCAAAATGGGTGATCTCGCTTTTACAAAAGCTTTAACCACACCTTCCTTTGCCAACTTGTCGGTATAGTTTGGGATGCCCGAAGTATGCGTAAGCAAATGGTGTATCGTCACCTCATCTCCCCTAGGGAAATCAGGAATGTACTGGGAAAGTTTATCGGTTAAGCGCAAGCGTCCGTCCTCTTCCAGTTTTAATATAGCGCAGGCAGTAAATTGTTTAGACACAGAGGCAATTTTGAAATGGGTTTCGGTGTTGATCCTGATTTTGTCTTTCGAATTGGCATAGCCTACTGCTTTTTCATACAACACTTCCCCATCACGCGCTATCAGAATGGCCATTCCCGGATTGTTGGCCTTGTGGAGTGGAAGAAATATCCGATCATATAAGATAGACGGTGGCGGCACGGTTTCTTCCTTAGCACCTCTTTCACGTAACAAGGATGCTGTCTCCGGGTGATCACCAAATTCAGCAATACTTAAGGCACTTAAACCAATGGCATTCCTTTTTTCAATGTCTGCCCCAGCCCGTAAAAGTAAGTCTATCTCATCGCGGGAGCCTCTGGCAGCCGACATTAAAAGTCTTTCAGATACCAGCTCTTTGTTTAAAAAGCGAGCGCTAAAACCCCAACCCTGGTTTCTATTCTGCACTTTCAAAAGAATCTGGTTTGTACCCTTTTGTAAGGTCAGGGGAATAAGGTCTTCATCGGGTATAACGCCTCTTCCTACCCAGTGCGAATGAACAAGCACTCCATTATGCCAGATTTTTATTCCGTCATCACTGCCTATGGCCAACACTGAAAATTGTGCGGAATCAACATTAATTTCACTGTAGGCATATACCGAAGCATAATCGGTTTTGCCGAGAAGTAAATTAAGGTCTACAATGTTTTCTTTGTTATGAAATTTCTTCCATTGGTAGTTCTTGTTATCCAAGGGGGTTAATAGTTGAGCAATGTTCGGATCACCATTAAAAAAATCCTCTTGTGTTTTAGAAGCCGGAGCAGTTACAGATGTTCCATCAATTTTATTGGGTTGAGCGATCCACCACATGCTAATAAAATTACCGGTAGCTACTTCCTTGAAATGGGCTTTTTTTCTATGGGGTAACTTCTCCGTCTTTTCCTGAGCAAAGAGTGTATTGGTGACCAAAAATAGGAGAACGACCATGCCAGAAAAGATAGGAGATATAAATTCAGTTCGGCTGATTGGGGAGTTCATGAAGTATGGTATAGAGTCAATTTGAGGCAAAATGAGAATTTACCCTGATGATGTCAATTGAAATAATAAGCTCGCTTGGAGGTATTAATAACTCAATCTCCTACTTTAGTTAATTTGCATGAATTAAATCTAATCATGTACTACACCCGCCTCCAAGTTGTGTGCGACCCTGAATTCTCTGAAATCCTGATGGCCGAAATAGGGGAGGCTGGTTTTGATACATTTATGGAATTGGATAGTGGCTTTGAGGCCTATTGCGAAGAGGAGAAATTTAACTCATCAACCCTCGAGGAAATAAAAATCAAATACGAAAAGACTATTTCTCCGCTGACATTTTCATTCGACAAAGTTCAAAAACAAAATTGGAACGAGGAGTGGGAGAAAAATTTACAACCCATTATTATAGACGACCGATGCCTGGTGCGGGCAGAATTTCACCGGATATTAAAAAATTATCCCTACGAAATTATTATCACTCCAAAAATGTCGTTCGGCACAGGTCATCATCAAACTACCTACCTGATGCTGAAAGCCCAATTGGATATGGACCATCAAAATAAAAAAGTGATGGATGCCGGATGCGGCACAGCTATACTTTCAATTATGGCCAGTAAGCGGGGAGCCCATTCGGTTGAAGCCTTTGATATTGACGAGTGGAGTATCATTAACGCAAAAGAGAACATTGAAAATAATTCCTGTCCCAATGTTAATATTCGCCAGGGCAAAATTTCGGATTTAAACTTTACCGGGCCCTTCGATATTATCCTAGCCAATATTAATAAAAATGTGTTGCTGGGCGAAATGGAGTCTTATGCTAATAGTTTAGTGAACGGAGGCCAGCTTTTGCTAAGCGGTTTTTACGAACACGATACTGATGACATCAAAAAATCAGCTGTGGCATTCTCGCTTGATGAAATTAAAAGAGATGCACGGGAAAATTGGGCTTCGCTGCTGTTGAAAAAAGTGTAAAAATGTTATTTGGATTTTGAATCCTTTTTTCGTGTTGCTAGATATTTAATTACGAATCAGGAAGCGATGTATCCAAAATGGTGTGAATTTGTAATTAGAATGGTTGTCGGATAACGGTCTTACATCTACAATTCCTGAAAACTCCAGGAGATCTTGAACTTTTACTGAAACAGACTTACTTACCTTGTTATCGCAAAACTCCACCTTAACCTCATCATCGCTTTTGACTAAAAAGAAACCATCACCATCTACTTTATTTGCATAATCTAAAGCAACCTGTTTGAGGAGTCCTTTGTAAAGCCTGTCTTTCTCCGATGGCCTACAATGTGTTTGTTCACTCCTTTTTAAGTACGAGAGATATAACAATGTCTGCAGGCTGTCGATACTCCTTATATTAGATTTATTCAATTCTGCAATTATATAGTTACCACACTGTAAATCGCTTAGTTGCCTTTTAGCAAATGCTTTAAGTGAATCAGGAGAACCAATAATTCTTTTAGACACAAGAAGGGGATCAATATCCTTGTTTTCAAATTCTTTACAGTCAAGGATTCGGAAGTTTATATCTCCCAATGTTCGGTATTGTGGGCTTTTCAGGTAGTATCTCTCATAATTAGTTGCAGGTTCCCTATGTGTCTGAGTAAAGTAGTCTCTAAATGCCTCAGCTCGTCCGATGAGAAAAAACTTCCATTTAGGTTTATCACTAGAGTTATTAAAATCTGTAATTGATTGAATTAGGCTTGTAATTGTCAAGGGGTGAACCTCATCACAATCATCGATAAATAAAATATTTTGTTTGAGTTTATCGTGAGTTATTTGATTCTCCTTAAGTAAATGTTGAATTGATAATTTTGAATTTAAAGGTAGCGAAGAAAATGTATTGGTATACTCCGAGGAAGTTGTTTCCAGTTGCTTTTGGGAAACCCAGCCCGTACAATTGGTATCTCTGCATTTACACAACTTGTTTAGACTCACTTTTTTCACGTTAAATTTAGCATTAGGTAGCAAAGAACTTATTTCGCGAAAAACGAATGACTTTCCACTGCCCGCATGTCCAATAATGAAGTTTAAGTAATGTTTAGTAGTAGAAATTTTATAAAACTCATTTTGTTTCTGATAATACTTTGACAATTTATTAAAAGCCTCTGCTGAGTCTACGATACTGGAGAAATCAAACTCATTTGCATAGGCCTTATTTAAATTTCGAAGTTCTGAAATCCGATAATTTGGGCTGTTGAATACAATTGATTCCGATTCACAATCTGGACATCCCAGAATTTCACATTTGAATTTCCACAGTCCCATAATAAATCCACATAAAGGAATTAGAATAGCAAAAATCAAAATATAAATCCCGCTGTTCTCTGTTTTTTCTTTATTGCCAGGTTGCGCATTCCCGGGCTGTTGAGTTCGTTCCGGAATTTTGTCGTTCTCAACTTTTTCTTGACTGCCTGATTGTTCGCTCATGGATTGCTGAGTTTTGTTTACAGATTGCTAATACTTTATTGCTGGGGTGGTCATTTGTTCAACCGGGTTTGAAGTAAAACTTATATCAGTAATAATCATTTCGGTTAGTTAAGCTGTCTTCGATATCATCCTGCCAACATTGATAAAAATGTGCTGTGGGATGTAAAGGAACCTGGGTATCTTTATTACTTGGATAAGTGTCGAAAATAGTTTAAAACTGTTAGAAATCAATTTTACAAAAAAATATTATGAAAACAATTTTCGTTTTTATTCTGTCTCTGGTTCTGGTTTTTGGCTTTGCCCAAAATCAGTTAGATGCTCAAGTCGAGGCTTTCCTAAAGAAAAATAAAAACACCTGGCACAATCTGAATGTACCCTATGAGGACGGGAAAATTCTCTACGACCTCATCGTGAAGAATGGATACACATCAGCGCTGGAAATTGGCACATCCACTGGTCATTCAACCATTTGGATAGCCTGGGCTATGAGCAAAACAGGTGGCAAGGTCATTACCATTGAGATTAATGCCGAGCGGCAAAAGGAAGCTTTAAAAAATATTGAAGCTGCCGGGCTATCAAAATATGTGGATTCCCGCCTGGCAAATGCCCATGACTTGGTTAAAACTCTGCCCGGACCGTTTGATTTTGTTTTCTCGGATGCTGATAAAGATTGGTACAAACAATATTTTCTTGATGTTCATCCAAAATTAAAAGCAGGGGGTTGTTTCACCACCCACAATGTGGCAGACGGACTGGCCGGGGATGATTATCTCAATTTTGTTAAAACGCACCCCGATTACACCTCAACAATAGATCGTACAAGCCGGGCGGGGGTTATGATTAGCTACAAGAAAAAATAATGAATGCCCTACAACCCTTCCGGTGTTCAGTATGTCCAAGCATTGTAGTTTAGGGTAACTATAAAAGGGCAACGGCATATTGGGTAATATCGTCTTGCCCTTTTTTCATTTTTGAATGTATTCTTGGGCTGAAATTTAAATCACCTTCCCTTTCCACCTTCCCGACTTCATATACCAAAAAGCCATGGAAAACATACTGATCCAATACACAATTTCCGACCCCCAGCCCCACGTTATGGGGAGGTACAAATGGACCAGCACCACATAAACGTAAATACAATACACCACAATGGTGATGGTTTCGATAGTCAGGTTTACCACTGTATTTCCCGTGCCGGTAACAGCGTTGAGCCAAACAGTAGAGAACGACATAAGCAATAGCGCAATCGATACTACCCGAACAACAGGAACAGCTTCATCAATAAAACTTTTAGTTTGGCCATACACCGATAAAACTATTTCTGGTGCCAAGTTTATCAAAACAACAATTACCAGGGAAATAAAAAAACTGACTTTGCTGATTCTCCAAATCAAGGGCACCACCTCGTCATCTTTTTTTTGCCCGATAACGTTACTCACCATGGTGTTGGTGGTGGCAGCAAAGGCCCAGGCAAATATGCCGGTGAGGCCAAAAATATTGCGCATGGCATTGGAGATAGAAAGAGCCCGTTCCCCATGGTGCTCAATCATTAAATAAAAATATTCCCAACTGCCAATGCTAATAGCGAATTGCAAAATGAGGGGCGAAGACTGAGCGAGCACGAGTTTGGAAATTTTCTTGTCAAAGCTCCAGTCCCGAAACAATTGAAAATCTTTATGTATCCCTTTTAAGTGAATAACACCATAGGTCACTACTAATCCCATTCCTTCCGCAACGATTGAAGCATAAGCTGCTCCATTGAAACCTACTTTTGGTAACCCGAAATGACCGTAAATGAAACCGTAATCGAGAAAAATATTGGTAAGCGCTTCAGCCAGCGTGCCCCAAACCAAAAATTTTGTTTGGTTGGTTCCAACTAATAGGGCGTTGCGCATCACGTATAGATAGAGCAACGGCAAGCCCCAGATTCTTATCAATAAAAAATTAACTACTTCATCAGCAATAGCCTGATTGTGGATGAGCGATCGTAATATCGGTGGGGCGATTGAATAGGTTATCAAAATCCCTAATGCCGCAAAAGCTAATGCAATCCACACGCCATGAAAAAATAAAACACCAATCTCGTTCTGCCTGTTTTCCCCGGCTCTGCGGGCAATCAACGCCTGAAGACCATTGTTCAGCCCATTCCCAATTACGGCAAAGATGAGGTAATACACTCCTGTAATTCCCGCACTGGCCAATTCCCGCTCACCTAACCCGGCCAGAAAAATATTATTAGTGAAAAAATTTATTTGAGGCACCAGCATGGCCAGTGAAATGGGCATAGCCATTTTCAGTATGTCACGATAGCCGGTGTTTAATCTTAAATCCAAAGGGAATTATTTATGTTCAATATACACCAGGAGAGGCTTACCTCACATACAAAACCAATCCTTTCAAATATTCACCTTCCGGGTGAAAAGCCGACACAGGATGATCGGCTGGTTGAGATAAATGTGACAACACTTTCACATCGCGGTTGGCTTGAATGGCAGACGACATCACAGTATCATAAAATAATTTTCGGTCAACTACCTGCGAACAAGAGAAAGTGAAAATTATTCCACCGGGTTCAATCATTTTTATAGCCTCTGCATTTAACCGCTGGTAGCCTTTCATGGCCTGGTGACGCGCATCGCGGTGTTTGGCAAATGCCGGTGGGTCAAGAATAATTAGGTCATATTTTTCAGCGGTTGATTTAAAGTAATCAAACGTATCCGCGGCCAGGCAAGCATGATGATTCGAATCAAAACCATTTAACTCAATATTTTTTTTAGAGAGGTCAATCGCTTTCGCGGATGCATCGACCGAATGAACGAGCTGGGCTCCTTCATGAATGGCATAAACCGAAAATCCGCCAGTGTAGCAAAATGTGTTTAAAACTTTTTTGCCGGCAGAAAACTCACCGAGCAATTTTCTGTTTTCGCGCTGATCGAGAAAGAAACCGGTTTTTTGTCCTTGCTCCCAATCAACCAAAAATTTATTTCCGTATTCTACAATCGGAAAAGGGACGGAGGTTGCTCCAAAAAGATATTCTGCGTTTTCGCCTGATTGCGGTTTATAGAAAACAGATTCCACTTTAAGTAAATCAACAATGGCTTTCGCGATGAGCTGACGATCGCGGTGCATCCCTTCAGAGTGCGATTGAATAACCGCAACCTTATTGTAAATATCTACGATCAACGAAGAGAGGCCATCGCCTTCGCCATGAACAAGCCTATAGCAGTTCGTTTGGTCGGAAATAATATTTGCTTTAAGCCGAAGGTGAAATGCGTTTTTAATTTTTTGATCGTAAAAATCCTCTGTCGGCTGTTCTACGCCAAAGTGAAGAACACGAACGGCAATGGAACCGTTTTGAAAATGTCCGAAGCCTTTGGTTGTTCCTTTTGCATCTACTATTTCGATCCAATCACCATCTTGAATGTTGCCTTCTTTTCGATGTATTCCACCGGAAAATACCCAGGGATGAAATCTCTGTAACGAAGCCTCACGATCCGACTTCAATATTATTTTTCCTGTTACAACCATCGCGCAAAACTAACTGAATCGATCGCGTTGCCTAATTCAAGGTGTGCAAAGGCTTTTTAATTGGTTTGGGAACCAAGTCAGTCAAATAGATGTTTAAACATGTAAATACTAATAAAAACCTTTAAAAACATGAAAAAAACCATTTTATCCTTCTTGTCGTTGGCTTTGCTTGTTGCGTTTAGCGCTTTTAGAAATGCTGATATAGTTTATAATATTGATTCAGAAGCCAGCCAGCTAAAATGGACTGGATATCACCTGGCAAAATCATATGAGCACACCGGTTTAGTAAAATTGAAGTCAGGAAAACTGGCGGTGAACAAAGGTGTTATAACCTCCGGTGAGTTTGTAGTGGACATGAGCTCCCTCACTGATACAGATATCACTGATGCAGAAAAAAATGGAAAGTTTGTTAACCATTTAAAATCACCTGACTTTTTTGACGTAGCTAACAACCCTGAAGCAAAATTGGTAATCACAAAAAGTACATCCGCTGGTAATGGAATTCTAAAAACAACTGGCAACCTCACGATACGAGGCATTACAAAAACAATTGAGTTTGATACGAAATTAACGGAGACCAAAAACCAAATTGAGGCGGTTGCTGATTTAAAAATAGTACGAACAGATTTTCAAGTGATGTATGGTTGGAAGGTAGAAAATGCGGTTCTGTCAGGTGAGTTTCGATTAGAAGTAAAACTGGTCGGAAAAAAGTAAACCAGGATTAAAAATCAATAAAAAAAGGGGCTAAATGCCCCTTTTTTTTGTACCAAATTTGAGGAACCACTGCACAACCGAACCAATTTTCCTCCATTTTCGTATTAGGTGTACGGATTTTATATTTGCCATGCTGGCGTTGGATGCAGTCGAAAAAACCGTTTCGGTAATCAAACTTTTTGTAGGGGCTGTACATCTAATGCCTTGCCATTACAATATGTTCAACAATTAAAATTTTCTCGATATGAAACAGTTCGGTTCACTTGTTTTAGCTGCTATTTTAGGAAGTACAATAACTTATGTTGCCTTTCAGTGGTATGGAGTTAATCCTTCCAATGTTAGAATAGAGCATGTTCAGGGAGCTCCCATTCAAAATGTCGGTTTCACAGTAAACGAAAATGGAGAAGCTGTTCCGTTGGATTTTACCGGCACAGCAGAAAAAGTTACGAAGGCTGTGGTGCATATTCGCTCCACATCCAATTCAAGAGTAGCACAGCGTGATAACAACAATACTGATCCCTGGCAATTTTTCTTCGGCCCTCAAGGCCCTGCTGACCGCGGCCCCAGCCAAAGCACAGGAAGCGGGGTAATCATCAATGCCGATGGCTATATCGTTACCAACAACCACGTGGTTCAGGATGCAGACAAGGTGGAAGTAACATTGTTTGACAACCGAACCTTGAATGCCGAAGTTATTGGCACCGACACCGATACCGATCTTGCCGTCATTAAAATCAATCAAAAAGACCTTCCTTTCCTATCTTTTGTCAATTCTGACGAGAGCAAAGTAGGCGAATGGGTTTTGGCCGTTGGCAATCCTTTCAATTTAAATTCTACCGTAACAGCCGGAATTATAAGCGCAAAAGGCCGAAACATCAATATTATTGGGAGTAACAAACCTCAACAGTTTGGCCCGGATGGACAACCCATGGGCAGCACCGCTATTGAATCGTTCATTCAAACAGATGCGGCAATCAACCCTGGAAATAGCGGGGGAGCTTTGGTAAATCTTTCGGGTGGCCTGCTGGGTATTAACACAGCAATTGCAAGCCAAACTGGTTCGTATGTTGGCTATGGATTTGCCGTGCCCGCCAACATTGTAAGTAAAATTGTAGAAGATATTTTAGCGTTCGGTGCTGTGCAGCGGGGATGGTTGGGCATCCAGGTTTCGGCAGTTACAAGCGAAGTAGCCAAAGAAAGAGATCTGGCAGTTAACGAAGGCGCCCTGGTAAATGGCTTTGGCGATTGGGAGGATAAGAGTGCAGCAAAAGCGGCCGGCATTTTGAAGTGCGATGTAATTGTTAAGCTTGATGAGACTGTGATTAAATCAAATACGGCATTAATTGAGTACATTGGCATGAAGCGACCGGGCGATAAAGTGGTGGTTAAGGTGAATCGTGAAGGAAAAGAAAAAATTTTCACCGTCACCTTAAAAAACAGGGAAGGAAACCTGGGTACCGTTAAGAAAGAAGAAATAAATGCTGTTACAGCCCTGGGTATTGAACTGGAAGATGTTGACGTAAAATTATTGAAACGATTAGAGTTGGATAATGGAGTAAAAGTAAAATCGCTTGGCAATGGAAAAATCGGGAAGTACACGGATATGCAAGAAGGTTTCATCATAACCCGCGTGGATGACACGGCCGTGAAGACAGCTAAAGAGGTGACTGATCTTTTAAAGAAGAAAAAGTCAGGTGATTTATTAACTTTCTCGGGTGTTTACGAAAACTATACCAGGGAGTATATATACGCGTTAAGGATGTAATGAAGCAGTTATAAATTCGACCGTCTTCATCAAAAAGAAGTATAAACTAATTTTCAATAATATGAGAAGGTTATTCAAGAAAGGCGAAAGAGTAAGAAGTAAAATTGATGGCAAAGTAATGGAGGTGTTGAAGTATTTGAAACGAAATCTGCTTGAAGTTAAACTCTTCGATCTGGAGAAAAAGGAAATTAAAGTGCGCGTGATTAAAGAAAAGGAAATTTCACGGGCGGCTTAGGCCTATTCTTTACCTGTTCTCAAAATATTAAAAATGTATTTAAAAGGCCTGAAAGGGCCTTTTGTGCTTTTGGAATATCCCCTGTAAAATCAAAATCAGGAAGCCATTTGGTTATGCAGAGTTACCTCATCCATAGTAACTTGCAGGAAATTCCAGGTCATTAAGACATTCAACATTCCCCCGCTCTACCGCTCTTCGCTTATTGGCAAAGTGAAAGAAATGCGCAGGCAGCGCGATCTGCGCAAGCAGGATTTTTCCCCAAGTGTTTTGGATTTTGGGCCCGTACGTTTTTATGTGGCCCGCCATTTTGGATTTTGCTATGGCGTGGAAAATGCGATTGAGATAAGCTACAGGGCTTTGGAAGAAAACCCGGATAAGAAGGTGTATCTCCTAAGCCAGATGATTCACAACCAGGAAGTGAACCAGGACTTACAAAGTCGCGGGATACAATTTATTGCGGACACTGATGGCACACAGTTTATTCCATGGGAAAAAATTGCAAAAGATGACGTGGTAATTATTCCAGCCTTCGGCACTACTATTGAAATTGAAAATCTGCTTTTAGAAAAAGGTGTGGATGTTCAGCAATATAACACAACGTGCCCCTTCGTAGAAAAGGTCTGGAATCGTGCCGGGAAGCTTGGCCAGGAGTCGCACACTATTATTATTCACGGTAAGCCCAATCACGAAGAAACACGTGCCACCTTTTCACATAGTTCGGGCAACGCACCTTCAATAGTTGTAAAAGACATGGCCGATGCCATGCAACTCGGAAAATATATTTTAGCCGAAAAAGAGTTTAAAAATTTTGAAAAGGAATTTTTTGGAAAATATTCAACGGGCTTCGATCCGCAAAAGCATTTACAGAAAGTAGGCGTGGTGAACCAAACCACTATGCTCGCGACTGAAACACAAGAAATCGCTGATTATTTTCGGCAGCTCATGGTTCAGCGCTTTGGACAGGAAAATATTAAAGATCATTTTGCCGACACCCGCGATACACTTTGCTATGCTACCAACGACAACCAGGACGCTACATATCAGCTGCTGAATTTGGAAGCCGATTTTGCCATTGTAGTGGGAGGATACAACAGCTCCAATACTTCACACATTGTTGAACTGTGCGAGAGAAAATTCACCACGTATTTCATCAATTCCGAAAGTGAAATCAAATCAAAATCGAAAATCCACCATTTTAATTACCATCAAAAGCAAAAGAAAATTACCAACGGGTTTATCCCCAATAAAAAACCGGTGAACATTATTCTCACCAGCGGAGCCTCATGTCCTGATACTTTAGTCGATAGAGTGATGCTCAGGATGGTAGAATTTTTTGAAGGAGCAAAGCCGGTTTCAGATGTAGTGAGGGAATTTGATGAGAATATTTTTGCTGCTGGAGATAATCCATAACTTTTGGGGGTGAAAAAAAATATTTTTCTTTTTCTGCTTGCGCTCCCGGTTTGGGGTTTCGCGCAGCAAGACACCACCAAAATTTTAGATGATGTCGTTATAAAAGCCTTTGCTTACGATCGGCCTTTGAAAGATGTGCCGGCATCTATCGCCAAAATTTCTCCGGTTGACCTGGAAAGATTCAGCAACACAAATATTCTCCCGGCCCTCAATGCCCAGCCCGGTGTGCGCATGGAAGAGCGCTCGCCAGGCAGCTACCGGCTCTCCATTCGCGGAAGCACATTGCGTTCACCGTTTGGCATAAGAAATGTGAAAGTGTATTGGAACGGCCTCCCGCTAACCGATTATGGCGGCAATACTTACCTTAATCTGTTGGATTTTAGCTCGATCGATAATCTCGAAATTATTAAAGGACCCGGCTCCAGTTTATATGGAGCAGGAACGGGCGGTGTGCTGTTGCTGGGCAGAAATACCATCAATAAAAATAAAGTTTTCACAGACGTACAGGGAGGAAGTTTTGGATTGTTCCGTTACCGGGTTGGTGTGGAAAAAACGTTTTCAAAATTCAATATCGGAGCGGATTTTGTCCACCAGGAGGCTGATGGTTATCGTGAGCATTCGGCAATGAAAAGAGATATGATTGGAATACGTTCGAAGGTTTTGGTTGGAAAGAAGAGTTCGCTCGCATTCAATTTTTTCCATTCCAATTTATCCTACGAAACTCCAGGTGGGCTCACCCAAATACAGTATGACACTATGCCCTCCATGGCCAGGCCAGGGGCTGATTCAAAAAAAGCCGCTATTTATAACAAAACATTTTTTGGAGGGATAACCCTGGAGAGCGAATGGGGGCGATGGACAAACATCGCTTCCTTATTGGGAAATTTGACAGATTTTGAAAACCCGACATTCGCAAATTTTGAAAAACGCGATGAGAAAGGTTTAGGCTTTAGAGATGAAATACACCGGACAGGCGAAAAAGGAAAGTTTACGGCTGGCTTCGAATTTCAAACAGGCCGGTCCTTAATTTCGGTTGGATCAAACATTCAGGGCCGGTTTGTTGATATCGGGAATGACGTTCGATTCCGTACTACCACCTACTTTCTCTTTGCCCAATACGATTGGAACTTGCCGGGCGATTTCTTTCTTACCACGGGGTTAAGCGCGAACAGTCTGACCATGAAGTATGATACGCTGCTGGTTGACGATTATGTTTCAGTAAATAAAAGAATGCCCGGGCTGATTTTATCTCCCCGAGTTGCTTTGCTGAAAAAACTGAATGGAAACCTGTCGGCCTACGTGATTTACAGCACAGGATATTCACCTCCTACTACAGACGAGGTATTCCCTTCCCCAGCTATATATAATTCTAAACTGAAACCGGAATATGGTACTAACTATGAAGTAGGGCTAAAGGGCGCCTGGACGTGGATACAGCCGAGCCTTACTTTCTATTCCTTTCAACTCGATCAAACTATTGTTAAAACCGGCACCGATGAATTTACGAACGCTGGCCGCACTTCGCAAAACGGCATAGAGGCATTGATAAAAATTGATCCGACAAGCAAGTGAGGA